>JAABUQ010003169.1_pt1 | contig 30791 bp, 31 predicted proteins | sample 5560001 | NCBI WGS metagenome assembly JAABUQ01 (sample SAMN10711888, study PRJNA513371) | rock metagenome | isolation source: Antarctica rocks | place: Antarctica: Victoria Land, Finger Mt nord | collected 2015-12-18 | reverse complement strand
CAGATGGAATTACAGGCATGCCGTGCGTTCTCCGCATGCCCGCTGTGTGGAACTCCATCAGGTCGAGTTCATAGCCGCTACTCGCGTCGTCTGGGTGATTTGCCATGGGAGCGGCTCCCGGTTCGCATTCTGCTCTCAACCCGGAAGTTCTTCTGCACGGGCGATGGATGCCGGCGCCGCATCTTTACCGAACCGCTTCCGGGCGTCGCCTTACGATATGCCCGGCGGACACTCAGAGCAACCGAGGCTCTGAACTGGATCACGTTAGCTCTTGGTGGGCAGGCAGGTGCTCGTCTCGCAGGTCGCCTGGGTTTGCTGGCGAGTGGACCGACATTGCTTCGACAGGTGTGGCGGCGCATTCAGCCCTGTACAGTACCAGCTCCACGCGTTCTCGGCATCGACGATTGGGCGTGGAAGAAGCGTCATCGCTACGGGACCATTCTTTGTGATCTGGAAGCGGGCAAGGTCATCGACCTTCTTCCCGACCGGGAGTCAGGGACGGTAGCCGCATGGCTGAGAGAGCATCCGGGAACGCAGATCACCAGCCGCGACCGGGCCAGCGCTTATGCCAAGGCCGCACGGAGAGCTGCTCCTGAGGCCATCCAGATTGCCGATCGCTGGCATCTGCTGAGCAACTTGAGTGAGGCACTGAGAACCGCTCTTGAACCCCATCGCCGCGTCATGACGCAAGCGGCCAGGGCCTGCCATGCTGTTGATTTGAGAGAGCAGCTTATGACAGATCAGGTTATGTCCACTCCGACTTCAACAGCAAAACAGAGGAACCGCGAGCGCAGGCACCATCTCTATAAACAAGTGAAGGCCCTGATCGATGGTGGTGTGAGCCAATCCGACGCTGCTCGCCAGCTCGGGATCAGTCTTCGCACCGTGCAGCGATGGATACAGGCTGGTGTGTTTCCTGAGAGGACGCCTCGTTGCTACCCACACTCGGTAGACGCCTATGCCAGCTATCTCGACAAACGCCTGCTCCAGGGCTGCCGTAACGTCAGCCAGCTCTGGCGAGAACTGAGACAGCAGGGTTATCGCGGCCAGCTCAGCAGTGTCTGGCACTGGCTTCGGAAACATCAAGGGCATGCCAAACAGGATTCGTTGAAGAACCTCGTAAAGCCCCTCATGCATGCATCACCACGTCATACGGCGTGGCAGATCCTGAAGGACACAGCTTCCGCGAAGCCCTATCTCGACGAACTCTATCGCGCCTCTCCCGAAATCGCCCAGCTCGCGCATCTTGGAAAGGAGTTCTTCCGTATCGTTCGCTGTCGCGATCTTGCCGCATGGCCCGAGTGGCTTGAAGCTGCCCAACACACCGGCCTAAGCCGCTTCGTCTCCGGGATCACACGCGATCGGGACGCCGTCGAAGCCGCCTTGCATCTGCCGTGGAGCAACGGCCCAGTCGAAGGACAGGTCCATCGACTCAAGCTGATCAAGCGGCAGATGTACGGTCGAGCCAGCTTCGATCTGCTCAGACTGCGCGTCCTACAGAAGGTATGAAAACAGGGCTTCATGACATACGCGCTTGCCACATGACGAGCTTCACCAAATGTACGGAAGAACCCAGATACCGCGACAAGCAACAGTTTCCGCTGTGGTGGCCATGTCCACACTTTACCTTCTAGAATTCGCATTGTCGTGGGTAGTCCTTGGCCAGAGAGAACCGAATAAATGCGCGATCGCGCAACTGTTCCCTTCACCCCGTAAACGTTCTAAAGTCGCTCCAGCACTGCGTTCCTGGAGGTCTCTCATGCCGCGTCCCGTCTCCTGGCTTCCCCGTCTCCACGAGATCCGCCGGGCAGTCGCCAACTCGGTCCGATCCCACTACGATCGCCGCGAGCTCCAGAGCCTCTTCGAACTCCAGCCCCGCGCCGCCCAGAACCTCCTGGAACTCCTTCCGACCATCCCCGTCGGCACCGCCAAGCTGGTCGAACGCGAGGCACTGGGGAGATTCCTTGACGGTGTGCGGGACGCTGATGACATCACCGGCTACATGGAGCAGGTGCGGCAGACCAAGGCCAGTATCCCGCGCAGGAAGCTTCGCTCGCTCGTCCGGCACGACACCGATCCCGCCACCCTCACTTCCCTGCCCGAATCCGTCAGCCTCAGCCGCGGACGGCTCGAGGTTAGCTTCCGCTCGGTCGAGCAGCTCGCGGAGGTTATGTACTGGCTCGCCCAGATGCTCGACACGGAGGAGTTCGCCCGGGAGTTCGAACCCGAGCCGCCCCCCGCTCCAGAGCCCGAGGACGGCGGCGAGATCCGGGACATCTTCGCGGAGCTCGAATGCATGGAAGCTGAGCGGGAACATACGCGGTAGCCGCAGCCGCACTCTCGAAGCGGTCGCGGGTTCTGTTTAGACGAGATTTCTTCACCCGAGCTGGCCGGCATTACCTTGTCTCCAACTAAAGCTATTCGCTCGAAGTTCCGCCGGCATGACTGGGCGCCGCCGTCACTCCCAAGCCGCTTCGTTACCGCAGGGGGTCCGCTTGCAGGCCGCTTACCTATGCCATTCTGGGCTCTTAGCTCGGCCCCGTTCACGCCGGCTCGCTCTCCTTTGTAAAAGCGCGCTTTCACCTAAAAGGCGATAGGTTGATCGCTACACCGAGAGCACCGATCAGCCCGCTACGATCCCCTTACTTCCTCTTGTTGCCTCATGTTCTACTCTTTTGAAGAGTACTCGGACGCATGGCCCATCAAACGCACGAGTGCGTCTTGATAGGTCAGCTGCTGTCGATCCGCGTAGGCTACGAAACGGTCGTATTGTTTAGACGTGAGCCGGATTGCCAGATGCCTGGTCGGCTCTGGCGGTATCGCTCGCCTCCGTCGACCTCGAAATGGGGGATTCAGCTCTGAGCTGATGGCCTCACGGCTCACGAATCCATGCGGCGCAGCAGCGGCGTCAACTTGGACGATGTCTATAACATGATGTTGCCGAACGGGCGGAAAGTCAGCCAAACGGTCGCTGATGCTTCGTTGTGACGATTCGTTAGCTGGATCGGATTCAGGATCCAAAAGACCAAATTTGCTCACTTTGAACCCCTCCGGCCCAATTCTCGAAGCGCTGTTACAAGCTCTTCAGCAAGATCGTGCACGTTCTGATAAGCAGCTTCAAGATTTCCAACACGTAGGTGGCTGAGTTCTGAGAGGCTAAGACGTTCGACAAAGAGAGCTTTGAAAGCGAGACGCTCCGCTAAGGACGTCCTAAACCTAGGAATCTTAGCGGCCTCGATCTCACTTTCCAGCTGCCTCTGCACGGATGACACCGGCGCGCCGGGTGCTGGGGTTCTCGTCATGAGCACACGATAAGGAATTTGTCGGTCCGGATTCGAGCGTTGGGCGACCCTCTCCTCGTCTCGAACAGCTTTGATTGCCTTGCTCGCCTGACGCACATCAATGGCGCTCGCCTGAACCGGAATGACTACGAAGTCAGCTAGAGCAATTGATCGAGACACGAGGACACTCGCTGTTCCTTCCAAATCGATGAAGATGAACTGTTGGTTCTGACGGTCCAGGGTCTCCATCAGTGTAGACTCCCTAATTCCGCCGATAACTTGAACGCTCGTAGTTGAGTTCCCATTTTCCTTCCAATCCATGATCGGCTGGTTTGGATCCGCATCGAGAATACTGACCGTGGCGCCCTGTTGAGCCAGATAGGTTGCAAGAAGTAAGGTGGTCGTACTCTTTCCTGCTCCACCCTTTGGATTCGAAACCGCTATGACAGGCAATCAGGTGCTCCTTCGTTGCAGGATGCGATCTCCGATACCGCATGTAGGTGCGATATTTGCGTGTTGCAAGTTGCAATATCGGTGCGATATTGCAACTCTAGCGCATTCATCCGTTCTCAGGTACTTCCCTCGTTAGGGGGTACCTTGATCTACACTCTCTCTGGCCTGCCATTGCGACATCGCACAACATACTTGCTCTCTGCGATATCGCATATCGCATATCGCGCGAGGTCGGCTTGTCGAGGCGCCTTGGCCACTACAACTGTTATGCTCCATGCTCCTCAACCACCCGGGAACACAGCTCACACTATCGGAGGGGCGTTATTGAAGCGGCATTCGCTCTATTCGTGCGCCTCAGCAGGCAAGTTCAGATCCGCGCGCAAATCAGAAAAGGTTGATCTGCTCTGCAGACGTCTCCACTCGACAAAGCTGGGGAGTCCAATGTGTTTCCCTAATTCCTTCCTGAGCAACTGCTGAGCTACTTCTCGACGCGCCTTCACCGGCATGTGCCGAAACCGCTGATCGGTTCGTGCGAGAGTGACAACCATCTCGTCCAACTTCGTTTCGAGGTCGCTTTCCGGGTAGCGAGACCTTAGCGCTTGATTTTGCTGCTCGTCCATCCAACGAGAGTACCTGATCTCTGCTTGAAGATTTTCGTGCTGCGCCTGCTGCGCTCGTTCGAGGACAAGTTGTGCAGCCTCCACAGCAGCCTTGCGCTTTCGCAAATTTATAAAGGCCGCTGGAATCGGCAAGCCGTTCTCGATTGAGTGAATGATCAAACCGGCGGGATTGTCCACCTTGCACTTACCACTCCCTGATTGACTTGCTACGTATTCGACGGTGTCTACAATGACATCCGCTCCATACACCTGAAGAAGGCGAGTCGCTTTCGTCGGGAGTACCCCGTGCTGCCTTAACATTTCCAGTGCTTCCTCCTGGCCTGGAGTTAAAACCTCTGCACTACTAGCGAGCGGAATCCTTTCTTGCAAGGAAGCCGTCTCTCGTCTGTCTGGTCTGCTGTTGTCTAGAACATTCAACAACTCGTCACCGGGGGAGAGGATGATCTTGTAGCCCTCTTTGCTAGACATCTTTTCGACATCCCACTTCGAGATGTACTTGATCTTTACGAGTTCATTGAGTGCGAGTCCCATGGTGGACTTTATCTTCGAAAGATGCGGGTAGGCCTGGACGTTCAAAAGATTGCACAGTTCCGAGTAATCTTTCTCAACTTGGCGACCCTTGCTGGCGTGAAACCATAGGTGGAGGTTTCCAAATATTCCCTTGGCGGTAGGACGCGTCAGCTGCTTGTAAGCGTTGAAGTCCTCCGGAATGACATAACGCTGATTCAGGTTCTCAATGAGCCAGTCTTCAAGAACAACCTCATAGTGCTCCTGCCTCTCCGTGCCATTCAGATTGCTACTTCCGGTGCGTCGAAAGGAGCGAAAAACATGTAGGACTTCGTCCGAGTAGACCTTCTTCGCCGCTCGATAAACCACTTGCTCGGATGTGATAGTCGTGTCCGTCATTCGTTTGCCCCACCTAAGGATTTCATCGTAGATCTCTCCGTTTCGGGAGAGACCGAGCTCTTGAATTAAGCGATAGCCACTAAAGCGAATAGGATTGCTAATAACGCCTGCTTTGACCCGCTCTTCGCTGATGATTTTGAGAAGGGCGATGAATTTGTCGCGGTCCGTAGTCGACGGTAGACCTAGGAGTTCGGAACCTCGGAACTCCGCTGCGACCTTGATTCTGTGACCGTCTCGGAGGACGACCTGCTCTATACGGCGGGAGGTCTTGTTCTTGTCTCTCGCGTCGTTGGCACCGAAAAAACCTATCTGAAGCAAGTTTTTCTCGATTCTTACGAGATCAACATCAACAGCGATTGGCATCAGGGCAGAGGAGTTGGCGGGTTTGTCGTTCGTCTTCTCTTTAAGCATAGCGAATAGCCTTGTTGTTGCTGAATCCTATAAGAAAAGCAACATCTTTGAGGACAGTTAAAACCTTTCAACTCTCATATGCAGTTGAAGGCGAAAGGTTTACGGTCAGATCTTTGCCTGCACACCTCTCTATCTTTGCCAACCCACCTCTCCTCTGCTTCCAACCCGCCTCTCAAGGCGTTTGCAGCGGACCTCTATATGCGCCAGTCTAGCTCTCTAGATTGCCAGCCAGCCTCTCGTGCATTGCCAGCGCACCTCTTTGGTTCCGCCAGCCAACCTCTCACCGAACAAATCCGGTGCAGTGACACGTGCTTCCGGGGAAGAAAGGCAGATTTTGGGTTAGAAACGCACCTGAAATGTTGCACTTCACGGCGAAAGAGCTCGCGTACGAGGATTTTCTGCCAGTCAACCTCTCTACTGATTCCCTGAAAGGCTCACGGTAGGGGAATACGAGAGGTCGGTTGGCAGCAGCATGCAAAGCTGCGCCTCACAAAGTTCCGCTAAGTCCCTGAAATCCGGCTGTATAGCCCACGGTGCCAACCAACCTCTCTAACTGATCCGAGTAAGCCTATCGTAGAGAGGTTGGCTGGTAACGTAAGACCGTCTGCAAGGTTTGAGATCACAACTTGCGACGTTCAGTACTCTGTAGACCGATCAACAATGCTGTTGGCCGCGATCAACCCCTCCCATCTCGGAACACCGGGCACCACGCGGAGGACTTTCAGCCCGCGGCTGCGGATGATCTCTCAGTTGTGGTGAAGGTGAGCAGCCGGGGCTCGACTGAACAGTCCGCTGGTCTTTTTCCCTTTACGACCCCCGGGACGGCTCGTCGAGGGTATTGGTAGTCAGAAACTTCTGTGTGAATCACTAAGTTGGCTCGAGCGACCACCCGGTTTCGAAGTCTGCGGACAACCTGGGTCGCTGTCTCGCATTTCGATTGGACTCAGCGTTCATCGATGTTGGTAAAAGCATTCCTCGCGGAGGAGCTTGTGCCCATCTTGGGATTCCGACTCAGTTCCGCGCGGCGCAATAGGTGTCGAAACTCGTGCAATTTGGGAGCTTACTTTGTTGGTACATGACGTGCAGTGTATGCAACACCAAATCGAGCTGGACACGCGTTCCGAATTGAGATCGCGTCACCAGCCAAACGCGGAGCAAGCTCGCGCGTTAAGGGCCTTGGAGTCTTCATGCCGTACTCACGCATTACCGCATGCATCACTGTGGAACAGCCTATTCAGGAACAGATAATTGCAGCTCTTCAGGAACTCTTCGACAGCTTCGCGATTCAGCACATCGCTGTATTCGACTCGGAGATCTCCTGTGTCACAGTTTCGGACGTCGAGAACGCTGAACAGGTGAAACAAGAGACGAAGCAGATTTAGCAACGCTGCCGAGGGGTGCCTCCACCCAGTTACTGGGCTCCTTCGCCGGTTCGCACGCGGGTTCGGCGGCAAGAGCGTTGGTTACCGATGCATCCTTCGCGTTGTCCGCGATTCCCACACCGGCGATCAGATCTTCGAGCCTAAGGTCAAACACCTCGCACATTCGAAGCAGGGAAGGGACTGAGATGCCCTTGCCTTTCTCGAAACCTTGCCATTGTGCGAGGTGAAATCCATGTTTAACGATCATGGCGCGAAGCGTGAAACCGCGATCAATCCTCATTTGCCGGAGCTTGCGGCCGAGCTCGATGAGGAATTTGTCATACGAATAGATCACGCATTTCCCTCGAGCGGGAGGTTACGCTGCGATTAGCTCCCAAAATGTCTGTCCTCAAATGTTTAGCACATGGCAGGTACGTCAGGAGACCCCTTTGTGATTCCTGCCTGTTTGTCGATTTGACAGATGGGAACACTTCGGGCATCTTTGTTTTAGAAAGACAGGTACCCGCAATACGAGATATCTGTTACTGAAGCACAGCCGCTTCGATGGTTGTATTTGCTCCTTTGCCGGTCTACGTCAACCCTAACCCACACCTCTAGCCCAAATTGGAGTCCCATTCCGATGCGCAAACTCTCGTCTCTTTTTCGCCCTAACCCGGCCCAGCGCGAACGTGCTGTACACGGCGCCTTTGCGCTGGCAGTGTTGCTATTCCTGCCGCTCGCCGCACACGCCAGCCCGTTCGACACCGGCATCTCCAATGTCTCGACTCTCTTTACCGGAACAGCGGCCAAAGCGGGCAGTCTGATTGCCGTCGTGCTGGGCGGCCTGGGCTTTGCGTTCGGCGATCCAGGGGCCAAGAAAAATCTGGCCGGTGTCGCTTTCGGTGTCGGAATCGCCCTGTTGGCAGCCAACGTAATCACGTGGCTGTGGGCCGCTTAGTTTTCCAGTTCTTTCCCTCCAATCAGGGGCTTATGGCAGACGCACTCCCAATTCGTTGCAATCGAGTGTTCAAGAGCCTGCATAAGCCTCTGACGTACTTCGGCATCGAGCGCCGAATCTTCTTCTGCGTCGCAGTCGTCGCGGTCGGGCTTTTCAACCTTTTCGATTCGTTGATGGCCGGTTTCGTGGTTTTCGTGGGTGGCATGATCTTCGGCTATTGGGTCACCAACACCGACACGGCCTACCTCACGATTCTCATGCGAAGCGAGAAGTTCAAAGCCCGCTACGACGCGGCCAAGCAGCAACTTCCAAACGTGGAGATTCGCTAGATGCTGAATATTCGCAAGGTCATCAAGCCGTGGCAGGAAGCCGGATCGCTGAACGCCATTGTGAATCTGTACGGCTTCGTCGCGGAAGGCGTGTTTATGACCAAGACCGGCGATCTGGGCATGACCCTGCGATGCGGTGGCGTGGACCACGAAAGTCTGGATTCGGATGAGCAGCAATACGCCGTGCGTCGTCTGGAATCGGCTCTGAAGGCGTTTGGGGAAGGCTTCCACATCTACCAATACCTCCTCAAAACCAGTCGCCCCGAGATCCCGTTTGCCAGCTACGGAGATGAGGTGATCGACACCGCCGTTGACCAGCGCAGAGAGTATTTCGAGGCGAAGCGCGACAGGCTCTACAAGGTTGAGATCGTTTACGTCGTCATGCTCGAAGGCTCACGGTCGAACACCGGTCTGATTGCCGCTCTGAAGCGCTTCCCACGGGACCGGGAAGGAGCAATGCGCGAGATCAAAGCGCAGTTTTCGAGCAGCGGAACCAAGGTGCTGCTCCGCAAGCAGATCGACGCGGACCTCCAATCCTTGAGGAGCCGGGTGGAGAACTTCATCCGCCATCTCGCGGACTTCATGCAGATCGAGGTGATGAACAACCAGGGCCAGTTTACGTTCTTTCGCCGGCTGCTCAACTTCGATCCGTGGCGGATCGACGGGAAGCCGCATTCGACGCAGTTTCTCGACTTCCAGGTCGTCAACTCGGATGTAGAGGCGGAGCGCGATCATCTCCGGGTGGGCGACCACTACGTGCGCCTGCTCACTATGAAGGAGGCGATCACCGAGACCCGGCCTATGGTCCTCGACCAGCTTCTCAAGATTCCGGCCAGTTTTCACGTTGTCACGGAGTGGACGCCGATGACCACGGCCAAGGCCCGGAAGGAGGTCAAGACCAAGCGGCAGCACTTCAACACAGCCAAGAAAGGCATGGTCGCAACCATGCGCGAGGAGACGACGCGCGAGCGCGACGAGCTTATTGACGAGTCGAAGCAGGCCGATATTCAAAGCCTGGGTGACTGCATGAGGGCGCTGGGCGACGGCCAGACGATGGGCGGGCTGTCTTTCACGGTGGTGCTCTACGGAAGGGAACTGGAGGCCGTCAATCGCTCAGTAGGAGACTTCGCCGGCATCTTCAGCGCTGCCGATGGTGTTCTCTTCTCGGAGACGTACAACCAACTCAATGCGTTCTTTGCCACCGTTCCGGGCAATTACGTTCACAATCTCCGCAAGCTCTCCCTGCTCAATTCCAATTACGCGGACCTCTCGTTTCTGTTCACTATTCACACTGGAGAGACAACCAATGCCCATCTCGGAACCGAGTATCTGGCAGTTCTCGAGACCGACAACGAGACGCCGTACTTTCTGAACCTGCACAACGGCGAAGTGGCGCACACCCTGATTTTGGGAATGACCGGCTCCGGCAAATCGTTCCTGCTTTGCTTCCTGATGATGTACCTTCAGAAATACCTCCCAAGCGTGTTCATCTTCGACATCGGAGGGAGCTTCCAGTCGCTCACGGAGATCTTCGGCGGCGCCTACCTGAACGTCGGCCAGGAGTCGCGCGATTTCACCATCAACCCCTTTTCGCTCCCGCCGACTAAGGAGAACAAGGAATTTCTGTTCTCCTTTCTGCGGGTACTCATTGAGGGCAACGACACCCGCAACCCGCTTGACTACAGCGACAAGCGCAAGCTGTGGGATGCGATCGAGCGCATGGACACAGTTCCAGCCGGTCAGCGGACGCTTACGACACTTGCCGGCCTCATCGGCGATTCGCTCAAGAACCGGCTGCACCGTTGGACCAGGGAAGGGCAGTACGGCTTCCTGTTCGACAACGCCGAGGACACGCTTTCGTTCTCCCGCTTCCAGACCTTCAATTTCGCTGGCTGGGGCGATGCCCCTGACGTTCTGGAGCCGCTTCTGTTTTACGTCCTGCACCGGGCGACCAACGAGATCGCAGACCCGGCGAAGCTCGCCACCTTCAAAGCCTTCCTGATCGATGAGGCATGGTCCTTCCTCAAGAACAAGGTGATCCGGGAGTACGTCACCGCCGCCCAGAACACATGGCGGAAGCACAACGCCGCCATGATCCTCGCCACGCAGTCCATCAAGCAGCTTTCAGAGACGGGGATGCTGGCGAACATTGCGGAGAGCTGCCCGACGAAGATCTTCCTTTACAACCCCGAGATGGACCGGAAGGTGTACGCCGAGGCATTCCACCTGAACGACACGGAGCTGGAGCTGATCGCCGACCTCGTCCCGCCTGGCGAGATGCTGATTCGCAAGGCTCAGTCTTCGAAGAAGGTGAAGCTGAACGTTGACTCGGTCTCCTACTGGATCGCCACCAACAACAGCCGCGACAACCTCCGGAAGCGCGATTACTTTGCTCGCTACGGCATCGCCGAAGGGATCCGGCAACTTGCCCAAGACCATCCGTTCCCGCCGTCCAAAGCAGCTACGCCGCCCTCCGCTTTCGGTAAGACGGAGCTGCAACTCCTGACCCGAGCCAAGTGAGAATACGCATGAGAACAGGCAACAGCAGCAGCCAAGGCAGGCCGTGGAAATGGCAGGGCTATGCAAAGCGTGGAACGGTGAGACTGTCCCACCCTTCGCACAGCCCCTTGTAAGACGCCGATGAAACCAGCGTCTCCCACATTCTCACCGCCTCGGCGACGGTTCTCTCTTTTCAAGAAGAACTTACAAAAACAAGAGCCAAAGACCACAGCCTCAGAACGACCGACCAGCGCCCGCCCACCAAGGAGACCACTTTTATGCGCCACCTAGTTACAGCTTTCGTCGCCCTCGTCCCGTTGCTGTCGGTGCCTACAGTCGCATCAGCGGCCCAACGCATCACAGCCGATCAGACCTCCGCAGCGGCCGGAGAGTCGGCCCGCACCGTCCAGTACCACGCCCAGGACATCGTGCCAATCCATGCGAAGGTGAAGTTCACGACCCTGATAGTCGTTCCGCCGACCGAGAAGATCATGGAGGCTGCGACCGGAGACAAGGATTTCTGGATCGTGGATGTGGTTGGGAACTTCTGTTTCGTTCACCCAGCGAAGCAGGGAATCAGCTCCAATCTCAACCTCATCACCGACAAGGGCAACATTTACAGCTTCACCTTGCAGGATGTGTCGGGAACCAGCCAGGTGCCGGACCTGAAGGTGATGATAGAGCCCGCCGATCGCAGCTCCATCGTGGCATCGAGCGGTCCGAGCCAATACGTTCCCGCCGCCCAGGTGCAGCAGATGCAACAGCAGCTCGCTGCCGTCCAGGGCCACATCGGGCAGGCCGTGGACGAGTACAAGGCCGCGTACCCGCTCTCGCTCAAGTTCGATTACAGCTACAAAGTGAACGAGGCTCCGTTCAACATCCAGTCGATCTATCACGACGACAAGTTCACGTACATCAAGACCAACGCGTCCGAGAAGTTCAGCGTGTACGACATGAAGGACGGCAAACCGAACCTCATCAACTACGACCTCCGGGAGGGGACCTACATCATCCCAATGGTCCTCCAGAATGGGTACGTCGAACTGGGTAAGAAGAAGATGGATTTTGCGAGGAAGGGATAACCGGCCATGATTCCGACCACACCGAACGGTGCACCGACGCCAGCAATCCAGACCGAGCCGGAGCTGAAGGACCGGACCACCACTCCCGGAGGAGTTCTGCAAAAGAACCTCAAGACGATGGTGTACATGGGAGTGGTGCTTCTTTTGGTCGTCGCTATGTTCGTCAGCAGCGGGAAGAAGAAAGGAACCGCGGCGGCGAAAGCCAAAGATGCAACTCCAGCTCCGCAGGTCCAAGACAACACCGCGAACAATGTTCAGGCCCTCCACACGCAACTGGAGATCGAGCACCAGCGGCAGCAGCAGGAGGCGGCGAGTCTAGCCGCAGCATCGGCCAGCTACGGAACGCCGGCACAGCAGGCGGCGGCAGCTTCTTACGGTGCGACGGGGCAGGGCATTGCGCCCGTCCCTTGTGTTCCCGGCCAGGTCTGCAATGTTCCGGCTACTTACGCTGCCGGCGGCGTCCCCCAGGGCGGACAGGGCAACGGCGGTGGCGGTCAGGCGCAAATCTCTCCCGAACAGCAGCAGGTGCAGCAGATCGCGGCCAAGGAAAGGGAACGGCAGTATGCGTCTCGCTTCGAGTCCAATCTTGTGTTCAGTCGCACGGTCCAGCAGGAGCAGCCAACGCCAGGGCAGGGAAGTGCAGCCCAGGCCCAGCCGAACCCATACATGGCGAGCACCCAGCCCGGACAGGCGACAAAGTCTCACAGCCCCTCGCGCAGCCGGGGAAGAACCCTCAGTACCCGCAGCAGCAGTCGGAGCCGCGCCGAGCTACAAACGAGCCGCAGAGGTCAACGTGAGCGCCGCCAGCGGTCAGCCTTATGTGATCTTCGAGGGTTTATCACTGGACACCATCCTGATGAACCGTCTGGATGGGGACGCGGCGGGGCCGGTGAAGGTGCTTGTCTCAAACCCGGTTTACTCGCACGATCATCAACACGTTTTGATTCCCGAGGGGACAATCGTGCTGGGGGAAGCCAGAAAGATCGGAGGGTCCGGCATCGGCCAGCAGCGCCGGATAGCCGTCGTTTTCCATCGAATGATTATGCCCGATGGATTCTCGGCCGACCTTGACCAGTTCCACGGCTTAGACCAGATCGGGGAGGAGGGTCTGAAAGACAAAGTGAACAACCACTACTTGCAAATCTTCGGCACCTCGATCGCTCTCGGTGTCATCTCCGGCGCAGCTCAGATCACGCAGGGCGGCAGCGGCTACAGCTCCACCGGCTCCCAGGCATTCGTGAACGGGGCGTCGGGCGGAATCTCCCAGCAGGCCACAGCCGTGCTCGACAAATTCATTCAGATTCCGCCGACCATCACCATTCGCGAGGGCCACCGAGTCAAGGTCTATTTCACCCAAGACATGCTCCTCCCGGCCTACACGAACCACACCATTCCACAGACGTTCTAAGGATCAGCCGATGAGCAAGGACTTTGTATCGTACGACACAGCACCAGCCACTAGGAGTTCTACCATGCGCTGTTTCGCACTCGGAGTAACACTCGTTTTCGCCTTTCTCCTTGTGGCCGGTTGCAAGAGCCAGCAGCAAGCACAGAAGGAGAATGCCGCCGACCTCCAGGCACAATGGAAGGCCTTGGACGAGCAGTACAAGAAGGAATGCTACGACCCGTACTCCAGTTTCCCCAAGAAGCAGAGCGTCCAGAAGTCCATGACGGGGGAGTGGACCAAAGCTGACGACGCAGCCTTTCAGAAAGAACAGGCAGAGACAAAGGCCCGAGTTGCGAGTACCCACTGTCAGACACTCGAAGCGAAGCGAAAGGACGTGGGGAACCGCGCCATTGCCGCGACGCCCTAACTAGCACCACCCGAGTTCCCTAATTGCCCTGACCCTCACCCCAAAACAGCGGTTTCAGACCGCACAGGAGATCTACGCCTATGAAAAGACTAGCCCTTTCAGCAGCGCTTGCCTTGGCAGCTATCACCGTCCCGGCACACGCTCAGTTCGGCTGGAGTGTGACCTTCGATCCGACGCAAGCGACTCACGCGCTTTCGCAGATCGCCCAGGCCGAGAAGACCTACACCACGACGGTCCAGACCACCGAGAACGTCATCAACGCATACAACCTCGCCAAGCGCATGGCGTCGTCCCCCAGCTCCCTCTATACAAGCTACGGATCAGGACTCCCGTCGTGGGTGCCTATGCTTCCCAGCCAAGACACCTACGGCAACACTGGGGGGTATCTCAACTCCGTCAACAAGTACACCGGACAAGCGTCATCAGCGATTCAGAACGCAAGCGTGACTCGCGTTGTCAAATTGACCGGCTACGAAAAGCAGACCGCCAACAGCCAAAAGGCTATTGCTGCGCAAACCGCAACGCTCGATCTAGGTGATTCAGTGGCAGCAACGAATCTCCAGACGATAGGAACCATCCGCAACAATCAGACAGCGCGGCAGACCGAAATAGCCAACTTGGAAGCGGCCAGCCATTCGCTCGACCCTAACCAACAAACTGAAATGGCCGCATTGCAGCGCATCAACCAGGCGCTGTTGTTGCTCCTCCGTACCCAGCAGGACCAGAGCCAGTTGTCGCAGGGGCAGACCTTGCAAGGGATGGTGCTGCAAAAGCAGGAGCAGGACGAGACGAAGATGCTGTTTCAGGCTTCGCAGGGGTACGAAGCCAACTTCAACAGCAAGTATTCGACCTCCGCCGATACTATCGCGGCGGCCATGCACTTCTAAGGGTGTTCTTCGAGTAAGAGGGCGGGGCAATTATGGGATCAGACACTCTCAGATACATCACTCACGGTTGCGAAGCTCTCCTGTCAGGGAATTCCGCAACCATCGACGTCATCGGCATGCGAATGCTTCTCGGACTCGCCACCATCATGATGGTCTGGTTCGGAATTCAAGAGGCCTTAGCTTCTGCGCATGGCGGGCCGGGATTTCATATGGGTAAGTTTCTCAACTTCGTTCTGCTTCTCAGCTTCGCATATGCCTTTGTTTACTACTACGATAGCGCAATTCCAGGGGTTGGCTACTCGCTCACTGGATTCATCAGGCAGGGGACTTCCGCGCTCGCCGACTCCATCGGAACAGATCGAGCCAACACAATGCTAGACGCAATCAAGACGACCCTTGCTGGATCGGGACCGGGCATGATCACCATGACGAAACCGTACCTCCTTTTGGTCTACATGATCACCCAGGTCATGCTAGCTGTCCTGTCTGCACTCATCTCCGCGATCATTGCTTATGGGGCTGTAGCAGCTACGATCCTCGCCCTTGTAGGGCCGATCTTCATACCGTTCATGTTGTTTGAGAAGACCGAGTTTCTCTTCTGGGGATGGCTTAAAGCGTACATCAGCTTCTCGTTTTATAAGGTCGTCGCAGCGGCTGCGATGAGTGTCCTCTCGCAAATGTTCTTCGGTTACTATCAGGGCCTCGCTTCGGTCAACAGCGACCAACAGGCCGCCGCGCAGAATTTTCCCATTCTGCTTCTTCTAATCATCGTCAACCTCTTTATCCTCACCAAGATTCCTGCTATCACGGCGTCCATCTTCTCCGGTCATACGGGCGGGCACGACGGCGGCATGGGCATGGTCAAAGGCTTGTTCTAACCGAAAGGAGATCCAGCGATGCCAGCCACCACCCAGACGCACAATCCCGCAACCACCCGAGCCGCGGAACGCTATTTAGAGCAGTACGGCGAGCCAATGGTGATGAACACCTATCTGAAGATCACCATTCTCGTTCTGGCGGTCGTCTGCCTCATGCTGGGGGCGCTCACCTTCAAGTCGCAGAGGGCACTTGCGGGCATGAAGCCGATGGTCATTCGGATCAACGAAGTCGGACGCGCCGAGGCGATCGACTACAGCAATTACGAATACAAACCGCAGGAGACGGAGAACAAATATTATCTCGCCCGCTGGGTGACGCTTTACTTCCAGAGGAACCGCTACAGCATCGAGGCCGACCAAACGGCCTCACTCTACTTCCTGAACAGCGACGTGCAGAGGGCAGTGATCCAGCAGGAGCAGGCGGAGAAAACCATCTCCACCTTCCAGCACGACCAGACCCTTCCCTATGTCGATATCGCGGTCAAGAGCATCGTCCTTGACGGCTTGCAGAAGTCACCCTATTCCGCACGAATCGAATTCGAGAAGGTCTACACCAACCCAGGCGACCATGCAGTTCTAAAGCGGGAGCGCTGGATTGCGAGCGTAACGTACGTGTTCGCGGACAAGGTGGCGAACGAGGCTCTGTCGGTCAATCCTTTGGGGCTGACCATCATCCGTTACCGCGCAGACCAGGCGTTCAATTAGGAGCCCAAAATGAACAGAGATCTTGATTTGCTAATTGCGTTCCTAGCGCCCATCAAGGCTCTGCTGCTGGACGAATCCGTGACCGAGATCATGGGGAACCCGGACGGAAGCTGGTGGTACGGACGAGCAGGCCGGATGCATCGTGCCGAGGGTGTCACATTCGACGCCCGAAGCCTAAATACCAGCCTGGAGGTGATCGCAAATCAATTAGGCAAGAAGCTTGACAACAGCCATCCTCTCCTGAACGCGCAGCTCCCGGACGGCAACCGTCTAGCGGCGGTCCTGCCCCCGGTAGTGAAGCCTTTCCCGTCCGTCACCATCCGGAAGTTTGGGACGGTGCGGTACACCGTCAGCGATCTTGTAGAGCGCGGCGCCATGCCAGTTGCAATTGCCGAATTCCTGCGCGATCAGATCGAGGCCGGAAGGACCATGCTCATCAGCGGCGGAACCGATAGCGGAAAGACGACTGTCCTAAACGCGCTTACCGATTGCATTCCCGAGGACGAGCGCATTGTCGTGATTGAAGACACGCGGGAATTGCGAATTGCAAAGCCGAACGTCCTCGCGGCCGAATGCCAGACCGATGCGCACAACGGAAGCGTGGACTTCGACGATCTCCTGAAGGCGTCTCTCCGGTGGCGTCCAGACCGGATCATTCTGGGGGAGATCAGGCGCGAGGGAGCCCGGACGTTGCTTGATTCCTTCAACACTGGGCACGCGGGCAGTATGGCGACCATTCACGCGAGCAGCGCACGGCAGGCATTGCGCCGATTCGGTGAATTAGCGATGCGTTCCCACCAGCAATCCACTCGCGACGACATCGCCGAGGAGATAGGGGAGTCGGTGCAATTGGTGGTGCAGACTCAGCGATTCAAGAGCACCCGCCGCATCAGCGAAATCATCTTGGTGCGCGGCTATGACCGAATGCTCAAAGCCTTTGAGATCGATTCCTTTTACGACGTGGCGCATGAATCGCTCAGTGCCCCGCTCGGCAATGTCCACGCAGCCTAAACATTCGCTTTCGAATTGAGGAGAGACGCACCATGCCATTGCTCGAAGTCACGCAGATCAAGAAGCTCACCGCCATCGTTTCACTTGAAGAGTCAACCGCAAAACAAGTGGATCAGTACGCCGCTTTTATCAAAGCGCCAGCGGATGAGGTGGTGAATAGCGCACTGGCATACGTGTTCGGCAAAGACCGTGACTTTCAGGTATTCCGCACCGAGAACCCGAGTCCAAAGGTTCACAGCGGGTTGCGGGTGCGAAAGCCAGTGGACGGAACAATAGGCAAGAAGCGGGGTCGCAAAGCTGCTAATTCTCCGTCGTCTGCACACGCCTAAAGCAATTCATCTGGAGCCTGGCGCTCCAGATGAATGATGACGCCCGAGGCGTCATGGAACAGCAACAGCCCGGAGCACGAGGCTTTATGACTTGCTATTCAGAATTGGTGGTGAATTCGCGGAACGTGCTGCGCACGTGGAGAAGGATGACACTCCATCCCTTGTAGGGTTCGTGTTTTAACCAACAACGGTTCCTGGTGGGATCGTACACAAAGCAGGGTGGTTACACCGGGAGCGGTTCCGGGTGCAACCGGCTCGGTTCCACCCGGAACCAAGCCATAAACGATGAGATTTGGAGGTGTGGAATGGAACTAGAACTAGCGGGGATGGCGGAACGAATAGAGCGGAGAATGGGGCGTCCTGCCCGGACTCACAGCGTTGCAACGCGCTTTACAAGGGAGGAAGAACGTGAGCTTACGAAGGCAGCAGAGGGTACAGGAATCACGGTGAGAGAGTGGGCGCGAGAGGTGCTGTTGCGAGAAGCCAGGCGCACGAAAGAAGACGCGGTTTTTACCGAACTGATTTCGATGCGGATGTTGCTGAATAACGTTCTGAAGGTGGTGGCGACAGGCCAGAAGATCACCGCTGAGAACTACCAGGAGATCCAGGCAGGTGTGCGGGCGGAGAAAAAGAGAGTGGCACTGGAAATCATGCAGCAATACACCGTGGCAGCGGGTGAGGAGCAATAGCGATGGCGACACAGTGGGGCAGAAAAGAGTCCGTCGTCTGGCCGCCGCACTCTCCGATTTATACCTACGGGGCAATCCTCATGGCGCTGGTGTGCACCGGTGCTTTCCTCTGGGCGGCGTTTGCTGCGCAAAATCCAATCCAGCAGTTCTACACACCGGCATACGTCAAAAGCGCTGTCGTCGGGCAACTCAAAAAGCAAGACAAATACCGTCTCCTGTACCTCTGGAACGGCTCCAAAGCGGCCCGGATCGCAACCAGCGCCGATGTTGCCGAAGGCGCGACGGCGACACCGGACGGGAAGAACCTGCCGGTCGCAATGTCCCCGGCAGCGGCGGCGAAGGGCTTCCATGCCCTCTATCGAGGACCGGAAGCTATTTACCAGAACACTCCTCTGCACAGCTATCTAAAGAGCGCGGTGTTCGAGGGCCAAGAGTTCGGAGACATCTACGGCAATCAACTCTGGTACGGGCTTCTAGCGTTTCTCGCCATGCTGCCATTCTCCATTTTCCGGGACGTGAAACGTCGCAAGGAGTTGAAGTACGGACGCAGGCTGAAAGGCCCGCGGATGTGCAGTGCGAAGGAATTCAACAAGGCGGTGGAGGGGGATGGAATGGGCATCCAGACCGCCGATGAGAAAGTCATCCTGCGCATCCCGAAGCGTACCGAAGCGCAGCACATTGAGATCATCGGAGACACCGGCTCCGGCAAAACGACCTTGTTGATGCAGTACCTCCGGCAGATCGCAGATCGGGGCGAAACGGCGATCGTGCACGACCCTGCGTGTGAATTTGTCCAGCGCTTCTATGACGAGAAACGGGGCGATATCATCCTCAACCCCTTGGACGACCGTTGCCCCTACTGGGGACCAGCAGAGGAGCTGCGAAGCAGGGCCGAGGCGAAGGCAGTTGCCGCATCCCTGTATCAGCCGACGAGCGACAAAAAGGGGGAGTTCTTTACCGAGACACCGCAAAAGATATTCGCCCATCTCCTCACCAAAGGACCGTCCCCGCAGGACCTTGTGCGGTGGATGTCCGACCCGGCAGAGATCGACCGGCGCGTCGAAGGAACCGAGTACGCGCAGATGATTGCAAAAGGAGCGCAGGAGCAGCGGAGCGGCGTTCTGGCGTCCCTGGGGCTGATTGCGGATAGCCTGCGGATGCTCCCCATAAAAGAGCAGGCGAAAACGAGTTGGAGCGCAACCGAGTGGGCCGAGACCCGGCAAGGATGGATCTTCATTACGTCGAAGGCGACCGAGCGCGAAGCGCTACGGCCGCTTCATTCGTTGTGGATCGATTTGCTGGTGTTGCGTCTGATGAGTGCCCCGACGGAGAAGCAAAGGAAGGTCTGGTTTGTGCTTGACGAGCTCGCCAGCCTGCAACGGTTGCCGCAATTCCACACCGCCATTACCGAGAACCGGAAGAGCGGCAATCCAATCATTCTGGGTCTTCAAGGAAAGGCACAGCTAGAGGTGGTCTACAGCCCGCTGCTGGCGCAGGTGATGTTGAGCCAACCAGCTACAAAGATCTTCCTCAAGACGACCGAACCGAACGCGGCGGAGTGGGTGTCGAACGCAATTGGAAAGATCGAGATTGAGCGGGTCAAGGAGACGCACTCGGACGGCACCCGATCGGGGAAGAGCTTTACGTTAGACCGGCAGATTGAGCCTTTGGTCATGGATTCTGAGATATCGGGGCTTGATGACAAGCACGCGTTTCTGAAGCTGGGGAACAACGTCGCGAGATTCAACTTCAATTATCTCGACATTCCCAAAACGATCCCGGCTTTTATGCCGCGCCGGGTTGAGAACGACGAACTTGAGTTCGACCCAAAGACCCTTAAGTCGAAGCGCTCCACACCCGACGAGATCGCGGCGGAAGCGATCACCGAGCCCAAGATAGCCACCCCGTTGGTCAGAGATAAAGAGAGTGTCACGGCGGTTTCCGAGAAGAAGAAGCCTCGCGCCAAGCGAGCCCGGAAGGTAGCGACACCGCAAACGGAGGACCAAGGCCAGAACGAGGACGCGACGATGGGCGGCCAAGAACAACCGGACACTGTGGAGCCGCCCGATCTTGACCTGGATACGCCGCCCTGGAGTGACGACGACGCTCCTGCAGTTCATGCCTTCAGCCCGGATGGGTATTAACCATGGTGACGATTTCAAAGGCTCTCAACTCAACTCAGTTACAGGCGTATCACAAGCTCGAATTCACGTCCGCGACCGCCAGCTACTACAAACAAGGCAACGCCATACAGGGCGAATGGCAGGGCCAACTGGCCGAGAAGTTCGGCCTGTCAGGAGCCGTCAACGATGAGCAGTTCGCTCGTCTGAGTGACGGCAAGCACCCTCAGACCGAGGCCGAGATGGTGAAACATCGGGAGGCCCAGGAATACAAAAAAGCGGACGGATCGACAACCAAAGCGGTCGAACATCGCGCCGGTTGGGATGCCACCTTTTCCGCTCCCAAATCGGTCTCTTTGACCGCTTTAGTGGGCGGCGACGAGAGGGTGCGGGAGGCCCACCGAGCCGCCGTCACGACCGCGCTTTCCGAGCTGGAGAGGTACACGCAAGCGCGGATCGGCGGCAATAATCCAGCCGAAACAACCGGCAGGTTTGTTGCTGCGAAGTTCGAGCACGACACAGCCCGTCCGGTGGACGGGTATGCCGCTCCCCAGCTCCACACCCACGCAGTTATTTTCAATGTGACCCAACGGGAGAACGGCACCACCCGCGCTCTCCAGGAGCGCGGCCTGTTCGAGTCCCAGAATTTCGCGACGGCGGTGTACCAATCCGCCCTGACCTACCAGCTCCGCAATCTCGGTTACGAGATCGAGGCCGGAAGGCGCGGAGCACCGGAGATCAAAGGCTACTCCCAGGAGTACCTCGACGCCTCCAGCCTTCGCTCGCAGCAGATACAGGAACAGCTTGCGAAGACCGGCCACAATGGACCCGAGGCCGCGCAGATCGCAGCTCACGCAACCCGCGACAGCAAACAGATTCTTCCGCCGGAGGAGGTCCTAAAAGCTCATCGAGAGATTGCGGCTGAATTCGGCAATCAGGCCGACAAGGTCATCGCCGAGGCCCGCGAACGGGCGCAGACCCAGGAGCGAAGACCGGACGCCGAGGAGCGGGCGAGGGAGGCCGTGAGCTATGCCAAGGCGTCCATCTTCGAGCGCGAGGCAGTCTCGGATGAGCGCGGAATTATGCGCGATGCCCTGCGGCGGGGGATGGGAGAGACGACCTACTCTCATGTTCGGGCCGAGTTTGACACCCGCCGATCGCGCGGCGAGTTCCGGGAGATCGACGGCCAGAAGCACGACAGCGGACGCAGCTTCTCAACTCCCGAGACCATCGCCGCGGAGCGAGCGAATGTCCGCTATATGAAAGAGGGACAGAACACCGTCGAGCCGATCATGAGCGCAAAGGAGGCCATCGCCCAGGCCGACACCCGGTCGTTCCTCAATCCGGCGCAGCGGGCCGTGATCGAGGACATTCTGACCTCCCAAGACCGCATCCACGGCTTACAGGGTTTGGCGGGCACGGGCAAAACGACAACCCTCGGGACGATCAAGGAGGGTGCGGAGCGGAACGGGTACGCCGTTGAGGGTTTCGCTCCAACGTCACGCGCCACCGGCCAGCTCCGCGAGGCCGGTATCTCCGCGAACACGCTTCAGAGCTTCCTTGCCCGAGGCGGTCAAGAGCAGACGGCGGGCGATCCTGCCAGCCGCCATCTCTATCTGCTCGATGAATCGAGCCTCGCCAGCACCCGCCAGATGAGAGCGTTTCTTGAGAAGGTCGGGCCGCAGGATCGAGTTGTAGTAATCGGAGACGTTCGCCAGCACCAAGGCGTCGATGCAGGCCGACCCTTTGAGCAGATGCAGCAAGCCGGGATGCGGACGGCCAAGCTCGACCAGATCATGCGACAGAAAGACCCTGAACTACTGAAGGCAGTCGAACATCTCTCGAAAAACGAAACCATTCAGGGCGTCAAGCTCTTACGGGAGCAAGGGCGCGTTACCGAGATCGCAGACCCTAAAGCGCGAATCCAGGCCATCGCCAAGGACTATGCCGCCAAGCCCGAAAATACCCTCATCATCTCGCCCGACAACCGCAGCCGGCAGGCAATCAACCAGGCGGTGAGGACGGAGCTGCAAACGACCGGCGCAGTCGGAAAGGACAGCCGTGAGTTCACAACGTTGGTTCAGCGTTCCGAGCTGACCGGCGCCGATCGAGCATGGGCCGCCCGCTATCAGACGGGCGATGCGATCCAGTACACGCGCGGCAGCAAGGCCGAGGGGATCGAGCGCGGCGGCTTCGCCACCGTGCTTTCACTCAACCCGAAGGAAAACACCGTGACCGTGCGCAAGGGAGACGGTGAGAGCGCAACCTACGACCCAACACGGCTTCGAGGCGTGAACGTCTACAGGGAAGTACCGCGCGAGTTCGCTACCGGAGACCGCATCCAGTTCACCGTCTCGGAGAAGAACCTTGGTGTTGCAAATCGCGATTTAGGCACCATCACAAAACTCGAGCCCGATCGCATCACGGTGAAGCTCGACGGCAAGGACGAGCGTACCGTCAGCTTCGATCCGGCCAAAATGCGCCAGATCGACCACGGCTACGCTGTTACCTCTCACAGCTCGCAATCGCTCACAGAGCGCCGGATGATCGCCAACATCGACACCGACGGCCCACGAGCACTCATCAACACCCGCCTTATCTACGTCGCTGTCTCCCGCAGCTCGCATGACGCCAGAATCTACACCAACGACGCCGCAGCTCTCGGTACGCGGCTTGCGACCGATATCACAAAGACCGCGGCTGTGGATTTCGGCCCCCATAAACCACACCGGGCCGAAGATCCAGCCGTGACGCGAACCGCTGAGTTCCGCGAGGCTGTGGCCGCAATCGGGCGAAATGAGGTGAGCAAAGGAACGCAGCTCCTACAGCAGCAGGGCCGCATCCGTCAGTTCGACGACCCGAATCATCGGGTGGCAGCCATCGCGATGGACTACGTCAAGCAGTCAGGCAAGTCGGTAATCGTCGCACCCGACCGGGCCGACCGGCAGGAGCTTACCCAGCTCATACGCGCCGAACTTAAAAGCAGCGGCAACCTCGCCGCCGAGAACCGGTCGCTGCCCATCTACGTGGCGCAGACTGGCACTCCTCGCCTGGCCGCTAACTACGCTCCCGGCGATACGATCCAGTTCCAGGCTGGAAATGAGAAACACGGCATAGCTCGCGACAGCTCCGCTATCGTTGTCGCGATCGAAGCAAAAATCAACCAAATCACGATCCGCAAGGGCGATGGTGAGGAAGTCTCCTACAATCCCGTTCTCCTCAAAGCGACAACAACGCAGAGTACCGTCTACCGCGAGGAGCGCCGGGAGATCGCCGTGGGCGATCGCATCCAGTTCACTGCTCCAAACAAAGATCAGGGTATTCGGGCCGGGAGTCTCGCCACCGTCGAAAGGATCGCAGAAAACGGTGCTCTGACGGTAAAGCTCGACAAGGGGAGGACCGTCGAGCTGGACCCGGCCAGGGCTCGCCACATTGAGCACGGTTATGCGGTAGACGGCAAGAGAGCCGTCCCCGCAGAACGCGTCCTTGTGAGCATCGCAGGTACGCCCGAGATAGCTCAGAACAACACCATCCATAAGGCCATCGCCAGCGCCTCTAAAGATGCCGCGATTTATACCTCCGAGCGGGCGATCATCAAGGTTCCCACTCCGGCCATCCTGCCATCCGATCGTCCGGCTCAGCAACAGGCGGAACCGAAGGAGGCGAAAGAACAGAAAGAAACGATCGAGATGAGCCCGACGAGGACCGGAGCGAAGCTCGTTATCGAACCCGCCGAACGGATGCCAACATGGGCCGAACACACCGTGAAGTGGAACCCCATCAACACGGCTCTGACTCCTCCCGAGGCAAATCAATTCGATTGGAGAGCTCACAGCGATACCATCCAGAGCTACCGCCATATCGAGACGGGCCGACACATCCACATTGACGGGTCAAGCGGACAGTTTTACGATCAGGACCGCAATCCAATCACGAAGGCCGAGGCCTTGGCTCACGCCATGCCCGGAGACCGCACCCACGCGCAGGACAAATCCTCTCATGGGCTTGGTCAAACTACAGCCTCGCCGGCAGTCTCGGTCAGTGACAATAGCCAGGGTATCTCGATGTAAGATTTCCCCGATGTACAGTCATCAGGTTAGCTAGATGTCTGCCTATCAGTCACCGAACTAGACAGTCCCGAACCTTGCATCAAGTGCCTTCAGCCTAGCAAGCCGTTTGAGCGAGAGTATGCCACCCTCTTACTTCGCCATGACCCGGATACCGGCTTTTACAGCTTGCAGACCGACACCCCGAACGGCCACCTCATCAGCCTCGTACTCAATGACAAATCCTCTAGCAGTCCACATAACCAACCCCATGGCGATCATCCATGAGAACAGCAGCGCCCCCACCACCGAGACAGGAAGTGCATGACCGAACCGGTAACCCAAGACTCCCGAACCGATGATGTACGCAACTGGCAGACCGATCTTTCCATGTGCCGTCGCACGATGCTGTTGATCGTGGGATCAGCAGAACGCCTAGTTGCCTCGGAACCGCAGAGGGAACCGGGGATAGAATGAAGGCATCTTCACTTGAAATTGCTGTAGATACGGCTTCGCTGCGTCACATGCGTGTCGTATGCCGCTAATTGAGGCTCGACGTCGCCTGTCATTCGTTATTTGGCTAAGCTGGTCAATGACACCCGTGAGTACGTTCACAACCTGTGGGGAGGATGTTGGTGTCGCGATCGCTTCTACTCTGGCAGCCACCAGCTCCTGGCGAATTTGACTCAGACGCAACTTGGGGTCGCTACCGCCTGCATACTTCTTGAAAGTAGCTGTGACAAGGTTTTCAGAGCTACGCAGTGCAGCACGATCTGCGCCGAGTACAGCTTTGTCATTCGCGTTGGTTCCTTCAACGTTCCCCTGCTCTGTGATGAAAGCGGTCGGGTTGACCGTAAAGGTATACGGGACATCACAACCGCTCCCACTCGGATCCTTCCAAGCCAAGACCTCACCTCCATCGCCCTGCGCCGTCAAGGCTCCTGCAGTTCCTGCAAACCCCGAGGTTTGGCTCCGCGACACCATGAGAGGCAGGAGGTCGGTAGAGTACCCGAAGTGGGCAACTTGCTTCGCCTTGCACATTACGTGGATATCTAACGTGTACGCCGTGATGATTGCGCGCCCGTCATTGTGGAGGCCAATATCCAAAACCGCAGTCTCAGGGTTGTAGACCACGGTGGTGACACGGAGGTTGTCCGCATGCATGGTGCTCGACAACAGCGGGAACAGCAAGCAGCAGACACAAAGTATGCGATGAATGGTCGTCACTTTGGCTCCTTCAGTCGCTTCTGGAGCAACGTGAGAGAATCGGGCAACGTGAGAGAAAAAAGTGCGAGCGGTTTCGGGTGTACAGCCGGAACTCCGTTTCGGACATGGTCGAGATTGGACGGCATCGACATAGCGGCGTTGTCACCGATTCGCCGCTTGGTCAACTTGCCGGTGGGGCAGTAACATCCGACAGCTTGGCAGTACCCTCTAAAGGTGTGAGTGGCTCCGGTAGCACACGAAAGTGTTCCATTCGGGGTGGTGTTCCCGTTGTATTTGTCGGTGGTGACGACGACCAATGCATTCTGGCCGGGAACGGATGGCGCATATTCGACGCCATCTGTCTCTGTCGGGCTACAGATCGTCTGGTATTGACATACTCCTGCGCCACTGGTCGCCAGGGCAGAGGGGGAACCTTGAGGGCCAGTGCCCGGAGCACTGGCGTCGGCATAACACTGATAGGTGAAGTTCCACGTGTTCGTGAATGACGTCGGGGTGCTCGGTTGCGAAGGGCAAGTCGCAGTCGAATTGTTGGCCTGGCTGTAGACAACGTAGCTGCAATTCTTTTGAGCGTGAGACGCGATCGCTGTAAACAACAGGGGGAACAACCGTAAACAAAGTAGAATTTTGCGCTTCATCTCGACCCTTTCCGCGCAAGAAGCGCCGGTGGTGGATTGCATTTCGACCTACTACGAGATCGTAGGTTAGTTGGCTCCGATCAAGTACACATCATAGATTTCATGATCAAAGTCGGGTGTGTTCATCCTGACATGGCTGCGGTATTGAAAGTGATTTCCGAACTGATCCACTCGGTGCCCTTCACTGTAATTGAGGGCGATGCTTTTGACACCCGCCTGGTCAAGGGTCTGTAGCTCGTCGGGCTCCGAGATGCCGTTTTGATTGAGGTCCGTCCACAAGCGCAACTGCGAGTAGATCTGATCGGCTGTGGTGATTTGGCCATCCCCATTACCGCCATTCTCGGGCAGATCATACACAGCAAGAGCGAGAAAGCCATTCGGATGACCGGATGCGGGTTGCGGAGCGAAGTTACCAAACAGCTCGCTCGCATTGTCGATCGTTCCGTTGCCGTTTCGATCAAGGGCAAGCCACGCGTTTCCGAACTTAGGGTCGGTCCAGGCTACCTTCTTCTTCTGTGCATTGGGGTCTCCAGAGAAGTTGAAGAGCACGCCGTCAGCCTGGTCGGTCAGATGGAAACCATCTCCCTTGACGTCAATGACGATAGGGGAGTAGCAGCCCCAGTTGTAATAACATCCTGATCCTTTGAGGCAGACGGGACTCGAGCAAGGCGGTGGCGGTCCCGAGCAGCCCTGGGCGGCACAACATGACTGTGCCTGTATCCGATGGGGGTTGCTGATCAGAGTAACGCAGGCGCCAATAGCTATTAAAGCCATCGCACAACGAAGCAGCAGCTTCATATTGACCTCTCAGCCTAGATACGATCTAAAGACTCCAATACCTGATTTCTGCTGCGTTTCGGATAGCTCTCCAACCCAGCTTTTGGTGACTGTCCCGGAGGAGGAGACTAGAAGGAGTGTCGGTGTGCCCCCCACCCGTATCTGCCCCAGGTCAAGGGAGACAGTGCTGCTTGGTGTGATCGCGTGATCGAGCAAAAACGCTCGCGCTTCCGGTTGCTGCTGGGGCATTACAACGACGATCGGTGCAGCGTGAGGGGAACCGGTAATTTGGCTGTAGAACGGCGTACTTTCGACGCAAAAGTGGCAGGCGCTCGATATTGCCATGACCAGCGTTGCCGGGTGGGATCGCCACGTCACGCCGGGCAGATTTATCTTTGTCCCGACTTCAGGATTCTGGGTTGCAGCACCGGCTAAGCTTATTGGCACCAGAGGAAAAGCTGCCTTAGGCTGGCGCAGCCACAAAGTCACGGCTAGCGGGACGGCAATCAAGAGCGTGAGGTTGGCAGCGAACTCGGTGATGACCCGGATCCTGCGAACCCTATCGGAAGAAATCTGCATACTGGCTGCCCTCTTCCACGCGAGATAACGAAAGCGAACGGATAACAAGACCCCCTCGGTTCCACGGAACGAGGTGGGGGACGTACGCCGTGAGCAATGCCCCGTGAGACACGTACGTGGGGTCGGACCCGGAAGCAGATGAACTTTACCCGGTAGCGATCTCGAAGTCAAGTGCGTTCGACAACAATTTCGTCTCATTATCTTCCCCGAGAGCCCGACACCCAGGGAACTTTCAACGTTAGGTAGGTCCTTCGAAATGCGCTTCTCGTCATTAAAGCTCAGAACGAGCCCTACTCTAACGAATCGATTCGTTCTCTTCTTCGAAGAGCGGAACGAGTTTGGCGGCGGGCTTCTTGGATGTGAAGTCGAGCTGCACTTGCTCATGACCTTTCGGATGCTGCTCTCGCCATAGTGCCAGGAGGAGAGGCGGCATCGCCGAGAGCGCCGCCTTTGTCCGATGGACCTTGGCATGGCACCCGGGACAGAGCGACAGCATCAGGTTCATGACCGACTTGCTTGGCACCCGGTGATGCACAATGATGGATCGTTTGTCCCGGCCCGAGGCGTCACAGACACGGCAACGGTAGCCGTCGCGCTCCAGAACCGCTTCGCGCAAGCCTCCGAAATACTCCTCGTCTTGTCGTTTCAGCGTGTAGCAGGTCGAGCACAGTCCCAAAGCCAGAATCTTGGAATTCCCGCATGGACAGTGCATCACCCTCTGAACGATGCGGGTCATTTCCCTGCCCTTCCCCGGCTCACCCGCTTCGCCGCCGCCCGTGCGATATACCGATAAACCGTGGTTCGATCTAACCCGAACTCACGCGCGAGGGCTGCTTTGCTCTCCCCCTCACCCAGACGACGGCTCAACTCGGTCGCTCGGTCCGGCGTCAGCAGGCGCTTGCGACCTTTATAGATGCCAGCCCGCTTTGCCAGTTCGATTCCCTCTCGCTGACGTTCCCGGCTCCAAGCCAGTTCAAACTCTGCGAATGAACCCATCATGTTCAGCAACAGCGTTGCCATCGGCGAATCGTCGCCGGTCAGGGTCAGGTTTTCTTTGATGAAGCGGACCCCAATCTTCCGCGTGGTCAGGTCCGTGACCGTCCTTCGCAGGTCCACCAGATTCCGGCCAAGGCGATCCATCGAGTGACAAACCACCATGTCACCGTCCCGGACGTACTTCAGCAAGGCTTCAAGCTGAGGACGGCGGATGTCCTTCCCCGATGCCTTATCCAGAAACACGCGGTCCAGTTCCATTCCTTCGAGCTGCCGACTCTCGTTCTGTTCGAAGCTGCTCACCCTCACGTACCCCACCGTCTGTCCTTTCGACGGATGTGTGGCCATAGGCTTTACTACTTTGCTCATTAGGTGTAGCGTAAACCATAAATCGACCCTATGCCACGCCTTTTCGGGGCCCCTTGCAACGTCGCGATACGGTATACTCATCTGAGACGCGCGGAATGGGCGGGCTCCTACTTTTGAGTAGCCAGCCTCTTGGCTGGGTGATCGCCGCTCAGATGAAGCACAAGCGAATCGACCGCACCGGTGGCGTCAGGGATAAACTCCACTTCGCCGTTTGCTTTAGGAAGGTAGAAGTGGAAGCGCCCTCCCTGTTCGCCTTGGTACATCATCTCCATAGAAGGTTGCTTCGTGATTTGTGACGTGATTGTATTCCCCGATACGGCGATTGTAAGGTTCAGGGGAATGGGAGCGAGATCGTAAACTCCGACAAACTTCTCCAGATCCTGCGTACGAATCGGAAATGGCTTACGGTCGCTCGCTAAAATCACTGATTTGCCAAGCGCGACAGTCAGCAGCTGACTTCCCATCGAGTCTGGTGCGCCTCCGTTAACGTTGCTGAGGACGACCACCGTAATCTTCCGTGCAGGTACATAGCTGAGGTACGTGTTGAAGCCTTCAATACCACCACCATGGGTTACCACTCTATCGCCGTCGATCTGGGACACTTCCACGCCCATGCCGTAGTTCCTTTTTCCGGGGGTCGTCATTGCCGTCAGGGATGCCTCGTTGAGGATCTTCCCGCCAAACAGGCCTCTTTCCCAACGCAGCAGGTCTGCGGTGGTCGAGTAAATGGACCCTGCGGCCCAAGGAACAGACATCGATTCCGAGCGGGCGGGAGCTAGGCCATTCTTGCTAGGACTGTAGCCCTGGGCTCGCTTCGAGAGAATTAGATCGTCTTGATCTAATCCGGAGTCATGCATCCCGAGAGGCTCAAAGATTCGCTCACGCAGCTGATCGCCGTAACTTTTATCCCCCAACTTCTCGATCACTACGCCCAGTACCTCGTAGTTCGAGTTGCTGTAGGAGAACTTGCTGCCGGGCTCGAATTCGAGCGGTTTGTCACGAAAGAAGCCAATCTCCTCAGCTGGCGTGTGGGAACTCATCCTCCATGTTCCAAACTCCTTATCGCTGGTGAAATTCGGGATACCTGAGGTGTGATTTAAGAGATTGGCCAACGTGATCTTTTCCCAACTCTTCGGAGCGTCCGGTAAATATGTGGCGATTGGATTTTCAATGTGGAGCTTGCCGTCTTGCTGAAGCAGAAGGATCAATGTTGCGGTGAACTGCTTCGTTAGGGAACCGAGGCGGAATTTACGGCTGGAGTATTTGGAATATTCCATTCCAGGTCAGCCATGCCGTAGCCTTTATCTAGGAGCGTGTGGTCATCCTCTGCCACCAGCACCGTCCCATAAAAGCAGTTCCAGGTGTATACGAGGTTGCGATGGTCTCAAGCCGTGACTTCGTTTCTGTGTTTTGGCCCTGAGCGACTGCATAAGCCAGCCCGCAAGCCAAGGCGATTCCAGTGGACCAAGCTTTCATGCGTCCTCTCCTGTCGTCTGGTTCTGAGACACTCCGAAGTGATGTTGCTTCCTTTACAGAACAACCTCCTGCCGATCACCGCCCTGTTGCAATGGGCTTACACGAACAGATGCGACTGATCCCACTTGATTCGTGTCTATTGGGTATCCCTATCGAAGCGTAACAGGTGCCCTTTTGCTGGAGAAAAGGGCAGTTCTGCAGTGGTCCTCTGACGTTCTCACAAACGCTGGATGCTGTTGAAAAAGGCTTATACCGAACAGATCCCCAAAAGCACGAAGCTCCAGAATGCCCCAGGAGCGACAAGCAGGGATAAGTTGAACCTAAAGACGAGCCCATATCGTTCGTGAATGATGCGA
>JAABUQ010003168.1_pt1 | contig 30803 bp, 30 predicted proteins | sample 5560001 | NCBI WGS metagenome assembly JAABUQ01 (sample SAMN10711888, study PRJNA513371) | rock metagenome | isolation source: Antarctica rocks | place: Antarctica: Victoria Land, Finger Mt nord | collected 2015-12-18 | reverse complement strand
CAGCCGTGATCCGCTGCCGCGTGTGTCTGGTAAAGAGCCCACGATCCGCCTCTACGAGCAGCAATCCCCATCCGTAGACAAGCCGCTCCGAATTATACAAGAAGTTTTTATGACACAGTAAGACTAAGAGGATGGAAAGAAAGACGGCTCGGAAGGAGAGCTCCTCGAAAATACTAAGAACTAAATATATAACGAGCCACGCAAAGCCATAAAGAATTGCCTGAAAGGCCTTATGCCCGAGGGGGAGACATGGATACCGCCGCAGATCAAGATTGGCGCCATGAAGAGTGCTACAACAACTATCCCGCCAAAAAACCTGTAATAAGTCTTTTGATCTGAACAGGAAGTATATAAAAATCGTGTAGAGACCGGCGACTAATCATTCCTGCGACCAGCGATGCCGTCAGAAGAAGAATGGATCCGATACCGTCAAATAGGAATTGCGGTAATGGCGCCGCGACACCGGGCGAACTGATAGTGGCATGTATTCCTGCGACCCGATTAATCTGACGATACAAATAATGAAGAACGTTCCTAAAGTAGTCATAATTAAATGAGTAGACGACGGCATAGAAAAGCAGAAGTGCGGTTACGAGACGCAGTCTGGACGTCGGCGCCCGTTGCGAGGGCCTGATAAAGTCGTCCTGACTTGGACGGATGATCTCAATCAGCCGGACCATTACAATGCCTTCCATAGGTGTTCGAATGGAAAAAGCCAATATCAGCTTGACTGGTCATTGACCAGTAGTGATGGCGTTATAAACAGAAGTGGTCCGACGTCATGGGGTGATCCAGGTTTAATGTCTTGCAGATGGAAGCTATCTGGTATCGTGTTTCCATGGGTCGACTTCCTATCACGCCGCTCTGGCGATCTTGTGGGTCCATTGATGGATAAACGAGTCACGGATGATGTCGCCGAGGTAGCCAAATACCTTGGCTTCGAGCTCGACCTGAGACGCGGATGTGGCGGAGCATTGAGCGTGCTGTTTTAGAGAAGAAGCCCTCGACGAGATTGATTCGGTGAGCTTCCTTGAGATGCAAGCAGCGTACCCCTTCTTTGCCCTGATCAGCCGCCTAGTGTCCTGATTCTGAAGTCTGACTGATTTGATTGGACCTGATGCAGAAGCGCTAAATGGCTCCGAAGATATCGTTGGCTGACTTAGTCCAGCAGAATGACTTTGGTGCGTCATTATAGGCGTCGATGAAGGCGCGGATGTCGGCTTCAAGGGCCTGGGTGGAGCGGTGCACGCCGCGCCTGATCTGCTTGTCGGTGATCATGGCGAAGAAGCGCCCGACCTGATTGATCCATGAGGCGCTTGTGGAGCCTGCGGGACTCGATTGCAGGTCGGTTCGGCATCAAGACGTTTCGACAATTCCGCGAGGCGCCCGGAATCCAACCATATAGACTTCTTCCGGATATATTCGGTTTCAGAGGATGAAATGATCGTCGGACAGGACGACAGGCACCTCGATTTTCGGGCTTCCATCCTGCTCAGGGCGTCAGACGACAGGATATTGGACGAGATCGTCTGCACGACGGTCGTGCATTTTCACAATATGCTGGGCCGCACCTACCTCACCGCGATCGCGCTTTTCCACCGGCTGGTGGTACGCTCCAATCTGTGGCGTGCGGCGTACAGGGGATGGCCGCAAGCCTAGCGAAGCTTGCAACGTCGCCTGGCTACGGCCTCGCACCCCTCAGCTCCCGCTCTTCCTGAACTTCAGGGTGAAGTTGTCCGCCTCGCCGATCGCGAGATACGTGGCGCGGTCCTGCTTGCCCAGTGCCAGCGTCGGCGGCAGCGTCCAAACGCCCTGTGGCCATTCGGCCGTGTCGCGCGGGTTGGCGTTCATCTCCGACGAGCCTACCAGCGTGAAACCGGCCCGCTCGATCAGCGCCGTCGCGTAGTCCTGCCGCACGTAGCCGCTCGCCGCCTTCGGGTCCTGCGGCGTCTTCGTGCTGCCGCGATGGTCCTCGATCCCGAGGATGCCGCCCGGCTTCAGCGCGAGACGGATCGCGGCCAGCTTCTCGGCGGCGTCGCCGCCGGCCATCCAGTTATGCAGGTTGCGGAAGGTCAGCACCACGTCGGCGCTGCCGGGAGGGGCGAGACCGGGATGGTGCGCGCCGAACACCGTCAGCCGCACCCGCCCATACACCGCCGGGCTCGCGTCGAGCATCTGCCTGAACGCCGGCGACAACTTGAAGAACGCGTCCGCCTGGCCTCCGTCCGGCGACCCCGTCGCGGCGTAGTACGTGCCCTGGTCGTGCAGCAGCGGCGCCAGGATCTGCGTCCAGTAGCCGCCGCCCGGCCAGATCTCGACCACCGTCGATCGCGGCGTCACGCCGAAGAACGCAAGCTCTTCCGCCGGATGCCGCGCGCCGTCCCGTGCGATGAACTTCGCGCTCCGGGTCGGCGCGTCCACGGCGCGCTGCAATGCCGGCTCCATCGCGATGGCCGGCAGCGAGACGAGCAGCGTCATCGCGCCGCCGAAGAGAATACCGCGCATATCGTTCTCCCTGTATCTCCACGCGCACCGGCGCGGGCCTCCGCTACCGCGGCACTATGACGGCGACGGCCTGGTCCAGAACAGCGGCAATTCCTTGAACCGCCGCCACTGTTCGACCAACGTCCCGCCGGCGCCATGACGGTCGCGCGCCTGCCAGCCGATCACCACGCCGATCGCCTGATGCACTTCGGGAGAACGGCTGGCCTGCCCGATCTCGTCCAGCAGCGGCTGCGTGGTCGCCGCGTCATGATCGAGCCCCAACGCATCCTGCAGGCCACTCAACCGCCTAAGGAAACGCGACGCATGACCCGGCTCGGCAAGCAGCGGCAGGAAGAACTCCAGGGCGTAGCGCAGCTTCTTCAGGGTGATACGGAGCTCATGGCGCTGCGTCGGCGACAGCCGCCTGAAGTGCGCGCCCTGCCTGAGCGCCTTGCGATGCAGCCGGGTCAGCACCCGTATCGCCATCGCCGACGCCGGTTCGGCCAGCACGGCGAGCCCCTCGCGATCCACTTCGTTGCGCCAGCCGCGCCGTGCGATCCACTGGCCCAGGGATAGTTGGAAGCGGCCGTAGCGGGCTGCCTCCAGCATCGCGCGCATCGCGGCATAACCGGCCGCGCGTGGCACCTCGGCCGCCCCGCGCAGGCCGTCGAAGTCCAGGCCATCGTTCTGGCAGCGCGCGGGCTGCGTCAGCGTCGTCGTCAGGAACACGTCCCAGCTTCGCGCGGCACCCAGCTGGTTGGCCATCCACTTGGCCTCCGTGCTCAGGCTCAGCATGGTCGCCGACGGTGTCTCCCGGCGCAGCAGGGACAGCGCCGAGCGCAGGCGACGCAGCGCCACGCGCATCTGGTGCACGCCATCGGGGTTGCGTCCGTCCTCGGCCACGATCTGGTTGGCCTGCAGGTGCGACTGGCATCCGGCGAGCACCGAGGCGATCAGGTCGTCGACGTTGAAGGCGTGGGTGACGACGGACGGGGCAGCCTTTTCCGCCTTCGGCGGCATCCCGGACGCCAGCGCATAGCCGAGCCTGAGCGTGCTCCCGGTGGTCACCCGCACCGGCGCCAGCTCCAGTAGCCGCATGCCGACGTCGTACAGCACGCCCGCCTCGCCGGACCGCAGCGCGAGCCGGATCTCGGTCAACGGCTGCTGGCGCCTGCCGCTCTGGATCACGCCCTCGTCGAACACGACGTCGACCAGCGCGCCGGGCAGCTCGAGGCAGCGGATCTGCCGGCGCAGCCTGGTCTCGAACATGGCCATCAGCGGCGCCGAGGAGAGTCGCTCCATCACGGCCGCGGCCAGGGGCGCGATCCCTTCGCCGGCAAGGTGGGAAAGATCAGGCGACGCGCTGTCCACCGGCGCCTGCCACGCCAGTCCGGGGGAGGCCTGGCCGGAAGCGTGCTGCCTCAGCGTCTGGATGAAGCGCCTGCCGTGTCTCTGCACGCGCAACGACATGAAGCTGCCGAACAGCGCGTGGTCGGCGGTGTCGTAATAGATGCTGTCCAACCGGCGCACCACGCCGCGGCTGCGGGCGTGCCGCACGATGATCGGCGCGCCGTGCAGGATGTCGAGCGCGCCGGCAGGCACCAGCAGACGCAGTTCGCTCCTACTCCGCACGATCGGCTGCAGGGGCGCGACGGCCTCCGTGCTTCCGACGGGATTGCTGCCTGCGGAGGCGAGGGAGGCGACCCCGCTCGTCTGCATGTTCAAGGACTGCTTCCTGGACGGGGTCGGATGACGCCTGCAACACAGCGTATCGCCGGGGCCGGGCCGGTGCAATGCGGCCGGCGCGCCGGCATGGTGCGTACCCGCGCGTGGCGAAGATGCGCTATGATATCAGCCGTTCTATGGGGCGACCGGTATCAGAGTCATATCTTGCACGTGGCCGCCCCGCCAACCCCACGTGCATACCGGTCAGCCCAAAGGGCCGCCGGTATGAGTGCGCCGGTCCGTCACCTGGAGTGCCACTGATGCTGACGCCTACCTCCCGAGCCGTGCCTGCCCCTCGCCGTGGCGCCGAGATGCTGCTGGAGACGCTGCGCAGCGAAGGCGTCGAATACATCTTCGGCAACCCCGGCACGACCGAGCTGGCGCTGATGGACGCGCTCGTCGACATGCCCGAGATCCACTACGTCCTGGCCTTGCAGGAGGCGAGTGCGGTCGCGATGGCGGACGGCTACGCGCAGGCGACTGGACGGCCGGGCTTCCTGAACCTGCATACGGCGGGCGGCCTGGGCAACGGGATGGGCAACCTGCTGAACGCGAGCGTCTCGCAGACGCCGCTGGTGGTCACCGCTGGACAGCAGGACTCTCGGCACAGCCTGACCGATCCGCTGCTTTCGGGGGACCTGGTGCGCATCGCAGCACCGGCGGTGAAGTGGGCGCACGAGGTGACCGACGTCGCCCAGATACCGGTGCTGATCCGGCGCGCCTTCAACGACGCCAGAGCGGCGCCGACCGGACCGGTGTTCCTGTCGCTGCCGATGGACATCATGGAGGCGATGACCGACATCGGCATCACCGAGCATTCGGTGGTGGATCGCTGCGGCATCGCCGGCTCCCTCGACCGCCTCGCGGAATGCCTGGCGGCGGTAGCACCCGGCCGCCTCGCGATCATCGCGGGTGACGAGATCCATGCATCCGGCGCCGCCGACGAGGTGGTCGGGCTCGCCGAGACGCTGGGTGCCCCGGTGTACGGCTCGTCCTGGCCGGCGCGCATCCCCTACCCCACCGCGCACCCGCTCTGGGCCGGCAACCTGCCGACCAATGCGAGCGATATCGCCCGCACGCTCGGCAGCTACGAGGCGGTGTTCGCGCTCGGCGGCAAGTCGCTCATCACCGTGCTCTACACCGAGAAGTCGGCGGTGCCGGCGGGCTGCGCGGTGTTCCAGATGTCGTCCGACGTGCGCGACCTCGGCCGCACCTATCCCACCAGGCTGTCGGTCGTGGGCGACATACGGGCCTCGCTACGGGCGCTGGCGCCGGCGCTGGCGGTGGCCACCGCCCCTACCGCCGGCGTACGTGCGGCGCTGCTGCGGGAGGCGGTGACCGGGCGGCAGCGGCGGCGCGTGGCACTCGCCGACGCGGCGGCGACGCAGTTCGACGCCGCCGCCATCACGCCGCTGGTCGCGGCGCAGCAGGCGGTGCGCGCGATCGGCCCGGACGTCGCCATCGTCGACGAGGCGATCGCGACCTCGCTGCACGTGCGCGGCTTCCTGGACAGCGCGTCGGCGCGGCAATACTCGTTCCTGCGCGGCGGCGGACTGGGCTGGGGCATGCCCGCCGCGATCGGCTGCTCGCTCGGCCTCGGACGCGAGCCGGTGGTCAGCCTGGTCGGCGACGGCGCGGCGCTCTACTCGCCGCAGGCCCTGTGGACGGCGGCGCACGAGCGGCTTCCGGTAACCTTCGTGGTCATGAACAACCGGGAGTACAACATCCTGAAGAACTACATGCGATCGAAGACGGAATACGCCTCCGTACGCAGCAATCGCTTCATCGCCATGGACCTCGTCGACCCGGCGATCGATTTCCTAAGCCTAGCCCGCGCGATGGGCGTGCCGGGGCGACGCATCGAACGCGCATCGGACATCGCGCCCGCGATCGAGGCGGGCATCGCCAGCCGTGCGCCGAACCTGATCGAGATCATGATCGGCACGGAGTGACCGGCGACTACTTCTTCTTGAGTTCTTTCGGCTTGTGCGCGGCCTTGGCGCCGGTCTTCCCGCTCTTGACCAGGTATTCCGGATCGTCCTTGGTCGGCTTGGCGGTATGTCCCTTGATCTTGGTCTCGGAGGTGATCTTCTTCTCGACCACACCCTTGGTCTCGCCCTGCGGCGTGTCCCAGGTGACCTTGTCGCCCTTCTTGAGTTCCTTCGCCACGGCTCCGCTCCTGCTTGATCTACACGCAAGCTATCGCGCAGGCTGATTTTTCGTTCCGGTTAGGCAGCACTTTTCGTTCAACGGCATCGGTGCCGACAGATCGGAGGTCTTATACCAGCCGGCCTATGGGGCGACCGGTATCAGGGTCATATCTTGCACGTGGCCGCCCCGCCAACCCCACGTGCATACCGGTCAGCCTAAAGGGCCGCCGGTATCAGGCGCGTGCCGGCGCACCTGGTCCGCTGCTCGATGACACCAGGGCAGCCGGAACAGCGTGCCCACCTCAGCTGCCGGCATGAGATCCGGCATCGGCCGGTGATGTTCTCGGCGGGGTGCGGATGAACACGGCCCAGCCCGCCAGCGTCGCGCAGGATGCCAGCGCCAGCAGGATGGTCATCGGCCGGGCAGTGCCGTCGGTGGTGAGGCCGAGCAGGAAGGTCATCGACGAGCTCAGGCTGAGTTCCAGCGCGACGCCGATCGCCGCGGCCGCTCCCGCATTGGCGCCGAATGGTTCCATCGCGGTCAGGAACGCCGGCGCCATGATCAGGCCGAGGCAGGCGAACATGCCCAGGGTGAGCAGCACGAACGGCCACAGCGCCGTCATCCCCGCCAGCACCAGGAGCGCCAGCGTGACGGACGCCGCGGCGAGGCCGAGCGAGGCGCCTCCGATCAGCCGGCTCACCCCGAAGCGGCGCATCATCGGGGCGTTGAACTGGCTGATGCCGATCAGCACCGCGGCGTGCAGCGCGAACAGCGTGCCGTAGAGGATCGGCGACAGCTGGTGCAGCGTCACGAACACGAACGGCGAGCCGGAGATGAACGTGAACAGGACCGACTGCGCGCAGCCGGCGATCAGGATCGGCACGATGAAATACCGGTTGCCGATCAGCCCGGCGTAGGTGACCAGGATCCTGACCGGCCCGGTGCCGATCCGCCTCGATCGCGGCAGCGTCTCGGGCAGCATACGCGCGGTCATGATCGCGGCCAGCCCGCTGATCACGATCAGCACCCCGAAGATCAGCCGCCAAGAGACGAACTGCACCAGCACGCCGCCGAAGGCCGGCGCCAGGATCGGCGAGACGCTCAGGGAAAGCATCGCCAGGGAAAGCAGGCGGGCGGCATCCGGCCCGGTATGCTGGTCGCGTATCACCGCCATCGGGATCACCGCGGTCGCGGCCGCGCCGAGACCCTGGACGAAGCGGGCGGCGATCAGGGTGTGGATCGACGGCGCGAACGCGGCGGCCGCGGAGGCCAGGGCGAACAGGGCCAGCCCTACGAAGATCGGCGGCTTGCGCCCGAACGCGTCCGACATCGGGCCATAGAAGACCTGCCCGATCGCGAGTGCGGCGAAATAGCTCGTCATGCTGAGCTGCACGACGCCGGGAGTGGCATGGAGATCGTGCGCGATGGCGGCGAAACCCGGGATGTACATGTCGATGGCGAAAGCGCCGACCGCGATCAGCAGCCCCAGGACGACGGCGCGGCGAGGCAGGGATTGACCGGACAATGAGGGGGATGCCTTCGCCACGTGGCCGTGCCAGGCACGTCGGCGGATTGTCTACGCCAGGATGCCGGGAGAGGATACTGACTGGAGCCAGGAACACTTGCCCCGAGGCGCCGTTGAAGCTCGGTAGAAAAGGAGCACTCCCGATGCCGACGCCTGACAGCCTCAAGGAAATCTACGCCGACGAGATGAAGGATCTCTGGTCCGCCAACGACCAGATGACCCAGGCCGTCAAGATGATGGCGGAGAGAGCACACGACCCCAAGCTGAAGCAGACGCTCGAGACCTCCGTGACGGGCATCACCAGGCACACCGAGACGCTGATGGCGCTGCTCAAGGAGACCGGCGGGGAGGTGGAGAAGGAGCACTGCAAGGGCATGGAAGGGCTGGTGCAGGAGGCCTTGAAGCACGTCGTCAAGGAGGCGCCGCAGGATGGCGATCTGCGCGACGTGACGATCATCGCGCAGTATCAGCGCATGTCCCATTACGGCATCGCTGGTTTCGGCTGCGCCACCGCCTATGCCGAGGCGCTGGGCATGAAGGAGCATGTCGGCAAGCTGAAGGCGATCATCGCCGATATCTACAAGGCAGACGAATATGCCAGCACGCTCGGCGAGAAGGCGGCGAAAATGGCACCCAAGCAGGGGCAGTAACGGATCAGGTCGGCCGGCAGCGGAGCATCACGCCGAGTGCTTCGCTGTCGCCGCCGCTGGACGCCTCAGTGCATCGCTGCCTGGGGGTGTTCGGCCAGGCTGACCGCGGTGCGGAGCGGGTAGAGGCGCATCAGGCTGACGAGCACGCCGTTGGTCCAGCCGAACCCGACCTGCAACGGATATTCTCCGCCATAGCCTCCGGCAGCACCCGCCGCGACGGCGCTCCTGGCCGCCTTGACGTCGTATTTTTCCAGCAGCACGCCGGACTGCGCGTAGGCGGCGAGTTCGCGTTCGATCCAGCGCTGCGCGATGGTCCGTGCCAGGTCGTCCTGCCCGTAGGCGCGCAGGCCGATCACCGCCATCCACTGCATCGGCGCCCAGCCGTTGGGACTGTCCCATTGCTGTCCCGTATCCATGGCCGTGGTCGCCATGCCGCCCGGATCCAGCAGCCTGGTGCGGATCGTCGTGGCGACTGCTTCTGCCTGTTCCTTGCTGGCGAGGTGGAAGAACAGCGGCAGTACCGTTGCCGCCGAGACGAGGCGGTTCGGTTTGCGCTCGGTCCAGACATAGTCGGTGAACGCGGCAAGGTCGGGTTGCCACATCAGCCGCCGGATCGCCTGCGTCCTTGCCATCGCGCGGCTGCGGTAGGATGCGGCACGTACGCTATCGCCGTGAAGTCCGTAGGCGAGCGCAAGCGTCTGTTCCATGTGCGCGAGCAGGCTGTTCAGGTCCACCGGAAGCAGCGCCGTCGTGCGGATGGTGTTCAGGTGGATGCCGTCCGCAAGCCACCGCGAGCTGAAGTCCCAGCCGGTTTCGCCGCCGGCACGTAGGTCGCGATACAGCTCGGCCGCCGGCCGGGCGCTCGATGCGGCGGTCGCGATGTCCTCGCGATAGGATTCGTCGCGCGGCGTATCGCGGTCGTCCCAATAGCGGTTGAGGAGGCTCCCGTCATCGAGCCGCACCAGGTGGCGATGCGCCTGCCCCGGCTTGAGGCTGCCCGCGCCCTCCATCCAGTAGTCGTACTCGCGTTGCAGCTCGGGCAGGTAGGCGGTGTAGGCGCGCTTCCCCTCGCTCGCCGCGATCAGGTCGATCATGCAGGCGAAGAACGGTGGTTCCGACCGGCTCAGGTAGTAGGTGCGATTGCCGTTCGGAACGTGTCCGTAGCGGTCGATCAGCGATGCCATGTTCCGGATCATGTCGCGTGCGAGCGCGCCGCGGCCGTCCTGTGCGAGGCCGAGCATGGTGAAGTAGCTGTCCCAGTAGTAGATCTCGCTGAACCGGCCGCCGGGGACTACGTAGGGATAGGGCAACGGCAGCAGAGAGGCGTAGGGCTGCACGTCGTCGGCATCGCGTTTCAGCACGTCCCACGTGCTGGAGATGTAGGCCCGCACGCTCTCGTTCGGTCCATTCCTGTAGGAGACTGTCCTCACCTGCGGCACGCTGAAATGCCTGGCGACGAACCCGCTCAACGAGAAGCCCGGCATCGTCTTCGTGCGCTCGTACTCGGCCAGGATCCGGGACGGTGCCGCGTCCGGTACGGCGTCGGCGAAGCTCTTGGAGTCTGGGAATAGGGCTTTCGTCTCGACGGCCTCGTAGAGGGAGCCGAACAGGATCGACGGCGGCCGCATCTCGCGGGCACGCGCCGGCGATGCACCGGCCACGACGACGCCGCCCGCGAGCAGCGCGATCGTCACGAAGCTGCAAGCCTGGCCATCAAGACGCCTCATGGGCGCCAGCATCCGCATTTTCGCGACGGCACCGAATAATGCTCCGGCCGCAGCAAGCGTCGCATTCCGCCTCAATGGAGCCGCCTCAGTCGTGGTTCTGGCCCTTGATCGGCACGACGTTCATGCGCTGCATGGCGATCGCCTGCGACGGCATCGGCCTGCCCAGGACGTCGGCCACTTTCGCCGCAAGCTGCTCGCGCTTGAACGGCTTGCCGATCAGGTTGACGCCCTCGTCCAGGCGTCCGTGATGGACGATCGAGTTCTCTGTGTAACCGGACATGAAGAGGATCTTGACCTGGGGGCGGCGTGCCGCGATGTGCTCCGCGACGTCGCGGCCACGCAGCTTTCCCGGCAGCACCACGTCGGTCAGCAGCAGGTCGATCTCGGAGGCGTGCGCGTCGAAGATACGAAGTGCCGCATTTCCGTCGATCGCCTCGAGCACACGGTACCCGGCGTCGCGCAGGATCGCGACCGTGATCTCCCGCACGCTGGGCTCGTCCTCGACGACCAGTACCGTCGCGTCGCCACGCGCGAGCTGGCTCGGTGCCGCGGCACCGGCAGGAACGGCAGTCAGGTCACCGATCGCGCGCGGCAGGTATAGTTTGACCGATGTGCCCTCGCCCGGCTCGGAATAGATCTTCACGTGGCCCCTGGACTGCTTGACGAACCCGAACACCATGGCCAACCCGAGACCGGTGCCCTTGCCGTCGGGCTTCGTGGTGAAGAACGGCTCGAACACGCGCGCGGCGACATCAGCTGTCATGCCATGACCAGTATCGGAGACCGCCAGCATGACGTAGTCGCCCGCGGCCACCTCGGCATGCGAGCGCGCATACTCCTCGTCGAGGACCTGGTTGGCTACCTCGAGCGTGAGGCAGCCGCCATCGGGCATGGCATCGCGGGCGTTCAGTGCCAGGTTCAGCAACGCGTTCTCGAGTTGGGCGGCATCCGCCATCGCCGGCCAAAGGTAGGTGGCGCCGACGAAACGCACGTCGATCGGAGCGCCAAGGGTGCGCGTGAGCAGCGGTATCAGGTCGGGAACCGTCCGGGATAGGTCGACCGGGGCCGCCGCCAGAGGCTGCTTGCGTGCGAAGGCGAGCAGCTGCGCGGTCAGCGTGGCGCCGCGCTGCGAAGCCCACACCGCCCTGCCGATCCGGTTCTGCAGGAAGTGGCCTTCGGGGAGTTCCAGCTGCGCCATCTCCAGGTTGCCGAGGATGACGGTGAGCAGGTTGTTGAAGTCATGCGCTATGCCGCCGGTGAGCTGGCCGATCGCCTGCATCTTCTGGGCCTCGCGCAGCACGCCCTCGGCCTGCACCCGCTTGGTCATGTCGGAGATGGTCAGCACGAACCCACCGCTCGGCATCGGCTTGCGATGGAATTCCAAGCGCTGGCCATTCGGCCTGATCCGCTCGTAGGTCACCGCACCGCCAGGCGACAGGGAATTAGCCAGGCGGGCCTGCTCGTCGGTTTCCAGCAGGGGCTGGCCGTGTCCGTCGTTGGCGCCGTGTGCCACCAGGGCAGCATAGGGAGTGCCGGCGCCGGCCAGGCTCCTGGGAAGCCTCAGCAGGACCTGGAAGCACGCGTTCGCGTTGGTCAGCAGGCCGTCCGCATCGAACACCGCGACACCCTGGCTCAGGCTTTCGAGGCAGGCATGCAGCCGTGCCGCCAGCATACGCTGCTCACCCTCCATCCGGTCGGATCTCGACCGGGCCGAGTTCAGGGTGCGAGCGGTCCAGGCCAGGGCCAGGATGGCCAGGGCGGCAACGGCCAGCGCGAGACCGCCCAGCCAGGCGCCGTGCTGCCGGGACGCGGCGAGACGGCGGCCGAGCAGGCCCTGCTCCTCGACGGTCATGGCGTTGAGGACACTCTCGATCTTCAGCATGTCGGTCCGGCCGATATCAGTCTTGACCAGACGGAGAGCCGTCTCGAAGCCCGCGGCGCGACGAAGCTGCACCGTGCCTGCCAGCTCGTCGAGCTTATGCTGCAGCAGCGGCGCCAGCGTCTGCAGCCTTTCCTGCTGCCCGGGATTGTCGGCGGTGAGCCGATGCATCCTTCCCTGCAACAGGCCGATCGTGCCGATCGCGTTCCTGTACGGGTCGAGATACTCCTCGTCGCCGGTCAGCACGTAGCCGCGCTGTCCGGTCTCGACATCGCGCACGCCGATCTGCAACCGCTGAATGACGGAAAGCACCTCGTCGGTATGCTGGATCCACGCACCGGTCGCCTGGACCGCGGCAAACCGGTCCCATGTCAGGCCACCGACCAGCAGCAATACGGCCGTCCAGGCCGCCACGGCGATCAGGTTGGCGCGGGCGATGACGTATCTACTCATCGATCAGGGATCTGCCTCGGTGACGGCCGATACGAACTATCGCCTTGGGACGTGTTGTACGGGAGAGATGCTAACATACCGTTTCGATGGATACGCGCGCGGCGGTCGCCAGCCGGTCCACCCGCTCGTTGTATTCGTTTCCGGAATGACCACGCACCCAGCGCCATGACACCTCGTGTCGCTTAGCCGCATCCAGCACGCGGCGCCAGAGGTCCATGTTGGCTACCGGATCGCCGGATGCGTTGCGCCAGTTGCGCCGGACCCAGCCGGTCGACCAGCGCGTCACGCCGTTTCGCACGTATTCGCTGTCGGTGTGAAGCATTACCACGCACGGACGTTTCAAGGCTTCCAGTGCCTCTGCGGCCGCGGTCAGCTCCATCCGGTTGTTGGTGGTCTGCGCCGCGGCACCGCTGAGCTCGCGCTCCGTTCCGGCGAAACGCAGCAGCGCCGCCCAACCGCCCGGCCCGGGGTTGGGCCTGCAGCCGCCATCCGTCCAGATCTCGACGTGGCGGGGCTCCGGCACCGCATCCGTCCCTGGGTCGAAATCCCCCGCTTCGCGATCAAAATCCGTAGGCACGCGCGTCCTCCGCGGCAAGGTGGAAGCGCAGGCGCTTCAGGTAGTCGAGCGGGTCCTTCGGCGTGACCAGCGCACCGGGCGCCTGGTTCAGCCAGTCGTAGAGGCGGGTGAGCAGGAAGCGGATCGCGGCACCCTGCGCCAGCACCGGCAACGCCGCGCGTTCCGCCAACTCGAGCCGGCGTACGCTCTCGTAGCCGCCGACCAGCAGGAGCGCCTTGGTCACGTTGAACTGCCAGTCCGGCTCGAAGCACCAGGCGTTCAGGCACACGGCCAGGTCGTAGGCCAGCAGGTCGGTGCAGGCGAAGTAGAAATCGATCACGCCGGAGAGCTGGCGCCCGAGGAAGAACACATTGTCGGGGAAGAGGTCGGCATGGATCTGCCCGCGCGGCAGACCCTGGTGCGGCCAAGCGGGCAGGATGCGTTCCAGCGCCGCGTCGAGCTCGGCCACCAGGCCGTCCTGCACCTGGTCGCCATGGGTGCGGCTGCGCTCCAGCAGCGTCCGCCAGGCAAGCGGCCCGAGCGTGTTGGCGCGCACCGGCGCGTAGCCCAGCCCGGCCAGGTGCAGCCGCGCCAGGGTCTCGCCCAGTTGCCGGCAATGCTCCGGCCGCACTCGCCTGGGCCAGACGCCGGGCAGGAACGAGGTGATCGCCGCCGGCCGGCCGCTTAGCGCGCGCAAGGCTTCGCCGTCGCGTCCGGCGACGGGCAGCGGGCAGGACAGGCCCTGTGCCGCGAGATGGCGCATCAACCCCAGGAACCAGGGCAGCTCGCCCGGTTCGACGCGCTTCTCGTAGAGCGTGAGGATGAAGTCGCCGCCACCGGTGCGCAGCGAGAAATTGCTGTTCTCGACGCCCTTGGCGATGCCGCGGAAGGCGATCAGCTCGCCGATGTCGTAATCGAGCAGGAAGGTCGCCAGCGCCTCGTCGGTGACGTCTGTATAGACCGCCATGCCGGGCGCATCAGCCGAGCGGCGCGGGCAGCTTGAAGATCACGTCCTCCAGCTTAACCGTCCGCTCCTCGATCCGCAGCGCGAAGCGGCTGGCCAGCGCGTTGACCATCTCCTGCACCAGCGCCTCCGGGGCCGAGGCGCCGGCGGTGATGCCGAGCGTGTCGACGCCGTCCAGCACCGACCAGTCCAGGTCGCGCAGGGTCGGCACCAGCAGGGCACGCGGCGTGCCGGAACGCTCGGCGACCTCGCGCAGGCGCTGCGAGTTGGACGAGTTCGGGCTGCCGATGACGATCACCAGGTCGCAGCCCGGTGCGATCGCCTTGACCGCTTCCTGCCGGTTGGTGGTGGCGTAGCAGATATCCTCGCGCTTGGGGCCTTCCAGCAGCGGGAAGCGGGTGCGCAGGACCGAGACGATCTCCGCCGTGTCGTCCACCGAGAGCGTGGTCTGGGTGATGAAGGCCAGCCGGTCAGGATCGGCCGGCTGCACCCGGCGGGCCTCCTCAGCATCCTGCACCAGGGTGACCGCACCGGGCGGCAGCTGGCCCATGGTGCCGACCACCTCGGGATGCCCGGCATGGCCGATCATCAGGATGTGGCGGCTGTCCGGACCGCCATCGGCATAGTGCCGCTCGGCTTCGCGGTGCACCTTGCTGACCAGGGGGCAGGTCGCGTCCAGGTACAGCAGGTTGCGGCGCTGCGCCTCGGCCGGCACCGACTTGGGCACGCCGTGCGCCGAGAACACCACCTGACCGTTCGGCGGCACCTCGTCGAGCTCCTCGACGAAGATCGCGCCCTGCGCCTCCAGCTGCTGCACGACGGTGCGGTTATGCACGATCTCATGGCGCACGTAGACCGGCGCGCCGTAGCGGCGGATGGCCTCCTCGACGACCCGGATCGCACGATCGACACCGGCGCAGAAGCCGCGCGGGCCAGCCAGCAGCACACGCAGCGGACGCCCCGGGGCGCGAGCGCCGCCATCCTGGCTGCCGGCCTGGACGTCTGGCGTGGCGTGCGCTGGCAAATCGAGCATCTGGTCCGGCATGGTGTTCCCCAAACGAGCGTAGGGCAGTATATGGCCCTCGCGCGGCGATGGCGACCCTGGAGCGACCTGGAGTGCCGCCCGCGCATGAGCCGTACCGTCCCGGGACTTCTGCCCATGGGCAGGAAACGCCGAAAGTCTAGAATGATGTCCGCTTCCTCTGCCCGCGCGCTGGCCGCCCTCGCCGGCCTGGCCGTGCTGTCCGCCTGCGGACCGGAAGATCCCAACGCCTTCGCGCCGGAGTGCGTGCCGGTCGGGATCCTGGCCGAGGCGGCAGACCTGACCACCTATGCCGGCCCGTCGCACGATGTCTCCACCCTGGTCACCCAGGCCGGCATCAGCGGCGTGAACGGCACCTGCAGCGACGCCAAGCAGGGTCACGCGCTGCATACCCAAGCCAGCGTCGTCATCTCGGTGCTGCGCGGTCCGGCCGCGACCGCGCGCGACGTCAGCATCCCGTACTTCATCGCGCTGCTGCACGGTAGCACCATCGTCAGCAAGCACGACCTGAGCATCGAGGCGCATTTCCCGCCGAACGTCGACCGGCTGGCGCTGCGCAGCGAGCCGCTGGTCCTGGACCTGCCGATCTCGCGCCGCATGGATAGCGGCAGCTACCGCCTGGAGGTCGGCCTTCAGCTCACGCCCGAGCAACTTGCGTACAACCGGGAGCATATGCCTCACTAGATTGGCCCCACTGGACTGGCATCGAGGGACATCCGCCATGGCAGAGATCCGCTACACCAAGGACCATGAATGGGTCCGACTGGAAGATGACGGCACCGCGACCGTCGGCATCACCGACCATGCCCAGGAGGCGCTCGGAGACGTGGTGTTCGTCGAGCTGCCGAAGCTCGACCGCGAGCTCGCCGAGGGCGAGAGCTGCGCCGTCGTGGAGAGCGTCAAGGCCGCCTCCGATATCTATGCGCCGGTCAGCGGCACCGTGCTGGAGGTCAACGAGCTGCTCACCGACGATTCGAGCCTGGTGAACCGCGATCCGGAGGGGGAGGCGTGGTTCTTCCGCATGGAGCCGTCGGACCCGGAAGCCGTCAACGCCCTGATGGACGAGAACGACTACCAGTCCTTCCTTGAGACGATCTGACCGTGGGAGCCGGTCAGCCCCTTGCGGCCGGTCCGAAAGGCCTTCACCGCCGCCAGCGTCTTCTCGACATGGCGATCGGGGTTCATCGCGTTGTAGCTCTCCAGCACCGTGCCGTCGGGTGCGATCACGTAGGAGGTGCGGCTCGCGTAGGCGTGCACGATCGGCATCCGGGCGTCGAAGTTCTTGGCGATGGAACCGTCCTTGTCGGCGGCCACCGGGAATTTGCCCTGGCACCCGCTGACCGAGAACTTGTCCAGCGTCTCGATCTTGTCCTCGGACACGCCGATGACGCTGGCGCCGGCCGATTTGAAATCGGGCATCGCGGCGGCGAAGTCATGCGCCTCGACGGTGCAGCCGCTGGTGAAGGCGGCAGGATAGAAGTACACCACCACCGGCCCGCGCTTCAGCGCCTCCGCCAGCGAGAAGCTGAACTGGTTGCCGTTCAGCGCGGCCTCGGCGGAGAAGTCCGGCGCCTTCGCGCCCACCGGCAGCGCGGCATGGGCGGCGACCGGGCCCAGCGCCAGCAGCGCGATCGCCGTGACGCCCCAGCCGACCCTGTTCATGAGCGCGCATCCGGGGAGACGACCATGCATTCGGAGCGTCCTCGACTGAGTTTCTGACAGGCCTGCCTAGCATCACCGCGGGACAGGCCGGTCAAGCGCGCGCGATAGACCCGGGTGCCGCTCCTGCCCATGTGAACACCGGCCACTTCGGTGCGGGCATCGGGCAGCAGGCCATGCGCACGCGACCGCGCGCTTCCGATCGCCTCGTTGGCCTGCCCCATGCTGCCGAACGCACCGACCTGGATCGCCCAGTCATGTGGTGCGGAAGCGGCCCCCTCGCTTCCATGCAGCAGCGGGGCAGGCTCTGCCATCGCGGGCTCGATCAGCCGGAAATGCCCTGCACGTGGCCTCAGCCCCTGCGGGCTCGGATTGGCCCGGGTGAGCTGGACTGGCGCGGCGATTGGACGATGCGTGGGCGCGATCGGATGCCAGGTCGCCTGGTAGGCTGGCCCAAGGGCCGCGACCGGAGCCTCGGCGACCTGCACCGGCTGATCCCGGTCCGCCTCGTGGTCCCGCCTGCGTGCCCAGGCCATGCGCACCGAGCGCGTCGTGGTCTGGCTTTGCGCCGCAGCCAACTGGGTGCCGGCAACCTGGTGGTTCATCACCATCAGGTCGGCCTGGGAGCGGCTGTTGGGATAGATGCCGGCGATCTGCGGGCCGATGATCGAGACGTACTGTCGCGTCTCGTGCGGCAAAGCGCGGTTGCGCGTCAGGAAGTCGTCGAGCCGCCCGGGTCCCGTGTTGTAGGCGGCGAGGAAGCCGGGCGAGCCGTAGATGTCGTACATCTGGCGGATATAGGCGGTGCCGGCCATGATGTTGTCGTGCGGGTCATACGGGTCGGTGCCCAGGCCGTACTGGCCACGCATGTCATCGTAGGTCGGCGGCATCAGCTGCATCAGCCCCATCGCCCCCGGTACCGAGGTGACGAACTGGCCGTTGATGAACTCGTGGCCGCCGGACTCCTGGTGGATGACGCTGCGTATCCAGCTATCTGGCACGTCGAAGCGCCTGGAGGCCGCGTCGATGAACGGGCCCCACGGGTCGTCGGTCGATCCGGGTGCGACATAGTAGGTGCGCGCATGGGCGCGGTAATCGGCAGCCTCCTGCGCCACCGGCAGGGATGGATGCGGCGTCACGGCGCAAGCCGCGACCAGCGCCATCAGCAGCATCGCACCCACGGGACGCAAGGATGCGCGGACAAACCGGTGGATCGCGGCGCGGCGAGGCGTGGGTCGCGACATGTCCAATCCTTGCCTGATCCCCAGAAGCTCGCATGAACGTGCAGCAAAATCCTCTAAATACCTACATCCAAATCATCTTTGCCGCAACATGATCCGCCCGGCCGCGGGTGGCGCCGCCGGTGCGCCGCATGCCGCCACGGGCCGTGCGCATTGCGGCCCGCGGGTGGATCGGCTACGCGACCGCGATGAGCTTCATTCCGAGTGGCGACCTGCCCGTCATGCAGCCTGCCGCCAGGCTGCGCGACGCCGGCCTGCTGCTCGATGCCGGCGGCGGCTTCGCGGCCCGGCGCCGTGCCGCCGGCCACGATATCGGCGACGGCGCCGCGCAGTGGCGGCTCGCCTGCTCGCTCGGCTGGCTGGACATCAAGCTGCGCTACCGCGGCTCTGCTCTGGGGCCGTTCTGGCTGACCCTGTCCAGCGCGGTCATGGTCGCCTCGATGGGGCTGATCTACGGCACGCTGTTCGGTGCGGTGCTGAGCCAGTACCTGCCGTTCCTGGCAATATCGATGATCCTATGGCAGTCGGGCATCGGCGGCCTGGCCGGTGAGGCGTGCACGGTCTTCCTCGACGCCGAACAGACCATACGCTCGATACGCATGCCGTTCACGGTGCAGGTGCTGCGCTGCGTCGTGCGCAACGCCATCGTGCTCGCGCACAACCTGGTGGTCCCGATCGGGGTGTTCGCCATCTTCGACACCTGGCCGGGTCTCGACGCCCTGCTCGCCCTGCCCGGCGTGGCGCTTTGGATCGCCGATGCGATCGCCGCCTGCTTCCTGCTCGGCAGCATCTGCGCGCGCTTCCGCGACGTGCCGCCGATCGTCGGCAGCATCATGCAGATCGGCTTCTACATCACGCCCATCGTCTGGAAGCCGGCGCAGCTCGGCGCGCATGGCTGGTGGCTGCCGCTGAACCCGTTCTTCACGGTGCTCGAAGTGGTGCGCGCGCCATTGCTCGGCGAGGTGCCGACCATGACGATATGGGGTGCGGCGCTCGGCTACAGCATCCTGCTCTGGCTGGCCGCCTGGGCGATGTTCGCCCGTGCGCGGGCACGCCTCGCCTTCTGGGTGTAGGCTTGGACGTGTCACCAGCGGCGGCGCGCGGCACGGCCGCAGGCTCGGCTTTCCTGCGCATCGAGGGGCTGTCGCTGGACTTCCCGATCTATCATGGCGGCGCGCGCTCGCTGAAGAAGACCATGCTGTCGGCCGCTTCCGGCCGGCTCGGCCCGGCCCGATCCGGACGCGATGCCCATCCCGGGGATGTCCCTACCGGCCGGGTCGTCGTGCAGGCGCTACACGACATCACGCTCTCGCTGTCATCGGGCGACCGGCTCGGCATCGTCGGTCATAACGGCGCCGGCAAGTCCAGCCTGCTTCGCGCCATGGCCGGGATCTACGAGCCGGTGGCCGGCCGGGTGCATGTCGGCGGCACGCTGAACGCCCTGCTCGATCCGAACCAGGGCATGAACATCGATCTCACCGGCCGCGAGAACATCAGGCTGCGCGGCCGCTATATCGGGCTTGGCAGCGCCGCCATCCGCCACCTGGAAGACGACGTGCAGGAGTTCGCGGCCCTAGGCGAGTTCCTCGACCTGCCGGTGCGGGTCTATTCCTCCGGCATGGTGGTGCGGCTCGGCTTCGGCCTCGCCACCGCGATCGCGCCGCAGGTGCTGCTGATGGACGAATGGTTCATGGCCGGCGACTCCGCGTTCCAGGAGAAGGCCCATGCCAGGCTGGAGAATGTGGTGCAGGGCGCCGAGATCCTGGTGCTGACCTCGCATCAGGTCGCCGTGCTCAAGACCTGGTGCACGCGCATGCTCTGGCTGGAGGCCGGCCGTGTCCGTGCCGATGGACCGCCGGACGAGGTGATCGCCCAGTACCTGCAGGCGATCGCGCATTAGAGCAAGATGACTTTAGCTTGAACCGCTTGTTCGAGCTAAAGTCATCTTGCTCGTCAAAATTAGCTAGAGCGCGATCAACCTGGGGTGATCGCGCTCTAGGACGTGTCGAAGAACAGACGATCCGGAACTCTCTGGCTCACCCCGGGTCAGGGAGCGCACCGCAACGGTGTCGTGTCCATGAACTTTGTCGCCAGGTCCAATCCGCTTGCCAGTGGGTCGAGACGTCCGGACCGGCTGTAGGGAATGGTCAGGCCGAGGCTGCCGGTCAGTGCCACGGACCCATACACCCTGTAGGGAATTGCACCGGAGCGGATGATGCCGATGAGCTGCGGCCCCAGGTTCCGAATGGTGGTGACGACGGTGAATGGGACGGCCGTGGAAGACAGCGGCGGAAGGCGGAGGGACATTTCGCTTGTGCCGTCCGCGAGCGGGCTGTTGGCAACGTCGAGGGTGGTCGTAACCCGGGAGAAGGCAAGCTCCGAACGGTTCGGGTTCGTCACGCACAAAGTGACTGCCAGCCGCTGCTCCATCAGGCCGATGCCCGTCAGTCGGACGTCGGTCACGTCGACCGACGGAGGTGTAGCCGTAATCAATGCGCAGCCTGATCCGGCAAGCAGGGTCGTCAGCGCCAGGACCGTGAGAAGCCGCATCATCGAGAACTGCCTCCACTGTTCGTTTCTCCATCCGATAGGCAGCTGAGGCGAGATCGGAGCCCTGGCTCGCGATCGGCATGCACCTTACGGAGGCGTTGCGCGTAGCGGCGAGGTCGCGTCGTCCAGGCGCAGGATGGTGTGGGCGTTGGTGAACGAGGTCGCCAGGGTGTCGATGGCGCGGGTGCGCAACGCACCCAGGATGGCCGCCGCCTTGGTGTTCTCGCTGGCGATCGCGATCACGTCCGGGATGCGCTCCAGATCCTTGCGCGACAACCCGATCACCCGCCCCTGCATGCCGGTGTCGGCGGGACGGCCGTAGATATCGATGAAGTCGTAGCCCATCGTATCGCCGATGGTGCCCGCCAGCCGCGCCTCCGCGATCTCGCTGGGCGAGAACCATCCCATGCGTACCATATTACTGTCCTCCGACAGGTCGCCGACGCCGATCAGGGCGATATCGGCACGACGGGCGCGATCCAGGGTCAGCTTGACGGTGTCGTTGCGATACAGCTCGGCCCGCAGTTCGGCGTTGGTGACCAGCGCCGGCGCATACAGGGTCTCGCTCTCGCCGCCGAAACGGCTGGCCAGCCTGCGGCAGATATGGTCGGGGTTCATGTGCTCGCCGGCACGCAGCGAGCCGCCGATGGCGCAGACGAAGGTGACACCGATGCGTGGCCGCGACACCAGGGAGTCCGCCACCGCCGACACGTTGCGTCCCATGCCTACCGCGACGATGGCGCCGTCGCTCAGGGTGCGCTCGAGGTGCGAGGCGACCAGGGCCGCCACCGCGCCGCGCTGGGCATCCGGATCGCGGTGGTCGATCGACACCAGCAGGCGGTCGATGCCGAACCGGCGGATGAACTCCTGCTCCAGCTCGGCGCCCACCGAGGCCGGCTGGTGCACCCGGATCTCGACCAGCCCTTCCGCGCGCGCACGCTTCAGCAGCCGGCCGATCTTGGCGCGCGACATCGCGAAACGTTGCGAGAGCGTCTCCTGTGTCACGTCGTCGTAATAGTAGAGGGTGGCGATCTCGATCAGGGTTTCCGCCCTGACGTGACCGCGGTCATGCACACGTACGGCACGGCCCTGCATGGCATCAGGCGGCCGAAGCGGACCGTCAGCATCGGGCGCTTCGGGATCATCGACCTTTTTGCGTTGCACAATATCCATGGTAGTGCTCATTTGTTCAGGCGGTTCTGATGCATGCGCGAGCCCTCACCCGCCATTCTTCCGGGTTCTCTCGACCTTTCGATGTAAACGAAATTATCCGACCGAAATTTGGGCTGCGCAAGTGCGCATGGCCTTGACACCTGCTCAGCCCGCATCTCATTCTCCCCTATAACGAAGCGGCCGGCCGCGATCGCCGCCACGCACGCAGATGCACAGCAGGGAGGAGCAGGCGGCATGAACCGCGTGATCGACGATCCGGACCAGGTCACGGAAGACAGCATCCGCGGCGTGCTCGCGGCCCACCCGGACCTGCTGGCCGCCACCGATCATCCCCGCGTGCTGCGTCACGCCGGCCAGGGGCTGAAGGGCCGCGTCGGCATCGTGACCGGCGGCGGCTCGGGCCATGAGCCGGCTTTCCTCGGCTATGTCGGTCCGGGACTGGTCGATGCTGTGGCGATCGGCGAGGTGTTCGCCTCCCCGACCGCGAAGAGCTTTCACGCCGCGTTCCGCGAGGCCGATGGCGGCCAGGGCGTCGCCTGCCTCTACGGCAACTATGCCGGCGACAACATGAACGTGAAGATGGCGGTCCGGCTCGCCGCCAAGGACGAGCTCGCCGTCAGGACGGTGATCGCCAACGACGATGTCGCGTCGGCATCGAAGGAGGAAGCCGACAAGCGGCGCGGTGTCGCCGGCGAGATCCTGATGTGGAAGGCCGGAGGCGCTCGCGCCGCCGAGGGTGCGGACCTCGACGCCGTCATCCAGGCAGCCCAGAAGACCATCGACAACACCCGCTCGATCGGCATCGGCCTGTCCGCCTGCACCATCCCCGCCGCCGGCAAGCCGAACTTCTCGATCGAGCCCGGCACCATGGAGGTTGGTATCGGCCACCACGGCGAGCACGGCATCGCGGTGCTGCCGGTCGCTCCCGCCCGCGAGATGGCTGGCATGATGCTGGAGCGCATCCTCGCCGACCTGCCGTTCGAGGGCGAGGATGTCAGCGTGCTGGTCTCCGGTCTCGGCGCCACGCCGCTGATGGAGCTATATCTGCTCTACGGCCATGTCGACGCGATGCTGCGGGCGCGCCGCATCACCCCGCGGCACCGTTTCGTCGGCAATTATTTCACGTCGCTGGAGATGTCCGGCGTCTCCGTCACCGTCACCCGCCTCGATACCGAGCTGGACCGCCTGTTGCGCGCCCCCGCCCGCTCGATTGGCCTGACGGTCTCGGGTTGAGGAGGCGTCCGCGATGCAGACCATCACGCTGAAGGACGCCGCACCGGTCACGCTCGGGATCGCCTCGGTGATCGTCGAGAACCAGGCGCTGCTCTCGGAGATCGACGGCGCCACCGGTGACGGCGACCACGGCATCAACATGGCCAAGGGCTTCCGGCTGGCGACGGAACGGCTTTCTGCCAAGGATTTCGACCTGCGCGAAGGGCTTGCCACCATCGGCGACACGCTGCTGAGCGACATCGGCGGCTCCATGGGCCCCCTCTACGGCTCGTTCTTCATCGAGATGTCGGACGCACTCGACGGGACGGACACGCTGGACCGTGATCATATGGCCGCCATGCTGAAGGCCGGGGAAGCGGCGATCACCGACCTCGGCGAAGCCAAGCCGGGCGACAAGACCCTGATCGACGTGCTCACCCCGGCAAGGGCTGCCTATGACGCGGCCGTCGCGGACGGGCAGGACTTCGCCGGCTGCCTGCGGGCGCTGAAGACGGCATCCGCGGACGGGCTGGAATCGACCCGCGACATGGTGGCCAGGCTCGGCCGCGCCGCACGGCTGGGCGAACGCTCGCGCGGCAGCCTCGATGCGGGCGCCTGCTCCTGCAACCTGATCCTGCAGGCGTTCGCGGACGGCCTGCTCACCCACCTCACCTAGCCCGCCCTGAAGGAAGCCATCATGGACACGCTCTCCACCGCCCGCGCCAGCACGCAGGCTAGCCTGCCCGCACGCATGACCGCCGTCGTCGCCTACGCGCCCGGCGACTACCGACTGGAAGAGGTCGACGTGCCGCGCGCCGGACCCGACGACATCATCATCGAGGTCGAGGCCTGCGGCATCTGCGCCAGCGACATCAAGACGTTCGGCGGCGCACCCTCGTTCTGGGGCGACGACAAGGGCCAGGTGCGCTACGTCAAGCCGCCGATGATCCCGGGCCACGAGTTCATCGGCCGCGCGGTGGAGATCGGCGAGAACGTCGCCCGCCGCGGTCAGTTCAAGGTCGGCGACCGGTTGATCTCGGAGCAAATCGTCCCCTGCGAGCATTGCCGCTACTGCTCGCGCGGCGAATACTGGATGTGCGAGCGGCACGACGTCTACGGCTTCCAGAACAACGTCAACGGCGCCATGGCGAAGTACATGCGCTTCCCGAAGGAAAGCCGCACCTACAAGATCCCGGACTCCATCCCGATGAACAAGGCCGTGCTGGTCGAGCCCTATGCGTGCTCGGTGCACGCGGTCAATCGCGGCCTGATCCAGCTCGACGACGTAGTGGTGCTGTCCGGCGCCGGACCACTTGGCCTGGGCATGGTCGGCGCCGCGCGGCTGAAGAACCCGTCCAAGCTGATCGTGCTGGACGGCAAGCAGGACCGGCTAGACCTTGCAAAGAAATTTGGTGCTGATATCGTAATGAACCCGTTCAAGGAGGATGTGGTCCGCGCGGTGAAGGACCTGACCGACGGCTATGGCTGCGACGTCTATATCGAGGCGACCGGGCACGAGGCGAGCGTCGCCCAGGGGCTGAACATGATCCGCAAGCTCGGCCGCTTCGTCGAGTTCTCGGTGTTCGGCCACGAGGTGACGGCGGACTGGTCGATCATCAGCGACCGCAAGCAGCTCGATCTGTATGGCGCGCATCTCGGACCGTACTGCTACCCGCTGACCATCGCCGCGATCGGCGACGGACGCCTGCCGACCGAGGGCGTGGTCACCCACACGCTGCCGCTCAGCGAGTTCAAGCACGGGTTCGAGCTGATGAAGAAGGGTGAAGGATCGATCAAGATCGTACTAGTTCCGGAATAAGCAGTCGCGGAGAGGGCCAGGTACCTCACCTTTATCCAAGCCGGCAAGACCGCATTCCGGGGACACGATGAGGAAGCAGAAAGCGCTGGTCCACGCATGTCCAAGTGACTCGCTCGATCGGCGCGCGCTGCTCTCACATACGGGCGAGTGGCGCCTCGGTGTCATTTCGATCCGCGGCACGATGGCTCCCGATCTGAAAATGCGATCATGACCGGACGCGTCAGACCGGGTATCCGGGCCATCCTGGCTTCGAGTGCCGTGCTCATCCTGCTCGCCGCGATGGCACTCGACACCAAGGTCATCAAGATCGGTTCGGCGGCCGATGTCCGGTCCGACGTCTTCTCCTCCGTGACGTACGGCAAGTCCAAGTTTCCGGAAGTGCGGGCTCTGATCGAGAGGCGCGCCGCCGATGCCGCTACCGTGGCGGCGGCCCTGACCAAGGATCAGACGGCAGCCGAGAAGCAATACGGCGTCGCGGCGGATGCGGGCTCGGAAATGTCCGTCAAGTTCACGGGCAAGGCTGGAAAGCAGGATGCTGGCGTCTACGACGTCGCTGTCGCCGGCGTTCCCAACACGATACACATAACCGTGCAGACCGGACCCGCCATCAGCGGCACCGATCTGCGCGACGCCACGGGTACGATCACGTTCGGGCAATTCAGCAACCAGATCGATTACCAGAATGCGGGATCTGCCCTGAACAAGGAGATGAAGACGCAGGTCCTGTCGAAGGTCGACACCGGCAGCCTTGCCGGAAAGACCATCTCGGTCGTCGGCGTGTTCCAGCTGACCGATCCGGGTGAGTGGGTCGTCACTCCCGTAAAGCTGGATGTCGTCCGATGAGCAGGGCGTTAGATACCGGCCCGGCCGCCGCGGACGCCGTACTCTCGGCGCGAAACATCGCCAAGATCTACGGCAGCACGCACGCCCTCAAGGGCGTGAACTTCGACATCCATCGCGGGAAGGTCACGGCGCTGTTCGGCGAGAACGGCGCGGGTAAGTCGACGCTGATGAAGATCCTGTCAGGTGTCGTGATGCCAACGTCGGGAGACATCGATCTTGATGGCCATCGGGTCACCTTCTCGTCGACGGTGGAAGCGCGGGATCACGGGATCTCCATCATTCACCAGGAGTTGAGCCTGGCGCCTAATCTGAGCGTACGGGACAATATCTTTCTAGGACGAGAACTGCGTCACGCGACCGGTGTCAACTTTGCCGAAGAGGCCCGTCAGACGAAAGCCTTGATGGCCGAACTCGAAGAAGACATCGATCCCATGACCTTGGTGGAGGATCTGCGTCTCGGGCAGCAGCAGATCGTCGAGATCGCCCGCGCGCTCTCGGTAGACGCGCGCATCCTGATCATGGATGAGCCGACTTCGGCGCTGAGCGCCACCGAGGTCGAGGTGTTGTTCAAGGTCATCCGAGACCTGACCAGTCGTGGCGTATCGATCGTCTACATCTCCCACCACCTCGAAGAGGCGCTTCAGGTCACTGACTACGTGGTAGTGCTCCGTGACGGAACAATCACGGCCACAGCCGAGGCAAAAGACATCGACCTGCAGTGGATCGTCCACAATATGGTAGGCGACCATTTCGATCGCGGTTCTCCACCTGGCGGTTACGCATTCGGCGACGTCGCATTGTCGGTGAGCGACGTCTGCGTCGCGGACACGACGCATTCAGGCAATTTGGTCGTCGACCACCTGTCGCTTGACGTCCGGGCGGGTGAAATCGTCTGCATTTACGGGCTGATGGGCGCGGGGCGTACGGAACTGCTAGAGTCGATTGTCGGACGCGTGCCGATGGTTGCGGGTCAGGTATTCCTCGAGAGCGAGCGGCTTGCCGCGAGACTGAGCATCGCCGAGCGCATAGAAAAGGGTCTGGTCCTGGTTCCTGAGGACCGCCAACGCGACGGACTGGTGCAGACGATGTCCGTGGGCGAGAATCTTTCGCTAGCGAGCATTGGAGCCTTCATCAAGCGCGTGTTGACGTCTCGCTCGCGGGAACGGGAACTGGTCGACACATCCATACGCAACGTTCATATCAAGACGGCGGGTGGGAGCGCCCCCATCGGCTCCCTGTCCGGCGGCAACCAGCAAAAGGTTGTTATAGGCAAGATGCTGGCGACCGATCCTAAGGTAATCCTGCTGGACGAGCCGAGCCGCGGCATCGACATCGGCGCGAAGGCGGAAGTTTTCCGGCTGCTCGGAGAAATGGCGGCGAAGGGGCTCGCGGTCGTGTTCTCGACCTCGGAGGTTCAGGAGTGTCTGAGCATCGCGCATCGTATCGTCGTGATGAGCAAGGGCAGGATCTCGGCGGAGTTCGGACCTGATGCCTCGAAGGAAGAGATCATGGCCGCTTCGGGCGAAGCCGTCGTTAGCTGACACTCAACGATAATCAGAGTTTTCATCATGATAGATGCGAGCCTATCTTCCAAGCGCACCGGTATCGGCGCGTTAACCGGCGACATCGAAATCGGTAGGCTATTGTTGGATGGACGTGCGTTCTTCGCACTGATCGTGATCATTCTTGTCTTCTCGCTCTTGTCTCCCTATTATTTTTCACTCAATAATTTTCTGACGATGGCGTCCCACGTTGCCATCTTCGGCATTCTTGCGATTGGCATGCTACTCGTCATCCTCAACGGCGGCATCGACTTGTCGGTGGGGTCCACACTCGGGCTCTCCGGCGTCATAGCGGGTTTCCTGATGCAGGGTGTGACGTTCACTGCACTGGGTGTCACCCTCTATCCTCCGGTCTGGGTGGTCGTGATCCTGACCTGCATTCTTGGCGGCTTGGTCGGCTTGATCAACGGTGTGCTGGTCGCGCGGTTCAGGGTCCCGGCCTTCGTCGCTACGCTGGGCGTGATGTATGTGGCGCGCGGCGCCGCCCTCCTGATTACCAACGGCTTGACCTACAACAGTCTGGGCGGCAAGCCGGAACTGGGAAATTCCGGTTTCAACTGGCTGGGCTTCAATCACCTGCTCGGGATTCCGATCGGAGTGGTGGTGTTGGTGGTCGTCGCCATCATCGGCAACCTCGTGCTGAGCCGGACCGCCTTCGGTCGATGGCTGTATGCGTCCGGCGGCAACGAGCGCGCGGCGGAACTCTCCGGAGTCCCGGTCAAGACGGTGCAAGTCTCCGTCTATGTCCTCTCCGGCGTCTGTGCCGCCGCAGCCGGCCTCATCCTGTCGTCCCAGTTGACCTCGGCCGGACCGACGGCAGGTGTTTCCTATGAACTCACGGCCATCGCCGCCGTGGTCATCGGCGGTGCCGCACTGACCGGCGGCCGCGGCAATGTCCGGGGGACCCTGCTCGGCGCCTTCGTCATCGGTTTTCTCTCGGACGGACTGGTCATCATCGGTATCTCGTCCTACTGGCAGACGGTTTTCACCGGTGCCGTGATCGTTCTGGCGGTGCTCCTGAACGCCGTTCAGTACCGCCGTCGACCCAAGCGCTCGAACCCGACTACGAGCCCTCCAACACTCACGCCGCAGTTGGGCTAGATCCGGCTTCACAGCACGCTCAGTCAACCGGGCGCTACCGCTTCTCGAAAGGAAGAAAGACATGTCAAAGACGAGTACGCTTCTGACGATGACGGCTCTATCTCTGCTCGCTCCGGTCGTGGCAGGGTCGGTAACCCCGGCTGCTGCCGCCGGGGGAGGGCTCATGTCGATCATCGTGAATGACCCCTCGAACCCGTACTGGCTTACCGAGGGTAAGGTGGCCGCTGCCGAGGCGCAGAAGCTCGGCTACAAAGCGAGCGTCGGCGCATCGAAGGGCGATACGAATACCGAGAGCAACCTGATCGACACGGCGATCACCAACAGGTCGGTGGCGATCATCCTCGATCCCGCTAACGCGAGCGGATCTCTGGGCGCGGTGAAGAAGGCCATTGCCGCCCACATTCCGGTTCTCCTCGTCAATGCCGAGATCAATCAGGAAGGTTTGGCCACGGCGCAGCTCGTTTCCAACAATGCACAGGGCGCGGCTCTCGGAGCGCAACGGTGGGTGAAGAACGTCGGGCAGAAGGCTAATTATGTCGAACTGCTGGGCTCCCCGTCCGACAATAACGCGGCTACACGGTCCAACGGATACGAGACCGTACTCAGCCAGTATCCCGGACTCGTCAAGGTCGGCTCACAGGTTGCCAACTGGGACCGGACGCAGGGACACGACAAGATGCAGAACCTGCTTCAGGCTCATCCCGACATCACCGGCGTGATCAGCGGCAATGACGAGATGGCGCTCGGTGCGATCGCGGCCCTGAAGGAGGCGGGAAAGCTGTCGAGCATAAAGGTCGGCGGCTTCGATGGCTCTCCGGATGCCGTCGCGGCGATCAAGGCGGGTGAGTTGCAGTACACCGTGCTTCAGCCGGTGGCCATCTTCTCAGCGAAGGCCGTGGACGAGGCGAATTCCTTCATCAAGACCGGCAAGACAGGGGCGGCGACCGAGAAGCAGCTGTTCAACTGCGTTCTGATCACCAAGGCCAACCTGTCGCGTTATGTTTCCGCGTTCACGCTCAGGAAGTGAGGCTAACCGAGGCGGCCCGTCAGGGGCCGCTCCGACCCGCTTCCGTCGGTGCGCGCGCGGGCATCCGTCATGGGGTCGGTCAGCAACCGGGTAGTCCCTAAAAATTCCGCGAGACACGATCCATATCTTCGGAGACAAAACCGGCTTCGCGGCCACGCGGGGGCCTGCGTCGCGCACAGGAGAACGATCATGCGTATTGCACTTGGCGGAGATAGCGCCGGAGAACCCCTGATCCAGGTCATCGCCCAGCATCTCAGGAAGACCGGCGAGCACGAGGTGACCGACCTCTCGCAGTCCGAGACCGAGGACGGTGAGTATTATGCGGAGATGACCGACCGCGTCGCCAGCCGCATCCTGTCCGGCAGCTACGATCGCGGCATCCTATGCTGCGGCACCGGCATCGGGGTATCGATATCGGCGAACAAGATCCCCGGCATACGCGCGGCCCTCACCCACGACACCTATTCCGCCGAGCGTGCCGCGCTGAGCAACAACGCGCAGATCATCACCATGGGTGCACGCGTGATCGGCCCCGAGCTGGCAAAATCCGTCGTCGATGCATGGCTTGCGAAGCAGTATGACCCGGCCAGCCGCTCCGCCCCGAACGTCGGCGCCATCGACGCGCTGGACGTTAAATACGCGCGCTCCAGCGGGGTGATCAGCGACTAGGGTCTGTGACCGAAGTTTCCGGGCATTTGGCTCTCTTTTGATCCGGTCCCTGGCCGTGCAACCTTGGGAGTTGTCGAGACTTCCGGAGTTGCACGGCCATGACCAGGACCAGCCTGGACGACGCCTTGTGGGCGTCGCTGATGCTGACGATGCAGCAGATCCCGCACGCATGGAAGCGCGACGAGGCCGCGCTGTGGGTCTGCCGGACGGGTGCGCCGTGGCGCGACCTGCCCGACGACCTGGGCCATTGGCTCAGCGTCCATCACCGCTTCCGGCGCTGGTCGGTGCGCGGCTGGTGGGAACTGGTGTTCGAGGCGCAGCACCCGGCCCTGCCCGCGGACGGGCTGGTGCTGCTCGACAGCACGACCTACAAGGCGCACCGCGCCGCGTCCGGTGCTCGCACAGCAACGCCGAGGCGGAGTGCCTGGGGCGCAGCCGCGGCGGCCTGTGCTCAAAGCTGCACGCCTGCGGCTCGTGCCGAGCCCCGGCCAGCACTCTGACCTGCGCCACGCACCGGCCCTCGTCTCGGGCATCCCCTGCGCGAGACGTAGCACTCGACCGCGGCTACGTGTCGGCCAAACTGCGCGCCGCGCTCGCGGCCGAGGGCTGCACCGTCCACACCCCGCCCAAGCTCGGCATGGTTGATCCCCCACCCTGGGACCAAACAGTTGTTTGGTCCCCGGGAGTCGTGACGCTACTCTGACCCGAGAAGCGGAGGAAGCACTATGGCAGGCAGCCTTCACGGCAGCGCCCGGACAACGCCGCGAGTTCGAGCCGAGCTCCAAGCGTCG
>JAABUQ010003167.1_pt1 | contig 30810 bp, 25 predicted proteins | sample 5560001 | NCBI WGS metagenome assembly JAABUQ01 (sample SAMN10711888, study PRJNA513371) | rock metagenome | isolation source: Antarctica rocks | place: Antarctica: Victoria Land, Finger Mt nord | collected 2015-12-18 | reverse complement strand
TCCGAGCACCAGGCCGTCCTCGACCCCTTGCGGCGGCTGGCCGCCGAGGGCTGGGATTTGACGGTGGTGCCGCCGGACGCCGACGGCCTCGTTTCCGCGGACGCGATCGCCGACGCCCTCACCGACCGGACGGCCCTGGTCTCGGTCATGGCGGCCAACAACGAGGTCGGCACGCTCAACCCCATCGGCGAGATTGGCCGCCTCTGCCACGCGCGGGAAATCGTGTTTCACAGCGACGCCACCCAGGCCATCGGCAAGATCCCGCTGCATGTCCTGGCCGATTCGATCGATCTTTTGAGCCTCTCAGCGCATAAGATGTATGGGCCCAAGGGCGCCGGCGCTTTGTACGTCCGCCGCCGCGACCCGCGGGTCCGGCTGACTCCCCTCTTCGACGGCGGCGGGCACGAGCGGGGCTTGCGGAGCGGAACCATCGCCGTCCCCCTGGTCGTCGGCCTCGGCCTGGCCGCCGAACTGGCCGTCGCGGAGCGACCCGAGGAAGCGGCGCGGCTCCTTGCTCTGCGCGAGCGACTTCACGAGGGGATCGCGGCGGAGGTCGACGAGATTCGCCTCAACGGCCATCCGTCGTTGCGGCTTCCGGGCAACCTGAACCTGAGTTTCGCCTTCGTGGAGGGTGAATCCCTGATGATGGCCATGCGCGACGTGGCGGTCAGTTCCGGCGCGGCCTGCACCGCGGCCGACCCCGAGCCCAGCCACGTCCTGCTCGCGATGGGCCTGGATGAGGAGATGGCTCGCGCCAGCCTGCGATTCGGCCTCGGCCGATTCAACACCGAGGCCGAGGTCGACTTCGCCATCGGGGCCGTTGCCGACGCCGTCGCCCGCCTCCGACGCCACAGCGCCGCCTGGACCGTCCGCGACGCGTCCAGCCCGATCCATTGACCCCGATCCGATCTTGTCTTACCTGAAGGAGATAGTCCGATGGGCGTGACCCTGAGCGAAAAAGCGGCCGTCGAGGTCAAGAAGATCTTCTCGGAGCAGAACCTTCCCGAGGAAACCGTCCTGCGCGTCGGTGTCCAGGGCGGCGGCTGCTCCGGCTTCTCCTACAGCTTGAACTTCGACAACGCCACCACCGAGCGCGACCGCGTCATCGATGTCCACGGCGTCAAGCTCGCCGTCGACAAGAAGTTCGACCCGTACCTCGACGGCACCGTTGTCGACTTCTACGACGGCCTGGAGAAGCGCGGGTTCGTCTTCAACAACCCCAACGTCGTCAAGAGCTGCGGTTGCGGCAGCTCGTTCCAGGTCTGAACGATGGCCGGAAGGGGAGGGATGGCAAATGGAAGGCGAATCTTGCGGCCTTCCACCATCATCCCTCCCACCGCCAGCCGGATCGCAACGTCTCGTTGACTACGCAGCCTTCGGGCCAGCGGCCTTGGTGGAGGTCAACCACACAGCGGGCGGCAAGCTCGGCCATGTTGGCCATCGCCAGAAGGTCGGAGCCGGCGACATGCGAGCTCAGGACGACATTCGGTAGCCCCAGGAGCGGGTTGCCCGGCTCGGGCGGCTCGTGGTTGAAAACATCCAGGCCCGCGCCGCCGAGGTGGCCGGAAACCAGGGCGTCGTGGAGGTCCGACTCCACGACGAGGCCCCCGCGCGCGGTGTTCAGCAAAATGGCGCCGGGGCGCATCCGGGCGAAGGTGTCGCGATTAAACAGGCCGCGGGTGGCCGCGGTCAGGGGCAGGTGCAGACTGACCACGTCGGACGCGGCGAGCAAATCGGCGAGATCGAGCCGCCCTAGGCCGTGGCGGGCGTCGAAGGCGGCGTCGGCCAGGGTGTCGAAGGCGACGACCGTCATCCCGAAGGCCAGGGCACGCACGGCCATCGCCCGGCCGATCCGCCCCAGGCCGACCAGCCCGAGAGTCGACCCACGCAGGGGACGCACGGGCGCGCGGCCCCAGCCGCCAGCGTGGATCGAGGCGTTCAGCGTCACGACGTTGCGGGCCACGGCCAGATAGAGCGCGAACGCCTGTTCGGCGACGCTCTCATGGTTCGTGCCGGGTGTCACGGTCACGACGATGTTGCGCGCTGTTGCCACGGCGAGGTCCACCGCATCGTAGCCCACGCCCGTGCGGGCGATGACCCGCAGGCCGGGGGCGGCTCCAATCATCGCCCCGCTCAGCGGCTCTCCCCCCGCAATCACGGCGGCCATGCCGGGGAAGTCGGCCTCCGTCAACGGGCCGAGGCCGGGCGGGTCGACCGGGGTGAAACCGGCCGCCTCCAGGATCTCCCGGAAGCGGCCGGGGTTGCGGCGGATCGGCGTCGAGCCGATCAGGACGTTGGGCATGGCGGAACCCAATCTTCAGGCTCTGGCTCCGGCGTGTCCGCCGCCGCGATCCCGATCGCGCGGCGTGCATGCCTGGCCGATACTCTACCGGGGCCGGGCCGCCGCGGGCACCAGCCGGTTCAGGACGGTCGGCAAGGTTCCTTGCAGGTGCTGGCCCTGGGTGGCAGGCTCCCCCAAGTTCTTCGGGCCGGGCAGCGTCCGCTCCACCAGGGCGTTCAGCTCTCCGGCCCACTCGGGGAACAGGGCCTCAAACACCGTCAGAACCCGCGTCGGCAGGCCGACCATCAGTTCGGGGTCGCCATTGCAGACGGCTTCCCACAGCTTGCGGGCCGTTGCCTCGGCCGACGCCGCCAGGCCGGGGATCGTGTCGCTGAGCGCGAACCAGGCGTATTCAGCCGCCTTGTCCCCCTTGAACCAGGCGTGCGCGTGGCCGCCGGTGCGGATCGGCGGTGGATACACGCCCGTCACGAGGATGTTGTCGCGCGAGAGTTCGGCGCGCAGCCCCTTGGTGAACCCGGTCAAGGCGAACTTGCTCGCCAGATAAGGGACCATGTGAGGCACGACCGCCTGGCCCCCGATCGAGATCACGTTGGCGATCCGCCCGAATTGCCGGTCCCGCATGTGAGGCAGGGCGGCGAGCGTCGTGTGGACGGCTCCCCAGAAGTTCGTGTCCAGCAACTGGCGGTAGTCGTCCTCGGTCATCGCCGCCACCGGCCCGACGATCATGATCCCCGCGTTGTTGACCAGCACGTCGATCCGGCCGAACCGCTCGATGGTCCGCGACACAAGGGCTTTGGCCTCGTCGACGCGGGCCACGTCGGTCGGCACCCTCAGGACTTCGACCGCCCCTTCGGCGCGAACCTCCGCCTCGGCGGCCTTCAAATCGTCGTCGTCCCGGGCCGCCAGGACGAGCGTCGCGCCCAGCCGCGCGGCCTGGCGCGCCAGCAGGAGCCCCAGCCCCGTCGAGGACCCGGTGATGACCACGACTTTCCCGGCCAGTTCGATCCGCCGCTTCGCCCGCAGCCAGGTCTTGAGCCCATACAGGGCGCCCGCCCCGGCCACGGCGCCAATCAGGAGCTTGTCGCCCGTTCGCATCGCAATCCCTCTTTCCCAACGGGGCGACCACCGGCGGCGGACACCGTCGCTCGCCCCGGCATGTTCTCGATCACCGTGACAATGCCATCGCACACAGCATGCCGGAGACCTGGCGTCGGTCGCGCGTCGCGGGCGTTCGGAGTGACCCCGACTCCGCCCAACCGGCGCCATGGGGTGTCGCTCTGGATTCGGGAGTTTCGCCGATCCCCTCCGGGTGGCTGGGGTCGGGCTACCGACCCCAGCCACCCACCAAAGCGCTTCCAAACTCCAGAGATCGAGAGCGACGCCCGGCCCAATGATCGCCCGGCTGAATTGGGCGGTGGTCGCTGGGCAAGGCATCGTGACCCGGATATCCTTGAGGATCAAGGGGTCTCCGCGCGGGACGGCCCCGTGCCAGGACCGGGATTTGTCATGCCGGGTCGCGTTTTCATCACCCGCCCGATCCCGGAGCCCGGCCCCGGCATGCTCCGCGAGGTCGCCGACGCCCTCGAAATCCAGCCCGAGGATCGTAGCCTTGCGCCCGAGGACCTCCGTGGGGCCGTCGCCGGCCGCGACGCGGTCCTCTGCCTGCTGACGGACGCCATCGACGCCCGCGTCCTGGAGGCGGCGAAGGGCTGCAAGGTCTTCGCCAACATGGCCGTCGGTTACAACAACATCGACGTGGAAGCGGCGACCCGCCTGGGCATCCTCGTCACCAATACCCCCGGCGTCCTGACCGAGGCGACCGCCGACCTGACCTGGGCTTTGATCCTGGCCGTCGCCCGCCGCGTCGTCGAGGGGGACGCCGAGATGCGCGCGGGCAAGTTCCCCGGCTGGGGCCCCCTGTACCTGCTCGGCGGTGATGTGGCCGGCGCGACCCTGGGCCTGGTCGGCCCGGGGCGGATCGCCGAGGCCGTGGCCACCCGCGCCCTGGGGTTCCGCATGCGGTTGCTCCACCACGGCCGGCGACCGAGCCCCGCGCTGGTGGCCCTGGGCTCGCGCCCCGCGACGCTCGGCGAACTGCTGGCGGAGGCGGACTTCGTCAGCCTGCACGTCCCGCTGACGCCCGAAACCAGGCACCTGATCGACGCCGGGGCCCTGGAGTCAATGAAGCCCTCGGCGTATCTCATCAACACCTCACGCGGGCCAGTGGTCGACGAGCCCGCGCTGGTGGCGGCCCTCCGCTCGGGGAAGATCGCCGGGGCGGGGCTCGATGTTTACGAGCAGGAGCCGCGAATGGCCCTGGGCCTCGCCGATTGCCGCAACGCGGTGCTCTTGCCACACCTGGGGAGTGCCACCCACGCCACCCGAGCCTTGATGTCGAGGATGGCCGCCGAGAACGTCGCGGCCGTCCTGCGGGGCCACCGCCCCCCCAACCTCGTCAATCCGGACGCCGGGGACAGGTCCCCCGCAGTGGTGTCCCGTTGATGTGCAGTCGACTTTGCCAAAATCTTTTCAAATCTCCGTCTTCCTGAAATCCGGGTGAAACTGTACGAAAGATCGTGCCTCGTTGAGGATCTGCGGGGACGGAGACTGCCCCGTCGGTGCCATGCTCCGGAAGGGGACTCATGGGCGTCCTGAAGTTCCGAATCACCCCACCCGGGCCGCACGGCCTGCCCGACCTCCGCAAGGCGTATGTCACGGGCCTGGACCGGACGCCCGAGCGGTTGTCGGTCGACCTGCGTCCGGGCCTGATGATCTGCCAGCGCGAGAGTCCCGAGAGTGGGCGGCTTTCAGTCCCCTGGCGGGTTGATGGCTTCGGCACCCCCGTGCTGGCAACGGCGACCCTGGCGGAACGGGCCGAGCCCTACGACCTGGCCGTGGAGCTGGCCCGTGGCGAGCTGAACGACGTGCGGAACCAGGCGGCCGACTGGGTGCAGATGGGCCTGAAGGCCCCGCCCGAGCTGGAGCCCCTCCTGGCCGAGGCGCGTCGCGCCTTCGCCAAGGCCGCCACCGCGCGCGACGCGCCCGCCGCGGCCGTGGCCCGCGCCCAGGAAAGTCTTCACGCCACCCTGTGCGCCGGGCGTGTGCTGGCGGTGGCTTACACGAAGCAGGTCCTCGCCCGGCGGCAGGAAGGGGGGGCGCGGCTCCCGACCCTGGTGGGCTGCGGTCTCCAGGGGGCTCCGAAATCGGCCTCCTGGTCGACCAAGCTGCCCGAAGCGATCAACTCCGCCAGGGTCCACTGCACCTGGGCGGACCTGGAGCCCGCCGAGGGGCAATTCCGCTGGGAAGTGCCCGATGAGCAGCTCTCCTGGTGCCGCAAGCGGAGGCTGTCAGTGTCCGCCGGCCCCTTGCTGGAATTCCGCCCCGCGGCGCTGCCGGACTGGCTCTGGCTCTGGGAAGGGGATTTTGAGTCGATCTCCGGCCTGGTCGCCGACGTGATCCACCAGGCCGTCACGCGCTTCAAGGGGAAGGTCGCCTGCTGGCACGTCGTCGGCCGGCCCGCCTCGGGGGAAATCCTGGGCCTGGGCGAGGACGAGCAGATCCGACTGACCGCCAAGGCGTTGCAGGTCGCCCACCAGGCCGACCCCCAGGCGCAGCTGGTGGTGGACCTGGACCGCCCCTGGGCCGAGTGGATGGGGTCCAGCCCCTTCCGCCTCGGCCCCCTGCACCTGGCCGACAGCCTGGCACGCGCCGACCTGGGCCTTGCGGGCGTTGGGCTGGAAATCGCCCCCGGCTATACCTCGCCGGGCGGTCACATGCGGAACCTGTTCGACTTCTCACGCCTACTCGACCTCTTCGCCCTGCTGAACCTGCCACTGCACATCAACCTCGTCGCACCCTCCTCCGACGCCGAAGACCCCCGTGCCGACAAGGACGTTCGCGTCGACCTCACCCAGTGGCCCACCGCGCCCAACGAGGCCACCCAGCGCGAATGGGCGGAGGAGTGGTTCGCAATGGCCGTGGCCAAGCCGTTCGTGAAGTCGGTCACCTGGCTTCAAACCGGCGACGCCCAGCCCCACCTCTTTCCCCACGGCGGCCTGTTCCGCGTCGACGGCCTGCCCAAACCGGCCTTTTCCTGGCTCAAGTCGTTTCGCCAGAACTACTTGCCCTGATCGCCCCCGGATTCGGGCCGGAAAGTTTTGGCGGCGGGCATGGAATCTCCCGTAGTACCGTCCGTGCGACCGTGGCGTCAGGGTTCGTCGTCGCGCCTTGGGAATGGTTTGACCCTCGGGATGGGACCACCTATAGTGAAAGCAGGGACGCCGACGCGAATGCAAGCACCCTTTCCGCCGCGTCATCCCGCCTTTCCCTTCTCCCGAATCCTCTGGCACACGGAATGCCCTCCGAGGAGGCCCGCCTCCCCGGCCGGAGAACAGCCTGATGTCTGGGTACGGACCCGCAACGACGCCGCCGACCCCCGAGCCTCCGGGCCCCCGGGGTTCATCCGCGCCGGCGCGGACTCCGGTTCCGGTTCCGGTTCTGGTTCTCACTCCCGCGTCCTCATCCGCGCCCATCCCCGGTTCGGGGGCCGAGCGGCCTGAGCTGCCGACGATCCGCACGGGCGGCAGCGGTTCGGGCGTCCCCCGCCGGCCTGGCCCGGCGGCCCTGCCGATGCCCGGCGAGCGGCTCGAATCCTTTGAGCTTCAGAAATCCATCGGCGCGGGCGGCATGGGCGCCGTCTTCCTCGCCTTGGATACCCGCCTGGATCGGTACGTCGCGTTGAAGGTCCTGCCGCCCGAGCAGGCGCACGACTCCGACGTCGTCCAGCGGTTCTACCAGGAAGGGCGTGCCTCGGCCCGGCTCGACCACGAGCACATCGCGCGGGTCTACACGATCGGGCACGACAAGCAGTATCACTTCATCGCGTTCGAGTACATCGAGGGCACGACCCTCCGCCAGCGGGTCGACCAGGGCGGCCCTTTGCCCGCGGGCGAGGCGATTAACTACACCCTGCAAATCGCCAACGCGCTGGTCCACGCCGCGGAGCGCGGGGTCGTCCACCGCGACATCAAGCCGTCCAACATCATCGTCACGCCCCAGGGGCGCGCGAAGCTCGTCGACATGGGTTTGGCCCGCCGCTTCGAGCGTGGCGGCACGGCCGACGACGAGGGCCTGACGCAGAGCGGGATGACCCTCGGGACGTTCGACTACATCAGCCCCGAGCAGGCGCGCGACCCCCGGGGGGTCGACATCCGCAGCGACCTGTATTCGCTGGGCTGCACGCTCTTTCACATGCTGACGGGCCACCCGCCCTTCCCCGATGGGACGGTGCTCCAGAAGCTGCTGCAACACCAGGAAGACGCCCCCCCCGACGTGCGGGCGATCAACCCGGCGGTGCCGGCGGACCTGGCGGCGATCCTGACGAAGCTGATGGCCAAGGACCGTGACCGCCGCTACCAGTCGCCGGAGCAACTGTCGCGCGACCTCCTGCGCGTCGCCGGGGCGATGGGCTTGCGCGCCGCCGGGCCCGACGGCCTGACCTGGGCGGCGGCGAAACTCCCCCCGGCCTGGGAGCGTCACCTCTTCTGGGGATTGCCCGCGGCCTGCCTGCTGCTTGTCGTCGGCGCCCTCGTCTGGTGGGGCCAGGAGCCCGAACCGGCCGAGAGCCCGCTCCTCGTGGTCGGCTCCCCGTCCGCGCCCGGCACCAAGCCCAAGACCGGCTTGTCCTCCCCGCGCCCCCCCACGCCGACCGACCCCGTCGAGCCCCAGGGACTTCCCGCCCCCGCCACGTCCCCCCCCGTCATCGCGTCAAGCCCCCCCCGTGAAGTCTCGGTGAAGGCGGGCGACGACCTGGCGGCGCTCCTGGAGGGCCTCCCGGCCGGCTCGACCCTGATCCTCACCGACGACGGCCCGTACACCTTGCGGCCCGCGACGAGGCCGACGCGCCGCGACCTGACGTTGAAGGCCGGTCCCAAGGCGCGCCCGGTTCTTCGGGGTGCCCCCGGACGGGCCCCGTTGCTCGACCTGGTCGGCGGGCGGGCAACCGTCGAGGGCCTGGAATTCGCCGCCGGCGCCGCCGATACGGCCGATTTCCCCGCCGTCATCCTCCGCGCTGAGGATGTTGAGCTGACGGTGCGGCGCTGCGTCTTCCGCCGAGCCGCCGGGGTCGCGCCCTCGCGGCGGAGATCGACCTCGACGGCCGTCGCCGTCCGGGCGAACGGCTCGGGAGGCTTCGGGACCGCGACCCTCGACGCCTGCGCCTTCGGGCCCGGCCTGGCCGGGGTCGCCGGCACGGGAGCGGTGCAGATCGTCCTGCGGGACTGCACCTTCGCCGCCTGCGAGCCCGCGGTGGACCTGAGCGGCACGGCCGACGAGCCGGCGCACCTCTGGCTCAAGCACGTCAGCCTCCTGGTCAGCGAGGGGCCCGCCTTCCGCTTCCACGGCCCGGCCCCCTCGGTCCGGGTCGACAATTCGGTCGCCGCCGCCGGGGGCGATATCCCGGCCATCCTCGTCGCGGCCGACGAGCCTGACCGGCTCGATTGGCGGGGCTTGCGGAACCTCTACGGACGCATCGGGACCTTCCTGGAGGGGACGCCCGAGGGCCAGCCCTCGCCGTCGATCGCCGATTTCGAGTCCTGGTCCGATGGCCCCGCCTCGCCGCGAGAGGCCGGCTCGCTGCCGACCGATGCCCGTGTCTGGGCCGAGGCCGACCCCGCCGCGACCCTCCTGGGCAAGGAGCCGGCCCGCGCCTTTCTCCTGGGCGCCGTCGACCGCCCCGACCCCCTCGTCGGTTCGAGGCGCGGCCCCGCCGGTCCCGTCCCCGTGCCCGCCGAACCGCCGTCCATCGCCCTGGCCCCCGGTCCCAAGCCCTCGGTGGCGATGGCCGATCCGCCCCAGCCCGCGCCGGCGAAGGTCGCGACGCCCAGCCCCCCTCCGAAGGTCGATCCCGCGCCTCCGGAAACGACCCCCATGACCGTCAAGGAGGGCGGCGAGGAGACGCCCGCCCCGATGGCCGTCAAGGAGGAAGAGCCTGAGCCGGTCGTGTTGGTGAACCCCCGGACCGGAGACCCCCCGCGGCCGCCTCGCACTCCGACCGACCCCGCTCCGGCCCCCACACCCAAGACCGCGCCCGAGCCGGAGTCGGAGCCGGGACCCGTCCGCACCACGGCGCAGTTCCTCGACGCTCTGCGACAGGCGGGGCCCAAGGGCGGGATGATCCGTCTGGCTTCCGATGCCGAACTGGTGCTGCCGCCTTGCGAATTGCGAGGCCCGGGGCGCTGGTCGATCGAGGCGGAGCCGGGGGAATCTCGGCCGAGGGTGCGGTTCGTGCCCGGGTCGGCCGCGGCGACCTCGGCCACCGCCTGGGTGCCCCTCTTCCGGCTCCGAACCGGGTCGTTGCAGGTGACCGGGGTTGACGTCATGTTGAGCCGCGATGACGTGCCGGACTGCGGCCGTTGGGCCGCCTTCCTCGCCGACGCCGGCACCGACCTGGCGCTGGCGCGCTGCACGGTGACGATCCAGGGGGACGTGGTACGCTCGGCCGTGGTCGCGATCCCGCCGGCCGAGGACGCGATGGGCGTGGCCGCCGCTGAGTCTTCCGCCGCGTCGGTGCGCGTGTCCGAGTCGATCTTGCGGGGCGGGGGCGACCTCTTCGACGCGGCCCCCGGGCGCCGGCTCGACCTGGAGATCGAGGGCTCCGCCCTGGCCTGCGGAGGCAGCCTGGTCCGCGCTCACGGTCTCCCCCGAGGGCAGGTGGTCGGCCCCTCCAAGGTCGTCCTCCGCCAGGTCACGGCACGCCTCGCCGGTGGTCTGGTGCGCCTGGAGAGCGCCCCGGGCGAGCCGGAATTGCCTGTGGCGGAGGTCGTCGCCTGGGACTCGGTCCTCGCCACCAATCCCCAGGGCGACCCCCTCTTCCGCGTCGACGGTCAGGACGCGCTGGACGCCCTCCGCGACCGCATTCGCTGGGAGGGCCACTCCGTCGCCTACCACCAGATCGAGATTTATCGCCGCGACCAGAGCGCCCAGTTTGGTGCCCTGCCGGTGCGCTACGACCTGCCGACCTGGCGCGACGCCGTCGCCCCCCGCGAGGACGACCCGACCCACGGCGACGCCGGGTTCGCCCGCGCCTGGGCCTCCGACCGCTCCCCCTGGACCTTGACGCGCGACGACGTTCGCCTGGCCCATGACAGCCCCGTCCGGCCCGCGGGCGCCGATCCCCAGCAGCTCCCCATTGCCCCCCCCGACGCCAGGCCCTGAGCGGGCGCCACCGCGTTTTCCACCTCGAAGGCCCACCCTGGGAATCCTCCGCCGATGAACGCTCGACACCTCGTCCTCGTCCTACTCCTGGGTGGCCTCGCCGTGGCCCCGATCGCTGGGGGCGCCCTCCTTGCCGACCAGGCATCGCCCCAGGTTGTCGCCGCCGCGGACGCGAAAGCGCACCTGGATGAGACATGCACCGTCGAGATGACGGTCCGCCTCACCAAGTACGTTCCGGATAAGGTCTGCTACCTCGACTCAGAAAAAGACTTCAAGGACCCCAAGAACGTCGCCGTCTTGATCGCGGCCGCGGACCTCGACGCCTTTGAGAAGGCCGGAGTCAAGGACCCAGACGCCTTCTATGAAGGCAAGGTCATCCGCGTCACTGGCAAGCTCGTCTTCGAGTCCGAACAGGTCCGCATCCACGTTAGCGACCCCAAGCAGATCGTGGTCGTCGACAAGAAGGACTGACTCCGGCCTACGTCGATCGCGAACGCGGGCGGGCGGAAAGCAAACGCCCGAGCACCCTCGCCGCCGCCTCGGGCCTCCCCGCGTTGAGCCATCGACGGGCGCGGGAGATCGCCCGGACCTGGGTGGCGCGGAAGGGAACCCCCGCGCCCGGCGGCGGAAGCGGAAGCGGAAGCTGCGTGACGAGGCGGGCGACGATCGCCGAGGCCAGGGCGTCCACTCCATCGCCACCCTCGGCCGAGAGGGCTAGCGCCACCCAGGCCGAGGCGTCCCAGGCCGGGGTGAGGTCGGACTTGTTGGCGACGCGGACGGCCCCCGGATGGGCGTCGATCAGCGCCCGGTCCGCGTCGCGGAGGGGCTCGGAGCCGTCGAGCACCAGCACGAGCAGGTCCGCCTCCGACTGGCTGGCCCGCGCCAGGGCGACCCCCGCGGCCTCGATCGGGTCGGCCGTCGGCCGCAGGCCCGCGGTGTCGGCCAGTTCCACCGGCCAGCCGTCCAGCGCGAGCCGGGCGGTCACCACGTCGCGGGTCGTCCCCGGCGTCGGGTCGACGATCGCCCGCTCATAACCGGCCAGCGCGTTCATCAAGGCACTCTTGCCCACGTTGGGCCGCCCGGCCAGCACCACCCGCCAGCCGGACACCAGGCGGAGCCCCAAGGCCGATCGACCCGCCAGGGCGTCGAGCCCCTCAATCGCCGCGCGGGGATCGTCGACCAGGGTTTCGAGGACGCGGCGGACTTCCGCGTCGAGCGCGCCATCGACCTGATCCAGTAGGATCTCGGCCGTGCGGAGCGTCGGGGCACGGGCCAGGTCGATGGCCGCCGCCGCGGCCAGTTGTGAGGAGCCGACATGGATCGCCCAGGCCCAGGGAGGGCACGCCGAGGCGCCCGCGGCCACCAGCGCCGCGACGACCAGTTCCGAGGCCGCCGGGCCGCCGTGGCCATGAACCTCGACCTCGGGCGGCTCGCCCGCCAGCACGACGGCGACGACTTCATCCCCCATCCCGGTCCCCATCCGACCGACCCGCAACCGGCCCCGCCTCGAATCGGCCAGCCGACCCCGCTTCCCGGGGCGGAACGCCGCGTCGACGACCAGAAGGGCCTCCGGTCCCCAGACCCGGACGACGGCCACCGCCCCCCGGCCCCGCGGCGTCAGGACGGCGGCGAACGCCTTTGAGGTCATCGGGCCGTCCCTCCGAAACCCGCGAGGGCCAGGCCCCTGAGGACCAGGTCGGGGACCACCAGGGCCTCGGGCCCCGCAACCCTCAGCGCGAGTGCCGGCGCGTCGCCGCCGGTCCAGAGGGTCCAGGGGGGAGGGTCGAGGCCCTCGGCCTGCCTCGCGAGCAGTTCTCGAATGGCGCCGACGCATCCCCAGTAGACCCCGGCGGCCATCGCCGGCGCGGTCGATCGGCCCCAGGGGGCAGGCGCCTCGACGACGCCGACTCTGGGCAATTGCGCGGTGGATTGAAGGAGCGCCCGGGCCGAGATCGCGAGCCCCGGCGCGATCGCCCCGCCCTGCCAGGTGCCGTCCGGGGCGATCCGCTCCACGGTCAGGGCCGTCCCGCACGAGACGACGGCCCCGGCCCGTCCCGTGCCCTGCAAGGCCGAGGCCGCCAGGACCGCCAGCGCGCGGTCGGCCCCGGCCGTTTCGGGGTGTTCCAACTCGTGCCGCACCGGCACCTCGACCGCCGACCGGAACCAGCGCACCACGCGCACCCCGCGCGCCGCCAGCACGGTCGCGAGCCGCTCCGCTGCCGGCGGGTTGACCGTCGCGACCGCCCACGAGGTCGCCGGGGCCTCCCTCGACCAGGCGTCAAGCGCGCGTTCCCACGATGCCGGATCGTCGGCCGGAAGGGCAACGCACGCCTGGATGGCGCCCCCCGGTCCGAGCCGGCCCCACTTCAGGCGCGAATTGCCCAGGTCGGCCACGACGCGGTCCACGATCTCAGCCGCCCGCGCCCGCGGCCATCGGCTCAGCCTCGGTTTCGGACGGCTGCGGCGTGGGTTCCGGGGCCTGGAGCCTGTTCAGGAGGTCGCCGATCTGGCGGATCAGGTCGGGGATGCCCTGGCCGGTGACGGCGGAGATCGGGACGACCTCGCGGCAGAGTTCGGCGGCGATCCGCGATCGGGCCTCGGCGGCGTCGGTGAGGTCCATCTTGGTGACGACCAGCAATTCCGGCCGAGCCGCCAGGGCCGGGCTGTAGTGCTCCAGCTCCGAGCGGATCGTCCGGTAATTGACCAGGGGGTCCGAGCCGTCGGCGGGGACGGCGTCGACCAGGTGGACGAGCAGCCGCGTGCGCTCGACGTGACGGAGGAACTCGTGCCCGAGGCCGTGCCCCTCGTGGGCCCCTTCGATCAGGCCCGGGATGTCGGCCACGATGAAGGCGCCGTCACCGGCATGAACGCTGCCGAGGTTGGGGTATTTGGTCGTGAACGGGTAATCGGCGATCTCGGGGTGGGCGCGTGAGATCCGCGACAGCAGGGTCGACTTGCCCGCGTTGGGCAGACCGACGAGGCCCACGTCGGCGATGACCTTCAACTCCAAGGTGATCCAGCGCTCCTCGCCGACCTGCCCCTTCTCGACCTGCCTGGGGGCGCGATTGGTGCTGGATTTGAAGAAGGTGTTGCCGTGTCCGCCCCGTCCCCCCTTGGCGACGATCACGGTCTCGCCCGGCCCCTTCAGGTCGCGCAGGACGAAGCCGCGGTCGCGGTCGCGGGCGATCGTGCCGGGGGGAACCTCGATGACGAGGTCCTCGGCCCCTCGGCCGTTGCAGTTCGAGCCCTGGCCGTGCTGCCCACGCTCGGCGATCCAGTGCCGCTTATGGGACAGGTTGGCGAGGTTCGTGAGCCCGTCGGTGGCGTGGAGGACGATGCTGCCGCCGTCGCCGCCGTCGCCGCCGTTGGGCCCGCCTCGCGGGACGTATTTCTCGCGCCGGAAGCTGAGGCAGCCGTTGCCGCCGTCGCCGCCCCGCACCAAGATCGTCACCCGGTCTACGAACATGTCCGCGCGTCCGATCGATCCGTTGGTTCAGGCCTGGGCGGCGGCCACCAGCGGCACGACGTTGATGCGGCGGCCCTCGCGATCGAACTTGACGGTGCCCTCGATCAGCGAGTAGATCGTCCAGTCGTTGCCGACACCGACGTTCTTGCCGGGGTGCCACTTGGTGCCGTGCTGCCGGCAGATGATGGCGCCGGGCTTGGCATATTGCCCGCCAAAGAGCTTGATGCCGAGATATTGCGGATTCGAGTCGCGGCCGTTGCGGCTCGACCCCTGCCCCTTCTTGTGCGCCATGGCCCGTCCGTCCCCTCCGTCGTGTCGCGTCGCGTCGACGAATCTCCGCCCAATCGCATCGCATCGCATCGAACCGGCACGGGCCAGGGCCCCACCGGGAACGTGACACTGTACCGGCGATCGATGGGTCTTCGCAAGGCCACTCGACCGCGGTAGGCGCCGGAGCCAGGCTCAATGGGTGTCGCTCGGGATTCGGGAGATGGGATCTCGATGGTGGAAATTGGCTTCGTTCCGCGCCCCGACCGACCGCCCTTCCGCGTCGCCTCCAGGTGGGCGAGAATGGCGGGCGGACGCGGCGACTTTCGTCCGCTGACCCCGCTTCGGAGGCGACACACTTCTCACCGGGACGAACCCTCCCCCGACAAGGCGCCTTTCCTTCCGCTCCGCGCAGCGGGAAGCGGCCGTCCTGGTGCCACTGGTGGCTTGTCCATTGGTAAGAGGCGTCTTTGGCGATCGCACGACACCCACCCCAGCCCGTTTCCGCCTGGCCGAAGGCAGGCTCCGACCCTCGACGGAAGGTTCAGCCGCGTCGTGCGAGGGCTCGCCGGGCGCGTCGGTTCTTGCGGTTTCCGCCGGCCGGGGCCAGGGTCGGGGCCGGCTCCATCGGGCGGATCGGAGAGGGCGCGGGCGCGGAAGCGGGAGCGGGCTGGGGACGGACGGGGTGTTCCGACAGCATCCGTTCCCTCCGGGCCAGGTCGGCCGATTCGCGGGCCAAGGCGCGGGCTTCGGGGCTCGGCTCGGGTCGGCGGTCTTCGGCGGGCTCGGCCTTGCGATTCTTCCTGAGCTGCGCGTGGGCCTGGTCCATCCGCCGCACGCAGGCCGCTTCATAACGACGGCAGAGGGACACGGATTTGTCGTAATCGGGCCCCAGCCCCACCTCGGCGGCGGCGCGCTCCTGCTCGTCAAGTTCCTCAAGGGCCTGGGCCACCAGCGATCGGAGTCGACTCAGTTGATCGCGGATCAGGGCGGGCCGGTCGCCGTCCAGGGGGGTCGGGCCGTCGCGAAGCTCGATCGACAGGCCGAGCAAGTCCAGCGCCAGGCGCCGCTGGGCCTCGTCCCAATCGCCCTTGAATTCCAGGACGCGGCCCAGGCCCTCCCAACGCGCGATCATCCATTGGCAGCCCTGCTTGGTGCGACGGAGCTTGCGCGCGACCTTGGCGGGGGACCTCGCCAGGGTGGCGCCGAGGTCCTCGGCGTCGCACTCGCGGTCGATGTCCCAGCAGAGCGCCGCGCGGGTGGCCTGGCCGGTTCGCAAGGAGTTCTCGTGCGCCTGGCAGTGTTCGATCCGCACGCTGCTGACGGCCACCTGCTCCACCAGCCAGGCGTCGAATTTGTCCCGAGGCGCGAGGACGGGCGTCCAGGCGACGATGCGGGCGGCGATGAGTTCCCCTTCCTCAACGGGCAGGACGAGGGTCCGCGCCGCCATGCCGTGCGTCAAGGCATTGCGGCGCGAGGCGTCTTTCCCCTCAACCGTCGTGGGCCCAGTGGATTTCGCGGCATTGGCCCGGTTGGCGGAAATCTGCGCGAGGCTGGTCATCGGGGGCGGCTCCCGTCGGACGTTGGTGGTCGTGGTGCGTCTCCATAGCCACCATCGGGAGCAGCGGCCGAATCCGCGCGGATTTCTGGGAAAAACGAAAACGACTCGCCCGTCGGCTCGAAACGGCTCAGGCGGCGAATTCGGCGGGGTCGACCGCGACGATCGTCAGGCCGAGGCGGTCGGCCAGGGCGATGACCTCGGGCTGGTCGATGACGATGGTCCTGGCCGCCTCGATGGCCAGACACCGGGCGCCGGCCTTGTGCAGGTTCTGGACGGTGGAAAGGCCGATCGTCGGCACGTCGAACCGCATGTCCTGCTGCGGCTTGGCGACCTTCACGAGCGTCCAGCCGCCGGCGCGGCAGAGGAGGCCGGCGCGCTCGATGCAGCGGTCGGTCCCCTCGATGGCCTCGATCGCGAGGGCGGCTTTTTCCTTGACGGCGACGGACTGGCCCACGTCCAGGCGGCCCATCTCCTTGGCCAGGCTCCAGCCGAAGGCGATGTCGGCGCGCTCGCGGGAACTCGGTGGGCGGCGGGTCAGCGTGCCACGGTCCACGAGTAGCTCCGGGCAATAGTCCAGCGCCGAGGCGAATGACATCCCATCGCGCTCGAACTCGGCGATGACGGCCAGCAGGATCGAATCGTCGCGCTTGTCGGCGTGGCAGGTCGAATACCACATGCGGATCATGCGGGCGTCGGGCATCAGGCGGACGAACCGCAAGGGCGTGTACATCACGTTCTTGGTGACCTTGCCCGCCATGACGATTTGACTCGCCCCCATCTTCCTGAAGGCGCGAATCATGCCGCCGAGCTTCGACACGCCCACGACCTTGAACGAGTCGCACAGGTCGCGCAGGGCCTCGCTCGCCTCGAAGCGGATGCCGACGCAGGCGACGGGAATCCCCTGCCGGCGCGCGGCCTCGGCGAACAGGATCGGGAAGCGCCCGCTGCCCGCCAGGAGGCCGATCGGTGCGCGGGCGGCGGACGTGGTCGAGCGGCGGGTCCTGGTCAGCACGGCCAAGGGGAGAGCCTCCGCGGGAGGAGGGAAGCGCATTCCAGAGGAACGGAGCGATCAGAAGCCGGTCGGGTCGTCCAGGGGATTGGGGGCGGTGGGCATGGCGGCGGTCAGGAGCGCAACCTGGGAAGCAAGCTCGCGAAGCTGGCGGTGCATCTCGGGGAGGCGGGCGATCATGGCGAAGATGTGCCGCTGGTCCTTGACCGGGATGGCCGGGGAGCCGAGGACCTGGACGCCACCGGGGATGTTGCGGTGGACGCCGGCCTGGGCTCCGACGACGGCCTTGTCGCCGATTTCGGTATGGTCCTTGATGCCGGCCTGGCCGGCCATGACGACGTAGTCGCCCGTCTGGCAGCTTCCGGCGATGCCCACCTGGCCGCAGAGCAGGTTGTGCTTGCCGACCTGGTTGTTGTGGCCGATCATGACGAGGTTGTCGATCTTGGTCCCCTCGCCAATGCTCGTCGCCTCGAAGGTGCCGCGGTCGATGGCGCAATTGGCGCCGATCTCCACGTCGTCGCCGACCTCGACGCGGCCCGTCTGGGGGACCTTGACGTGCTTGCCGTCGATGAGCCGGTAGCCAAAGCCGTCGCCGCCGATGACGGTGCCGGCGTGGACCTCGACGCGCTCGCCCAGGGTCACGTCTTCGTACAGGACCGCGTGCGGATGCAGCACCGTGTCGCGCCCCAGCGAACTGCGGTCGCTGACGACGGCGCCGGGGTGGAGCGTGCAGCCGGCGCCGATGACGGCGCCGTCGCCGACGTATGCGAAGGGGTAGATTGCCACGTCGGGGCCGATCCGCGCCGAGGGGGCGACCCAGGCCAACGGATGGATGCCGGTCCATCGGGGCTTGAGACCGCCGCGCAAGTGCGCCCGGACGGCCAGGAAGGCCGAGAGGGGATCGTCGACCTCAATCACCGCCAGCGCCGGGGCGGCTTCCTCGCGCTTGAAGTGCGGACCGACGATCGCGGCCGAGGCCGGCGAGGTCCGCAGGCGCTTGGCGTAGCGCTTGTCGTCGATGAAGGTGATGTCCCCGGGCCCTGCCTCGGCGACCGGCCGCGCCGAATGGATCGGCACGCTGCCGTCGCCGACCAGGCGGCCCTGGACCAAGGCGGCCAGTTGTTCCACCGTGGCGACCACGTTGCAGGTCCTTTCTTCCTTGAAAGGAGCGGGCGGCGGCCGGGAGCCCGGCCAAACGCGTCGCGGGGCGGACGGGAGATTTCGGCGGGATGGTAATCCAACGCCCAGACCCGCACAAGGTGAGTCCACCCGTCTCCAAAACCTATCGGCTCGGCGGACCGCGCCCGACCAATCTCGGGGCGGAATTCGCGGTCAACCCGCGCAACCCAGGGAGGGACGACCGTCCGCCGTAGGGCGTAGGCAATACGCCATCCCATTCATCAGACAGCGGAACGGGATGGCGTATTGCCTACGCCCTACGGCAGATCAACGCTTTCTCAGCGCGGCTTGGGTCCGACGGCCTCCTGGATCAGGCCGAGCAGGGCGCGGAGGCCGCGCTCAACGTCGGAGCCCAGGTGGACGCGCAGGGCGCGGCGGTGTCGCGAGGCGAGCGACTGGAAGTCGCCCAGCGCCTGGGCCTTGACCAGCGTGGCGAAACCGAAGGGCTGATCGGGGATCGCCAGGTCGGCGCCGTCGTCGGCGGTCAGTTGCAGGAAAACGCCCGTGTCGGGGCCGCCCTTGTGGAGCTGGCCGGTTGAGTGCAGGAACCGCGGGCCGTAGCCGGTCGTCGTGGCGACCTTCAAGGCGTCGCGCAGGTAGAGGCGGATCGCCTGCACGGTCGCCTCGCGGTGGCCCGACTCGTCGAAGTACTGCGTGATGGCGATGTAGTCGCCCGGCTTGACCCTGGCGAAGTGGTGCTTCAGGACCGTCACGGCGCCGTCGCGGCCGGCGGCCGAGGTGCCGAGCGTCCCGGCGTTGCCCGGGTCGGTCGAGAAGCTCAGGCCCTCGAGGGTCGCGATCGCGGGCATCTCGGGGAGAGTGCCCTTCCGCTGGAACTCCGCGAGCAGGGCTTTGGTGTTGTCCTTGCTCTCCTGAACGTTGGGCTGGTCGAAGGGGTCGATCCCCAGCCGCTGGCCAGCCAGGGCGGTGCCGACCTCCCAGCGGAAGAACTCGGCGCCCAGGTCCATCACGTCGGCCAGGGTGTGCTTCAGGACCGGGTTGCCGGCGTCTCCCAGGGCCGCCAGCGCGGCGTCGGAACGGGCGGCGGCGGCGTCGGCGGTGCGGATCTCCACGAAAACGCGGTCCTTGCCATAGTCGTCGGGCCTGCCTAGCTCCTCGCCCGCCACCGGGAGGATGCCCTTGCCTTCCTTGCCCGTGCTCTCGGCGATGAGCTGCTCGATCCAGAGGCCCAGGGCCTCCAGCGGCGGGGGCGTGACGACCGTGACCTTGTCGCGCCCTTGCAAGGCCAGGGCGCCCAGGGTCGCGCCCAGGGCGGCGCCGGGGTTCTGCTCGATCGGGGTGCCCGGCATGCAGGTCTTGGCCGCGGCCTCGGCGCGGTCCAGCAGGGTCTTCACGTCCAGGCCCATCAGCGCCGCGGGGACCATGCCGAAAAAGGACAGGGCCGAGTACCGGCCGCCGATGTCGCTGGGATTCAGGAAGATGCGGCGAAAGCCGTCGCGCCTGGCGTTGGCTTCCATCAGGGTGCCGGGGTCGGTGATGGCGACGAAGTTCTCACCGGCCTTGTCCCCCTTGAGGGCCTTCACGACGCCGTGGAAGTAGGCGTGGAAGACCGAGGGCTCGGTGGTCGTCCCGCTCTTGCTGGCGACGACGAAAAGGGTTTTGGCCGGGTCAATCTGAGCCTCGATGCGGCGGACGGTGGCCGGGACGGTGCTGTCCAGCACGAGCAACTCGGGGTGGCCGACGACCGGGACGCTCGTGCGGCGGAGGACTTCCGGGCAGAGGCTGGAGCCGCCCATGCCCATCAGGACGACGTGGCGGAAGCCGGCGGCGGCGATCTCGTCGCTGAATGTCTCCAGGTCGTCGGCGTGGGCGCGGACGTGCGCCGCCACGGTCAGCCAGCCGAGCGAGTTGTTGATGACCTTGGCGTGGTCGTCCTCGGTCTTCCAGAGCGAGGCGTCCTTGGCCCAGAGCCGCTTCACGGCGTCCCTGTCCTTGAGGTCGCGTAGCGCGGCGTCGACCGGCCCGGAGAGGTGGCCCAGGCGGGCCGTCTGGCCGACGCGGCCGGCGAGCAGGGCCTCGCGCTTGGAGCGGATGGCGTCCATCAGGTCGTGAAACGACTTGGCGAAGCTTTCCACGCCCTCGCGCAGGAGCTGATCGGTCACGTCCTTGAAGTCGACGCCAGCCTCGGCCAGTTTGGCCATCGTGGAGCGGGCGCCGGGAACGTCCTGGGTGATCGTGACGCGGGCGTGCCCGTGATCCTTGAAGGCGTCGTAGGTGGCCGGCGGCATCGTGCTGACGGTCTCGGGGCCGATCAGCCCGTCGATGTAGAGGGTGTCGGGGTACTTCTTGTTCTTGGTCCCCACCGACGCCCAGAGGAGACGCTGGACGTGGGCCCCCCGCGCCTTCAGGGGGGCGAATTCGGGCCCCTCGAAGAGCTGCTGGTAGAGGGCATAGGCGTTCTTGGCGTTGGCGATGGCGGCCTTGCCCAGCAGGCTATCGAGGGCGGCCTTCCTGGCGGGGTCGGTTTCGGCCTTGATCTTGGCTTCCAGCCGCTTGTCGACCTCGGAGTCGATGCGCGAAACGAAGAAGCTGGCGACGGAGGCGACGTGGTCCACCGGCAGGCCAGCCTCGGCCCGGCGCTTCAGGGCCCGGAGGTACGCGCCGGCGACGGCCTCATACGCCTCGACGCTGAAGAGGAGGGTGACGTTGACGTTGATGCCGTCGAGGAGCGCCTCCTCGATCACCGGGACGCAGGCGGGCGTGCCGGGGATCTTGATCATCGCATTGGGGCGATCCAGCAGCTTCCAGAGCTTGCGGGCCTCGGTCAAGGTTCCTTCGGCGTCCTGGGCGAGCAGGGGGGAGACTTCCAGGCTGACGTAGCCGTCCAGGGAATTCGTGCGGTCGTAGGTGGGTCGGAACAGGTCCAGGGCCGCGCGGATGTCGGCGACGGTCAGGCCCTGGTAGATCGCGTCGGCGTCGCCGCCGGTGCCGACGAGGTTCTTGACCTCCTCGTCGTAGTCCTTGCTGTGCGCAATGGCCTTCTCGAAGATCGTCGGGTTGGACGTGACCCCTTGCAGGTCGTCCTCCTCGATGAGCCGGCGGAGGTCGCCGTTGTCGAGGATCAGGCGGCTGATGTTGTCCATCCAGGCGCTCTGGCCAAGGGCCTGGAGCGCCGCCAGGGGGGTCGTCGAGGCGATCGCCATGATCGTTGTCTCTCGGGGGGCCTTCCGCGCGGGACGAGCGTGGCGTCCGGACGGTTCCGGACCGAACCGAAGGCCCCAACATACCGGAACCGCCCCGCCGTTGCGAGATGTCGGCGCGCGGGAATGGCTTGACAGGACCACCGGGGCGGGCCTAAAATCCAGATACGCCTCTTCCCATCGTTCTTCCCGATGGGCTTCCCCTACAAATCGACCTTTGGTGACGCGTGGCCAACACCGTCGTCTGCCCCTCTTGCCACGGCGCGGTCGGGGTTTCCGGCTCCTTCTCCGGCGGCCTGATCGCCTGCCCCCAATGCCAGCACCAGTTCGTGGTGACCGCCCCGGCACTGCGCGGGCCGCGACCGTCATCCGGCCGGCCGGAGTTGCTGGACCGACTGCCCAGGACGCTGGTCAACACCACTGGCTTCCGCGCCGCGGCGGCCGGCGGGGTGCTCGTCTATGGGATCGGCCTGGCCCTGGCGATGTCGAGCCTCAAGGCCAACCCCTCCTCCTACGAGTTCCATCCCGACCCACTCCCACCGATCACCGCCGCGCTGACAGGCTCAACGCCCCCGGTCGCACCGACGCCCGCCCCCTCCGCGACGCCGGGACAGCCGGCCCCGGCGCCATCGCCCCAGGTCGCGAAGGTCGATGCCGCGCCCAAGCCCCCCGACAAGCCTCCCGAGCCCGCCCCCCCGCCCAAGCCTGCCCCGCCGGCGCGGGTTCAGTTGACCCTGGACGCCCTCGGCGGCCTGATCGACCCGGTCGGGGATTGCCAGTTGGCCAAGGACGCCAAGGGGCTGACCATCAGCGTCCCGGCGAAGCTCCACCTGCTCAGCCCGGAGCTGAACCTCAAGACCTCTCCCAGGTCGATCGTCCAGGTGGAGGGGGATTTCGACGCCCGTGTGTCGCTGCCAGGGACGATCAAGCCCAGCAAGGACCCGGTCGGGAACTTCCCGCTGTCGTTCCAGGGCGGGGGCCTGCTCGTCTGGCAGGACGAGAACAGCTTCCTCCGCCTGGAGAAGTCCGCCGCCACCGCCAACGGCCGCAACTTCAGCCACAACGTCATGGTGGAAGCCTGCAAGGACGGCATGCCCGCCGACAACGCCTACGCCGAGGTCCCCGACGGCACGATGGCTCTCCGCCTGGAGCGCATCGGCAACGAATTCACCTGCTCCTACTCCGCCGACGGCCAGGCGTGGACCGAACTCAAGAAGATCAAGGTCGACTACCTCCCGCGCGTCGGCCTGGGCCTCTCGGCCTCCAACACCTCGCGCAAGCCCTTCGCCCCCCGCTTCGAGGCATTCGCCCTGTCGGCCACCGCCAAGCCCTGAGCTGAGCCTCGCCGCTCATCGATCCCGGTCCTCGGCCAGGAGCGGGCCGCTGTCTCCTTCCGGCCGGCCCCCGAGGACGGCGCGGACATGATTCGCCAGGGCTTGGTAGGCCGGACGCGCGATCCTCGTCGATCGGGCCGCTTCCTCCAGGATGAGTTTCAGTTCGCCCTGAAACGATCGGCCGTTCCCGCGGGCGCGGGCCCTGAGCCGCTCGACGACGTTCTTGTCGAGGTCGCGGACCAGAACTTCGGTCATGGCTGTGCTCCACTCATTTAGGAGTGACGCGGGGAAGGTGGGCCTCGTGGTACTCGACCCACCCTACGCAATCCGCCCGCGTTCACGGCCGTGGGAAGCGAATTTCTCGACCGCGTCACTTCTATCCTCGTCAACGGCTCAGCGCTTCACGCCCGGGTTCTCGACCCAGTAGAGGCCGCTCTTGCCGGGGCAGACGAGGTCGAGGTCGCCGTCACCGTCCATGTCGACGGCGGTGACTTCCAGGCCGGTGCCGACGGTGCCGCGGGCGAAATCCTTCTGGGCGTCACGCTTGGCGCCGTCCTTGGGGGCATTCTGGGCGGGCTCGCCCTGGGCGATGACGTGACGGGTCCAGGCGTTCTGCTCGCGGTCGAAGGCGTACCAGGCGACCACGGGGGCCTCGACGTCGCCGGCCTCGATCTCGTGGGCGTAGACGCGCTTGCCGCTGACCAGCTCGTCGGGCTTGCCGTCGCCGTCGAGGTCGACCCACTGGAGGACGTGGACGGAGGACAGCTTCTCGTCGATCGGCAGGCGCTGGCCGAAGGTCCGCGCCCCGTTGGCGGGCTTGGTTTGCTTGATCCAGTAGAGGCCGAAGTTGTGGCCCATGCCGAAGATCAGGTCGGCCAGGCCATCGCCGTCGATGTCCTTGGCGAGGATCTGGATGCCGGCGGCGCCCAGGTCCTTCCAGTCGGCGTGCCAGGCCCAGGTGTCGGTCGAGGGGTGCTCGGGGCCCTCGAACCAGCCTTTGGGGGTGAGGATGTCGACGCGGCCGTCGCCGTTGACGTCGCCGGTGCCGACACCGTGGCCGGCGGCGGCGTTGCCGAAGTCGTGCTTCTTCCACTTCGGCTCCGCCCCGGCCTTGCCCTTCTCCAGCTCGTACCAGACGACCACGTTGACGGTGTTGGGCAAGACCTCGGGCACGCCGTCGCCCGTCAGGTCGACCAGCACGGCGGCCTCGCTGTTGCCGGGCTTGTCGATCTCGTGGTAGGTCCAGGTCTCCTCGGAGTCGCCGGGGTTCTCGACCCAGCCGACGTTCTGGCCGAAGTACGAGCAGGTCACGAAGTCGGTCTTCCCGTCGCCGTTGACGTCCATCGGCAGGGAGGAAAAGCAGTTGTAATAGGTGCCGACCTTCTCCACGTCGCGGACCTTGTGACGCGACCAGTCGGGGCCCTGGTACCAGGAGTCGCCCGAGACGACATCGAGCTTGCCGTCCTTGTCCACGTCAAACACGCCCGCGGCCTCGAAGACGCTGCGGTCGTTGATCGGGTGCGTCTTCCACGCCGGCTCCGCGGAGCGGGCGGCGGTCGTCAGCGCGGCGATCGCCAGAGCGATCAGGGGGAGGCGGCTCGCGAGCATCGGTCGCAACTCCTGCGATGGTGGTGGGTCGAGACGAGGCGGACGTTCGTGGAAAAGCACATGAAGTTGCGTAGTTGCGTAGGGTGGGTCGAGTGCAACAAGGCCCACCGTCCCCGCTCTCAGGACGATGCCAGGGGGAAAAGGGGGACGCCGGCCCGCGTGGGCGTTCAATCTTCCTCGATGTCGTCGTCCTCGACGTCGTCCGGGTAAATCTCCCAGTTCAAGGGCGGGGCGACGGCTTCCAGGACGCGGGCGGCGTCGGCGGGGTCGGCGGCGGAGAGCTCGAAGTTGATCGCCCCGACGTGATCGCCTTCCATCATCGCATAGCCGCGCAACTGGAGCGGGGCGACTTCGATCCACGAGGCGTCGGCTCCCTCGCGCTCGACCTTCGGCTCGTAGCCGAGCGCTGAGAGGGCGGCGGTCCAGTCGGCGATCGACCGGGGAGGTGCGTCCCAGGCCGGCACGGCGAGGAGCTCGATCATCCGGGATACGTCCTCGATGGATTCAGGAGGTTGTCGGCAAGGTCCAGGGGGCGCGAGACTCAGCGCGGGCCAGGTGGCGATTCGCCTCGGGGTGGTTGGTCACCTTCTCGGCCTCGGCGTCCCAGCGCAGGGTCTCGCCCGTCCAGAGGGCGATGTTGCCGAGCTGGCCGACGGTGGAGAGGCGGTGGCCGTACTCGAAGTGGCACGAGCACTGCGCCCGGGTCTTGATCGCGTCGAGCCACTCGCGATGATGCCCCACTGACCTCGGCAAGCTCGGCGCGGGGAGTTCGATGGTCTTGCCCTTCTCGGGGAAGACCTCGAAGCTGCCGTAGTCGGCCACCAGGGTTCCCTCGGTCCCCTGGAACTGGATGCCCAGTCCCCGCTTCTCGAACCCGTGCGCGCTGGTGTCGACCTGGCTCCAGATCATGTCGAAGCCCTTGGCGTAGTGGTACAGGACTTCCAGGGTGTCGGGCGTCTCGGCGTTGTCGTTGGAGGCGTAGCGGCCCCCCATCGCGGCGATGGTCTCGGGGGCGTCGACGGCCATCGACCAGTGGACGAGGTCGACGATGTGGCAGCAGAAGTCCATCAAGGTGCCGCCCGCGTAGTCCCAGACGTACCGCCAGTTGAACAGGAAGCGATTCACGTTGAAGGGGCGTTCCGGGGCCGGGCCCAGCCAGAAGTCGTAATCGAGGCCCGCCGGGGGCGCGGAGTCGGCGGGCTTGCCGAGGCTCTTGTGGTCGGACGCCATCCAGACGCGGGTCTTGGTCACCTGGCCCAGGACGCCCGAGCGCACGATCTCGGCGACGCGGTGATAGTTCTCGGTCGCGTGGATCAGGTTGCCCATCTGCGTGACGCGCTTGGCGTCGGCCGCGGCCCTGACCATCGCGCGCCCCTCGGCGATCCGGTACGAGAGGGGCTTCTCGCAGTACACGTCCTTGCCCGCCTGGCAGGCGAGGATCGTCGGGATGGCGTGCCAGTGGTCGGGCGTGGCGACCACCACGGCGTCAACGTCCTTGCGGTCGAGGACCTCCCGAAAATCCTTGTGGACCGACGGGTTCCCGCCCGCCGCCTCCCTGGCCCGCAGGCGGTGCCGCTCGTACACGTCGCAGACGGCGCCGACCTGGACGTCGGGGAACTTCTTGAAGATGTCGAGCAGCCCGGAGCCCATGCCGCCCAGCCCGACGAAGCCCAGGACGATGCGATCGTTGGCCCCGACCAGCTTGCGGGGGGCGTCCTCCTCACCGGCGGCCCTCGCCGCGGCGAGCCCTCCGGCGGCCAGCGCCGAGGCGGCCAGGAAATCGCGTCGCGAGGGGTTACGCATGGGGCCTCCGATCCGTTCCCATCCGATTCCGGGGCCCGGCGGAGGAGTTCCGCGGCGGGCCCCGGATCGAGTGTTAACAGAGCCGGCCCACGGCCTCAAGGACCGATTGGCGGGAATCCCGACGAGGAATGGTGACGGCGTGTTCAACGAGCAGCGATTCCCGAAGGGCTGGGACGAGCGGACGTGCAGCGAGTCCGAAGCCTGCTTGCCGAATTGGACGCTCGGGGCGAAGATGATATGGTTTGCGGCCGACGCCGTTGTCACGGTGCCGACGGCCTTGCTGCCCGAAATCCGGCGTCCGCTGGCGACGCCCAAGACCGCCTAACCTCACGTTGCGGCGGACCTCGGCCACGGGCTGCCCCTTTCTCGTCCTTGAGGCTCGCTGGTCCGTGGCCGGGTCCGCTGAGGTTGATCATTCGGCGGCAGGATCAATCGCCGGTCGCCGCGCCAAGATGCGCCTTCACGATCGGAGCCGGTTATGCCCCTCCTTGACCACTTTCACCCGCCGCTCAGCCGCACCCACCCATGGCGCGGATTCCACGGGGCCTGGGCTGCCGCCATCGCGCGATTACTCAACGCCAGGGTCCTGCCTGCCGGGTACTATGCCGTACCGTTCCTCGACCACGACGGGCCGGTCGTGATTGACGTGGCCACCCCGCGGGAGTTCGACCCGGCGGTGGCGGGTGGCCCGGGTGGCGGGCCGTCGTGGACTCCGGCCTTCCCCGGGCTGGCGGTCGCGGTCGAATGGCCGACGGTCGATGACGTTCGGGTGGAGGTGTTCGCCGACGACGGGGACCCTCGGCTGACGGCCGCGGTGGAGTTGGTCAGCCCTCGGAATTTGGACCGGCCGCGGTCTCGGGCGGCCTTCGCGGCCCAGTGCGCCGGCTACCTGCGACGCGGGTGCGGGTTGGTCGTGATCGACGCGGTGACGACACGACGGGCGGATCTGCAAGGCGACCTACTCGCCGCCCTCGGAGCCGATGCGGTCCCGGCGCCGGCCGCCTTGTCCGCCGTGGCGTATCGGGCGGTCGGCCGGGACGAAGAGGGCCGTTTGCTGGCCTGGCCAGCGGCGTTGGAGGTCGGCTTGCCCTTGCCAACGGTGCCGCTGTGGGTGGGGGCCGACCTAGCGGTTCCGCTCGATCTGGAGGTGAGCCACACATCGGCATGCGTGGACCTCCGCATCCGGCAAGCGGGTTGATCCTCTGGTCAGGTGGTGAGCCCGACCTCGCTTCCGACCACGCGCGCCCTTTGCCGGCGAGTTCCAGCCGGGCCATCCCCCGCGCCTCCTCGTCCCGAATCGGTCGAATTCGAGGAGTTGGACCTCTGATCCGCGGCGGAGTCCTCCTGGTCCGACGCGATGGGGCTCATTCCTTCATGCCGAAGTCGTTGAGCCGGTTGCGCCAGACCGCATGGACGTGATTCGCATTGTTCTGGGTGTTATTGAACTCGATCAGGAAGGTCGGACCCTGAACCTTGTAGGCGTGGGCCTGGGTGCGGTCGCCGGGGCCGGACCAGGCGAAGTGGACCTTCTGGATGTCGCCCATGTCGACCTCGGCGAGCCAGGAGTCGCCGACCTCGGGGGGCATCTCGGCGGCATAGGTTTCGAGCAGGGCCCGCAGGAGCCGGCGCTGGTCGTCGCCGAGCTTGGCGAAGGCGATCCCCTCGGGGGCATCGGCGGGGGCCTTGGCGCCCAGCCCGCCCCCCTCGGCGGCCTTGAAGTCGGCGGAGCGAATCTCCTTGGGGGCCTCACGGGCGATGACCGCGACCTTGCGCTGATCGTCGTCGAGGGCCTGGAGGAACCGGAGGGCGCGGTCTTCCAGGTCGGCCAGGGTGCGGAGGCCCTGCCGGGGCCCCTGGCGGACCTCGCCGGGGTTGGAGCCGAAGAAGGCGGGGGTCGCCGAAACGATCTTGCCGTCTTCCAGGGTGAAGTTCAGCGACAGGTGGTGCCCCTCGACGCGCCAGCCCCAGCGCCCCTTGTCCGAGGGGGTGCCGAAGATCGAGAAGAAGTACAGTTCCGGGTCGCGCACCGGCCCCTTGCCCTGTTCCAGCTCGCGGAGGATCTGCTCCAGGCTCATGATGGTGGTGGCCTTCAGGAAGCCGTCGCCCCCCAGGCCGGTGCGGAGCAGGCCAAAGGCCAGGGCGCGCTGGGCGGGCTCCATGTCCTTGATCGGCAGGCCCTTGCGAGGGCGGGGGATGAAATGCCAGTTGAGCCGCTCGGGGCTCTCGAAAGGGAAGGTCGCCTGCCCCTTGCGAGCGTCGTCCAGCGCGGACAGAAGCCGATCGGCGGCGGCGGTCATCGCCCCGCCGGTGTGATCTCCGAGGGCGCTGGCCCAGAGGGCGATGCCGACGATCCCCAGAGCGGCCAGGGCCAGGCTCGGCTTCAGCTTTCGCATCGTGATAAGCTCCCTTGAAGGGGGACCGACGGCCTCGCACCGCCGCGACGCCGGGCCCTGGTCCGGATACGATATCCCGTCGGCAGCGCCGAAGGAAGGCCCGACTCGGCTTGACCCCGGCCGCGGGATGCTGTTAAGATAGGGGGTATCTGCTGGACACCCTGTCGTCTTCGCAACCTCTTCCCCTTGCCAACGTCCCATTCCCGTCCGTCGCCCGACGCTGGGGAGACCTGCCCGTGCGCCACCGCCCGATGTTCGCGACCCCCCTGGTCCTGGCCCTGGTCCTGGCACTCAGCGCCCCCCTGGCCCGGGCGCAGGATGAGGCCCCCAAGGACGAGCCCGAGGCCAAGCCGGCCGCGACCAAGCTGCCCGGTCCCAAGCCGATCCCCGAGCTGCCGCTGGGCAAGACGCTGGAAACGACCACCGTCCGCCGCGGCGTCGCGGGCGTCAACGTCAAGATGGCCGACGCCTCGATCCTGCCCCGCGAGAAGTCGCCCGAACTCGATTTCGTGGACCAGACGGCCGAGTTCACCCGCGGCGAGACGATCACGGGCCAGAGCAGCGGCGCCAAGGCCGTCATCGTCGACCAGATTGACTACGGCAAGAACGGCACCCTGACCCTCGCCAAAGTCACCGGCAACTTCCAGGATGGTGAAACCATCACCGATCCCAAGGGGGGTTCCGCCACCACCCGGGGCTCCCAGCGCGAGGGGATCTGGGTTCTGGACTTCGCCTTCAAGCCGGTCCGCGTCCGCACCTTCGAGATCAAGGGCAAGGGCCGCCGGCAGGTGTACTACCTGTACTACCGGGTCATCAACCACACCGCCAAGCCGCGGATGTTCGTCCCGGAATTCAACCTCGTCACCGACACCGGCAAGCTCCACCGCGACATCCCTCTGCCGGAGAACGTCGCGGGCATCCAGACGCGCGAAGACCCTGCCACGACACTTCTGGGCGGAGTGGACGTTGTCGGGCTGATCCCCCCGAGCACCAAGGACGGCCTCGACGACGCGGTCTTCGGGGTCGCGTTCTGGATCGTCGACGCCGACCTGGCCAAGGCCGACGCCTTCAAGGTCTACGTCCGCGGCCTCTCCGACGCCCTTCAGGTTCTCAACCCCCCGGACAACGCCAAGCCTGTCACCAAGTACAAGACCCTCCGCATCGACTTCTCCCGCTTCGGCGACGAGCGCGAGGTCAACGAGAAAGAGATCCGCCTGCTCGACCCCCCCTTCGAGTGGATCTACTGGTGAATCGGAAGGCGACCCCGGGCGGTCGAGGCCGCTCGGAGTCGACCCGCACGGACATCACGCCTCAGTAATCACTTGCCGACACGACGTCGTTGCCCGCCTTCGTGCCAAGGGCCCACCAGACGGCCGGCCTGATGGAACTCTTGACGCTGCGGGTCGAGCCGTCGCAGAACAAGACGTTCACCGAACCCGGGTGGCGGCTCGTGGCCGTGAGCGCCCCCTGGGGGTGGTGATTGTCGGTGTTGGAGTTATCGATGGTGCCGTAGACACACGTCTGCGTGTTGGGCGTCATGACGTGGTTGTAGCCGGTGGCGCCGCCGATCATCACCTGATGCCACATTCCGCCCGGAACGCCCGAAAGCGCGATCGTCCCGGTCTGCGGCGTGATCGCCTTGCACGCGGCGGAATACAGCTCGGGGCCCGTGTCGGAATCGCTGGTCCGGGCCAGGTTGTACATCGAGGACGAGGGCGAGAGCGGGTCGGCGGGCGTCATCGCAAAGTCGGGGCTCTCCCCGTTGCCGAGGCCCTTGACGCGTTCGCTGAAGGCCGCCGTCTGGCTGGTGCCGTCGATGACGTCGCGCAGTCCCAGGACGTTCGCGCGGTCGGCCGTCTGGAAGGGCCCGCTCGGCAGCGAGGAGTAGCGGTAGGGTTTCGACCCCCAGTTGCACGCGTAATTGACGTGGCCGTCCGCGTTCGTCAGGCGGTCGGTGTCCGAGGGGCAGTTGAAGAAGGAAATGGTGGACCGGATCGCCGTGCTGTTGATGCCCGAGGGGGCGCTGGCGGCTCGGTTATTGACGAAGTTGATCGAGTTGAAAATCGGCTTCTGCTCCATGAAGGGCAGCATCATCGTCAGCGACGACCACTGCTGCCAGGCGTTGACCATGTCGCTCGCGCCCGGGGGCAGCGAGCCGAGCGAGTCGTGGTAGTTATGGAGCCCCAGCCCGAGCTGCTTCAGGTTGTTGATGCACTGGGCGCGGCGGGCCGCCTCACGGGCCGCCTGCACCGCGGGCAGAAGCAACGCGATCAAGACCCCGATGATCGCGATCACCACTAAAAGCTCGATCAGGGTGAAGGCGCGACGAGACTGGTGATGCATGTGGACCTCCGTGGATGTGGAGATGTTGCCGAAAACGACAAAGCTGGCATGAGCAAGAATTATAAGCTTCAAGGGTAGCCGTTCACACCCCGGTGTTACCAAATATGGTTAGTGAACAGTCAAGACCAATTTTCTCCGAGAAATTGAGCGCTGTTACTGAACAACCGGGG
>JAABUQ010003166.1_pt1 | contig 30816 bp, 32 predicted proteins | sample 5560001 | NCBI WGS metagenome assembly JAABUQ01 (sample SAMN10711888, study PRJNA513371) | rock metagenome | isolation source: Antarctica rocks | place: Antarctica: Victoria Land, Finger Mt nord | collected 2015-12-18 | reverse complement strand
GTGTTTGGTCCCGGGAAGTTGTGACGCTACTCTGGCCCGTGAGGGGGAGGAAGCGCTATGGCAGGCAGTCTTCACGGCTCAGCCCGAACGACGCCGCGAGTTCGAGCCGAGCTCCAAGCGTCGCAAGAGGCGACCAGCACCCTGGCCCAGCGCTACGGGCTGAGCCGCACCACGGTCGCCAAGTGGCGAGCTCGCACAACCACGGCCGACGCGCCGATGGGGCCGACCAATCCGCACAGCACCGTGCTCACGCTGGTGGAGGAGGCCATGGTGGTCGAGTTCCGACGCCGCACCCTGCTGCCGCTCGACGACGTGCTGGGCTGCCTGCGCGACAGCATCCCCAAGCTGACCCGCTCCAGCCTGCACCGATGCCTGGAACGACACGGCATCTCTCGTTTGCCCGAAGATCCAGATAAGCCGTCGAAGCGAGGCAAGTTCATGGAGACCGCTATCGGCTACGTGCACGTCGACATCAGTGAACTCCGCCTCAGCGAGGGCAAGCTCAACATGTTCCTCGCCATCGACCGCGTCTCGAAGTTCACCTACGTCGAGTTCCGCGACGACGCCGGAAAGATGAACGGGGCGGACTTCCTGCGCGGCGTGGTCGCGGCGTTCCCCTATGCCATCCACACCGTGTTGACCGACAACGGCATGGCCTTCGCTGACTTGCCGAAGAACCGCAACGGTCCGACACGGCGCTACCTCGGCGCCCACATCTTCGACCGTGTGTGCCACGAGCATGGCATCGAGCACAGGCTGACCAAGCCGTATCACCCCTGGACCAACGGCCAGGCCGAGCGGATGAACCGCACCGTCAAGGAAGCTACCATCAAGGCCTTCCACTACCCCGACCTCGACAGCCTCAAAGCCCACGTCCTGGCGTTCGTCTCGGCCTACAATTTCGCCAAGCACCTCAAGGCGATCAGATGGAAGACCCCGTTCGAAACCGTCTGCCATGCCTGGACCAGCACGCCCGACATCTTCAAACTCAATCCACGTCACCTCACCCCGGGACCAAACAACTAAATGGATAGTTTTCAGCGAATAATATCCCTTGTAAATTTTGCAACGCCGTCGACACAGAGCCGATGGTAAGGCGTCCAGTGACACTATCCAGAGCTAACTTGAAGTTTCCGCTCTGCTGGAAGACGCCGTTTGCGTCACTCGTTGAAAACCTGATCGCTCCGACCAGCGACGTGCCCTGGATTGCAAGGCCGACCCGTCCGAAGTCAGTCTGTCCTTGCGTGTTGTTGAGTGCAGCAACATTGCCTCCATTGACCCTAGTGTAAGTTAGCGTGACACTAGGTTGGCGACCATTGGTTGCTGGCTGTTGACGAAGCCAGTCGATATAGGCAGATATCATTTGCTGCGGTGTCCATACTACTACCGTGGGTTTCGGTTGGCCTGTTGGATTCAGGGTTGGGGAAGCTGAAGGGCCTTGAGACTGCAAGGTCGGGGGCGCTGCGACAACAATGGCTGGACACATTGCCAAGGACAGGATTGTTGCAAGCATCCGCGCGAGGTGGCCTAATCCGATGCCTATCGGTGACTTGGGAAGCTAAAGTGAATACCTGAGTATTGTCGATTGACATACATGCCTCCTTCCCGTCTGTTCAGGCTTAGCCGAATGAAGCGACTTGCACGCTGCGGTCCATCCACACCACGTTCGAGAGAAGCCTTGCGTTTACGGCGTCCGACAAACGAGCTCCGGACAGCATGACGACTCCTTCGGTTTCGTCGTCGGCCATGTCCGACGCGCGCCGAACCCTGGGCGTGCACGGCCTGCTCCGCCCCCTTCGTTTGGAGGGGTAGTTCGGTGCCTCTCCGGAGAGTGATCCTGCACGGGCGGGCGGCCCCGCAGTCGGAGTTCGTCCGCACCGAATTCTACAACGACTTCGCAGCCCGTCATGGCGTGTACGATTGCATGCAGGCGCGGGTTTTCGACGGTTTGGGCTGCAGTGGCTTCGTGGCCATCACACGCAGCAACCGGATGGGCGCCTTCGAGCACGAGCACGTGCGGCTGCTGCGCCTCTTGCTGCCGCACCTGCGCGGCGCGCAGCGGACGCGCCAGCACCTGGCGTTCGCCGCCGTCGAGCGGGAGAGCGCGCTGGCGGCGCTCGACGGCCTGAGCCAGGGCGTGCTGATCGTGGATGCCCAGGCGCGCGTGCTCCACGCCAACCCGGCCGCCGAGGCGCTACTGCGGCTGCGGGACGGTCTGGCGACGGCGCGCGATGGCAGGCTGCACGCGGCGCGCCCCGCCGACAACGCCGCGCTCGGGCGCGCGCTGGCCGGTGCGGCCACGAGCGGGGGTGACACGCTGGCCGTCGCGCGACCCTCCAGCCGCGCCTCGTTTGCCGTCACGGTGCAGCCGACCGCCCTTGCGCGCCCCTGGGAAGGAGCTCCGTGACCGATGGTCGGGCACCGGCCGCACTGCTCTTCGTGGTCGATTCAGATCGCGCCGGTGACGTACCAGACCGCGCCCTGCACGTGCTTTACGGCCTTACCGCGACGGAGGCCGCCGTGGCCGGGCGCATCGGCCAGGGCCAGGGCGTGGCGGACGCCGCTGGGTGTGGCCGCGTCCACGCTGCGCTGGCACTTGCAGCGCGTGTTCGAGAAGACCGGCACCGCCCGCCAAGCCGAGCTCGCCCGTCTGGTCGAACGGCTCGGCACGCTGGGGGGAAACGAGGACCGCGGATGACAAGCCGTCAAGCGGTCACGCCGTTCATCGCCCGGCGGCCCAGACCGGCTCCTTCAGCTTCGAGAGAAACGCCGCGTGCGCGGCCAGCTCCGCGTCGCTCGGGACGATCAGGCGTGGCGTGCGCGGGCCGGCGTGGGTGTAGGCGGCGATCGGCGGGCCGCTGCCGGCCGCCTCCAGCAGCGAGAGGCCGCGCTGCCGGCCGCCGGTCAGCTCGATATACACCTCGGCCAACAGCTTGCAGTCGAGCAGGGCGTTGTGCGCGGTGCGCGCCGAGAGATCGACCGCGAAGCGCCGGCAAAGCGCGTCCAGGCTGTTCGGCAGGCCGGGGAACCGCGATTTCGCGAGCACCAGCGTGCAGACCATGCGCGACGGGTCGAGGCGCGGGCGGGACAGCACGGCAAGTTCGGCATCCAGGAAGGCGAAGTCGAACGGCGCGTTGTGCGCCACCAGCGGGTCGGCGGCGAAGAACTCCAGCAACTCGTCGACCACATCCGCGAACCGCGGCTTGCCGCGCAGATGCGACAAGGTGAACCCGTGGATGCGGGTCGCGTCCTCCGGCACGTCGCGCTCCGGGTCGATCAGCCGGTGTAACCGTCGCCCGGTGGGCAGGTCGTTGACCAGTTCGAGTGCGGCGACCTCGATCAACCGATGTCCCTGCGCCGGGTCGAGGCCGGTGGTCTCGGTGTCGAACAGGACCGAGCGCGTCATCCTCTCAATCCTCGGATCAGCCGGCGCAGCGCGCGTTGCGCGTGGTGCCGCGAGAGGCCGGTGCGGATCACCACGTCGGCACGGCGGCGTTTCTCGCGGTCCGGCATCTGGCGGGCGAGCACGGCGGCGATGTCGGCGTCGCTCATCTTGCGCCGCAGCCGCACGCGCTGGATCTGCACGGCGCGCGGTGCCGAGACGACAACGACATGGTCGACGCGCTTGTCCCCGCCGGTCTCCAGCAGCAGCGGGATGTCGAGCACCACCAAAGGCCGGCCTGCCCGGCGGGCGCGGGCGAGGAAGGCGCGCTCCTCCCGGCGGACCATCGGGTGAATGATTCGTTCCAGACTGCGAAGCTGGTCCGGGCGGCCCAGCACGGCCTGTCGCAGCCGCGTCCGATCCACGTATGCCCCGCGCGACCCATTTTCCACGGCTTCGGGGAAGCTCGCCGCGATCGCTCGGACCGCCCGGCCGCCGGGGGCTTGCAGCCGATGCACCGCCGCGTCGGCGTCGAACACCGGAATCCCGGCGCGGCGGAACGCCGCCGCCGCGGTGGACTTGCCCATCCCGATGCCGCCCGTGAGGCCGATGACCTTCATGCTCCGAGCAGGTCGGCCGCGACGAACCGGCGCAGGTCCGCATCGACGACCGGCTCGATCCCGAACCAGGCGGCGAAGCCGGGGACCGCCTGGTGCAGCAGCATCCCGAGCCCGTCGACGGCACGCAATCCACGGGCGCGCGCGGCCTTCAGCAGCGGCGTTTCAAGCGGTACGTACACGATATCGGCGACCGCCAGCCCGGCAGGCGCCCGCTCCAGGTCCACCGCGAGAGCCGCATTCGAGCCCATGCCGAGCGGCGTGGTGTTGACCAACAGCGCCTGATCGCCGAGCGCGTCCTCGCGATCGGGCCAATCGAGGACGACGAGGCCGGGCAGGTCCGCGACGAAGGCTTCGGCGCGAGCACGCGTGCGACCGCAAACGGCGACGCGCGCACCCGCATCGAGCAGCGCCGCGGCGATGGCGCGAGCGGAACCGCCGGCGCCGAGGATCAGGGCCGGCCCTCCCGGCTCCACCCCGTGGGCACGCAGGTTTGCAACGAACCCGTGCCCATCGGTGTTGCTGCCGTGAACGCGTCCGCCGCGAAACACCAGGGTGTTGACCGCGCCGGCCCGGCCGGCGGAGGAGTCCAGCGAGTCGCAAACAGCGAAAGCCGCCAGCTTGTGCGGGATCGTCACGTTGGCGCCGGCGAATCCCACCGCCATGAGGCCTCGGACCGCGGTCGTGAAATCCTCGGGCCGCACCGGCAGCGGCACGTAGCCGCCGTCGATGCCGTGCCGCTCGAGCCAGTAGCCGTGCAGCCGGGGAGAGCGGGAGTGCGCGACTGGCCAGCCGAGAATGCCGGCAAGAATGGCTTGTCCAGTCAGGATAGGCATGACGCCAGAAAGCACGGGCCGCGGCTTCGGGGCAACACCCGCCGAACGATGCGACCGCGCCGACGTTGCCTCCGGCATTCGGTCATGTGACGTCAGCTTGGCCCCTCCCGCTTGGTGAAGAACCAGGTAGAATGCGGTCATGAAACGTGCATTCGTTATCCTGGTTGTCCTCGCGCTCGCCGCCTCGGCCCAGGCCGCCGACCCCACGCGGATCGGCACGGTCGACACCACGTTCCGCGTGCTGGGCCGCAACGACCGCATCCTGGTCGAGCGGTACGATGATCCCCGCGTGGGCGGCGTCTCCTGCTACGTGTCCCGGGCGGAGACCGGCGGGGTGAAGGGCTCCCTAGGCCTCGCCACCGACCCGAACCGCTTCTCGATCGCATGCCGGGCAACCGGCCCGGTGAGCGTGCCCGACAAGTTGCCCGACGACGAGGTGGTGTTCGGCGCGTCCGCCAGCCCGTTGTTCAAGGAAATCCGCGTTTCTCGCCTGTTCGACGCGCAGAAGCGCGTGCTCGTGTATGTCGTGTGGTCGACCGTGACGCTGAGCACCGGCGGCAGCGCGTTCAACAGCGTGACCGCGGTGCCGCTGGACGCGCACTGAGCACTGCGAGAGGCTGCGGCGGTTCGACGGGAGATCATCAGAATGCCGGAGCTTACCCTGGAGAAGGCGCAGGCCATCGTCGTGGCGGCGCTGCGCCGTGCGCGCGAGGCGAACTTCAAGCCGACGGCGGTCGCGGTGCTCGACGCTCGCGGAGCCCTCAAGGCGTTCGGAGCGGAGGACGGCACGAGCCTCAAGCGCCCCGAGATCGCTCACGGCAAGGCGCACGGGGCTTTGTCGCTGGGCCAGGGCTCGCGCGCGCTCGCCAAGGCCGCGACCGAACGTCCGCATTTCATTGCCGCCGTCACCCATGCGGTTGGCGGCTCGCTGATTCCGGTGCCGGGCGGCGTGCTCATTCGCGCCAGCGCGGACGGCCCGGTGATCGGGGCTGTCGGCGTGACGGGCGACACGTCCGACAATGACGAGGCGGCGGCCCTCGCCGGCATCGAAGCCACCGGGCTCAGCGGCGACGCGGGCTGACGGGTTCCGATAGGCCGGGTCGGCTCAGGACCTCGTCGGCCGGCGCACCTCGAAGCGGTAGGGCGTGACCCCGGTCGAGTTGGGGTCTAGCGCAAGGCGATGCTCGAGTGGCGGAAACGCGCGGCTGCGGCAGTCCACCCGGTCGCACAAACGGCACGACAGGCCGATGCCGACGCGGGCGCGGTCGAGATCGATGCCGTCGGCGTAGGCCAGCTCCCCGGCATGGGCGAGCGCGCAGCCCATCGCGACGACGTGCACGGGCTTGGGCTCGCCCCAATGCGCCGCCGGGCGGATCACGGTGCGGGCGAAGCACAGGAACGCGGCGCCGTCGGGCAGCTCGGCCACTTGCACCTGGACGCTGCCCGGCGTGGCGAACGCGGCGTGCACCACCCAGCGCGGGCAGGAGCCGCCGAAGCGGGCGAACGGGAAGCCGGCCGCCGAGAACCGCTTGGACACGTTGCCGGCCGGATCGACGCGCAGGAAGAAGAACGGCACGCCGCGCGCGCCCGGCCGCTGCATCGACGACAGCCGGTGACAGGCCTGCTCGAAGGAGACGCCGAACCGGGCGGAGACCGCCTCCATGTCGTGCCGCAAATCCTGCGCGGCTTGCAGGAACGGGTCGTACGGCATGACCAGCGCGCTGGCGACGTAGTTCAGCAGGCCGACCCGGATCAGCGACGCGGCCTCGGCACTGCTAGGCGAGGCATTCGCCAACTCCGCTTCCAGCACATCCCGCGTCTCCAGCAGGGCGAGCTGGAACGCCATCTGGAAGCCGCGGCTCTCGCGTGGGAGCATCTCGGACAGCACGAGCGCCCGGCTCGCCGGATCGTAGCGGCGCAGCGCGCCCTCAAGTGGCCCGACCGTGACCGTCAAGCCGTGACGCCCGCGCAAGCGCTCGGCGATGGCGTGATTGCGCTCCGCCGGAGACACCCCCATCTCGTCGGCGATCGCCGCTGCGGCCTCCTCCAGCGCGGGGAAGAAGTTGGCGTGCTCGTTGAAGAAGTCGCGTCCCTCCTCGTTCGGCAGGAGGATGCGGCGGCCGGACGGCAGCGCGATGCCGCCGGCATCCTCGCGCGCCACGCGCCAGGCTCGATAAAGTGCGAGGATCGCACGCGAGGCGTTGGGGGCGGACCCGGCCAGGTGGCCGACTTCGCCGTCGGGCACTTCGTCCGCGCCGAGCAGCGGATCGGCGAACACTTCCCGCAGATTGACCTCGAGCTGCCGCTCCTCGCTGCCGGACAGTTCGGCAAGTTCCACGCGCAGGGTCTCGGCGAGCTTGATGAGCAGCGAGGCCGTTACCGACCGCTGATCGTGCTCGATCAGATTCAGGTAGCTCGCGGAAATGCCCAGCCGCGTCGCAAGGGCTTGCTGAGACAGTTCCCGCTCCGACCGAAGGCGCCGGACCGTCCGACCGATCAGTGTTCTCGACATGCTTTACACGATTTACCAAAACGGACCCGCGTCTGTGCATTCGGCGACCAGATTGCACAGGAGACGAGCAAATAGAGGATGACCTTCGCAGTCGCAATGTCAATTTATGACGAACCGATTTTATCACGGAGAGTGCCGATGCGTCCCGATCCTCATCCCGTTTTCGCCCCTGACGGTCTCGCCGGCGGGATGGCCGTAGCCCCGGATCGCTTCGAGGGCATTCGTCGCGACTACACCGATGCCGATGTCGCGCGTCTCGCGGGCTCCTTCCGGGTGCGCCACACGCTGGCCGAGATGGGGGCCAACCGCCTGTGGCAGCTGCTCAAGAGCGAGCCCTACGTCAACACGCTGGGCGCCCTCACCGGCAACCAGGCCGTCCAGCAAGTGAAGGCAGGGTTGCAGGCGATCTATCTCTCCGGCTGGCAGGTGGCGGGCGACGCCAACACGGCCGGCCAGATGTATCCCGACCAGTCGCTCTACCCGGTGGACAGCGTGCCGAACGTCGTGCGCCGCATCAACAATGCGCTGCGCCGCTGCGACCAGATCGCGGTGCAAGAGGGCGGTTCGGACGACACCTACTGGATGGCGCCGATCGTCGCCGACGCCGAGGCCGGCTTCGGCGGCGCGCTGAACGCCTATGAGCTGATGCGCGCAATGATCGAGGCGGGCGCCGCGGGCGTGCATTTCGAGGACCAGCTCGCCAGCGAGAAGAAGTGCGGCCATCTCGGCGGCAAGGTGCTGGTGCCGATCAGCCAGCACATCCGCACGTTGAACGCCGCCCGGCTCGCGGCCGACGTCGAGGGCGTGCCGACCGTGCTGCTGTGCCGCACCGACAGCCACTCGGCGCAGCTGCTGACCGCCGACGTCGACGAGCGCGACCGCCCGTTCATCGGCGACGACCGCACCCCGGAAGGCTTCTTCCGCATCACGCCGGGCAAGGGGGTCGAATATGCCATCGCGCGCAGCCTGGCCTACGCGCCGTATGCCGACCTGCTGTGGTGGGAGACGAGCGAGCCCAACCTCGAGGAGGCGGAGCAGTTCGCCGACGCGCTGCATCGCGAGTTCCCCGGCAAGATGCTGGCCTATAATTGCTCGCCGTCGTTCAACTGGCAGAAGAAGCTTTCGCCGGAGAAGATCGCCGAGTTCCAGCGCGCGATCGGCTCGATGGGCTACAAGTTCCAGTTCGTCACGCTGGCCGGGTTCCACAGTCTGAACCTGTCCATGTTCAACCTGGCGCGCGGCTACAAGGAGCGCGGCATGGCCGCGTATTCCGAGTTGCAGCAGGCCGAGTTCGCCGCCGAGAGCGCAGGCTACACCGCGACCCGTCATCAGCGCGAGGTCGGTGTCGGCTACTTCGACGCCGTCGCGACGGCGGTCTCGGGCGGCCAGTCCTCCACCACCGCGATGCACGGCAGCACCGAGACGGACCAGTTCCACGACGGTCACGGCGCGGCCCCGGCGATGCCGGCGGCGGCCGAATAACAACCAGAGCAGGGGATACAGCCATGAGCGACGACAATTTCGACGACGGCCTGGTGCACGGCCATCACTGGGCGACCGAGAAGCCCGCCACCGTGACGTCGCCGCAGTCCACCGCGATCACGCAGGCGCACGACTACGACGACGGCCTGGTGCACAGCCACGATTGGGCGAGCACGGGCAAGTAAGCACGGCCAACCACGAACGACCGCATCGGTCCGGGAGGCGAGCGGACGCGGGAAGGGTTCCCGCGGCCGTCCGCGTTCTTTGTTCCCGAGTTAACGTATGTCGCTTGGCGATCCAGGGGTCTGACGAGGACGTTCTCGGGGTGTCCTCGCCGACCGGTTGCCGAGCCGCCCCTTGCTGACAACGACAGGCACCGGATCTCAGGACCTCACTTTGCAGCGGAGGACGACCTTTCCCTGTCTCAGCTTGCTGCGACGGGAGAGCCCCTCGCAGTTCGTGCGAGCGTTCCGCGACGCCATGGGCATCCCGCGGCACCGGTATTTGCGTGGGCTTCGGATCGAAAAGGCGCAGGCGTTGCTCGAACAGACAGATCGTCCAGTGATCGAGATGGCTCTGAGCTGTGGTTTCGGGCAGCCGAGTCATTTCGCGACGTCGTTCCGCGAAACGACTGGCCTCAGCCCGCGGGCCTGGCGTCAGGCGCGACGGTCCTGACCCGTCACTCCGCCCGACGCGGATCGAGGCGCGCATAAACCGCAAGTTTGACCGACAGGCGTAAGACGGGTGCGCCACATCGAGCCATCATGGCTGCTTCCAGCAATGAGGCGCAGCAGCATGATGGACGAATCGGATTCGGAACCTTCGGCCGCTACCACGAGGTGCCCGTGGGCGAGATGCCGCCGGTGGAAGCGCTGATCGCCGGGTTGCCGACCACCTTCGATGATCCTCGGCAGCAGGTGGTGTACGAGCTGGGCTCGACACTGGTGACTCCGCGCTTCGTGCCGATGGGCCTGTATCGCAGGGCGAAGGCGCTGCTCGGGGATGCCGGGATCGTCGACGTCACCATGCTGCTCGGCTGGTTCACCGGCGTGTCGCTGACGCTGGCGGCATTCGACGTCCCCTCCAACGCCATCGGATCGGACTATGAACTCTATGCGCACGGCAAAGGTCGCCCGCACGGCAGGGTTGCCGGAGAACACAATCAAGACCCTCGTGTCAGGAGCTGTGCCGGACGAACTGAGCGAGACGGAAAAGCTCGCGGCGCGTTTCGCGCGCGCGTTGTCCGCCGGCCACCGCATCGAGGCGGCGCTCTACCAGGACGCTCAGGCTGCTTTCGGGGCGCGCGGCCTGGTCGACATCGTCTATCTCGCCGGCTGCTACCATGTCGTTTGCGGCCTGCTGAACGCGTTCGAGATTCCTGCTCCCGTGGAACAGGCGCACGCCGGGCCGGGCCGCACGAAGCGGGCGAGGCTGACCACGATTGCCCTTTTTCCGGTCAAGTCCTTTCTCGAGAACCTCGCGATCCGCGGCGACAACTCCGTACTCGTCACTTCGATGAATGCCAGGGAGCTGTTCTACGTCCCACCTTCATCCGGCAACGTTCCAGTCGAGCCGGTCCTGCTGCATCGCTTCGACCAGCCGACTACCGGCCTCGTCGAGATAGAGCCAGACTTGTCCCTCGTCTCCACCTCGAATGTTTATACGACGCACGAGTCCTTCCTGCACCGGATCGACCTGCGAGGGTTCCAGCTGGGGTCTCAGGTCCAGCCGGAGATGGTGTTCCGCTTCCCGGACACCGCGCGGGGGCTGAACGGAAGTTGCCTGCTCGCCCCCGGTGTCGTGCTGATCGCCGACTGCTTCGCCGGGCTGATCTGGCGCGTGGACGTGCAGCCCGGCGGTCGGGACATCCAAGCCCGAATCTGGCTGGAGCACGAGACGATGGGTTACTTTCCAGGCAAGCTGAAGCCCGAACAGCCCGGCGTGAACGGCGTGCGTTACGCCGCCCGGACTCACCGCCTCTACTACACGGCGACCGCCAAGAAGCTGCTCATGCGCGTGCCCGTCGATCCGGCGACGCTCGAGCCGGCCGGCCCGCCCGAGCTGGTGGTAGCAGGCCGTATGGGCGACGATTTCTGCATCGACGAGGATGCCGGCGTCATCTACCTGGCCACCCACCGGCAGAACAGCATCGATCGCATCTCCATGGACCCCGGCGACAACAGCGGCTTTCCGCAGAGCGTCGTGGGCGACCCGTTCACCGAAGCACTGATCGGGCCGTGCAGCGTCGCCTGGGGCCGGGCGCCCGGCGACTACGGCAAGGTGGCCTACGTCATCAGCGACGGCGGCACCGCCTCCCCGGCCCCGGGCGGGCCGCTTCCGGCCAGGCTGCAGCGGGTGGAGTTCTAGCATGGCCCGGACCAGCGAGACGGTGCCCAGGGCCGGCGTCGAGATCGAGACCTATGTCGACGGGGACGGCCCAGCGCTGGTGATCCTGCCATCCTGTGGCCGCGACAGCGGCGAGGATTACGACGAGATCGTTGTGTGATCAGTTCGGGGACCGGGTCGCGTCCGTGGTGATCGACGACGCTTCCTACGCCCTGTTCCCCGAGCAGCCGGACCGGGTGCACACGCCGTCCTGCCGTTCCTGGCCCGGCACGCGACGGTCTGAGCTTCTGCTTCGCCTGTCCGAGATCGTCTCATATCATACCAAGTCTCATTGACGAGAACTCGTTCTAACCGCGTCCTTGCGAGCCGCCGCTTGGCGGCGTGGCAATCCAGGGGAACAGGACGATATCGGGCGCCGCTCTGGATTGCTTCGTCGCAAGAGCTCCTCGCAATGACGACAAGGAACAGCCCGAAGGCCGCGACCTTCGGGCTGAACGGCAGGCGGGAGGTGTGCAGCACCCAGACTTCCGCCGGCCGTCGGCCAGGACATCTTCCGATTGTCGATGAGCGGTCCGGCTCAGGTGTCGAGCAAGCCTGGGACGAAAACGTCCTCGATCATCAAGCGGTGCTTGGTCAGCCCCTGCTCATGATGGTAGCGCAGCACCGCGTCGATTGCGGCGCGGTTGGCTTCGATGCCGTACGGCCACCAGTCGTCGCCCAACAGCTCGCGGTCGTCGCCGATCAGCTTGGTCAGCCACGGCAGCATCATCGTCATGTTGTTGAAGGTCATGCCCTTCACGTATTGTTCGGCCATCTGGTCCTTGGCGGCGCAGAATCCGTGGTAAACGGCCTTCACCAGCTCGGGCTGCTCGGTGGCAAGTTCGCGCGTGACGACGACGGCGTGCATGATCGGGAAGATGCCCGTGCGCTTGTAATAGTCGCGCTCGACTGTTTCGTAATCCTCGAACAGCCGCCCGACCTTGGGTGACTTTGCCAGCACGCATTTCGGCACTTCGGCGGAGATCAGCGCATCGATCTCGCCCGCCTCGAGCATGTCGCCGAGGTCGACGTCCTTGCCCGCCCATTCCACTTCGACACCCTCGGGCACCGGGTGCGGCACGAAGTCGACCGGGTCCATCGGAAAGTCGATCCCGCCCACGATCCAACGGCTCTGCTCAGGCTTTACTCCATAGTCGTCCGAGAGGATGCCCTTGGGCATCACCCCGGCATCGTGACCGTAGAGGGCGAGCTCGCCGATCCGCTTGCCAGAGAGATCTTCCGGCCGCGCAATGCCACTGGCCTTGTTGATGTAGATCGCACCGTGGCGGAACGAACGCACCGGGAAGACAGGCATTGCCAGAAACGGAGATTCCCCGTCCTGGAACGTGCGCAGGAAATAGGTCATTCCCAGTTCCGATACGTCGTAGGCCTGCTGACGTATCATCGCTTCAAAGATCTCGGGCACGATGCGGGCGCTGTGGAAGGCAGCGTCGACCCCGTTGATCTTGACGGTGCCGTCGGCGAGCAACCTGGTGCGGTCGTCCAGAAGGCGATGTCGAGCTTGCGATCGGTCATGGCAGCCTCCATCAAATGCCACGTAAACGCGGAAGTGGAGCAAGGCGCTCCACCTGGTGGACCTCACCCGCGACGTTCCCGCGTAAACACGCTTGACATTGCCCGTGCGTTGTGTTCTTGTTATGTTCGTGAACGCGCCGCTCCATCCCGCCGCAATCCAACGGTTTGCCCTCATCATCGACGGGCTGTGCCGGAGCTTTGCAGCGAGCCATGCGCGGGGCGTGGCTGGGCCGCTCATCCTCCTGGTCTGGAGCCGGCTGCGCCGCATCGGAGCGCGGTTTGCCGCCGTCGCCGCCCGGGTCCGCTCCGACACTGTTCCCGCCGCGAGCAGCCGCGCCGCATGCCGCGGCACGGCTTGCGGCCCCGCCGCTTCCCGCCCGACCCCGTCTGGTGCGCGGCAGACTCTGCCCCGTGGCTTCGCCTGGCTCGTCCGGCTGGCGCCGGAGGCCGCATGCCATGGCAGCCAATTGCAAAACCTGCTGTCCGATGCGGAGATGGTGGCGCTGCTCTCCGCCGCACCGCAGATGGCGCGTGTCCTGCGCCCGCTCTGCCGGATGCTGGGCGTCGAACCCACGCCCGAGCTGCTGCCGCCGTGGGCCCGCGCGCGGGCCTCGGTCGCCAGTGCCATCGCACCCGGCCACGACGCCCCGAACGTCTTGTCCGCAACGACCCCGCCGTCATCGTGGCGCACGGGACGTCCCAGGGCGCGACCTGCCGGTATCCACGTCACTGGACCTCCCGTCCGGGCGTAGGCGCACACGCCTCGCGCACATCCTGATTGTTCCGTTTTAATAACGGAATCTCCCAGGGCTCGCCGTCCCCCAGGTTCATCTCTGAACCCACACACGCCAGCATGGATCGGCAGAGTCTGCTTCCCACAAGAGGCTGTCATTCCTACCGCATCCCCGGGCGTTCACACGGAGACCACGGCCTGGAGCCGACGCCAGTGCTCGTCGTCGCCGGGGATGCCGAAGCGCAGGCGGTGATCCGCTCGTCCGAAACGACGGACGAGGATGCCGGCCCGGCCCAGGGCGTCATGCAAAGCCGGCGCGCGGTCGGTCTCGACCAGGCGAAACAATCGCGTGCCGCCAACCACGGTGAGGCCAGCGCGGGTCAGGACACGATCGAGCCTGCTCGCGTCTCGCGCGAGCCTTGCAGAGGCGGCGGCAAGCCATTTTACATCCGCGAACGCCTGCCGGGCGATCGCGATGGCCGGGCCGCTCACCGCCCAAGGGCCGAGACCCGCGCGTAGAGCCTCCGCCAAGCCAGGCGACGCCAGAGCGAAGCCGAGCCGCAGGCCCGCAAGCCCATAGGCTTTCCCGAAAGACCGCAGCACGAGCAGACCTTCGCGCGGCAGCAGCGGCGCGACGCTCGCCTCCGGTCCCTCGAGATCGGCGAACGCCTCATCCACCACGAGCAACCCGCCTTTGATCGCGAGACGATCGGCCAGCACCACGAGGTCGGCGGGTGAAATGCGGCGGCCGTCAGGATTGTTGGGGTTGCACAGGACCACGCCGGAACAGATGCCAAGTTCGGCGGGATGCGCGACTTCGACCACCTCGCTGCCCGCGGCCGACCAGCCTGCGGCGTGCTCTGCGTAGGTCGGGCCGAGCACGGCGACGGTGGCCAGCGGACAAATGCGCGGAAGCAGGCTGATGAGAAGTTGCGTGCCCGGTGCCGCGACGACCATCGCAGGGTCGGCCACACCATAGGCGCGCGCGGCGGCCACCCGCAGCGCCAGCTCCTCCTCGGGCTCGGGCAGCCGGGCAAAGGCAGCGAACGGCGGCGGTGTGAACGGGAACGGGAACGGGTTGATCCCGGTCGAGAGGTCGATCCACGGCTCCGGAGCGTCCGGGAAACGGCGGCGCGCCTCGGCCAGCCGCCCGCCGTGATGCAGCCCCTCTGCCAACCCAGCCTCCGCCGTGATACCGCCGGCCGGATGCCGGCTCACTCCCTCTACACGCTTCTGACCGCTTCCGCGCTGCTGGCGGAAATGGCATTCGGCTACCCGGACCGCCTGTTCCGCGCCGTCCGGCATCCGGTGGTCTGGATCGGCGGGCTGATCGGGTGGCTTGACCAGTCGCTAAACGACGGACGGTGGAGTGCCCGGGCGCGGCGGCTGACCGGCTTGGCGGCGCTGCTGATACTGCTGGTGGCGGCCGGCTCGCCGGCGGCGCTGCTACAGGCCGCCCTGTTCGAGGCTCTGCCGATCGGGGTCGCGTTCCCGCTGCTTGCCCTGCTGGCCGGCACGCTTCTCGCCCAGCGCAGCCTGCACCGCTTCGTGGCGGCGGTCGGCGCGGCGACCGACCGCGACGGCCTGCCCGGCGGCCGACGCGCCCTGGCGCACATCGTCGGGCGCGACCCCGAAAGCCTCGATGAGGCGGCGGTGATGCGGGCGGCGATCGAGAGTCTGGCGGAGAACTTTTCCGACGGCGTGGTCGCGCCGGCTCTCTGGTGCTGCGTCCTCGGCCTGCCCGGGATCGTGCTCTACAAGGCGACCAACACCGCCGACAGCATGGTCGGGCACCGCACTGAGCGGCACGCGGCGTACGGCTGGGCCGCCGCGCGGCTCGACGATCTGGTCAACCTGCCCGCCTCCCGGCTCGCCGCCCTATGGCTCGTCGCGGCGGCCTGCCTGCACCGGGACAGCTCGCCGCGCGGGGCGATCCGCGCGGTACTGCGCGACGCTCGGAGACATCGCTCGCCGAATGCCGGCTGGCCCGAGGCGGCGATGGCCGGTGCGCTCGGCCTGCGGCTGGCCGGGCCGCGGGTCTATGGCACCACGCGGATCGACGATGCCTGGATGGGCAGCGGGCGCGCCGCCGCGACAACGACCGACCTCGGCCGGGCGCTCGCGCTCTACCGCGCGGCTTGCGCGCTCCAGATCGCAGTCTTGGCAGCGTTCGGAGTGCTTATCGCGCGAGGTTGAGCAGGCGGTCGACGTCGACATGAGCCTCCAGATGCGCGGCCAGCCGATCGAGCACGGCCTCGATCTCCGTCTCGTGCCGCCGAGAGGACGGCTGCCCGCCGAGCCGCCGCAACCAGGACGCACGCTGCGCGTCGCCGCCGAACAGGCCGTGGACGTAGGTGCCGGCGACCAGCCCGTCCGGCGAGCAGGCCCCCTCAGCACGGCCGTCCGCGACGAGCAGGGGCGACGCCGTGTCCGGACCGGCGGTGTGGCCCATGTGCATCTCGTAACCGTGGAACGCGACACCGTCGGCGACACTATGGCCCGCCGTCTGCGTCAAGCGTTTCTCCCCGGTCAGCACCGTGCGGACCCGGAGCAGGCCGAGACCGGGGGCGACGCCCGGCGCGCCTTCGACACCCTCGAGGTCGGCCACCTCCCGTCCGAGCATCTGGTAGCCGCCACACAGGCCCAGCACCCGGCCGCCACGGCGGCGATGCGCCGCGATGTCGATGTCCCAGCCTTCTGCCCGCAGGAACGTCAGATCGGCGATCGTCGCCTTGGAGCCGGGCAGCACGATCAGGTCGCAAGGCGCGGGCAGCGGCGTGCCGGGCGGCACCATCACGAGGTCCACGTCGGGCTCGGCCGCGAGCGGGTCGAGATCGTCGAAATTGGCGATCATGGGCAGCATGGGCACCGCGATGCGGATGCGAGCGCCCGGGCGGCGGACGAAAGAGCCCAGCTCGGCGGCGTCCTCGGCCGGCAGCAGGCGTGCGTCGGGAAAGAACGGGACCAGGCCGAGGGCTGCCCAGCCGGTGCGCTCGGCGATCGTCGTCATCCCGGCGGCGAACAAGCTCGGATCGCCGCGCATCCGGTTGACGATGAAGCCCCGGACCAGCGCCGCATCCCGCGGATCGATGACCGCGCGGGTTCCGACCAGGCTTGCGATGACGCCCCCACGATCGATGTCGCCCACCACCACGACCGGCGTGCCGGTGGCGCGGGCGAAGCCCATGTTGGCGATGTCGCCCGCTCGCAGGTTGACCTCGGAGGCGCTGCCCGCACCCTCCACGATCACCACGTCCGCCTCGGCGCGCAGCTTGTCGAAACTCTCGAGCACATGCGGCAGCAGCGACGGCTTCATCGCCTGATACGCGCGGGCGCGCGCCGTCGCGACCACGCGGCCCTGCACGACGACCTGCGAACCGATCTCGCTCTGCGGTTTCAGCAACACCGGGTTCATGTGCACGGACGGCGGCACGCCGGCGGCACGGGCCTGCAAGGCCTGCGCGCGGCCGATCTCGCCGCCGTCCGGCGTGACGGCGGCGTTGTTGGACATGTTCTGCGGCTTGAACGGCCGCACCCGCAGGCCGCGACGCAGGCACGCGCGGGCGAGACCCGCCACCAGCAGCGACTTGCCGACGCTGGAGCCGGTGCCTTGCAGCATGATCGCGCGCATCAGAACTCGACGCCTTCCTGCGCCTTCACCCCGGCCGCGAAATGGTGCTTCACCAGGGTCATCTCGGTCACCAGGTCGGCGGCCTCGATCAGCGCCGGGCGCGCGTTGCGGCCGGTGACGACCACGTGCAGCGCCGATGGGCGCGCCTGGAGCGCCGCAACGATCTCGGCTTCCGGGAGGTAGTCGTAGCGCAGCGCGATGTTGAGCTCGTCCAGCACCAGCAACCCGAGCCCCGGCCGGTGCATCAGCGCGACCGCCTTGTCCCAGGCCCGGCGCGCGGCGGCGATGTCGCGGGCACGGTCCTGCGTTTCCCAGGTGAAACCCTCGCCCATGGTGTGCCATTCGACCAAATCGTCGAACCGCGCCAGGGCGGCCCGCTCGCCGGTCGACCAGGCGCCCTTGATGAACTGCACCACGCCGCAGCGCCGCCCGCGCCCGACCATGCGGAGCAGCAGGCCGAACGCCGCCGTGGTCTTGCCCTTGCCGGGTCCGGTATGGACCATCAGCAGGCCCTTCTCGATGGTCTTGCCGGCGACCTCGGCGTCCTGCACCGCCTTGCGTTTGGCCATCTTGGCCGCGTGACGGGCCTGTTCGTCGGTCATGCTGAGGCTTTCACGGTGAGAGGCAGGCCGGCGACCATCATGATAACGCTATCGGCGCGCGCGGCGAGGCGCTGGTGCAGCCGCCCGGCCTCGTCGCGGAAGGCGCGGGCGAGCGCGTGCTCGGGCACGATGCCGAGCCCGACCTCGTTGGAGACGAGCACGGTCGGCGCCCCCCGCTCCTCGAGCGCCGCGTCCAGCGCCGCCTGCGCGCCCGGGCGATCGTGCCCGCCCAGCATGAGGTTGGTGAGCCACAGGGTCAGGCAGTCCACCAGCACCGGCGCGCCGGCCGCCTTGCGCAACGCGCCGGGCAAGTCGAGCGGCGCCTCGACCGTGCGCCAGCCGTCCTCGCGACGGGCGCGGTGGGCGGCGATGCGGGCGCGCATCTCGTCGTCGAACGCCTGCGCCGTTGCGATGTAGGTCCACGGCGGCGGCAGGCGCCGGAGCAGCGCCTCGGCATGGGCGCTCTTGCCCGAGCGGGCTCCCCCCAGGATGAAGGTCAACGACGGCATTTGCTCAACGGGCTCGGGGCGCACATACTCTAACTACGATGGTGCTTCCGCAGGGAAGATGAAAAGGGAATGCGGTCAGGGGCTCGCCCCGATGCCGCAGCTGCCCCCGCAACTGTGAGCGGTGAGGCGCCTGTCGCACGCCACTGGGCCTCGGCCCGGGAAGGCAGACAGGAGCCGCTGGTCCCGATCTTGGGGCCGCATCCGCGAGCCAGGAGACCTGCCATCGCTGGCTGCAACGCGACGCCGGGCGGGGTGCCTCGGCGGCGGCGATGCCCCTAGCGGGGCATCGACTCTCGGGGCGGCGCTCCGCGGGCGGGCTGACGGCACCTCGCGACGATATGCGCGACCGGAGGCTTGCCGATGGCTGACCCGACGACCGAGACGCCGCTCCTGCATGTTTGCACCACCTGTCGCGCCGGTCGTCCGCTCGCGGACGGCGAGACGCCGCCGGGGCAGCAAATGTTCGATACGATCGCCGGTCTGCTTGCCGTGATGCCGGTTGCGCGGATTCGCGGCGTGAAATGCCTGTCGAGCTGCGATCACGGCTGCGCGGCGGCGATCTCCGCGCCGGGCAAGTGGAGCTACCTGCTGGGTCGGCTGGACACGTCGCTCGCGGCCGACCTGCTCGCCTACGCCGAGACTTACGCGCGCTCCGCCACCGGGACGGTGCTGCCGTCGAAGCGGCCGGCCTCGCTGGCGAGGGTGGTGCTCGGTCGATTGCCGGACCTCAAGGAGGCCGCGGCATGAGCGCCAAGATCCCGGCCACCGTCATCACCGGCTTCCTCGGCGCGGGCAAGACAACGTTGCTGCGCCACGTGATCGAACACGCCGGCGGCCGGCGGCTCGCCATCATCGTCAACGAGTTCGGCTCGATCGGCATCGATTCCGAATTGCTGCGCGGCTGCGGCATCCCGGCGTGCGAGGAGGCCGACATCGTCGAGCTGGCGAATGGCTGTCTTTGCTGCACCGTCGCGGACGAGTTCCTGCCCGCGATGGAGGCGCTGCTCGACCGTGCCGAGCCGCCGGAGCACATCGTGATCGAGACCTCGGGCCTCGCCCTGCCGAAGCCGCTGCTGAAGGCGTTCGGCTGGCCGAGCGTCCGCTCGCGCGTGACCGTCGACGGCGTGGTCACGGTACTGGACGGCCCGGCCGTCGCCGCGGGCCGCTTCGCGGACGACCCGGTGGCGGTAGCCCGCCAGCGCGCGGCCGATCCGCAGCTCGATCACGACAACCCGCTGGCCGAGGTCTACGAGGACCAATTGCAATCGGCTGACCTCGTGGTGCTGAACAAGTCCGACCTGCTGGACGAGGCGACACTCACGCGGTTGCGCGCCGAAGTCGGCGGCGCGCTACCGCGTGCGGTGCGCATGGTCGCGGCGCGAGAGGGCCGGGTCGATCCGGCCGTGCTGCTCGGCCTGCACGCGGCCGCCGAGGACGATCTCGCCGCGCGACCCTCGCATCATGACGCCGAGGACGGCGAGCACGAGCACGACGATTTCGAAAGTTTCGTCGTGCCGCTTCTGGACACTGCGGTGCCCGAGGCGCTGGTCGCACGTCTGCGGGCCGTGGCGGAGGCGCACAGCGTGCTCCGTATCAAGGGGTTCGCGGCGGTGCGGGGCAAGCCGATGCGCCTCGCGATCCAGGGGGTCGGCGGCCGCTTCCGTCATGAGTTCGACCGTGCCTGGCGGGAGGATGAGTCGCGTGCCGGGCAAGTCGTCGTGATCGGCAAGACCGGGCTCGACCGCGCGGCGATCGAAGCCGCGATCGCGGGCTGAGCCGGTGTCCGGTCGCCCGGGTGATGGGGTAGTCGTCGCGGTGAGCCGCAGCCCGACCCACGACTTCAGCAAGTGGGCGGAACGAAGCGTCCGATTGTTGCCCGGGCTCGGAGTCGAGGGCGACGCGCACATGGGCGTCACGGTGAAGCATCGCTCGCGGGTCGCCCGCGACCCGACGCAGCCAAACCTGCGTCAGGTCCACCTGATCCACGAGGAATTGCAGGACGAGCTTCGCGCGGCCGGCTTCCGGATCGAACCGGGAACGATGGGCGAGAACGTCACCACGCGCGGCATCGACCTGCTCGGCCTACCACGCGGCACGCGCCTGCATCTCGGACATGACGCAGTGGTCGAGGTCACGGGGCTGAGGAATCCTTGCGCGCAACTCGATCGCTATCAGAAGGGCCTGACGAAGGCAGTGCTGGGGCGCGATGCGCGAGGCGGCCTCGTGCTGCGGGCCGGAATCATGGGTATCGTGCTTCTTGGGGGCGACGTGCGGGCGGGCGATGTGATAGCGGCGGAACTCCCGGCTGAGCCGCACCTCCGCCTGGAACGGGTCTGACCGATGCACCTGCTGGCCCGCGAGATCCGCACCGTCGACGAGGACGCCACGGCCGAGGATCTCGGCCAGACGCCGGCCGATGTCGTAGTGCTGTCGTTCTCGGACGCCGATCTCGGGGCGCTCGCGAGCGCGTGGCAGACGATGGACCCGCCACCGGCACTCCGGCTAGCAAGCCTGGCGCGGCTGCGACACCCGATGTCGGTCGATCTCTACATCGAGCAGGTCGTTTCGCAGGCGCGCTGCCTCGTCGTACGGCTGCTGGGCGGCCTCGATTATTGGCGTTACGGGGCAGAGGAGTTGGCCGCGCTTTGCCGCTCGCGCGGGATCGCATTGGCGCTGCTGCCTGGGGATGGAAGCGGCGATCCGCGGCTGGCGGAAATGTCGACCGTCGCGCCCCAGGCGCTGGCGCGGATGGACGCCTGCTTCCGTCACGGCGGCCCGGACAATGCACGACGCTTGTTGGCGCTCGCCGATCACCTCGCCGGGAAGGGGGCCGACGAGGGCGGCGAGGCAGAGCCGGTCCCGCAATACGGCGCCCACGAGCTCGATCGAGAGGACGACAAACCGCTCGCCGCGATCGTGTTCTACCGCTCGCACCTGCTGTCGGGTGACACGGCTCCGGTGGATGCGTTGCGCGCGGCGTCCCGCGCGCGCGGGATGAGGACGGGCACACTCTACGTCGCGAGCCTCAAGACACCGGAGTGCGCTGCGTTCGCAGCCGAAACGCTGCGTTCCTGGCGTCCCGCCGTCGTGCTGAACGCAACCGGCTTCTCCGCGCGGTGCGACGATGACGGCTCGCCGTTGGACGCGGCCGGGGTGCCCGTGCTCCAGGTGGTCCTGGCCGGTTCGTCGCGCGAGGCTTGGCTCGCCTCCTCGCGCGGGCTGTCGCAGGCGGACTTGGCCATGCAGGTCGTGCTGCCGGAGCTGGACGGGAGACTCCTGACGGGCGCCGTCTCGTTCAAGACGCAGGACGAGCCGGTGCCGGGGCTGGAGTTCACCCGGACGGTGCATCGGCCCGACCCGGAGGGCGTGGCGCTGGCCGCCGACCGCGCCGCGGGCTGGGCGCGGCTCGCCGGCACCCCCCGCGAGCGACGGCGGCTAGCCATCGTGCTCTCGGACTACCCCGGCATCGGCGGACAACGCGGCCACGCCGTCGGGCTGGACAGCTTCGCGAGTCTCGCGACAATCCTGGGCGAGTTGGGTGCGGCGGGCTCCGCGCTATCCGATGTGCCCGATGCGGCCGCACTGGTTTCGGCGCTGTGCGAGGCCGCACCCGAACCGATGCTCGAGGCCGGGACCTATCGCCGACTGTTCGCGACGCTGCCCGGCGGCGTGCAGGCCCGCGTCACGGCGCGCTGGGGCGACCCGCCGGGTTCGGGCGCACCGTTCACCCTTCGCCATCTGCGCCGCGGTAACGTCGTCGTCGCATTGCAGCCGGACCGCGGCGACCCCTCGGATCGGCGCGCGACCTATCACGATCCCGATTTGCCGCCCTGCCACGCCTACGTCGCGTTCTACCTATGGCTACGACACGCGCTGGAGGTGGATGCGATGATCCACCTCGGCGCGCACGGCTCGCTGGAGTGGCTGCCGGGCAAGTCGGTCGCGCTCGGGCCGGATTGCCTGCCGCGTGTGTTGCTCGGCGGGTTGCCGGTGATCTATCCGTTCATCGTCAACAACCCGGGCGAGGCGGCGGCGGCGAAGCGGCGGCTCGGCGCGGTCACCATTGGCCACATGACGCCGCCGCTCGACCGATCCGGCCTGAACGGCGAGGCGGCGGCGCTGGAACGGCTGATCGACGAGTACGCCGCCGCCGACGGGCTGGACCGACGCCGCACCGCGCTGCTGCGCCGGGACATCCTGGGGCGCGCCGCGACGATCGGGTTGTTGGCCGAGAGCGGGGTCGCGCAGGGGACGCCGGACGACGACGCGCTGGCGCGGCTCGACGCCTATCTTTGCGACGTGAAGGACTTGCAGCTCCGAGACGGGCTGCACGTGTACGGTACGGCCGGCCCGGAAGCCTGCGCGGAGGCGGAGCGCCGGGCGCTGCTCGCCGCACTGGACGGACGGTTCGTGCAACCGGGGCCGGCGGGGGCGCCGACGCGGGGACGGCCCGACGTGCTGCCCACGGGGCGCAATCTTACCACGGTCGACCCGCGTGCGGTGCCGACCCGCTCCGCTCTCGCTCTGGCCCAGAAGGCGGCTGCCGAACTGCTCCGGCGGCACCGGCAGGATCACGGCGAGTGGCCGCGCACGCTGGTGATCGACGTGTGGGGCAGCACCACGATGCGGACCGGTGGGGAGGATTTCGCCCTCGCCCTGGTTCTCATGGGCGTGGTGCCTGTGTGGGACAGCGGTTCGGGGCGTGTCGGCGGGTTCGAGGTGCTGCCGGTCGCATTGTTGGAGCGGCCGCGCATCGACGTGACACTCCGGATATCCGGCCTGTTCCGCGACGCATTCGAGACGCAGGTGGCGCTGTTCGACGCGGCGGTGCGGGCGGTTGCTGGGCGCGATGAAGCCGCGGAGTGGAACCCGCTCGCCGCGGCGACGTGCGGCCTCGCGGGGCCGGCACTGCGCCGGGCGACGACCCGTGTCTACGGACCTCCAGCCGGGCGCTACGGCGCGGGCGCGGATGGCTCGGGATGGCTGTCGGCGTCGGCCGGCGCCTACGGGCTGGGGCTGGACGGCGCGGCGGACGAGGCCGGGATCGCCGCGCGCGTCGCGGACGCGGAGGCGTTCGTTCATGTGCAGGACCACGCCGAGATCGATCTGCTCGACAGCACGGAGCACGTGGCGCACGAGGGCGGCTTCGCGGCGGCGGCGGCGCGCTTCGGGGGAACGCCGGCTCTCTACCATCTCGACACATCGCGGCCGGAAACGCCGCGCCCGCGCATGGTGGCCGAGGAAGTGGCGCGCGTCGTGCGCGGACGCGCGGCGAACCCGCGCTGGATCGCCGGCATGATGCGGCACGGTTATCGCGGCGCGGCCGAGATCGCCCGCAGCGTCGAGGCGCTGGCTGGCTTCGCGGCGACCCTGCCCACGCGGTTCGACGCGCAGTTCGATCTGCTTTTCGACGCCACCCTCGGGGCGGAAGCGGTCGATGCGTTCCTCACCCATGCCAACCCCGAGGCACGCGCTGCGATGGCGGCTTGTTTCGCCGACACGCAATCGCGCGGGCTATGGCATCCGCGGCGCAACGTGGCGGTGCCAACGTGATCCGCGGCTGGTGCCCGACCGTGCACGAGCCGATGCAAACCGGCGACGGGCTGCTCGTGCGCGTGAAGCCGCCCGGCGGACGCCTTTCCAGCGACGCGGCCCGCCGGCTCGCGGCCTCGGCTCGCGCCTATGGCAACGGGATCATGGAATTGACCGGACGTGGCAACTTCCAGGTTCGGGGTCTCACGCCGGAGGGCGTGGCGCTGTTCGCCGCAGCGATGGTCGAAACCGGGCTGGCCAGCGCCGACGCCGGCGCGGAGCGCCGCCGCAACGTGCTCGTCTCGCCGCTCTCGGGAGACGATCCGCACGTTGCGGATGAAACAGACGCGCTCTCGGCGTCGATCGAGGCGATGCTGGTCGACGGGATCGGGCTTGGGCGACTGCCGCCGAAGTTCTGCATTGCGGTGGATGGCGGGGGAGTGTTGCCGCTGGCGTTCAGCGCCGCGGATATTATCGTTCGCTTGGACCCCTTGACCGTCATGGTCGGCGAAGGCCGACTATCCACGGCTGCCTTTGGGCGCGGTGAAGGCGTGGATGGTCGGCCTTCGCCGACCACGGCAATTGAAGCAACGACGGCTTTGCTGCGGCAACTCGCGGCTGATGCGGGTGATCGGCGCATGCACGATCCGGTTCGTGTGCCGCTTCGGCCGGTCGAGCCGGTCGGCTTTCACCAATATGCGAGCGCACCGCACGGCGCGTTCGGGCTCGGATTGCCATTCGGGGAGACCGATGCCGCGACGTTGACCGCGCTCGCCGGGCTCGCCGAGCGGTTCAGCGACGGCATCCTGCGCGTGAGCCCTTGGCGCACGTTGCTGCTGGGATCGGTCCGCACCGGCGATGCCGGCCGCGTAGCCGAAGAAGCGACGGCGCTCGGCCTGATCGCCGACCCGCGCGACCCGCGCCTGCGGGTGTTTGCCTGCATCGGCAGCGCCGGTTGCGCCAGCGGTTCCGTTCCCGCCCGCGCCGACGCCGCCCGGCTTGCCGCAACCGAGTTCGAGGGCACGCTGCACGTGTCGGGTTGCGCCAAGGGCTGCGCTCACCCGAGTCCAGCGACGGTGACGATGGTCGGCGAGGCGGGGCGCTATCATGTCGTCCACAACGATCGGGCGAGCGCCGCATGAGCGCGCGCGATTACATTCGCGAGGGCGCCGAGATCTATCGCCGCTCGTTCGCGACGATCCGCGCGGAAGCCGATCTCTCGCGGTTCGCTCCCGACGAAGCCGTCGTTGCGGTGCGTGTCATTCATGCTTGCGGCATGGTGGAGATCGCGGACGCGCTGCGGTTCGGACCCGGCTTCGTCGCTGCCGCCAAAGCGGCGCTCGTCGCGGGCAAGCCGCTGCTGTGCGACTCGCGCATGGTGGCGGAAGGGATCACCCGCGCGCGGCTGCCCGCCGGCAACGAGATCATATGCACGCTGGACGCCCCGGAAACGCCTCTCATGGCGGCACACACCGGCAACACGCGCTCCGCGGCGGCGCTCGCACTTTGGGGGGCGCGGCTGCAGGGGGCGGTCGTGGCGATCGGAAACGCGCCCACCGCGCTGTTCCGGCTGCTCGAGCTACTCGATGCCGGAGCGCCGAAGCCGGCGGCGATCATCGGGATGCCGGTCGGCTTCGTCGGCGCGGCGGAGAGCAAGCAGGCGCTCGCGGCGGACGGGCGGGTGCCGTTCCTCATCGTCGAGGGGCGGCGCGGCGGCAGCGCGATGGCCGTCGCCGCGGTCAACGCCTTGGCAAGCGAGCGCGAGTGATGCCGGGCGTGCTACACTGCCTCGGCATGGGTCCGGGCGACCCCGAGTTGCTGACCCTGAAAGCCGCCCGCATCCTATCTCTCGCACGCGTCGTGGCGTTCTTCGCCAAGCGCGGACGCCAGGGGCACGCACGGCGGATCGCCTCCGGCCATATCGCGCCGGATGCCGAGGAACTGCGGTTCGAGTATCCATACACGACAGAAATCCCGCTCGACGACGCGCGCTACGAGCCGGCGCTGAGGGCGTTCTACGAGGTCTCCGCGTGCCGGGTCGCCCACCGGCTGGACGCGGGCGAGGATGTGGCGCTGCTCTGCGAGGGCGATCCGTTCTTCTACGGCTCGGCGATGTACGTATTCGACCGACTGGCGCGCGCCTACCCAAGCGAGGTTGTTCCGGGTGTCACCGGCATGAGCGGCTGCTGGGCCGAGGCACGATTGCCCATGACGCATGGTGACGACGTGCTGACAGTGCTGCCGGGCACGATGGACGAGGCGAGCCTGGCCGCGCGGCTGGCGGCGAGCGACGCCGCCGTGATTATGAAGGTGGGCCGCAATCTGCCGAAAATCCGCTCCGCGCTGCGCACCGCCGGGCTCGCCGACCGCGCGGTCTATGTCGCGCGCGGTACCATGCCGGACAGCCGCGTGACCATGCTGAGCGAACTCGCGGACGAGGCGGCGCCGTATTTCTCGCTGGTGCTGGTCGCGGGCCGGCAGCGCGCGCGGTGAACGGGTCGCTCGCCATTGTCGGGCTCGGCCCGGGCGACTTGCGGATGCAGACCCCGCAAGCCACGGCGACGCTGGAAACAGCCAGCGATCTCGTCGGCTACGCGACGTATCTCGCTCGCGTGCCCGAGCGAGCGGGCCAAACCCGCCATCCCTCTGACAATCGCGAGGAACTGGACCGTGCGCGCCATGCACTGCGGCTGGCGAGCGCGGGACGCCGAGTGGCCGTGGTCTCGTCGGGCGATGCCGGCGTGTTCGCGATGGCGAGTGCCGTGTTCGAGGCCATCGAGGGCGGCGATCCCGACTGGCGCGGGCTGGAGGTCGCGGTGGTGCCCGGTATCTCGGCGATGTTCGCCGCCGCCGCCCGCGTCGGCGCACCGCTGGGGCACGATTTCTGCGCCATCTCGCTGTCGGACAATCTGAAGCCGTGGGAGTTGGTGCTGCATCGGCTGACGGTGGCAGCGGCCGCGGGGTTTGTGCTGGCACTCTACAATGTCGCATCGCGCGCCCGGCCGTGGCAGCTCGCGGCGGCGCTGGACGCGCTGCGGCCGGTGCTGCCGGCATCGACGCCCGTGGTTCTCGCCACAGCCGTCAGCCGGGCCGACGAGCGGATCGCGATTGCTACCCTCGCCGACATCGATCCCACGCGCGCCGACATGCGCACCCTCGTGCTGATCGGCTCGCCGGCGACCCGGTTGATCGAACGCCCCAGCTCGCCGCCGTGGGTCTATTCGCCCCGGTCGGCTGCCCTATGACGCAGCCACGCCAGCGCCCCTGCCGCGTCGGGCACGGAGAGCACCGCCTCGGCGGGCGGACGCGATACCATGATTACCGGGATGCCGAGGGCGCGCGCCGCCGCCAGCTTGGCGGCCGTCGCGCTGCCGCCGGAGTTCTTCGTCACCAGTCGCTCGATCCGCGCGGCCCGCAGGAGCCGGCGTTCGCCGTCCTCCGCGAATGGGCCGCGGGCCGTGATGCACTTCGCGCGCAGCGGCAAGCGCGTCACGGGCTCGACGCTGCGGATCAGGTAGTCGTGCCAGGGTGCGTCAGCGAAGGGTGCGAGTTCCTGCTGCCCCACGGTGAGGAAGACGCGACGCGGAACCGGCCCGAGTGCGGCGGCCGCGGCGGCGATGTCCGGCACGTCGGTCCAACAATCGCCGGGCTGCCGCTGCCAGGGCGGACGGACGATCGCAAGCAGGGGCACACCGGCAATGATAGCCGCCTCCGCCGCGTGACGGGACATCCGCGCCGCGAACGGGTGCGTGGCATCGACCAGCGCGTCGATCGCGCGGGCGCGAAGGTGGTGCACCAATCCCTGCACGCCGCCGAAACCGCCGCTCCGGGTGGGGATCGGCACCGGAGCCGGCGCGCGGGTGCGGCCGGCGTAGGACAGGGTCGCGTCGATCCGCGCATCCCCGGCGAGGTCGCGCGCCAACGCGGATGCTTCGGTGGTCCCGCCCAGGATCAGCACTTTCATGTTCGACAGCAAACATGAGCGGGCGTTGGCTGACCATCGTGGGTATCGGCGAAGACGGCGTGCCCGGCCTGACCGCCACCGCGCAAGCCGCCGTTCGGGAAGCGGAACTGGTCGTCGGGGGGGCGCGGCACCTGTCGCTCGCCGACGAGTTGATCACAGGGGAGCGGATGGCTTGGCCGCACCCGATCGAAGCGGCGTTCCCCACCATCCGGGCACGCCGCTTCCGGCCGGTGGCGGTGCTGGCCTCGGGCGACCCTTACTGCTTCGGCATCGGCAGTACGCTCGCCCACCACGTCGCGGTAGCCGAAACGCGGTGCTTCCCGGCGCCGTCCGCATTCTCGCTGGCTTGCGCGCGGCTCGGCTGGGCGATGCAGGATTGCGCGACGATCTCGTTCTGCGGTCGGCCCCTCGCGGCCTTGGTGCCGCTGCTGCATCCTGCGGCGCGCATTCTCGCGCTTTCCGGCGATGCGACGACCCCGCGCGCCGTCGGCGCGCTGCTACGGTCGCGCGGGTTCGGGCCGTCCCGACTCCACGTGCTGGAAGCGCTCGGCGGGCCGCGTGAGCGAGTGCGCGTCGCTGCCGCTTCGGAGTTTACGCTGGAGGACGTGCAGGCACTGAACATGCTTGCCATAGAGGTCGCGGCGGGGCCGGACCCGCAGGCAATCCCGCTTTCCTGCGGGCTGCCCGACGTGCTGTTCGCGCATGACGGACAAATGACCAAGCGGGAAGTGCGCGCCGTCACTCTCTCCGCCCTCGCCCCGCAGCATGGCGAACTCCTGTGGGACATCGGCTGCGCTTCCGGCTCGATCGGGATTGAGTGGCTGCTCCGTCATCCCGCCAATCGGGTGATTGCCGTCGAGGAGCGGCCGGACCGCGCCGAGCGGGCGGCGCATAACGCCGTCACACTCGGCGTGCCCCATTTCGAGATCGTCGTCGGACGCGCGCCGGACCTGTTGGCAGGCCTTGAGCAACCTGACGCCGTGTTCATCGGGGGCGGCGCGCACGAGGCGGGCGTGATCGACGCCGCTTGGGACGCCCTGCCCCGGAACGGGAGGCTGGTGGCCAATGCCGTCACGGTCGAGACGGAGGCCGCGCTCCTGGCGGCCCGCGCCCGACTCGGCGGCACGCTCACCCGTATCGGCATCGAGCGGCTGGACAGTATCGGCGGCTTGCGTGGCTACCGACCGGCAATGACGGTCACGCAATGGCTGGCGGTGAAATCGTGATCGTTGCTGGATTGGGATGCCGGAAAGACTGTCCCGCCGACGAGATCGTCGCATTGGTGCGCGAGGCGGAGGCGCGGGCGGGATGTCGGGTGGGCGAATTGGCGGCACCCGCGTTCAAGCGGGAAGAGGCCGGGCTTCGTGGTGCCGCCGCGCTGCTTGCCCTCCCACTCACTCTCGTCGGCAATACGGCCTTGGCGGACGCGCAACCGCGCTGCGTGACGCGGTCAGAGGCGGTGATGCGCGCGACGGGCCTCGCCTCGGTGGCCGAGGCGGCGGCGATAGCCGCGTCGGGCGGGCCGTTGCTGCTGCCGCGCATCTCCGCGAGGCGCGCGACGTGCGCGGTCGCCGGTCGATGACGGTGCACTTCATCGGCGCCGGTCCGGGTGCCGCCGATCTCATCACCCTGCGCGGACGTGACCTGCTGACGCGCTGCCCGGTGTGCCTGTACGCCGGTTCCGTCGTTCCGCAAGAGATGCTGCATCACTGTGCGCGCGGCACGCGGCTGGTGGACACGGCGCCCCTTTCGCTCGACGCGATCGAGGCGGAGTACGTGGCCGCTGACGAGGCGGGGCTCGACGTCGCGCGCCTGCATTCGGGAGACCTGTCCGTCTACAGCGCCGTCGCCGAGCAGCTGAGGCGGCTCGACCGACGCCGAATCCCCTGGACCCTGACGCCGGGTGTGCCGGCCTTCGCGGCGGCGGCGGCGGCGCTCGGGCGCGAGCTGACCGTGCCGGAGGTCGCGCAAAGCGTGGTGCTCACGCGGATGCCCGGCCGCGCCTCGGCGATGCCGCCGGGCGAGACGCTGACCGCGTTCGCGGCGACCGGGGCGACGCTCGCCATCCATCTCGCCGTTCACCGGCTCGGCAGTCTCGTGCAAGCGCTGACTCCGATCTACGGTGCGGATTGCCCGGTCGCGATCGTCGTGCGGGCGAGCTGGCCGGACGAACGCATCCTGCGCGGCACGCTCGGCGACATCGAGGCAAAGCTCGCCGCCGAACCGGCGGAGCGCACCGCGCTCATCCTGGTCGGCCGCGCCCTGCAGCCGAACGGGTTTCGCGACAGCGCACTCTACGACGCGTCCTATGTACGCCGGTTCCGCGCGTCGTGAACCGGTGCGAACCCAGCCCGGCCGACGAGCGCGCCCGCGCGATCGAACAGCACCACTTCGAGCGCGATGGCCGCATCGTCCAGCGCTGCCGCTGCCGTCCGCCAAGCCCGCTCGGCAACCACGTCGCCGAGCGGAACGGCCCCGGCGGCGGCCAGCGTGAACGCTTCGGCCACCGTATTCGCCCCGGCGACGCTCCGCGCGAGAGCCGGATCATCGACGAGCGCGGCCAGCGCCGGCAGGTCCGCCGTTCCCCGCTTCGAGTGCAGATCGAGCCGTCCCTGCGCCAGCTTGGTCATCTTGGCGACGCCGCCGGCGACGGTGACATACGGGACCGGGTGACGGCGCAGGTATTTGAGCATTCCGCCAACGTAGTCGCCCATTTCCATGAGCGCGGTGTCCGGCAGGCCATGCAGGGCGCGCACCGCCGCCTCCGAGGTGCTTCCGGTGGAGCCGGCGATGTGCGGCAGCCCGCTCGCCCGAGCCACGTCGATGCCGCGATGGATGCTGTCGATCCAGGCGGCGCAGGAATATGGCACGACAATGCCGGTGGTGCCGAGGATCGACAAGCCGCCGAGGATGCCGAGCCGCCCGTTCAAGGTCCGGGCTGCCATCGCCTCGCCCCCCGGAACGGCGATCTCCACCATTGCGTCCGCCGACCCGCCGGCGACCTCGGCGAGCGCGGCGGCGATCATCCGACGCGGCATCGGATTGATGGCCGGCTCGCCCGGTGGAATCGGCAAGCCGGGGAGGGTCACGGTGCC
>JAABUQ010003165.1_pt1 | contig 30818 bp, 36 predicted proteins | sample 5560001 | NCBI WGS metagenome assembly JAABUQ01 (sample SAMN10711888, study PRJNA513371) | rock metagenome | isolation source: Antarctica rocks | place: Antarctica: Victoria Land, Finger Mt nord | collected 2015-12-18 | reverse complement strand
AAGTAAATCATCCAATTTTACTCATGAAAGTATAAGTTTTGTTAATAAAATTTACTCACTAGCTTGGTTGAGCGACTTCAAGTAACGTTATTTTAACAACCGCTCATCCAGCAACCTAAGGGACTAAAATTTCAAACCCTTACCAGGTTGGATCGAATAAAAGATTGATCGTCAAGTGCGATCGCCCAGGAGGTACAGCAGTGATGCAAGCACGAATGCTATCACCTCCCTCAGTTTCGACTTCGCAAGCACAGCAAGAACCCATGAGGCATCCTGTGGGAATAACTACTCCTGCCCGTTCTGCCACTGTCAACAACGGCTCTCCTACTTCTGCTGGCACTGCAACATCATCTGGTAAAAATGTTACTATACAGCCCATTGTTTTCACCTTAATACGAAAGGATTGGTCCTAAGTTTAAGTGACGTTCAATCGTAGTTGCTAAGGAATCTAACACAGCTTCTCGTTGTTCGCGGTAGTTAGCTACACCTGTGGGTAAAGACTTTAGTCCTCGCTGTTGACGCAAGCGATTGAGCCAGGCACGCCGCCAAGGACCGTTGTCAAAGATTCCATGTAAATACGTACCCCAAACTGATAAACCATCATCTACCATGCCCAAGTAAGGATCGTCAAACAAGGCTTGATAAGTATCTACTTCCCCGTCTAGCAATTCAATGCGGCGCGATCGCCCCTGATGAATTTCAAATCCAGTGACTGGTAATCCTAACTGGGGAAAATTCGATGAGACTTCCCGTTGACGAGTGACTTTTTGCCCAGCAATCACAGTTCTAATTGGTAACAAGCCGAGTCCCGACAATCGTCCGGCTTCTCCCTCTAACCCTTCCGGATCGGCAACCAGATGACCGAGCATTTGGAAGCCGCTACAAATTCCCAAGACAGTGCCGCCAGCAGTGGCATATTTTTGAATTGCCTCTGCCATACCAGTTTTTTGGAGAACTGCCAAATCAGAAATTGTGGTTTTGGAGCCAGGAATAATTACCGCATCTGGATGTCCCAAGTCTTGTTTGGGATTGAGGTATTGCACCCTGACGCTGGGTTCGGCTTCCAACGGGTCAAAATCGGTAAAGTTAGAAATTCGTGGTAAACGAATCACAGCAACATCAAGGTCACTTTGGGCTTTCTGGTGCTGGCGCTCTAGTAAGTCAAGAGAATCTTCGGCTGGAAACAACTGATCGATCCAGGGAATGACTCCAGCCACAGGAATACCTGTACGCATTTCTAACCATTCAATACCTGAATCTAGGAGCGATCGCTGTCCCCGAAACTTGTTGATTGCTACAGCCCGAATTAAAGCTCGTTCCTCTGGATCTAGCAATTCCAAAGTTCCCACTACATGAGCAAAAGCACCGCCCCGATCGATATCAACCACAAGTAGGGTAGGGGCATCTAAATATTTCGCCACTCGCATGTTGGTTAAGTCGCGATGTTTCAGGTTAATTTCCGCTGGACTGCCTGCCCCTTCACAAACAATCAAATCAAATTCTGCGGCTAAATACTCTAGTGATTCCTGAATTGCCTCCCATCCCAGATCAAAATATTGCTCGTAGTAATCTGCCGCGTTCACCTTGCCGACAGATTTTCCCTTAATAATTACCTGGGAAGTCATGTCACCTTGGGGCTTCAGTAGAATTGGATTCATTTCTACCAAAGGGTTAACACCAGCCGCCCAAGCTTGCACTGCCTGAGCGTAACCAATCTCTCCACCACTGGCTGTAACGTAGGCATTCAACGCCATGTTTTGCCCTTTGAACGGAGCCACTCGCCAACCCTGACGCGATAAGATGCGACAAATGGCTGCAGTTAAGAGCGATTTTCCAGCATGGGAAGTAGTTCCCACAATCATGATGGCTTTCATCTATAAACTCCAGGAACCTTGTGGTCTAAATTTGCAGTCCTGTAAAGGTCACATCAACTTAGCACAAAGATTTGGAGATCGCTGTTATATCGGCAAGCGGTACCATCGACTCCAGGCATTAAGAGCGCGATCGCGGTAATTGGGAGTACGCCAACCACTTGCTTGGTATTGCTCCACCAGTTGTCTTCCCAATGGTGTGAGGCGAAAACTATCAGTAATACCTTGACCATCAACTTCTCGCCGCAATATACCCACTTGAATTAACCACAACAGAGCGTTTTCTGCTGCCAACTCTGACAAGGGGCGTTTAGTGTAATTGTGCTGAATGCCGGATGATAGAGCGATCGCATTCAAGGGAATACCTGCTGTCCGCATCGTCTCAAATAGAGGTAGCTGGAACGGGGAACACAATAGCGCCCGCTCTGCTCGTTGTGTAGTCCGGCGGGAATGAGTCAAATATTTGCAATTGGCTGCAATAGTAGGCATTCTGTATTTGTCAATACAACTTGTTAACTTAAATCTTGCTATTCATATTCTCTAGCATTAACTGTAAAGTTTCAATAAATTACGAATTAGTGTGCGGTGACGAAAACTCAACAAACTGCTTCTAGGGTTCCGATTTCAGTCAAGAATACAAATTAAGGCTTAAATGACTGGACCGAGAGGAGCAAACCAACCAACATCTCCTAAGTTTGGTAGAAATGTTGGATGGTTACACGGCGGGATAAAAGCCCGGGAGAAGTAAAAGACAGTGACCATTGCTGTTTCTACTTTTCCTGGGCTTTATAGTTTAAACATTTAATAATCGGAGAGAAATCAATGAAAACTCGTGCCTTGTTGTCTTGGTTTGCTATGTTTCTAGCCAGTTTTATCTTGATCGTTAGTTGCACTTCTCCTCAAACGACAAGTTCTAGCTCCCAATCCCCTTCTACTTCTACTAGCGCTGCACCTACTGGCTCATCGATTGCTCTAGGGTACAGTGCTTGGCCTGGTTGGTTTCCCTGGAAGGTTTCTGAAGAGGAAAAAATCTTTGATGCCAATAAAATCAAAGTTGATTTGAAATGGTTTGATAACTATACAGATTCGATCAACGGTTTAACAGCAAATCAATTAGCCGCTAATTCTCAAACTTTAAATGACACGATTAGCCCAGTTGCTGCTGGCTCCGATCAAGTTATTGTGTTAGTCAATGACAACTCAACTGGTAATGACCAAATTATTGCTCATCAAGGCATCAATACAACTGCCGACCTGAAGGGTAAAACAGTAGCTGCTGAAGAGGGAACTGTAGATCATTTTCTGCTACTGCTCGGTTTAAAAAAAGCTGGTTTAACATCAGCAGACATTAAGTTTCAACCCCTAGAAACTGGAAAAGCTGCTGCTGCATTTGTTGCGGGACAAGTCGATGCTGTGGGAGTTTTTGCTCCTTTTACAACTCAAGCACTAAAACGTGCTGGTAGTAAAGCATTATTTACTTCTAAAGATTTTCCCGGCGCGATTTCAGATCACTTAGTAGTTAGTCGGAAGATGCTCAACGAACGACCTCAAGATATCCAAAACATGGTCGATGCTTGGTTTGCAACATTAGACTACATTCAAAAGAATCCAGATAAAGCGGATGAGATTATGGCGAAACGCGCTGGAGTTTCAGTAGCAGAATATAAGCAGTACAATGCTGGAACTAAAATATTTACCATCAAAGAGAACCTAGAAGCTTTTAGCTCTGGTAAAGATATGACTCATTTGAATTATGCAGCTAAGGAAATTAGTGATTTTTTACTGCAAACTAAACTAATTAAAAAAGCCCCAGATTTAACCAAGATATTTGACGATCGCTTTGTCAAAGCTTATGCAGCAAAAACCAAGGGAGCCTGAGAAAAAGTTATGAGTAGATCGCTGGAAAGATTGCCTGATAACAATTCTAACCCACAAAGAATATTGCCGCCAACGGTGTTTTGGCGCATTGCCGAGGATATTCCTCAACCTTTGACTTGGAGCTTGATGGCTCTATCTATTATTCTCCCTTTCAGCCTGTGGTGGATCGTTTCTACTTCTGGATTAGTCCAGCCTTTATTTCTACCTGCTCCCCCTCAAGTTTGGCAGGCTTTTCAAAATCTTTGGGGCAGTGGCGATCTCCAAAAAGATATCACTTATAGTTTGCTCCGCGTTCTGACTGGTTTCCTACTTGCTGCAATTATTGCAATTCCTTTAGGAACAGTGATGGGAACCTTTGCTAGTGTTAGAGCTTTGGTTGAGCCAATTGTAGGGATTGTGAGATACATGCCTGCTCCGGCTTTTATTCCCTTGCTCATTCTCTACTTTGGATTAGGAGAATTACCAAAAATCCTCCTCATTTTCATCGGCACATTATTTTTCAACACGTTGATGATCATGGATGCCGTGAAGTTTGTGTCTAAAGAGTTGATTGAAACTTCATACACTTTAGGAGGAGGACGGCTACAAGTTTTACTAAAAGTAATCTTCCCGTTTATTTTACCCAGCATTATTGATGCTTGTCGGGTAAATATGGCAGCATCGTGGAACTTAGTAATTGTCGCTGAGTTAGTTGCTGCAACTGAAGGTTTGGGTCACCAAATCACTCTAGCTCAAAGGTTTTTGAAGACGGATGAAATCTTTGTCGGGTTAATAGTAATTGGCTTGATTGGTTTGGTAATCGATTTGTTGTTTAGATTGTTGTTACGAGTCGCTTGCCGTTGGGCAACTTAAATAATTCACTCTCTACTTATGACGCATCTAGAAGTCTCTAACCTCCACAAACAGTTTAAAACTCGCAACGGTTCACTTGTTGCCCTAAAAGATATTAACCTCAATATCGGGGAAGGGGAATTTATCTGTGCCGTCGGTGCTTCCGGTTCTGGTAAATCAACATTATTAAGGCTGGTTGCTGGGCTGGATACTCCCACAGCAGGTGAAATTTTAGTCGATGGAGTTCGTGTTACTGGACCTGGACCAGATCGGGGAATGGTATTTCAAAAGTATACTCTTTACCCCTGGATGAATGTAGCGCAGAATGTTGAATTCGGATTAAAGTTACAGGGCGTATCTCGTACACAACGACGCGAACGAGTGGCTCACTACTTAGAAGTTGTCGGCTTGTCGCAGTTTACTCAGTCTTTGCCAAAAGAACTGTCAGGCGGGATGCAACAACGAGTAGCGATCGCTCGCGCCCTAGCCTCTGCACCGAAAATTCTTTTGATGGACGAACCTTTTGGGGCTTTAGATGCTCAGACAAAGGAATCAATGCAACAATTTCTCTTGGAGCTATGGAGGCGTACAGGCACAACTATTTTGATGATTACTCATGATGTGGAGGAAGCTGTTTTTCTATCTCAACGGATTTACGTTCTTACCTCTCGTCCTGGCAGTATCAAAACTGAGTTAACAATGGATCTGCCCAGGGAACGAACTTATCACACCAAAAGTAATTCTACTTTCCAAGATTGTAAAGAAACCGTTCTAAATTTACTACGTGCTGAAGGAGAAAAAGCAACTGTTCTCGTTAGTTAAAATCACTGCCTCTGTGTGACATTAGACAGAAGCCATAAGTTCTACAGGTAGAGATTGACGCAGGCGATCGCCATAGAGACTTAGTGCATTACCGCCCAGCAGTAATCCCAAATGCTTTTGGTCATAATCAGCAACTGTAGCAGCATATTTGACCCAAATTATAGAGTATGCTACAGTCTATTGCTCTCTTACCGCTTCTGGAAGATTAAAATATGCTCCACGTATCTAGAGTAGGAATTCCAGGACGTGACATTCCACCAGTTTACATATCTACTTTGCAAAGCTGTTAAACGTGGTAACTTTAATTCCTTACTTTGAACGTTTGGCAACATTTCACTCAACAGTTTGCTTTGATTATCTTTGAGGAGCCAACCAGAGTTCTCCGCAGAGGCAAGTTTTCTTTCTAATAGCTGACGTTTTGCGTCTGGCTCAATGATAATGAGCGTTGCATCATCAGTAGATAGACTTTGTAATGCCTCTGAGAAATGCTGCCACCACAAGTCATCCATTCCTGAAAAGTAGTAAGCAAGTGCTGAGGAAATTGTGATTGTATCAAAGTAGCGGTAGTACAGAAAATCTTCTACATACGCTCCCTGCCTATACTCTTGGACAATTTCCTCAATTGAGTCAGGTAAGAATTGAATATTGATATTTGAGAAATCTTTTTCATACAGCGCAAAGTCGCGCATGGCATGACTTGGCTCTGATGCAACTACTTCAATCAAGTCATTCTCTACACAAAAGCCAAGAGCAATTGCTACCGCATTTGAGCCAGCACCAATATCAAGAACTCTGTTAGGAAGTTTGCCTTTATTTCCGTAGCAACAATTAACCACTCCAACCATCGCTGTAATTTTTTTAGGCAAGTATTGAAATGCGTAAGCTACTGGGGAGCCAGCAAGATTATAGTTTGGATCTTACCCACTTCGTAGTTTTGGCACTAATTCGTTCCAGGCTTCTCGAATAGTAGAATCAGTAATTTGTTTAGCATGAATATACTGTTCTACTGCGTCTGCAACATAAGTATCCATATCTCTACAAAGTTGTTGATATGCATCAACATTATTAAAATCATGCAGGGGCATAACCTTCATTACCTTCAAGAAGTTTCTTGCCAGATCCAAGTACATAACTGATTACCTCACGTACCCTCACATATTTTTCCTCTGTCCAGTCATCTTCTATCATTTTTCTAATGGAAATTTCTGAACTGCCAGCACTGAAACGAGAACGGGTAGGTTTAAAGAACTGTGTAACGTACTCTGCTGCATTTAAATCAAGAATTTGATGTGCAAATTTCTCTGGATCAAAAATTGGCAACATCGGGCTGATAGAAATTCCGATGGGTACTCCTGCATTAGCAACCTGTTTAGCTGCTTTTAATCGAGCATCAATGGAAGGGCAATGAGGTTCGTAATACTTTCTAACCTCTTCTGAATCGGTAGTAATGGTGAAGTTTACTCTAATTCGCTCAAATTTCTGAAACAAATCTATATCTCTAGCGGCGAGGGGACTGCGAGTTTGAATAGTAAGTCTTGGTTGAACCTCTAGCAATTCTTCGAGAATCCTTCTTGTTAAACCAACTTTATACTCAATTGGTTGATATGGATCAGTTACCGTAGACATATAAACTGCATCATTCCTCTCCAACCGTCTGTCTGAAGTTTTTGAGCGACGTGCCTTACGAAGAAGATCTACGGCATTTTCTTTAACCTTGACCCACTCGCCCCAGGTTTTCTGCTCATCCATAGTCTGAGCAAAGAAGCGAGCGTAGCAGTAATCACACCCAAAACTACAGCCGCTATAGGGATTCAGTGTAAACTTGTAGGCTCCAATAAATCCGCCTGGAGCTTTCAAGATAGTCTTAGTTTCAACATAGTCAACCCTAGCTGAACCAATGTTTGATGGCTTTAAGTCTCTCTGCTTGAGAGAATCATTGGTTGGTTCGTCGAGTTTGTTGACTACAGTTTCCTGTATTTTCAAAGAAGACTGAATAGATTCATCTTCTTTAGGTGATACTGGTGAGAACAAAAGAAGCTGCTCTCCGTAATTGCTTACTGCTTTCTTCATAGGATGAGTTTGCCCTCAACTTTGCACGATTATATGGTAGCAATATTGGTAGAAAGCAGCATCTCCACCGCTTCATCTCATCTGCGGCTTGAGGTGCATCTGTTAGGGACATCCCTACAAGTCTTACCAAATTAATTATGGTATTATGATTGATACACATTACCCGTTCAATCGCGCGAAACCTTATAATATTCACATACATTCTTAAGCAAATACGCTTGACATTATCTGAATGGTCTTTTGAATTGTAAGATTCTACAAACCGCCGACCACACTGCTTACAAATGTAGTTTTGTTGGCGGTGACGACGAGCATTCTTACTCATTTAAGTTGGTTCACACTTAGGACATTTCATACTCCTATTATGCAACACCATAGAGGATGCCATTAACCACTTGCCGCAGATTTACCCGCCGTGGACGACAACCTGTTTTTGCTAGCGCAATTAGTGCTTCTAGCATTGCCCATTGCTTGTCGTTTAAATCACCTGGATAAGTTTTTCTCCTCATTACTCCTGTTGTCTCTCAGCTCAAAGTCTCATTCTATACTTGTTAGCTATCTTCTTACTTAAGAATCTATAGGGCTTACTGTGTTCCGTCCATCCGAACTTCGATTGAGCTAGGGTTCCATCTCTATCCCAGCAGAATTTTAGTTCCCTCGTTATCAGTAGATGTATGGCGGATGGGTATTTCACCTCATCCCCATCGATTCCAATTAACCGGAGGGATAAAATAATCCTGATGACTGGTAGTTGACTTGGTTTCCGCATCTAGGACGTTGACTACACAATTGTAAATTTCCTCTGCTTGTTGCGGGGAATCACCAATACTGGTTAAACCTAACTTGCCAAACTCTGAAAGACAACCCATAAGATGAAAAACTGTGCCAGTTTCAGTGCCTGTGTCGAAGTGTAATTTGTGGTGAGCAATGATATCCATTAAATCGTTGGGGAGCAATCCACGATAGCGATCTTTTTGGAGGTTATCAGTGGCAATGTAATACTTTGGTCGCCCTTGTTGGCTGTAAAATAGACCAGTAGAAAGGTCATAGCGTCCGTTAGTTAACAACTTGAGCGTCATGAAGGGATGGGTAGTACCCCCTTTACGCAGGTTGATTTCAATTGCTTGAAACTCCCATTCATCGCCGCTAGGATGAGACTGGCGAACGGCAACAAAATCAACTCCAAAGCGCTCTAATACCCCTTTTTGGGCCAATTTTCTACCAACTTTTAGTCCCAATTCTTGTAAGCGCTGCCGATAGGCTTCATCTGCGGGAAATCGACAACCTAAATAAATCTGACCATCGGGACCACCTAAAATTTGATCGTGAGTGGAGAGAATTTCTACTTCACCGTTAGGTGTAATCCGTCCTTGAACGCTAGGAGAACGCTTCACCTCTCCTTCCACAAATGCCTCCACAATTGCTCCTAACTCTGGAATGCGACTAGAAAAATTCTCCCACGTCTCTTGTTCTGCTTGAAAGCGCATAGAGGCAAAGCAATCGCCGATCGCCGCTACTTCGGTATCAGACGCAGACGATGGTGTCGCTTTTTGCATCGGTTTCAAATCTAACAGAGCATTGGCTTCTCCCGAAATCCCCTCGTTAAGTTTGACTACCATTCGTCTCAAAGTTGGCTGACGTTCCCACAATTGCGCGGCTGAATTTGCTAGTTCTTGCACGCTCCAAATACTACTGCTACCATCTGGATGCGGCACTCCGCTCTCGGCGAAAATTTGCCGACTTCCACTTTTCGTTCCCCATATTTGTAGTTCCGGATCGGCAGCGTATAAAGGAACGCCCAGCTTGACAGATAACTCCCCTTCCCAAGCTGAGGTGTTGTAACAAATCATGTACGATTTATCTGGACGGAGGGCTTGATGAATCCGCTCCATCAGGCGGGGACGTTCTAAAATTTTCTGGGTGAGAGGCTTGAGGGAGAAATCATAAGTCGAAAGTAGCAGTAAGCGATCGCGGGCATGAGAAAAGGGAATTCCTGGTAACAACTGCAAATAGTAATCGATCACACTGGGATGGAGCGGTTGGGAAGTGACATAGACTAGCCGCGTGCGTGGATTTTGCAAGCGAATTAATGAAAATAGTAGTCGCTCCTCATAATGGACAACGCCCTGAATTTTCAGTAATTCTCGCCGATCGAGGCTAAGGGAAGGGATTACCAAAATGTCAGCATCGCTGTAGTCAAATAGTTCCGTTGTTTGCCAGCGATCGCGTAGTTGTGCTTGAAGATGACGAAATTGTGCCCCAACACTGGCAAAATCTTTAGAATGCATATTCCTAAACTCTCAATAACAGCAATCTTACTCTGGCAGCCAGACAGAAAAGTGATGAGCTTTACATCTTTTTGGTAGTAGAAGTAGTATGGCTTTCCACCTATAGATTGATAAACGATCGGGAGCTGGTTGTTAAGTTACCTGTTATTTAAATGAACACGATGATGCTAAACAAACGAAACAGCTAGTGGAAGCACAAGGTCGCCGCGCGATCGCGATTGCTGGAGATATAGGCGAGGAGGCTTTTTGCCAACAAGCTGTGCAGCAAACAGTAGACGAATTCGGTCATCTCGATATTTTAGTGAATAATGCAGCCGAACAACATCCGCAAGAAAGTATTGAGGACATTAGCGCCCAACAGTTAGAGCGGACTTTCCGTACCAATATTTTCTCAATGTTTTTCTTGACCAAAGCGGCGCTCAAACACTTGAAGCAAGGTAGTGCTATTATTAACACTACTTCTGTTACTGCCTATCAAGGTAATCAACAACTGCTAGATTACTCTTCCACCAAAGGAGCGATCGTTGCCTTTACCCGTTCTTTATCTGAAAGCTTAGTTAAAAAAGGAATTCGGGTGAACGGCGTGGCACCCAGCTATGTATTCTTAGCGTCGAATGACTCCTCTCATATTTCTGGTCAAATCATTCACCCCAATGGTGGTAATATAGTAAACGGTTAAATCAAGTGAGAAGTAAGAATAAAGTTATGACTTATCATTTCTTACTTCTCACTCCTGGAAAATCAAAAGTTCATCAACCCTTTATTTATCTAATCATACTTTTTAATTTCTATTGTTATTTTATTAGCTATTTGGCTAATTCACAGCTCACATTTCGCTCTGTAGTTGAGTTCTAAATGATGTAAACTCAGTACCAAGCTTTGAACGTTTTTCCGGATCTATATATTGGCTAAATATAGAGAATAACTCATTTTCTTCTTCTTGAATATGTTCCTGTATCATCTGTTTCAATTCTTTAATTTTCACCTTGAACTCCTCGGAAGTGGGACTAAGAAACTCAATTTCTTCTAAGAGTTTCTTCGCTTCATCATGTTCCTCTTTCGCTGCTGCAACTAGTTCCTTATTACCACAATCCTCAAGTGCCGGATAAAATATTTTAGCTTCAACTTCAGCATGTAGATTTATCTCTTCGTAAAGTTGATTGAAGCAGTTGTATAATTTTTGGCTGTCTTGAGCAGTTTCAATCTCGGAAAATACAGTCTCAATCTGACGATGATCCTTTTTGATCGAATCAAGAATGTCCATTTTAGCTTTGCTCCTTATATATCTATTCTTCACTTTACTAACTTACGGCGACAATTCATTAACAATAAAGATAAAATTTAGTACATTAAATCCTTGAAAAAAACGACCCCACCAGCTATGATAGTGGGGTTTTCAGAATTTAAATCAGTTCTACTTCAAGCTTGCTTCAGCCGTGAGAAAGTAAATTACTACTTAGTAGCAACGCCTAGCTTTTCTTGGATTTGGCTTTTGGCTGTTTTGAACTGTGTTGCCATTTCCTCTTCTTGAGCTTCACTGAAGTTAGCGTCGATCTTGGCGAACATGTCACTTTCTTCTTGACGGACGTGTTCCATTACCAATCCGCTCAACTGTTTGATTTTTTGCTTGAATTCAGGTGCTGATGGGCTGATGGCTTTGATTTCATCTAGCTTCGCCTTCAATTCAGCCTGCTCGTCATACAGTTCTTGAGTTTCGCTGTAATAAGAACGTACTGCGGGATAAACAACTTGCTCTTCTGCTTCAGAGTGTGCTGTGAGGTCTTTATAAACTTGACCAAAGTACTCTTGGAGCTTCTGAGGATCGTCAGTACCAGCAATTTGGGCGAATAAGGTGGTAACCTTGGTGTGATCGATACGGATGAGGCTACGGATGCCAACATCTTGCTTATCGGTGTTTTGAGTAACTACACTACCAACTACACCTGTAAATGCAGCCATCGCATCTTGGACGCGAGCCCAAACGCCTTGATCTGGATCTTTGCCTGTTAGTTCGCGTGTACCTAGAATTTCTAGTACACCCTTTAGTTGTTCTTGATGCGCTCGGTTCTCAAAGTTGACGGTATTTAAAGGAGTAATTGCAGCTTCAACGTCAGCTCCAACTTGTTGAGCCGCTTTGTGAACAACAATACCAGCCATTGCTTGTCCGTGCTTTAGTAGCTCAAGCTGAGTAAACTTTTCGTAAAGACTTAGCTCAGAGCCAGACATCAGCTTTTGAGTCATCTCAACTAGCTGTTTTGTTGTTTCTTTTGGTTCACCTTGGATACCATACTGAACAATAACAGTGTCTAAAACGCCCAAGTTTTTTTGGTCATCTTTGAGCATGTCTTGCAAACGCTTGGAGATCTCTTGATCTGTACACTCTTTCAAGAGTTGTTCTTCGCTGGAAATCAGCAAATTTTGGATCGCTTTAATACTAGCCAATTTAACAGCGATCGCTGAACGTTTGGTGTCGTCTAGTGTTGTAACCATTTTTCGATTTTTCTCTCAATATTTCTGTGACATCTATTTTTTTACGTTGTCATAACGGTCAAGTCAATTCCATCTTTCTTTTGACGGATCAACTACAAGGTTTCCCATAAATAATCAGAAACAAATAACGTCGATTGCTCCTGATGAATTTCATGATTATATCCTCTGTCTACTGATATATAAATAAATATAATCCCTCCACCATAAGGCAGATACATTGATTTATTTAAATCGCTAGATTGACTGGGGTAGAAAATAAATGGGAAAACATAATTTAATGTCAGATCGGTCAGGAATTGGGGAACAGGCGCTGAATAAAGCAGCAGAAATTGGGTTGTCTAGTCAATTGGATGAAGTAGAAAATTTAGAAGTAGACATTGAGACAGACCCACTCAAACTAGTCCAAGGTCAAGTAGATTCTGTTACAATTGCAGGCGTTGGTCTAGTGATGCAAAAAGATTTGCGTGTAGAGGAACTGGAAATGCAAATGACCAGTGTTGCTATTAACCCTCTAAGTGCTGCTTTTGGTAAAATTGAATTGACTAGACCTACTGATGCTACTGTACATGTTGTCCTGACAGAAGCAGATATTAACCGTGCTTTCAATTCTAATTACGTCCGTAGTAAATTATACAACCTGCAAGTAAAGGTGAACGGACAACCAAAGACAATTGATGCTCAGCAAGTATATTTTCACCTACCTGGTAAAGGTGAAGTAGCGCTTGATGCTAAGGTAGTAGTGGATGGAAGTAGTGAAACTCGACAGGTTGTTTTTACGGCAGTACCTCGTGTAACTGCTAACGGACAAACTGTAACCCTCGAAAATGTCCATTACGGTGAAGGAGACGAGCTATCACCTGAGTTGACGGAAGCTCTGGTAAGCCAAACGAGCGATATTATAAATTTGAGTAACTTCGATTTAGCAGGAATGTCGTTGCGGATTAAGAGTTTAAATGCAGAGGCAGGAAAACTGACTTTTGAAGCAGAAGCTCATGTAGAGCAAATTCCCTCCGGCTGAAACCAAAAACCAAAAACTCATAGGCGCTGCTGCCACTTGGAGAAATTATGGAAACAACAGAAAGAACTTCAACACCATTTCCCAATATTCCGCCAATTATTGAGAGTGACGACAGAGAGTATCTTGACAGTGGCGTACCGAGTACGATTGCGATCGCAGGACATCCTCTACACCCATTAAGTGTGATGTTCCCCATTGCCTTTTTAGCTGGGGCTTTGGGTACAGATTTCGGCTACTGGTTAACTCGCGATCCCTTCTGGGCGCGCGCCTCACTTTGGCTGATTGGGGCTGGCTTAGCTGGAGGTGTAGTAGCAGCTTTAATTGGCATGAGTGACTTTGTGCGGATTGAACGAGTCCGCAAGCGCACTGCTGGTTGGGCACATATGGGGTTGAATGTAACTTTATTAATACTGACAGCAATTAACTTTGCCCTGCGTTTTGGCAACCCTGTGGGAGCAATACTACCTGTGGGACTAATACTTTCGCTAGTTGTCGGCACACTAGTCAGTGCTTCTGGCTGGTTTGGTGCCGAGCTGTCGTATCGTCATAAAATTGGCGTGATCGGTGGCGGTAGCTCCACTCAACCATAATTAGTAACAAATGAAACTTGACCAACCGGTTACCGTTCCTGTAAACCTCTCAGCCATTATATTAGCGGGGGGTCAAAGTTCTCGGATGGGTCAAGATAAAGCTTTGTTACCAATTCAAGGTGTACCGCTACTTCAGCAAGTTTGTCGCATTGCTCAGAGTTGTGCTAGCTCAGTTTATGTCGTCACATCTTGGCCAGAACGGTATGAGTATTTGCTACCAAAAACTTGCCAGTTCATTCACGAAGTTCCTTTACGCGAAGGAAGTCACACAACACCCTTACCACATGGTCCTTTAGTTGGGTTTGCTCAGGGGCTTGCTCAAGTTAAAACTGATTGGGTGTTGCTGCTGGCTTGCGATTTACCCTGGTTGCGGGCTGAGGTGTTGCAAGCGTGGGCAGATCAAGTAGATAGTGTAAGCCAAGATGTTGCTGCCCTGCTACCGCGACATGCTAAAGGCTGGGAGCCTTTGTGTGGTTTCTACCGCCGCAGTTGTTTGCCTGCGCTGACAGACTTTATTAAATCTGGAGGGCGATCGTTTCAAAAATGGCTGGCTCAACTTTCGGTGCAAATACTGCCGCTACCCGAAGATGACCAAATGTTATTTAACTGCAACACACCAACAGACTTAGACACTGTTAATTCCACAAATAACTATATCTAAAGAGAGATGCTTTATTAAATACATCCAACCACAGGAGGAGAACATTTATCGTAACAAATAGTGATAATAGGCACATCAATATTAAGGAGAGTGAAATGGGTATTGAAGATAGAGTAGAAGCAGTTGCTAAAAACATTGATGGTAAGATTCAAGAGGCTGTAGGCGAGGTTACAGGCGATCCTAAAGATAAGATTGAAGGTCAAGCCAAGCAAGATCAAGCTGCGGCAATTCATGTTAAAGAAGACATCAAAGACCAAGCCAAGGATGTCATAGATAAGGCTTATTAATTTAGACAGCTTTCAGGGGTTAGTTTTAGGCAAGAGGAATAGCGTGGGTAAAGCTACGTTCCTCCTGCCTTTTTTGCGTCTTCATAAGAATTTTCTTTGTGCGGTTTGTACTGATGATGCTTTATGCTACCTCCACTAGTTCGCGGCTCCACATCTCCGTTTGACTGAGGTTGTATCTGTACAGGGGGAGAAGGCTGAGTCTGAGGCAATACGTTTTTTGAGGCTGGGGTAGACGCGGGTGGAGATTGAGTATTGGGCGCTGGAGATGGCGATTCGTTAACCGGAGATTGAGTACTGGGTGCTGGAGATGGCGATTCGTTGCTCGGAGACTGAGTGCTGGGGACTGGAGATGATACTTGGGAGTCGCTGGGTGCTGAGATTACTGGCTCTTGTAGAGTTGGTGATGAATCTTCTGTCCAGATTCTATGGGAGCGCCGCCGCCGAACAGTAGGAGCCGAAGTTGGATCGGGTGATTCTGGCTGGGGATGACTTTCCTCAACTGGTGCAGGTGAATTTACCCTAGTAGTACTTTTTTCAGTCGCAATCGGGGGCTTAGTGCTGGGGAGAACAACTTTTGGTGCAACAATCGCCTTTCGGTGTGTGAGCTGAGGGAAAACTGTACTGAAAGCAACAGCCGCGATCGCGATCAGTCCCGCTCCGGTGCCAAACAAAAGACCGCGAAATAATTGTTTCTTTACCCGTGAGATCGCCGCCTGCGAGGGAAGTTTAACCACCGCCGTCTTCCGCTTATAAGGTGGACGGACTAGAGGGATAGTTACTGCTGTATCGCTTACTACTACTCCGGTAGATGGTCGAAAATCGGCAGGCAAGAGTGCTAGCCACTCAGTTATTGTGGCAGGTCGATGCTGTATTTCTACTGCTATCCCACGCAAGACTGCTTGGTTAACGGCAGCACTTAACTGTGGTTGCAAAGTGCGGGGTTCTTCCAGTGGCAGGCGATCGCGTAACAAGGCGGGAAGGGGAACTTTGGCTGTTAATAAAGCGTAGAGCGTTGCCGCTAAACCATAGACATCAGTTGCTGGGGTGCGGGGTGCTTGGGGTAAATATTGTTCAATTGGCGCGTACCCTTCCGAAACCATGCCAGTATGAGTCTGGGCTGAACCGGGAGTAAACTCTCGTGCAATGCCAAAATCAATCAGCACCACTTCTTGAGTTCCCCGACGCAAAATGATATTCTGCGGCTTAATATCGCGGTGGAGTAAGCCATTTTGATGCACCACCTGTAATGCTGCGCCAATTTGCCGGATGTAATGAGTGGCGATCGCTTCTGGCAGAGGGCGATCGGGAAACACAACTCGATCCAATGTTTGACCAGGGATATAATCCATTACCATGTAGGGCAACCCGTCCTCATGGAAAAAGTCACTCACCCGGACAATATTGGGATGGACGCAAGCAGCCAAACGTCTTGCTTCATCCTGAAACTGGCGCTGATACTTCGCAAACTCAGGATCTTGCCGCCACTGCTGGTTAAGAGTTTTGATCACCACCATTTGATCTAAGTAAAGATGAGTAGCTTTGAAAGTCATACCAAAACCACCCCGTCCTAGTTCCTGCTCTAGGGTATATTTTCCTCCCTGTAAAGTTTTACCAGTTAGTAGATCCATAATAAAATTCTCCCGTTGAACTCGAAGAGAGAGCGCCGACGAAGGCGGAAATATGTATAGAGTATAAAGTTGGAAGTTGGAAAATTATCGTCGCCCACTCCTGACACAATCACATTTGTCTCCATCTTATAGTCGATCCTCAGTCTTTTTTGATGAAATCATTATCATGCTCCGATTCAACACCTAAATTGAGGATACTCTGCCTCAGCAATGGTCATGGAGAGGATGCGATCGCTGTCCGCATTCTGCAAGAACTACAGCAATTAACTCCAATACAATTATTTGCTTTACCTTTAGTCGGTGAAGGACGAGCTTACAGTCAATTGGATATTCCCTTCATCGGTGCAGTGCAAAACATGCCCTCTGGCGGCTTCATCTACATGGATGGACGACAGGTAGTGCGGGATTTGCGCGGTGGCTTGCTTCAACTGACTTTAGCTCAACTGGCAGTAATACGCAATTGGGCGCAGGAAGGTGGCAGTATCTTGGCTGTGGGGGATATTGTCCCGCTCTTATTTGCTTGGTTAAGCGGTGCTAGCTATGCTTTTGTTGGCACGGCAAAATCTGAGTACTACCTGCGAGACGAAGCAGGTTTGCTACCACGACGTAAGTGGATTGAGCGTTGGGAAGGTTGGAGTGGTTCAGTTTACCCTCCCTGGGACCGTTGGTTGATGAGTCGTCCGCAATGTAAAGCTGTTTTTCCTAGAGACTCGTTGACAACAAAGACCTTACAAAAGTGGCAGATTCCAGTATTCGATCTAGGCAACCCAATGATGGATCGTTTGGAACCACTACACCCACGCCAGAGTTTCTATGTTTTAGATCCAGAGCGTCCAGAACAAGAGCGAGTCCTCACTATTGTCCTACTCCCTGGTTCCAGAACACCAGAAGCCTACAACAACTGGCAGCAGATTTTACTTGGTGTGGCGGATGTGATTGAAACCTTTCGAGATCGAAAATTACTATTTTTAGGCGCGATCGCTCTTGGCTTAAGCCTAGAACCTTTGTGCCAATATGTGCTTCAAGCTGGTTTTGCCGCACGCCCGGAAGTCGCACCATTACTAATTCATGACTTAACTGCCTTGACATTTATGCTTAAAAATGCGTCTGTTATTTTAACTCAACACGCATATAACGACTGCTTGCACCTGGCAGATCTAGCGATCGCCATGACCGGAACTGGTACAGAACAATTTGTAGGTTTAGGTAAGCCAGCGATTATTATTCCTGGACAAGGACCCCAATTTACCCCCGCTTTTGCCGAAGCCCAAAGTCGTCATTTAGGACCTTCTGTGACTATGGTAGAACCGAGACAAGTTGCTAGGGTAGTCCAATCTCTGCTTAGCGATCCAGACAGACTACAGTTAATTGCCGAAAATGGTGTGAGGCGGATGGGGAAACCAGGAGCCGCTCGTAGTATTGCCACCTGTCTAATCGAGCAATGGAGCCAAGCATTGTAATTATGACTCAGAATCAACCAGTAACAGAGTAGCCAAAACCTAAAATAATTTATCGTCAATTAGCACTCGTTGTCAAATCCTTGGTTGTGCCTGAAGCTGGATTTGTTGAGTAGGAAGAGAATCGAGCTGGGGCTGGTTAGAAAGTACCATTGTTGTACTCGAATTACATTTGAAACCAATCCGCTCATAAAACTGCTGTTGGTGGGTAGTCATCAGGTAAATTCGCTCTACTCGGTTCATCAGAGGATGGCTGAGAACAGTTTCAACCAACTTCCTTCCTAGTCCAGCACCACGATAATCTGGGTGAATTACCACATCCCAGATCGCGGCGCGATAAATACCATCAGATGTGGCTCTAGCGAACCCGATTAATCGCCCTTCGTCCCAAACACCAATCGCAGGGTTACTGTTGCTAATAGCTACGCTTAAGTCTTCAAGACTCCGCTCTTGTGCCCAAAAAGCTCCTAGCTGCAACAGTTTTTGGAGTTGACTCAGGTCGATTTGAGATTTGCGATCGCAAAATTGGATGTGACTACAATCCATGATTTCGTATTTTTAGCAAGCCCGAATTTTAACTTTAATCCTACAAAATGTACATATTTGTCTTGCATTATACAAATACCTTAAGTACAAGTAGAGCTTATATATCTAGATAAAGCAAGGGGCGAGAAGCAACTTTCATGCTCTCTTTCCCCCTGTTATACTAATATCTGCTCACTTAAGTGTTACTTCGTGAGGAAAACTGTTTTCGGCAGCTTTAGCTTTAGCAATAGCTTGATCGGTTTTAGCCTCAGCTAGTAAATCCTGAAAGGATTCTGCTGTTTCAGCCAAGAAGGTTTGTGTTTTATCTAGAACATCCAAACCGAAAACTAAGCCAGCTTTGGCAACAGATTTGCCTGATTCTGCGATGGAATCACCTGCGTTAGAGTTTGCTGTTAAAGTACCCACTGTTGCAATTGCTGGTGCTAGAACTAATGCTCCGACACCAATTACCAGTGCAGTCATCGGCTCAAGTCCAAGTAGTAAAGCTTGAAGTTCCATGTTTGCTCGATCTCCAGAAGAATATACTAACTAAGTGCCTGCGTATTCATCATGTACTAAGTCAATTATTGACTACTATACACAGTAGCTATCTTAAAGATAAGGAAAATGGTCAGAATCAGCAATCTAGATTTTTCAGAACCTTGTTAGCTTTTTTGCATCTACAGGTATTTGGTGACAACTGAGTCGGTGTAACTAGTAGCGTTTTGTACTATCGCGCTAACTTAGCTTAAGTAAATATGAGTAAAGTTAAGCAGAAGACAGCCACAATAATGAAAGGTGTGCCTGGTAATAGGGGTAGGATAATGCCAATAATGCCAATTATTAAACTGAGCGTTCCTACAACTAAGAGTATAATGTTTCTAAGTAGTTTCAGCATTTCGGCTAACCCATTTATTATTTAAGTTTAACCATAAGAAATGAAGGTTTTTTAACTAGATGTTCACCCCCTTTTTACTGTTTTATATTCTTACAAATACTTAAAAGCTTGAAGTTGCTAGTTAATACTGAATTTTGAACTATTCGTTGCCGCCTAAAGCTTTGTTCACATCAGTTGGAGCTTCATACTCTTGTTCTGGTAACTCCTCTAAAGCTGAAAGAGCATCTTCATCAGCTCCTTGTTTTTTGGCATGTTCGATTAATTCTTGCTTGCTAGCTGGATAGTCCATACCTTTAAGGTGCTTCTGTAGTTGTATTGGATTGACTTTTACCATTGTTATCCTTTAAAATCATTCGCTACTTAACTATATCAGATGAAGACTCTTAGTAAAACTGAAGTGTCGTCATTTTAATGCTATTACTGCTTAAAGGTATACGAGTACATCGATAGGAATATTTTCACGATATGGTGTCCATCAGTTTTGAGTATATTGACTCAATCGTCACCTTAGCCGTTGTTGATGTTGAGAAAATCATAATTTTTTATCGTCAGTTTCTGGCGCAAGCACCAACAGTCCACATTCCCAATGTTTATGCCGAGTTCCGGCTCCCAGGTTTGCGACTAGGGATTTTTAGACCGAAGACAAACCAGCGAGAGTTCCAGCCAGCTAAAAGCGGAATGAGCTTATGTCTGGAAGTGAGTGATTTGACAGGCGCGATCGCTCATCTAACCGATCTAGGATACCCACCACCAGGCGAGATTATTACAGCATCTCATGGTCGAGAAATCTATGCCTACGATCCAGCAGGTAATCGCCTGATTTTGCATCAATCCGGTTGATGCCTACAAATGTGTCGGCAGCGCAAGTTACAATTAGTGTAGTATTGCGAGAAAAATGGCTGTAAATGCTGCCAAGAGAAGAAATTTTAAAAGCAGTTAAGAATCGAGATAGCGCAGTTCGCGTCATCGATCAAGCAGAGCAGGCAATCAAAACTTGGGAAGTTGTATTGACAGATTTTCTGTCTCCCCCAGAGTTAGTAGAAATCCAGCAGATCTTTAGTCGTTTGACAGAAGTGCAACTACTACCTTGGGGTGGGTATCCGCAGGCAGAACGACAGCGATTAGCGATCGCACGTTCGGAACTGCCTTTAGAACAATCTCAAGTTGAAGTAGCATTGCTGGAAATTGCTGGGAATTTTTTATTTGATACCGCCACTCATCGAGACTTTTTGGGCGCAATGCTTGGAACTGGAATTGTGCGGGAGAAAACTGGCGATATCATTGTCTTGGGCGAACGAGGCGCGCAGGCGATCGTTGTGCCGACTTTGGTGGAATTTCTAGAGACGAGTCTTCAGCAAGTACGCTCAGTACCCGTGAAAACTCAACGGATAGAATTGAGCGAACTGAAGATTCGAGAACCGAAGAAGAAAGAATTGACGACAGTTGAGGCTTCTTTGCGGTTAGATGCGATCGCAAGTGCTGGTTTTGGGATGTCGCGGAGTAAAATGGTCGAGTTGATTGATGGCGGCGATGTCCGCGTCAACTGGAAAGACATCACTCAGTCTAGTCATCCATTGAAGTCAGGAGACTTGGTTGCCATTCGCGGTAAGGGAAGATTAGAGGTGGGTGAAGTTGCCGTGACGAAAAAAGATCGTTACCGAGTGCAACTGACTCGCTACATCTAAACTCTGAATCTGCAACCTGTAGGAGAGAACATTCCCAGTGACTGACTCCCAAACCCTCAATCAAGCTACAAGTCATCTCGACACAACGATTTGTGCTGTTACAGTGTATACCGACCAAGCTATGGTTACACGGCGCGGAGTGGTGGCTCTAACTGGGCAGGAGCGGGAATTGGCGATCGCTGGATTGCCCACAACGATCCAACCAGATTCGGTACGGGCAAATGGTGCTGGTACAGTAGCGGTAAGATTGCTAGGGGTAAGAGCAGAAAGAATCTATGCTACCGAGCCTGTAGCAGAACGAGTAGCGCAGGTAAGCCAGCTTGTTAGAGATTTAGAACAACAAAAAAGCGGTATAGAAGATGCTGTTGCAGCGTTGCATCTACAGCGTAATTTTGTCCAAGGTTTAAGCGAGAAGTCGGTAGATTGCTTTTCCCAAAGCTTCGCTCAACAAAGCATTAGCTTAAACGAAACCAGGCAACTGTTAGACTTTTTGGGACAGCAGTACAGCGCCTATACAACGGCGATCGCTCAAAAGGAAACACAAAAGCAAGAGTTGGACAATCATTTACAAGCTCTTTACCAGCAGTTGCAACAGCTTCAAACTCCCCATTCCCATGAAAGTTTTACCCTAATTGTGGCGATCGCCCCGACAGGTGCAGGCGAGTTTAAGTTAGAAGTTTCTTACATGGTGGATTGGAGTGGCTGGGTTCCTTTATATGACTTGCGAGTTAATACCGCAGGCGATCGCGTCTATCTGAGTTACTTAGCTGAAGTGCAGCAAAATAGCGGTGAGGATTGGCTAGGCATGAATCTAACACTTTCAACAGCTAAACCAGGATTGGGTACATTGCCTCCCAAGCTTGCCCCTTGGTATATAGATACACAACGTCCTACAGCTCAACCGATGCGACGACGAAATCAGTTAGGAAAAGATGATGCACCAATAGCAATGTCTGCTTCCAGCGATGTAGAAGTTACCGAGGTAGATTCAATCAAGGCTCAAAGTGCAACGGCAGCAGTATCAAGAGAAGGTGGTATAGTTTCGTTTCAAATAAGTGGCGGCAGTAATATTCCTAGTGATGGCACACCCCACAAAATTACTATCTTTAATGAAAACTATCCTAGTCGCACTGAGTACATCGCCATGCCCAAATTAGTCAGCTTTGCCTACCTTCAGGCTACTGTCTCTAATCGTTCTGATGGTGCTGTACTTCTGCCAGGTAAAGCCAACATTTTCCGCAATAACACTTTTGTGGGGACGAACCAACTAGAAAATATTGCTCCGGGGCAAGAGTTTAAGCTCAATCTAGGCATTGATGAAGGTTTAAAAATTGAGCGCAATCTGGTTGAGCGTCAGGTAGACAAACGACTGCTGAGCAACCAGCGCCGGATTTTCTATGCTTATCGATTAACTATTACCAACTTACGCGATCGCTTAGCCAATCTGAGACTAACAGAGCAGTTGCCAGTCAGCCGTCACGAACAAATTAAAGTGAATCTTACTCGCATCGATCCCCAGATCGAAACAGAGGAAATGGGCGTTTTGGAATGGGCGATCGCACTACCACCTCAGTCGCGCAGTGAGGTATATTACCAGTTCAGTGTAGAACATCCTACCGATCTGACGATAGTGGGACTGGATATCTAGTCGTTTCTACAACCGACAGAATTATCCAATGAATCAAGAGCCTTGATGCTGCCGGAAAAGAAACTACAAGTACTATTAATATCTCAAGCAACTTATACCGATGTTGTTGCAACTTGACCTTAAATGGCAACCAGATCAGCTCAAAAGAGCATTTTGCAGGTAAGATATGAGACATTAAAAACAATGGCATTGAGGTGAAAGCTTTATGGGACTTTTTGACCAAATTATTAGTGCGATAGATAACCCAAACCAGCAAGCAAGCTCAGGTCAATTGGCAACTATTCTCAGCACAGTTCAACAACTAACTGACAGTTATGGTGCTGAGCCTGCGGCAGTGCATTCTGTTTTATCAATTGTCGGTAACTATGTCGGTTCCGCTTTGCAGCAAAAGCAAAACACAGATGGTGAAGAACAAGCACAAGCTGTTGTCAATCAATATAGCGGCACCTATCCAAACCCTCAAGCAGTTCATACACTTTTCTCTCCCGAACAGCAAGAGCAAGTAGCTCAGGATGCTGCCCAACAATCAGGGTTAAGTATCGGTACAATTCAACAGATGCTGCCCATTGTAGTCCCTCTAGTTTTGAATTTGCTTCACACAGGCGGCGCTCAAAATCCAGGGCAAGGTTTCTCAAATCCAGTACTGACGGAATTTCTAGCTGCGGCTCAGGGCGGCAATGTCAATATTGCTGAAGTCTTGCAACTTGCTGGTAAATATCTATCTCGTTAAAAGCGGAAAGTTGTCAGGGGGGTTTCCCTCCAAGCGAACTTTTCAAGACAGTGGAATCGCTGGCAGGTTGATGTGTTCTCGATCGTGAGTAGAGAAGGGAAGACTGAAGATGTCTGAAGTGACTCGCCAAGTTATCTATCTGATTGGCTTCGTCGCCATACTGATAATTCGCATTTACTTCGCGCGGCAAGTAAAAGTAAAACAGAACAAAGTTGTAGATGGACGTGTGACTGTTCTAGAAAAGGTGCTGCTCTTCTTAACTGTTGTCGGAATGTTTATAGTGCCGTTAGTAGATGTCTTTACCCCTTGGTTTGATTTTGCTGCCTACGAACTCCCCCATTGGACAGGCTGGCTTGGTACCATTGTGCTGGGATTAGCGATCGCGTTATTTTGGCGGACTCATACAGATTTAGGGAAAAACTGGTCAGCTACACTTGAAGTTAGAGAAAATCATACACTGGTTGAGACTGGAGTTTACCAATACATTCGTCATCCGATGTATGCCGCTTTTTGGCTTTGGGGAATTGCTCAAGTGCTGCTCCTGCAAAATTGGATTTGTGGAGTGTCTTATGTCCTATCTTTTTCATCTATGTATCTGGTGCGAGTGCCCCAAGAAGAACAAATGATGCTTGACACGTTTGGAGAGCGGTATCAACAATACGCTAATCGGACAGGGCGAGTAATTCCTCAAATTTTCCCCCAGCAATGAGATCCGGCAGATCCGCCTAACGATTATGTTGTACTTCTCCAAACCTTAAATGCATAAATGTGGCGATCGCAATGAGCAGGTTGTAACTTATTGTTGGGATTAGTTCACGATAATTAGTCTTTATGGAGTACGACCGAATTAAGTATGAGTTGGACAATTCCCCAAGTTTTAAACTTTTGCGGGCTGTAAATGCTCCCTTGATTTTGAGCTTTCTACATCAACAGTTTAAAGCCAATCGGCGAATCTCAATTCCTAATTCAGAATTAGAATCAAAGTTGAGAGATTACTTAGAGTTTCTTCAGGAAACCGTTGCAGAGCCTTATCCTAGATCTGCCGTTGAGTATCTCAAAGCATGGTGTGATGAGCAGTTCCTCCAAAAAACTTTTGAATCTGGCAAAGACGATCCTGTATTTGCTCTGACTCCTGCCACAGAAAAGGCGATGGGGTGGCTGGAGGATCTAGAACGGCGTGAATTTGTCGGCACAGAATCTCGCTTTTTACAGATTTTTTCGTTGCTAAAAGACATTCGAGATAACAGCACAACAGATGTAGAGACGCGAATTACTCAGTTGGAGCAGGATCGCGATCGCATCCAAGAAGAAATCGATCGGATTCGGCAGACTGGCTCAGTCGAGCGTTACAATCGCACTCAAATTCAGGAGTGGTTCTTACTGGCAAATCAAATTGCTCGCCAGTTAACCTCAGATTTTGCTGAAGTAGAACAAAACTTCCGCGCTTTAACTCGCACAGTACAAGAAGCGCAGCTTCAAGCAAATACTCACAAAGGCTCAGTTATCGGTCGTGTTTTGGATGCCGATCGACAATTAAAAGAATCCGCGCAGGGAAGCAGCTTTTATGCATTTTGGAATTTTTTAATGTCAGATAGCCAGCGACAAAAACTAAGATCTTTGATTCAATATGTCTACAACCTGGAAGAATTGTGTCCTTTAAGCCAAGAGAATGCACTATTACGTCAGATTGAGTGGAGTTTGATTGATGCTGGAGAACATATTGTGCGATCGAACCATCGTTTAGCGGCAAAACTACGTCAGATGCTGGACGAACGCAACCTGATGGAAAATCGGTATATTGCAGAGTTAATTACTGATGTTAAACGCCTAGCTCTGCAAGTTGCACAACCACTGGATGAAGATTTTCTAGTATTGAAGGGAGAGCCAATTGTAAACTTGGTCATGGCTCGTCCTTTACATCTTATAGAAGCATCAGAAACTACTACCTTTTCAATCGATTTTGACGATCTACCACAGGTGAACCTGGATGAAGAAATGGCACTTTATCAACAGTTCTATATAGATGAAGTAGCACTGGCTCAACGCATTGCTCAAATACTAGAGCGTCGGACAGAAGTTACTTTGGTAGAGTTGGTAGAGCTATATCCTGTAGAGCAAGGATTATCGGAGATCGCAGCTTATTTAGCAATCGCAACAAAATCTGCACAGCACTGGATCGACGATACGACAATGGAATTCATTACAGTTATGAGCTTGGAACCTGAACAATGGTTCCGTCTCACCCTACCGCAAGTCGTGTTTCGGCGCTGACAGTATAGATAATGCAACCTTTACCCTACGCATCTGTTATTCTCAAACTTCTACAAGGTGTAGTTTATAGTGACGATCCCCATTGGGATCGATTACAAAGCTATTTTTCACCAATCAAAGAGTACTTTGGCAAAATTGGTTTAGAAGTCCGTAACTATGAAGCAGATGGATTTGCTTATCTAGAACAACCTGAACTCGATCCAGAAGATAAGTCTGAGCCTCTTCCTCGTCTGACAGCTCGCCATCGGTTAGGCTTTAAAGTAACGGTCTTGTGCGTGTTATTACGAGAAGCGCTGCGACAGTTTGATGGGAGCGATCAAGCTGGACGGTTAGTGCTGAACATCGAAAACATCCGAGATTTGTTACAACCTTATCTACCGGAACAGAATAATGAAGAGAAGTTCCGGCGAGAGGTTGATGCGTTAGTGAACCAAGTAAAAGAGCTGGGATTTTTGAAGGAACTTTCTGGACCAGAGCAAAACTACGAAATTCGTTCTATTATTAAAGCTAAAATTGATACCGAAACTCTTGCACTCCTAAAGCAAAAGCTAGAGGCTTATGCAAATCCTACTGCCGATTGAGCAAAATGGTTATTTAGAAGGTCGCTCTGTTGCAGGCTTTCGCCTACAGCGGCTGGAAGTTCTTAACTGGGGAACTTTTGATAAACGTCTGTGGGTACTGGATTTAGCAGGAGAGACTGGGCTTTTAACAGGGGCAAATGGTTCGGGTAAGTCTACGTTGGTGGATGGGCTACTGACGCTATTAGTGCCGAATAAAAAGCGTAACTATAACCAAGCCTCTAGCATGACGAGTAAGAAGGAACGAGATGAGAAGAGTTATGTGCAGGGAGCTTACGGGCGGACTCGTGCCGAAGAATCTTATGTCCCTAAACCTAAGTTACTGAGGGAGAAGGGAACACCGTCGGTTCTGCTGGCGTACTTTTGGGATGCGGTAAGCGGACAAAAAGTGACACTTGCTCAAGTCCTGTGGATCGAAGAAGGAGCGGTAAGAAAGTTTTTTGCGATCGCAAGTGATGAGTTGAACATCGCTTCTCATTTCAAATTTACTCATATATCAGATCTGAAAAAGCGTCTTAAAGCTTTAGATGTAGAAATTTTTGAAGAATTCGTCAGATACAGTCAATCCTTCCGCAAACGTTTCGGATTACAGTCAGAAAAAGCACTTGATTTATTTAATCAAACAGTCAGTATTAAGGAAATTGGTGGGTTAAATGACTTTGTTCGCAATCACATGCTGGAGAGAACTGACGTTCAAACGAAGATTCAAGAACTGCAAGAAAGTTACGAAAATCTAACCGTATCTCACAATACGATTGTGCAAGCTAGAAAACAGCTTGAAGCCTTGACTCCACTGATGGAAGAGGCAGAAAAACACACCAGAATTAAACAAGAGATTGAAGCCACACAATTGTTGTGTAAGGTAGCTCCTGCTTATTTTGCTCGGCAAAAACATGAGCTACTAGAGAAAGAACTACAGACGATTGAGCAACAACTGACTCAAGCTCGACATCACCAAGCAGAGTGCGATCGCCTGCTAGCCGATCTCGATCGACAGAAAGATAGTTTGAATATTGCCATTAGTCAAGATAGTATCGAGCAACGTCTGCAAGAACTGACGCGAGAACTCCAGCAATGCCAGAACGAAGTTACCAGAAAGAAACAAAAAGCGAAAGAGTACGATCGCCTGGCACAATTACTAAATATGCCTCAATACAGTAGTAGCGCCACATTCGACTCTGCAAGAGCGCAAGGAGACGATCTTAAGAGCGCAATCGAGCGAGTTTTGCAGAACCTAGAGCAAGATCGAGACGAGCAAATTACTCAACGTCAAGAACTGAGTAAAGAACAAGAAAAATTAGCTTTGGAGTTAGAATCCCTCCGCCAACGCCAAACTCAGATTCCCAACGAAAATCTAAAAATTCGCGATCGCCTTTTGCATAACCTAAACCTGGATGAAACTGATTTACCCTTCGTTGGGGAACTTCTGCAAGTGCGATCGGATGCTAGCGAGTGGCAAGGAGTGATTGAACGACTTCTAAGAAGTTTTGGCTTATGTATTCTTGTGCCAGAGCAATATTACCGCAGCGTAAACGCTTATGTGCATAGCACTCACTTATCAGAGCGCTTAGTTTACTACTGAGTTACACTATCAACGCCTAATCCAACTCAACGCGCCCTCGATCCTCGGAAAGTCCCCCATAAACTGGAAATTAAACCTGACAATATGTTCTACCAGTGGATACAAGAGCGATTGATCCGCCAATTCAGCTATGCCTGCTGCGATACAATAGAGCATTTTCAGCACGAATCACTTGCCATCACCCGCACTGGGCTAATTAAGCATGGGGGAGAACGTCATGAAAAGGACGATCGTTCTCAAATTGGCGATCGCCGTAAATATATATTGGGTTGGAACAATGCCGACAAAATTAAAGCGCTAGAAGCAGACTTGGATGAAGTCAGCCAGCGATTGACTCAAGTAAAGATGCAAATCGAATCCTTAGAGCGTCATCGCACTCAATGTGTACAGCAAAAAGCAGCGCTTCAAGATTTCATGAACTTCATAGACTTTGTAGAAATTGACTGGCGCTCAGCAGAATCGGCTCGGCTCAAACTTTTAGAGCTGAAGCGAGAGCTAGAAGCAAGTTCCGATCGTCTCAAACAGCTAAAACTTCAACTCGAACAAATCCAGCAGGAAATAGTTGGAGCCAACAAACAACGAGACAGTTTGATTCGAGAAATTCAGACTTTAGAGGATCGTCAAACAAAAGCTAAAGCGGATCGGTGTCACTGCGAAAGTAAATTTCAACCATTCTCTTCACAATTGATAGAAGCGTTTGCAACCCAAATAGCTGCCAAGTTAAGACGGTATTCAATGATTCTAGAAACCATTAATCGGGATGAGGCTGAGATCCAAGACCACCTTCAACAACAATTTGCTCATCAAGAGCGTCAAAGGGAAGTTTGTTGTAGCGCGATTACCATATGTATACACAATTTTAAGAGTGCTTTCCCTGAAACAGCAGTTGAAATGGGAACTAATTTAGAGGCGTTAGATGAATATATTGAGCGAAAGACTCAAATTGAACGTGAAGATCTACCCCGGTATGAGAAAAGCTTTAAGAAACATATAACGGAGAAGATAACGAGTGCTATTACAATATTTAAGAGTTCTTTGGAAAAACAACAGGAAGAAATTCGGCAAAGCATTGACGATTTGAATGAATCTTTACGTTTGATTAGCTACACAGAATCAACTTATATTAAGTTACGTTGTGAAGCAACTCACGACTCAGAAGTTAGAGATTTTAAAAAAGAACTGATTCATTGTCTTGGTGATGTAATTCAACAAAGTGATGAAGATAATGAACAACGATTTCATAACATTCAATCTCGTCTAATTAAGCGATTTAAAGAACAGGATCGTTGGACCAATAAAGTTACAGATGTCCGTAACTGGTTGGATTTTTCCGTGAGCGAACGTTATAAATTAGACGATTCTGAGAAAGAACACCATACAGACTCTTCTGGAAAGTCCGGAGGTCAAAAGGTAAAGTTAGCCTACACAATTTTAGCATCAGCAATTGCATATCAATTTGGTTTAAATCGAGAAGATCCAACAGCTAAATCATTTCGATTCGTAGTGATTGATGAAGCTTTTAGTAAATCGGATGATGATAATTGTCGCTACGCAATGGAGTTGTTCAAAAACTTAGATCTTCAACTATTAGTTATTACTCCCAAAGATAGAATTAATACGATTGAACAATATCTTTATAGTCTACATTTTGTATCTAATGTACCAGAAGGTAATTATTCTAGTATTGCTTCAATCACCATTGAAAAATATAGACAAAATCGCCACATTTCCAGTAAAGTAAATGATTAAGCCTACTGAGATTAAACAAAAGGCTGAACGTGCTTACCCTAGCTTTCTGACTGCCATACTCAAGGGTGAACCGTTCTTTCCTAGAGAATTTCCGGTGGGAAAACCTGCTGATGATTGGTCTATTTTACGAGATACCGTAAATCAACTAATTAATGAATCAAAACAGAGGTTAGGTTATGGATATAGCGTCGAGCTAGAAACCTGTAGGACTAGAAAAAACGGAAGCCAGTCATTACCTGCCCGAATCAGTATTGATACAGAAATAGATTATTTAAAACTGGTTAATAAAGAAAAAGAGTTTACCAAATTCAAGGTAAATGTAGAGTTGATTCGGAGCGAAGTTCCCGCACTTGAGAATTGGCTCACTCAAAATCCTTTGAAGGTAATTGAGTATGTAGAAAAATGGGAAGACTTACTAAAAATCTGTCAGTATTTTCAAGCTAATCCTAACCCTAATCGATATATTCGTGAGTTACCAGTCAAAGTTCATACCAAATTCATTGAAAATTATAAAGGTATTATTCATAGTCTTCTGAAAGCTATATTGCCTACCGAAGTAATGCAGCCTGTATTAGAAAAACAGTATGAATTTGAACAAAGATTCTCCTTACGATATACAGAACCTTTAGTTAGATTTAGAGTTTTAGATCGTGCTATGACAACTAGATATTGTTTCCCTGTCTCCGATTTAAGTACTCCTATCTCGGAATTTAGGCAACTTCATCTAGAGAAGCATCAATTTATAATTACCGAAAATCAAATGAATTTTCTCACTCTACCTCCTCTACCAGATAGCTTTGCTATATTTGGTGGTGGATATGCTATACAAGCTCTTAAGTCTGTGAGTTGGCTTGCCTACTGTCCACTTTTATATTGGGGCGATCTAGATACTCAAGGTTTTAAGATTCTCTCCCAGTTCAGATCTTATTTTCCTCATACAATTTCTATAATGATGGATGAAGAAACTTTTAGAACCTTTGATGAATTTGCTGTGTCCGTTCCAGAGTCAAATATAGACAAATTGCCTCACCTTACACCAGAAGAGTATATTTTATATACATATTTAGGCCAGCAGAAAAAACGTTTGGAACAAGAACGGATTAGTCAAGATTTCGCTAATCAATGTTTATATAAAGCGTTACAGCGAAAGGCTTAACAACAATAGTAGTTAAGTAACTATAGCAATCCTAAATGATTTATGAGAAAGAGCCATAGGTAAAAAGCTTGGGAAAATTAAAGACTTGATGATGAGTTACAAACT
>JAABUQ010003164.1_pt1 | contig 30827 bp, 25 predicted proteins | sample 5560001 | NCBI WGS metagenome assembly JAABUQ01 (sample SAMN10711888, study PRJNA513371) | rock metagenome | isolation source: Antarctica rocks | place: Antarctica: Victoria Land, Finger Mt nord | collected 2015-12-18 | reverse complement strand
GGAAGATGCCCAGCACCTGCCCGCCTGCCGTCCAGGGCAGCACCAGCGCCAGGGGCGTATTCCAGATGCCCAATTGGCGCACCAGCACGAAGGCGGGAATCAGGGTCAGCACCTGCGGGATCATCAAGAGGCCCAGCACCAGCAGGTACAGCACCTCCTTGCCGGGGAAGCGGTGGCGCGCGAAGACGTAGCCGCTCAGCGACGAGAGCACCACCACCAGCGCGACCGAGGTCATGGAGTCGACGACCGTATTGAACGTGTAGTGGGCGATGCTGCCGAGGTGCTGCGTGTAGTTGCCCAGCACCCAGGGATCGGGCAGGCCGAAGAAGTTGCCGTAGATCTGCGCGTTGGTACGGAACGACATCAGGACCATCACCACCAGCGGCACGAAGGTCAGCACGATGATGGCGAGCAGGACCAGGTACAGCGCGCCCTGCGCGCCCCAGCGCTTAAGATAGCTCGCGCGCCGCAGCGGGACGGTCCTCGCGCCCGCGTCGACCGCGGCCACAGGCTGCTCTGACACTGTATGCTCCTCTTCCTCTCTAGCCGTTGGCTACGCCTGGAACTCCGTCGACGAGCGCACGAAGCGCAGTTGGACGATGGTGACACCCATGATGACGACGAAGAGGGCCACGCCGATGGCCGAGGCGTAGCCCAGGTTGTTGAAGCGCGTGGCGTTGTAGTACATCTCGAGCGCGGGGACGTAGGTGGAGTCCAGCGGCCCGCCCTCGGTCAGGATGAAGACGCCGACGAAGTCCTGGATGCCGCCGATGAACAGCAGGATCAGCAGCAGCTTGACCTGGCCCAGCAGCAGGGGCAGGTGGATGCGCCAGATGCGCCGCAGCGCGCCCGCGCCGTCGACCGTGGCCGCCTCGAGCAATTCCCCGGGGATGCCGATCAGCCCGGCGTAGAGCACCAGCAGCGGTAGCGCGCTGATCCAGGGAAAGCCGACGCCGACGATGGCGCCGAGCGCATAGCCGGGCTCGCCCAACCAGCTATGGGTCCAACCGCTGAGCCCGACCGAGCGCAGGAACTGATTGAGCATCCCCAGGTTGGGGTCGTAGATGAAGCGCCACACCAGGATGGTCGCCACGAGCGGGACGATGGTGGGGATGACGAAGGCCGTGCGCGCCCAGTACTGCGCCAGGCGCGCGCGCAGGTGGAAGATGACCTCGGCCACCAGGAACGGGACGATGAGCGTTTTGACCAGGCCGGCTATCAGCAGGATGAACAGATTGACGATGCCGATGGCGATGTAGTGGTCCTGGAACATGGCCTGGAAGTTTGACAGGCCCACGAAGCCGGTACTGATACCAGGCTGCCAGTTGGTCAGCGAGTGGTATAGCCCGGAGAGGGCCGGGTAGTAGTTGAAGAGGAGCAGGAAGGCGAACGTGGGGATCAGCAGGACGTACGACAAGCGCCCGCGCCAGGCCAGGCGCCCGGTGCGGCGCACCGCCGTCGCGCGGCGCACGGCCACCGCGCGGGCGTGCGGGTTGGCGCGCAGGTACAACGCGTAGAGCGCCAGCAGGACGAGCAGGGCGGCGACGCCGGCCGCGATCTTTTCATAGAAGGCCCGCTGGTCGGCCGCCGAGCCGGCCAGCGCCCCACCCACGTCGACCGCGCGCACGGAGCCGTCTCCCAGCCCCTCCACCAGGCTGGCCGCGTCGGCGGAGAGCGCCACGGCGTAGACGGCCTGCCCCGCGGAGTCGCGCAGCACCACCTTACCGGCGCCGTCGAGCAGGTACACGCTGCCGTCGTCGCAGGCCGCGGCGATCCGCGAGCCGTCGGCGCTGATGGACACGCCATGCACCTTGTCCGCGGCCATGTAGGTCCAGGTCTGCTGGCCGGCGGCATTGTAGGCGTAGACGTGGTGGTCGTCCGAGCCGGCCACGACGCGGCTGCCGTCGCGCGCGATGGCCACGCCCTCCACGATGTCGCTGCCGCCCTGTTGCCACAACTGCTTACCGGCGCCGTCGAAGAGAGTGACGCTGTCGTCGTCGGCGCCCACCACGACGTAGCGGCCATCGGGCGTGATGGCAGCGGAGCGCGGGCTGCCCGTCAGCGGCTCGGACCAGAGCTGGCGGCCCCGGCGGTCGAGCAGGTAGAGGTGCAGGTCCTTGTTGATGGCCGAGGTGTTGTTGACGCCATAGGCCACGCCATTGGCGCCCAAGGAGAGGGCGACCGCGCCCAGCGGGCCGCTGGCCGTGATCTTCCACAGCACGCGGCCCGCGCGCGTGAGCAGGGTCAGGGTGCTGTCGGCCGAGGCCACGGCGGCGTAGGCGCCATCCGGGGACACGGCTACCGCGGTCACGGCGTTAGCCGTGTCGTAGCTCCACAGGCGTTTCCCGGAGTGATCGAAGGCGTAGGCATTGGAGTCACGCGAGCCGGCCACGACGAGCGACCCGTCGGCCGAGCTTGCCGTGGTATAGACGATGTCGCCCGCCTTGAACTGCCACAACTGCCCCTGGCCTCCGCTGCTCCCGCTGCCCCCGTCGTCGGCGCGCGCTACCGCGAGCGGCGCCGACGCGGCCAGCGCCAGGGCGAGGCACAGCCACCAGGACAGGAAGAGTATCCGTCCGCGTCGTCGCCTCATGTGTGCTGCCTCCCGGAAGCATGTCATGCCCTGACCTGCTGATCGTATCGCCGTGGGGGCGTATTCAATACGCCTCCACGGCTCGAGGGCGCCCACGCCCGATCACACGCCCGTTCGAGGCTGCGGGCAAGAAACGCCTTGCGTTGCTACTGCCGCACGGGCGGCTGCTTCTGCGGCGTTAGCAAGTCGCTGTCGGCGTACTTCTGGAAGGCGAGCACATTCTCGAAGTTGCTCTGGACATTCTGCTGCTCGGCCGTGGCGAACTGCCGCGTGCTGATCCTGTTCAAGAGGTACTGCTGCGCGAGGTTGACCCAGGTGCGCACGCTGGGCTGGTAGTCGTCGAAGCCACGCGCGCCGACGCCGGACGTGCCCGCCTTCTCCGTGTTCCCGATCTGCTTCACGGCGGCAAAGCGCGCCTGCAGCACGGACGGCAACTGGACGTTCTTGACGATGGAGGGGCCGACGATACTGCCGTTCGGGCTGGCGATGGAGGCGTTGACATAGGCGCTATAGCCCTGCGGGCTGGTGTACCACTCCAGGAAGTCGACGTTGAGCCGGTTCTGGGCGAAGCTCTTCTTGGGTACGCCGAAGAAGTCGATGGCCACCGAGATGGTGCGGGCGGGCGCCTGAACGTAGGGGCCGGTCATCGACGGGTTGTTGAAGACGCCGAACCCGAAGGGGCGCAACGCCGATTTGGTTCCGGTCAGGGTGAGGTTCTTGAGATCCTTCTCGAAGGAGGTCAGGCGCCAGCCGCCGTCGAGCAGGATAGCGGCCTTCTGCTGCAGGAACAGCGAATAGGCGGTGTCCTGATTGATGCCATACCAGCCGGGCGGGGTATAGTTGGCCAGCAGGTCGTGCAGGTTCTGGTCGACGGCCTGGATGGGCAGGCTGTCGTCGCGCCAGCGGTCCATTTTGGCCTGGGCCGGCGTATCGGAGAACGACTTCCTGATAGCGATGTAGCGGCGCAGCGGGTTGATGGTCACCTTATCGGCGTCGTCGTTGTAGGGATCGGACGGGTTGTACTCGAACTTGGGGTCGATCGTGGCGTCGTAGGTGTAGTCGCCGGGGTGCGACCGCTCGTCGTTGATGAGGCTGCGCGTGTACTGGTCGGCGTACATGCGGAACAGCCAGCCGCCGTTGCCGCCCCACAGCGTCTGATAGTCGCCGGCCAGCCCCAGTGGAATGACGCCGGCCGCCTTGAGCCTGGCGCAGTCGGCCAGCAATTGCGACCAGGTGGTGGGCGTGCCGGTGATGCCGGCCTTGCGGAAAAGGTCCTTGTTGTAGAACCACAGGATCTGCACCTGCTCCAGGTTGAGGCCGTAGACGTGACCGGGCGCCGAGCCCGCGGCGAGCAAGGCGCGCAGGTTGACGGCGTCGCGCCAGGGCTTGCCGCCGATGTAGGGGTCGGGCTGGTTGAGGTAGGGGCCGAAGTCGAGGAACTTGCCTGCGGTGATCAGGGCCGCGTTCCCATTGTTCTGGACCAGGTCGAAGGACGGCGTGCCCGCGGCGAAGCCGGCGCTGATGTAGTCGGCGTAGTGCGTATCGCTGCTGGGCTTGAGGTTGACGACGACCTTGACGTTGGGGTGCAGCTTCATGTAGGCGGCGGCGACCGTCTGCCAGACGTCGGGGTTGTTGCCCGTCAGGTTGATGTTGATCGTGCCGCTGAGGGTATCGGCGGCGCGCGACTGCGCGTACGACGCGCTCACCGGGATCAGGAATAGGGCTAGGAGTAACACGGAGACGAATGCTCGGAAACGTGACGACACGGTTGTGCTCCTTTATTCATGTGGCGGCATCGCCAGAGGGCGAGTTGGAGACGTTCCGGGACACGCGGGGGTATCTGCTCCGATAGTCTGTGAGGCGCCTCCTTTCGTTAGCTATCGTCGTCGCAATGACGCCGGCGATCACCTCTCCGCCAGCGCCGGTCCGGTCGACGAGCGCGCCACCAACCGCGTCGGCGTGCTCCAATGGATGGCCGGCGCATCGAGCGCGGATAAGCGCTCGACGGTCATGCGCGCGGCCTGTTCGCCCATGACCCGCGCGCCGAGATCGACGGTGGTCAGGGCGGGGGTAGTATAGCGCGACAGGTAGGTGTTGTCGAAGCTGGCCACGCTGATGGCCCGTGGGACGGCGATCCCGGCTTCGTGCAGGGCGGCCAAGACACCGATGGCAAGGTAGTCGTTGACCACGACGAGCGCCGTGAGCCGATCATCCGCCGGGCAGGCGGCGAGCAAGGCGTGGGTCTCGCGATAGCCCTCGTCCTGGGTCGGCCCACAGCGGCGGACCCAGGCCTCCACGACCGGCAGCCCGAGTTCGTGTTGGATGTTGAGGCAGGCGGCCAGACGGTCGCCGTAGGTCTCGTGGTTGAACGCGCCATAGATGTAGCCAAGGCGTCGGTGTCCCAGCGCGATCAGGTGTTCCATGAGCTGGCGCTCCCCCGTCCAGCCGCCCGTCCCGACGCTGTCCATGGTCTCGTCGCTGAAGCCTAACGTCGTGATGGCATATCCCTGGCGGCGCAGCGCGCGCAACTCGTCGAGCAGCGCGGGACCATGGGCCAGCGAGACGATCAGCGCGTCGCTGCGCTGCTGCTTGAGCCAGGATAGGCAGCGTCGCTCGCGCTGCAGGTCGAAGTCGGTGATGGAGAGGGAGATGCCGTAGCCCTGTCCCTCGGCATACGCTCTCACGCCGGCGACGATGTCCAGGTAGTGGGGATTGGACGCTTCGGGGACGATCACGCCGATGTCACGCGTGGCCCTGCGCCCAAGGATGCGGGCCGCCTCGTTGGGGTGATAGTCGAGTTGCACGATTGCCCGGCGGACGCGGGCGCGTGTCTCGTCGGGGATCACCACGTGCGCCGCGTCGTTGATGACGAGGGAGACGGTGGTCTGCGAGACGCCGGCCAGTTCCGCCACATCGCGGCTCGTCGGCTGCCTGGGGCGCGTTCCCGCCCGTTTGCCCATCGTCATTCCCTCGTTATTACGTATTACTGAAACGGATTAACGCCATTATAGAGATAGTTCCGCGATCTGTCAATAGGCGCCGTCAGCGCCAGAGCAACACCTGTCCGGCAGGAACAGGGTACAATCAGCATTGGATAGGTGCGATGGCGCACAGGGCCGCGCGGTCGCGATGATGGTGCAGCGGAGTGGGGTACGAATGGGGGTGCGGACGATGGATGAGGGAGCCACAATAACAACGGGGCGGCCGGCGGTGCTCAAACCCGGACTGTTCGGTGTACAGGCAGCGGCCGACAACCGGCGCGGCGTGTTCGACATGCACAACGAGGCGCTGCTGGCGCGGGGCGCGCCCGTCGACGCCGTCTTCATCGGCGACTCGATCACCGACATGTGGGCGCTGGACGCCTACTTCCAGGGCGCCTCGGCTCCGGGCTTCATCGTCAACCGCGGCATCGGCGGCGACCGCACGCCCTTCGTGCGCCGCCGCTTCGCCTCCGACGTGCTGCAGTTGCGTCCCCGCCTGGCCGTCGTCAAGATCGGCGTCAACAACACCTGGGACCTGGACATCTGGTGGGACCCGTCGCTGATCCGTGCTCCCAAGGATATCGAGGACGAGATCGTGGGCGACGTCGCGGCCATGGTCCGAGAGGCGCGCGCGGCCGGGATCGCGGTCGCGCTGTGCAGCATCCTGCCCACCGACGTGCCGTTCAACGGCAACACGGCGGTGCGCAATGGACTGATCGCCCGCGCCAACGACCGCTTGCGCGACCTGGCGCGCGCCGAGGACGCCGTCTACGTCGACTACCACCGCCACCTGGTGTCCGGCGACGGCCTGACCCTGCGCGCGGGCCTGGCCGACGACGGCCTCCATCCGCACAGCGTCGGCTACGACATCATGGCCGGCGTGCTCCTCGCCACGCTCGCCGCGTCCGGCCGCGATGAGATCACCGCGCGAGCGTAGCGAAGCCTTCATCCCCGACCCATGACGACTAGACCGCATCATTCACGAGAAGACCCCCCGGGAGCGCCGGCTTCCAGCCGGCAGACCGCTGCGGCCGGCTCGTTGGCCGCTCACAGCGGGGCGTCAGGGGACCGGGGCCGGCTGGCAGCGCAGCGAGAGACGGCGCTCCCAGGAACGTACCGGCGCCTACTTAGACCATTGGGAGGAGCGACCTGTCATGAAGAGGCTTGTTCATGAGCTACCGATCGGGAGAGTCACATTCATTCGCCAGGCTGTGCGAACGGCCTCCGTACTCGTCATCGCCCTTCTTTGCGCTCTCACGCTTTGCCTTGCTCCGCCAGCCGCCGATCGTCGCGTCGTTCAGGCGCAAGATACTCCACCGGAGTTTCTCGGCTCGATCACCGCGGGGCCGGACGGTAACATGTGGTTTATCGAGGCCGTGGAGCAGCGTATCGGACGCATCACTCCCAACGGGCACGTCACCTCATTCCCTCTCCCGAAACGTGAAGGGGGGCCAGGCGATTTGACAAACGGACCGGATGGAGCGCTTTGGTTCACCACGAAACACGCCGTGGGGCGCATGTCCGTGCATGGGCAGATGACCTTTTTGCCTTTGCCGTCCACCATGCAACCCGGCGCCATCGTCTCTGGGCCAGACGGCGCGCTCTGGTTCTCGGCGGCAACGCCTGGCCCCGCAATTGTACGCCTCTCAACAAACGGGCATATACGCATTTTCCCCTCTCTGCCCGCGGGAAGTCTCGCCTTTGGTGGCGACGGCGCTCTCTGGTTTACCAACCCAAACGGTCAGGACATTGGGCGTTTAACGCGCGCCGGTCAAAGCACGGCCTTTGCGCTCCCCGCACGGATAGGGCGTGACGCCGCGGGCCTCGGCTCTCCCATCAGCATCACCCGAGGGCCGGATGGCGCTCTTTGGTTCACCGAATTCGATCGGTTCATTGGACGCATCGACAGGCAGGGACACATCACCGAGTTTCCCCTGCCCAACCTCAAGTGCTGCATCCCTTTTTTCATCACGACCGGCCCCGACCATGCCTTATGGGTGACGGAACTGTATGGGAACGGGGTCGAGCGCATCACTCTGCGGGGTCACGTGAGACAATTTGAGTTCCATACACGTTCAGCCGGTCCTCTAGGAATCGCCGCCGGCCCAGACGGCAACCTATGGGTGACAGCGACGTGCAGCAACCGCATCGTGCGCGTCACGCCTACCGGTCAGGAGGTCGAATTTGCTGTATCTACCCGGCATGGCACAAGCGATTACTGCTTCGGCTTTGTGTAAGTGGGTATAGTGGACAGTGGACCTGCTCCCCGACGACAGCGCTCAGCTCACCTTGCTGAGCATCCGTGAGGGGACATTGATCCTGGAGATCGAACAGGGTTTTCAGGCGATGACTTTGCTCCGGGTTGAGTAAATCATCCTCTGGCTCATCGACCACCAAGGGGATATCGCTGTCCATTTGCACACTGCCCATTGGCTACCTCCCCGCAACGCCGAAAATCCGTCTTTGCCTGTAGTATAGAACACGCGCACCATGTACGTGTGCGTCAACGATCCGACGCGGACACCGCCACACAAGATCGACGTGGCCGAGCAGCCTTGCTCCAACAGGCGGCCAACCTGCTCAACGTGCTGGATAGGGAGCGCAACGTGTCCGAGTAGGAGCGTCGATAAGGCATGCCAATGGGAGGACACTACTCATGATGTGGGATAGCGACGAGCAGACCGCCCTCGGCGTCGACGCCGTGCATGGAGCGGCCTACGTGGAGGCCCTCGACGACTACGCACAGGCCTGCGGGCAGAACGCCCCTCAGCCGTGGCGCGCCTTGCTCTACATCGGGACGAGTGACGCCATCCTGTGGGCCTGGCTGCGACCGCGACTTGACTACGCGCGGGGGACAGCCGACCTGCACGGCCAGGTGGAGCTACCGGGGGTAGAGGATTGGGGCGTCCCATTGGCGTCGCATGGGAGCACGCAGGCGGGACAACTCCTCCAGGTGGCGCGTCATCTATTTGGCGATGAGTCCGAGCCAACGCTTCATCTCAGAGGTCTGCTACAGAGGCTGTCGGACCGCGGCTACCATGTCCTGATGGGCGCGCTGCACGAGTACCGGGGGCATCACTAAGGCCCGCAGGCCTCGCCGTTAATCTTCGATTGATGGGACTGCACGGCTGAGGATGGGGCCGGCGCGCACCTTCCTGAGCGCGTCGTGGAACTCCGCCGCATCGTCGCGCCGCAGCGCGAACGCCAGTCCGTCGAACTCGCGCGCCTCCCACCACCGCCGCACACGATGCTCGACACCGTCGTCGAGGACGCCGCCCAACTCACGATAGGCTTGCAGGACGGCGCGGGCAAACGGAGCGCCGAGATGGAGCCCGGTCGCAAAATCCTGCGCCGGATCGCCCACCGCGGCACACTCGAAGTCGACGACGCCGGCGACCGATGTCGCAGCGCCCTCCGCGGCGCCCCTGTCGTCCACCAGAATGTTCTCGTACCAGAGGTCGCCGTGGCAGAGCGACGGCGTATAGCGCCGCATGGCGTCGTCGCCGAGAAAGACATCCCACCACCGCTCGAGCGCGTCATACTCACCAGGCGGAAGGACGGCGCGCAGCGCAGGCATCACGTTGTCGCGCAGCCGCGGCCACCCAGCCTCCCGGTCGCCAGGGTCGGATAGGTCGGGCAGCCCCAGCGCCGTCACATCCCGCGGCGGAACGCGATGCAGCGCGACGAGGAAGGCCGCCACGTCCCGCGCGATACGCGCCGCGTTGCTAGCGGCGAGATCCCGCGGCTGGAGCGGCCGGCCGCGTAACTTCGGGTAGCCCATCACGCCGAAGGGGAAGCTCTCGGAGGGTCCGGCAGACCAGCGCGGGTCGGGCACGGCGACGGGCAGGCGCGGGCCGATAGCAGGCAGCAACAGCGCCTCTCGAGCGTAGCCGTCCGCGGCATCCTGATTGCGGGCGATGCGGAAGACAACGCCGCCGTCCGTTTCCACGACGAGGCTGCGAAACCCGCCGCCCAACACGCGCGTCGTCACGACATCCAGCTCGGGGAAGGCTGCTCGGAGGTTCGCGGCAATCGTATCGAGATCGTGCATGCTCTCTAAAGGCTCACCGGGGCCATGTAGTTCTCGCGGCATGACGGTCGTAGCGGGGTAGGGGCGTATTGCATACGCCCAGTGGTGGCGCGACCGGGCGTATGCAATACGCCCCTACCCCGAGAATCATTCGCTTGATCGAGAACTACATGGCCCTGAAAAGCTCACCTAGCTGCTCTCGCCTGTCGCTGCCCTATCGTATCACGCCACCGTCACGTTCCTCGACCCTTTGGACGACATCGGTGCGCTGGGACGACGCCTGTGCGACGAGCTCGGGGCGATGCCGCTCCAGGGCGGAGATCAACTCGGCGACGGAGGGCACGGTGAGGTCCGGCGTCAGCGACGAGTTCTCGCGGTGGACGGCCTGGATACCGGTCCGCACCAATACCCCATAGAGCCCGAGCGCGGCGGCGATGGCGATGTCGGTCACCAGGCTGTCCCCTACGATGATGGTCCTGGCCGGATCGGCGCCCGTGGCGGTCATTAAGGCCCGGCACAGCGCCGGCTCCGGCTTACCGATCGTGGTCGCGCTGACGCCGGCGGCCAACTCGAGCGCCGCGGTCAGCGTGGCGGTTCCCGGGATCAGGCCGTCGCCGTGCGGGATCTGGTGGTCTCCGTCCGTGGCCACGAGGCGCGCGCCCGCCAGCAGCGCCGCCTGCGCCGTGCGCAGGCGCTCGTAGGTAAAGGCATGATCGGGGCCCACGACGACCGTGTCGTACGGCGGTTGGCCGTCCCGCAGCGCGTCGAAGCCTTCCGCCGCCAGTTCGTGGCGCAAGGCCGGCGGACCAAGCACGAGCAGGGAGCGGGGTGGGTCGGGCAAGCGGCTCAGATAGAGCGCCGTCGCGTGGGCGGCGGTCACCAGCCCATCCGGCTCGACGCCGATGCCCAGACAGTGCAGCTTGGCCAGGCAGTCGGCGCGGCTGTGCCCCGCGTTGTTGCTGGCGAAGAGTACGCGATGCCCGCGCGAGCGCAGCACGGCCACTGTGCGCGTGGCGCCAGGGATAGCCTCGTCGTCGTGGTAGAGCGTGCCATCCAGATCGAAAATAAAAGTGCTCACAGTGTTCCCTCAGCGTTCCCTGTCCCTCTCTATGTGACACCTCGCACATGGCGTGCCCGGTGTTCTCTATGGGATGCCTACGGCTCCTTTAATAGTCCTCTACGGTCCCGGCACCCAACTACACAGGCGCGCTGGTCGGAGGGTCTGTGAATTGTTAGCCTGGGGGCGCGTGGAGCCCCTGGAGACGCCCCTCCCATCGCTGCACCGGCGACTTGTCACAGACCATGAGGGACGGTCGCGGCGCCGTGGCATCCATCGTGCGGTTATACCGAAGCACCGGAGCCCTGCCCCGTCCCCCGTGACCACGTGGTACGCTGCTGGAAACGGGACAGGGGCGGTCCATCGAGGCGACGAAGACCCACGGGCCGAGACGAGCGGCACGCAAGCGCTAGTGAAACTACAAGGAGACAGGCTTATGGATGACTTGTCGGATATTGCCCCCGGCGCTCAAGTGCGGGCCGGCAATGATCAGGTGATCGGGACGGTCGCCGAATCGGAAGGGGTTGGTACGTCGGCGGCGCGGCGCGACTCGATTGTCGTGCTAGCCCAGGATGGCGCGGCGGACTACCGCATCCCCCTCTCCGCGGTGCGTTCAGTGGACCGCAACTCCACTCCGCCCACGGTCTATCTCACACTCGCGCCGGGCGACCTGAGCGCCTACCAGGGCCTCTCGGCCACGCAGACGACTCAGACGATACGGGCCGCGGCGGCCACGCAGACAGCACAAACCACGCGGTCGATGGGGCATGAGGTATGGCGGCCCCAGGAGGACGACGCCACGCTGCGCATCCCCGTGATCGGCGAAGAGCTGACCGTGCGGACGCAAGAAGTGCAGCGCGGCATGGTCCACATTCACAAGGGTACGGAGACAGTGGAACAGGCGATGACTGTTCCCGTGTACTACCAGGAGGCGGTCGTCGAGCGTATCCCGGTGGACCGCTATGACCCCGATGCCGCGCTCGACCCGAACGAGACAATCATCCCCGTGCTCGAGGAACAACTGGTCGTGGAAAAACGCACCATCGTGACCGAGTATATCCGCATCCGCACCACGCGCGTGACGGAGGAACAGACCGTGAGCGACACGCTACGGCGCGAAGTGGTCACGGTGACGCAAGAGGAGGGCGCCCGACGATGAGTAACGTCACGACAGACCCCGCGGCCGGCACGTTCGCCGATGCGTTCACAGAGCAGGATATCGAGATCCTCTTGATGGGAGAAGAGGTCATCGTGGGCAAGCGAACCAGGGTCAGCGAGGAGATACGCCTGCATACCGAGCGCATCACACAACAGCGCGAGGTGACCGATACGGTGCGCAAGGAACGCGTCACCATCGAGGGCACCGGCGATCTGGCCGAGGAGTCGACGTCCACCGGGAGCAGGAGCGCGCGGGGACAAGGGGTGAGCCAGGCCGAGTCCGACCAGCCCGCCGGACATGGGGTGCTCGGGTCGGTCCGCGACGCGTGGGACAACCTTACCCACGGCGAGTGACGAGTGACGAGAGCGGTGGTCGTCGCCAACGGCAGCCTGCCCGAGCCGGACGTCTACCGGGGGCTGATCGAGGAGGCGGACATCGTCGTCGCGGCCGACGGGGGGGCACGGGCGCTGCTACAGGCCGGCCGGCCTCCTGACCTGATCGTGGGCGACATGGACTCGCTGCCGCGCGACCTCCTCGCGCGGTGGCAGGCGGCGGACGGGGAGGTCTTGGCCGTCTCACCGGTAAAAGACGAGACGGACCTGGAACTGGCGCTACGCCAGGCGATGGACCGTGGTGTACGGTCCATCGCCATCCTTGGCGCCCTCGGTGGCCGCGCCGACCATGCCACGGCCAATCTGCTCCTGCTGGCGAGCGATTTTCTCCGTGGGGTAGACGTGGCCATCCTCGACGCCGAGACGCGGGTGACGGCGCTACGCGGCGGGGAAACAACGCTCATTCGCGGCATGGAAGGCGATCTCGTCACGCTGCTGCCGGTCACGGAGCGCGCGGCGGGCATCGTGACCGATGGCTTGCTGTACCCGTTGAACGGGGAAACGCTCCCGCTGGGCCTGCCGCGCGGGGTGAGCAACGTGCTACTCGGGCGAGAGGCCGGCGTGCGCCTCGGCCACGGCGTCCTGCTCGTCTTCCATACGTGGAGCGGAGCACGGCCTTTGGCGTGGTGGCCGACGACATAGCCGTTATGGCTGATCGGACGCCATGGTCTCAAACCAGGCGCGGAGACAGCGGTGGTAGTCCTGGTGCGTTGCCAGAATCAGTGTCTCGACCGTGGTGTGCGAGGGCTTGCCGAGCGACGCGCCCCAGGCGCCCGCGGTTGGCGACAGACCCGCCGCCGTACGGTCGGACACACCGTCCCACAGGAGCAAGAGGCCCTGCGTCTCTTTCTGGCCGACGAAGACGGCGGCGAAGTCGGCCAGGTAGCCCAGCACTTTATAGACGCTGTCCGCGATGTACCCGGGATTGCGCGTGCGTTTGACTTCGACCAGCAGATGACGCGCTTGCCGACCCTGGCCCTGCCGCATCTCGACGATCAGGTCCGGCCGCCGCGTCGCCCCGGCCAAGCCGTAGCGCTCGAAGATGGCGCGGTAGCGGCTGTCACGCCGCCAGTGAGCAGGCGTGTGGCCAAAGCGCAGCCGCACCAGGCCGCGGCCACGCGGCGCGCGATAGGTGAAAGGCGCGGAGTGGCGGCCGACAAGGTTCGCTGTCTGCAGCGCGTAGCCCAACTCGTCGAGGACCGTCGCCGCCCCCAGCAGGGCCCATAGCTCGTACAGGGCGTCATCGTCCAGGGGGATCAGCACGCGCTGCCGTAACGCGTCGCGCAACGCCGCGGGCGATGGGCGCCGGATCAACCCGTGATAGCGCGCATAGGCCCGCGCCAGCAGACGGACCGCATGGCGCGGCGAGCGCCGGCAGGCCTCGAGGTCGCCGGTACGCACGGTCATGGCGGCGGCCGTCTCCAGGCCGGTCGCTCGGAGACGGCCGTCCCGCAAGGCGCGATCCACCGCCCCGGCCAGGCGCGCAACCTTGGCGCTCCAGCGAACCGCGTCCGCGCCCTCTACCGACGGCGCTGCCGGTTCCGCCATGACCTCACCGTCGCGGCCCGACGGGCGCAACGCCAGGCAGGAGGCGTGCAGCGATTGCAAGGTCGCAATCAACAGCCGCGTCTCGGGGGTCGCGAAGCCCTTGCGCGCCGCCAGGGTGACAAAGAGAGCGCGGTTGGCGCCGCCCGTCGTGGCCCGCGCCGCCACCGTGGCGCTCCAGGCGATGGAGCCGCGCACGGCGCCGCGACCGGCCTCCAATCGCGGCGGCGCGACCGGATGGATCTCCGCCAGGAGGATCGGCAGCGCGACCGTGACGAACCGCTCCACCTCGTCGCCAAGGACGAAGTGGAGGTGGGCCAACGTCCCCAGCGACGCGGCGGAGAGCCCCGTCAGATTGGCCGCCAACGCGGTCGCCGCGGGCACGTCGCTGGCGTGCGCGCCGACATAGCGCCACAGGCCGTCGGCGATCTCCGCCAGCACCCGCTCGCGGTCCGCCTCCGTCCAGCATCCCTCAGCGTCCGTCACGTTAGCTCCCGATTCTGTTGCCGGCGATCAGCATCGTATCGCGCCAGGACAGGTCTCTCACCCCTGGAACAGTGTGACGGACCCTGGCGCAAAGAGCAAAGTGTAGCAAAAGGAAGAGGGGTGAGGGCCGGTCTGTAACCACTTTGTAAGGACTAGGTTAGCCCGGCGTAAGACCTATAGCCGATAATAAAGATGCGGGGGCGTTTGTGCCTCCGACAGGACTCTATCGACCATTAGGAGGTCTCTACCATGGCTCTTGCCACGCGTTCGCTTACTCTCGCCGGCGGTCTGGCCCTCGCCCTCACCGGTTTTGCCGCCTCGGCGTCCGCCGCGGACTCGCATATGCTGCAACTCCACAGCACCATGATGGCTACCCACTCTACGGGCTCGGCTACGGTGGCGCAGACATCGATGGACGACTACAAGGTCACGATCACGGCGGCGAATCTGCCTGCCGCGACCATGATCCGTATTCAAGACCACTCGGTACGCCACGTCTACGTGGCCTGGGCGTCCGATCAGATGCCGTCGCGCACCCATATGATGATGGGCATGCTGGCCAAGATCCCGCTCCACGCCACGGGCAACGGCGCCTATACCGGCAGCCGCACGGTCATGATGAAGCACGTCGCGTTCGTCTTCGTCACTGCCGAGGGCTCCGCGGCGGTCAGCAAGCCCGCGACGCCCTACGGCGCCGTGCTCATCAGCGGCATGATGCGCTAAGGGTCCGTCAAAGGATAAACGTCCCAATTCTTCGCCGAATCCACACTTGAAACGGGCGGGTAATTGATACCTTTATTGCCTGGCGGCCCCTAAGAAGCGGTCAGCCGCTTGATGCGCTACGAAGCGGTCAGCAGTCGTCATCGGCCGCCAACTCCACCCGGGAGTTGGCGGCCGATGACGACTGCTGACCTTCTCCATTTAATGATTCGACAGCGCCGCCGGCAGGTCGATATGCCCGGCGCCCAGGCCGGAGGCGTAGTCGGGATTCTGGTCGCCGATCGTCGTCGCCGAGTTCCTGATGCGCGCGTGGATGGCGTTCTGGCTCACTTGAGTTTTCTGGAACCTGGAGATGCAACGCTTGACGCGGGCCTAAGGATGGACGTACAGTGAGCGTACGTCGGCGCGGCACGACGGTTTTTGCCGCATGCGCCTTGATGTATGAGGGGGTGACCATGGACGGAGACGGCAAGTCTTTGCTGGGGTGGGGATTGATCGGGGCCAGCACCATCGCGCATGAGTGGATGGTCGCCGCCATCAACGCCCAGCCCGACGGCCACGTCGCGGCCGTGCTGAGCAGCGATCCCGAGCGGGCGCGCCGCTTCGCCGCCGACCATGCCATCCCGCGCTCCTACGATACCCTCGACGGGCTGCTGGCCGACCCGGCGGTCGGCGCCGTCTATATCAGCACCACCAACGAGCGGCACAGGGAGCAGACCCTGGCGGCGGCGCGCGCGGGCAAGCACGTGTTGTGCGAGAAGCCGCTGGCGCTGACCCTGGACGATGCGCGGGAGATGGCCGCGGCCTGCCGCGCCGCCGGCGTCCTGCTGGCGACGAACCACCACCTACGCAACGCCGCGACGCATCGCGCCCTGCGCCGCCTGGTCGCCGAGGGCGCCATCGGTCGGCCCCTGGCCGCGCGCGTCTTCCACGCCGTCTACCTGCCGCCACACCTGCAGGGCTGGCGCATCGCGCGGCCGGACGCGGGCGGCGGCGTGATCCTGGACATCACCGTGCACGACGTCGATACCCTGCGCTTCGTCCTGAACGACGAGATCGACGAGGTGACGGCGCTCGCCGGCAGCCAGGGCCTGGCTCAGGGCGGCTTGGAGGATGCCGTGATGGGCGTGCTGCGCTTCCGCGGGGGTGTCCTGGCGCAGTTCCACGACGCCTTCACCGTGCGCCATGCCCCCACCGGCCTGCAGGTCCACGGCACGGAGGGCTCGCTCTTCGCCGAGGACGTGATGACGCAGCAGCCCACAGGGCAGGTCTACCTGCAGCGTGGCGACGGCCGCGAGGAGATCGACATCGGCCCTCCAGAAAACCTGTACGAGCGCTCGGTGCGCCTCTTCACGGCCGCAACACGCGGCGAGGGTCAGCCCGCCGCGACGGTCGAGGACGGCCTGGCCTCGCTGGCCGCCGCCCTCGCCGTGCGCGAGTCGGCCCGCAGCGGCCGCGTCACGCCCGTCCCCACAGTCGCTGAGATCCGATCAGTGGGCACACCTTGACGAAGTGGCGCTGCCGCTATTCCGGCACTGTCGCCTGCGCCTGATGGAGGGCCTGAACGGCGCGCGAGGCCAGCAGCTCCAGGCCCTCGCCGGTGGTCGCGCTGATTGCCACGCCGTCGGGGAAGCGGCGCCACAGCGCGGCCAGGCGCTCGGCGCGGCGCTCGGGCGTCAGCAGGTCGACCTTGTTGAACACGGCCAGCACGGGCGCGGTTGTTCCCAGCTCCTCCAGTTCCTCCAGCACCACGTCGGCCTGCCCCAGCGCGTGCGGCGACGACGCGTCCAGCACGTGCAGCAGCAGATCGGCCTCGTTGAGCTCCTCCAGCGTGGCGCGGAAGGCCGCTACCAGCGCGGCGGGCAGCTTGTGGATGAAGCCGACCGTGTCGGTGAGCAAGAGCGGCTGGTTCGTGCCCGCGTTCCAGCGGCGCGTGGTCGGGTCGAGCGTGGCGAACAGCTTGTCGGCCGACTCGGCGCCGCCGCGGGTCAGGTGGTTGAGCAGGGTCGATTTGCCGGCGTTGGTGTAGCCGACGAGGGCGACGCCACGGCCCGCCTCGCGGCGCTGGGCGCGCTGGGTGGCGCGGCTGCGCCGCACGCCCTCCAGCTCGCGCTCCAGGCGCGTGATGCGGTCGCGAATCTGCCGGCGGTCGCTTTCCAACTGCGTCTCGCCTGCGCCGCCGCGCGTCCCGGTGCCGCCGCGCTGCCGCTCCAGGTGTGTCCAGAGGCGGGCCAGGCGCGGCAGACCGTAGCGCGCCTGCGCCAACTCGACCTGCAGCATACCCTCGCGGGTGCGCGCGCGCTGCCCGAAGATCTGCAGGATCAGGGCGGTGCGGTCGACCACGCTGCCGGGGCCGCACAGGGCCTCCAGTCCCTTCTGTTGGGCCGGGGCCAGTTCGTCGTCGGCCAGCACCAGCTCGCAGTCGTCGGCGCGCATCAACTCGGCCACGTACTGCGCCTTGCCCTCGTTGAGGTACGTGCGCGGGTGGGGCGAGCGCAGCCGCTGGCTGACCTGCCGCACCGGCGTGACCCCGGCGGCGGTGGCCAGGCGCGCCAGCTCCTCCAGGCTCGCCTCGGTGTCCCATGGCGCGTCGACCGCATCCGGCACGCGCGGGCCGGCCGGCTCGACGGCGACGAGAATGGCGCGCGGCGGGCCCTTGCGCGTCTGCATGGCGCGCAACGGCGCCGGCGCATCGAGCTGGCCGGCCAGGCGTTGCGGCCCCTCGCGCCCCTCGTGCCCGTTCCCGTGGTGTCCCGTCGTCTCGTGCTCGTACCGCCCGTTGCCATTGCCGTATGCGGCGCCGTTATGCTTCGATCCTCGCCCTGTCTTTGTCATGCGTCCTCGTACCTCCGTCCGGGTGTGCTCCTGTCGTGTGTACCAGATCAGGAGAGGGCAGTTTGAGCGCCCGTGGACGTGGGGCATCTAGACTGTAGTCTACGCCACCGCGAAGATAGCGGGCGTGCGATAATCTGTTGGGGTTGGCAGACTGTATCGGGGTGATGGAGGAGCATGAGCGTCTATTTATCCACGCTGCTGGGAGCGCGCCTGGTCGACGTGAGCGGGCGAACGGTCGGCCGCCTGGACGATCTGATCGCGCGCGTGGAGGGCGCCGACCCCGCTCCGGTGGTCGGCCTGGTGACCCGCGGCCAGGGCGAAGACCGCTTCCTGCCCCTGGCGAGCCTGACCAACCTGGCGCCCGACGCCGGGCGGGTGTCCCTCGTGGCGGGCGCGACGGAGCCGCGGCCCTACGCGCGACGGCCCGCCGAGGTCATGCTGGGACGCGACGTGATGGACGGCGAAGTGATCAGCCTGCGGGAGCCGCGCGTGGTGCGGGTCAACGACGTGGCGCTGGACAGGGCCGGCGACGACTGGGCGGTGACGGGTATCGACATCGGCACGCGTACGCTCGTGCGCCGGCTGCTGCTCCCCCGCGCCGTGCGGTTGCGCCGGGCAGCGGCAGCCGGCCGCTCGGCGCACGTGTTGCCGTGGGCCGAGATCGAGTTGCTGGCCAGCGAGGTCCCGGGAGGCGGGGTAGCGGCCGACCACCGCCGCCTGGCGCGGCTACACCCGGCCGATATCGCGCGCGTGGCCGATGCAGTGCCCATCCGCCAGGCCACCGAGATCGTCTCCTCGCTCGACGATCAGCTTGCCGCGGACACCATGGAGGAGATGATCGACGCCAAGCAGGCCGACGTGGTCGAGCAGCTGGAGCCCGAGCGCGCCGCCGATATCCTGGACCAGATGGCGCCCGACGCCGCCGCCGACGTGATGGCCGAGTTGGAGCCCGAGGTCGTGGACGATGTGCTGCAACGGATGGTCCCGGAAGAAGCGGCCGACGTCCACGCCTTGCTGACCTATGCCAAGAACACCGCGGGCGGCCTGATGACCACCGACTACGTGATGGCCCCAGGCGCCTTGCGCGTTAGCGAGGCGGCCGCGTACCTGCGGCCCCAACTCGAGCGCCACGACGTCGTGGCCTACCTCTACGTGGTCGAGGAGACGCGCGAGCGCCGGCTGGCCGGCTACCTCTCGCTGCGCGATCTCCTCCTGGCCGACCCGTCGGCGCGGCTCGACGCGGTGATGACCGCCGACCTGCGCCACGTGTCGCCGAACACGTCCGCGGCGGCGGTGGCCCGGATCATGTCCGAATACAACCTGCTAGCGCTGCCGGTGACCGATCCCGAGGGCCGGCTGCTCGGCATCATCGGCGTGGACGACGCCTTGGAAATCATCCTGCCGCGCGAGTTGCGCCGGCGCATTCCACGAGTGTTCAGCTAAGTAGGCGCTGGTACGTTCCTGGGAGCGCCGGCTTCCAGCCGGCACACGTCGGGCCGGCTGGAAGCCGGCGCTCCCAGGGGGTGTCGTCTCTTGAATAAGGCAGGCTAGAGGAGAATCCATGCAGGGCAGCGGAACCGGCGCCAGCGCCGACAGCGGGGAGGGCTCGGGCACGCCTCTGAGCGAGGCCATCGAGCCGGGTGAGACGGGTATCCCTGGAACAGGCTTCTTGCCGCCGGCCGCGGGCGGCATCGCCCCGGCGACCGTGCCTCCCGACGGGCTCGATCCTCTCGCACAGGCGCGGCGGCTGGTGCGCCGGGTGCGCGTCCCGCGCGTGGGACTGCTGGCCTACGTCGCCGCGCTGGGTCCAGGGCTGATCACGGCTAACGCGGGCAACGATGCGGGCGGCATCGCCACCTACGCCTCGGTCGGGGCATCCTACGGGTATAGCCTGCTGTGGATGATGATCCTGATCACCGTCTCGCTGGGCGTGGTGCAGGAGATGTGCGCGCGCATGGGCGCGGTCACGGGCAAAGGGCTCTCCGCGCTGATCCGCGAGAACTTCGGCATCCGGCTGGTGGCCTTCGCCATGCTGGCCTTGCTGATCGCCAACGGCGGCACCGCCGTCTCCGAGTTCGTGGGCATTGGCTCGGCGCTGGGCATTGTGGGCATCCCATCGGCGATCGGCGTGCCCGCCATGGCCGTGCTGATCTGGCTGCTGGTGGTGCGCGGCTCGTACCGCCGCGTCGAGGTCATCTTCCTGCTGATGACGCTGGCCTTCTTCGCCTATCCGATCTCGGCCGTGCTGGCCCACCCCGACTGGGGCAAAGTAGCGCGCCAGGCGGTGATCCCCTCCTTCCAGTTGAACGCCGCCTACATCTTCACCTTCGTGGCCACCGTGGGCACCACCATCACGCCCTACATGCAGGTCTACCTGCAGTCGAGCGTGGCCGAGAAGAACGTGACCATGCGCCACTACAAATACGAGCGGGTCGACGTCTACAGCGGCTCGATCTTCTCCAACCTGGTGGCGGGCTTCATCATCATCTGCACCGGCGCGACGCTGTTCGCGCATGGCGAGACGGTCACGCTGGCCGACGACGCAGCCAAGGCGTTGGCGCCGTTCGCGGGCGCCTACGCCCCGACGGTGTTCGCCATCGGCCTGTTCGGAGCGTCGATGCTGGCCGCCGCGGTGTTGCCCCTCGCCACAGGCTATTCGATCACCGAAGCGTTCGGCCTGGAGCGCGGCGTCGATAAGTCGTTTCGTGACGCGCCGGTGTTCTGGGGCATCTTCACCGGCCTGATCGCCCTCGGCGCCCTGATCGGCGTGTTCATCCCCCGTGCGGCCGTGGTGCAGTTGCTGCTGGTGGTGCAGGTCGTCAACGGCGTGCTGCTGCCCATCCTGCTGATCTTCATCCTGCGCCTGGTCACCAGCAAAGACATCATGGGCCAGTATACCAACGGCCGCGTCTACAACGCGCTGTCCTGGATCACGGTGGTGGCCATCGGCGCCATCTCGATCATGATGCTCGTCAGCACCATCCTGCCCGCCCTCGGCATCCACGTCTTCGGCCTATAGAAGAGCTAATCGCCGTCCTGCACGGCGCGCAACAGTGGCCTGACTCGTTCCCATAGTGTTAGGCGCTCAACGGCGCCGCATCTATCTTGCCGTGCTTGATTAGCCAGTCCACCGCCTCGCGGATCGCCTGCAGCGAGGAGTAGCGCGGCCGGTAGTCGATCAGGCGTTGCGCCTTGGCGATGCTGCAGTTGGGGCTGTGCGCGATGTGATCGTAGGCGGCCTGTGCTTTCTCGGGCGTGACCGCCGCGCGGTACTCCTCCAAGGGCAGGAAACGGAGGCGCGCTTCCTGACCGAACCACCCGGCCACGGCCTCGGCGTAGCCGCGCAACGTCAGCGCCGCCGGGGAGACGACGTGGAAACTCTCGCCTATCGCCGCGCCGCGATTGGCCATGGCCTGCACGAAGGACTGCGCCACGTCGTCGGCATGGACGTGGTGCACCGTCTCCATGCCCAGGTTGGGCAGGAGCAACTCGCGCCCCTGCGCCAGCGCGGTGAAGACGCCCGGATCAAAGTCCGCCGCCGGGCTGACGGGTTCCCAGCCCGGCCCCACGATGTGCCCGGCGTGCAGGACTGTCGCCGGCAGACCGCCGCGACGCGACTCGTCCAGCAGGTAGCGCTCGATGGCCGCTTTCTTGACGCCGTAATCGCCGAAGGGGCGGCGCGGCTGCTCCTCGGTGGTGGGGACCTCGACGCTGGGACCATGCACCCAGATGGTGCCGCAGTGCAGCAGGTGCGAGGCCTGTCCGCGGATGGCCTCGACCAGTTGCCGCGCGCGCTCCGGCTCGAAGCAGATTAGGTCGACCACCACGTCGGGCTCGAGCGCGCGCACGCGACGGCCGAACGTCCCGGCGGCGTCCTCCGCGTCGCGGTCGGCGGTCACCTGCCGCACCCGCTCCCAGGCCCCATCCGGTCGGTATGGCTGCTGCTGTCCCCGACTGACTACCATGACCTCGTGTCCCAGCTCTACCAGACGCGGCACCAGATACGTCCCGATATGACCGCGCCCGCCGATCACCACCACGCGCATCGCCTCTCTCCTCTCCCTGTTGTTTGCCCGACTGTTTCATGGTACAGCGTGACAGTGGCCCGCGGCTGGAGCCGCATAGCACAGGACAACGGCTAACGTCCTGCGGCGACACGGATGAAGACACTTCAGTGTCCGCTTGTGCCATGCGACTTTAGTCGCAGGTCAACATCACGTTGTCATAGTACATTCCGAGACGCCAAGGGAATGGTTATGCGGGTAAGCGATCGACGGCGCCGTCGGCCACCGCGCTGACAGCCGCGGCGAGGGCGCGCAGGCGAGGTACCCGCGCGGGCAGCGCATCGTGGTCAGTCAGGCCCACGTCCGCGGTCAGCGTGTCCACCGCGGCCTGGGACATCCGCGCCTGCTCGGGGGCGCACCACTGGATGGCGGTGTGCGCGATGATCAGGAAGCTTGCAATCCAGAACATCGCCTCGCGGTGTTGGCCCTCGTCGATCATCTCGCGCGCGCCATCGACGATGTACGGCCGTACATGGGGCTGGAGCTTGAAATCGAACGGTACCCAGCGATCCTTGACCGCCTCCGCCAGGTCGAAGGCGGCCGCGCACGCGGCCAGATACACCTCCACCTGTCGCCGGTCGAGCCGGTCATAACCGAGCAGGCGCAGCGTCTCTTCGTGCAGGTCGGGCCGCCCCTCCGATGTGAGCACGCGGCGCAGCAGCGCCAGACTGCGCCGATAGGTGGGTCGCTCCAGGTGAGCGACGGCCAGCAGGCCCGAAAAGGCCAGCGCCGTGCTCGGCAGCAACCACAATGGTTGCTCATCGGAGCGATCCGCGCGGTAGCCGGGCTGCGCGGCGCGGGCTACGGCCTCTAGCATCCCATCGACGGATGCCTTCATAGGGATGCAACGCGCCCGCACCCACTCGCGCCGCCCGTAGTCGCGCGCCACCCGCTCGTGCAATGGGCGCAGCAGGCCCAAGGGGTCGGCGAGGATACCGTCGACGACCAGGTTGCCGGCCAGGTCGGGATCGGCGAGGACCGCCTCGGGCGAGCGATAGCGCGCGACGCCGGCCACGCCGCACTCCAGGATCAGTCCCTGGTAGGCGAGGTCCTGGCCCTCCGCCTCCGGTGTCCCCTCCGCGGGCGGGTCCGCGAGCAGCAGCCGAACGTCGACGTCCAGGTAGGGGGGGAACGGGTCCTGGCGAGGCAGCGACAGGATGCCGCCGGCGAGGTGGGCGCCGCTGAAGCCCGGCGTGCGACTCCCCTGCGTATCAACCCATTCCCTGGCCAGCGCGATCGCGCGTTCGACGTTCATGGGATCAGTATGGGCCATGTTTTTTCCCAATACCTTATCTCTCTCTCGTCGCCATGGTACTACTGCTCAGTGGGATTGTCCAGACGGTGCGTGGGCTGTTGCGTCGTGGGCGCGCCCCACGATTGTGAGACCGCCTGACCATAAATGGTCATGGCAGGGCACGGACCCTGAAGGGTCTCTTCTCGCCCGTCACCTGGCGCGCACCCAGCGTGCGCGGGGCTCTCGCACCGACCTTTTAAGGTCCGTCTCCTGCCATGGCCTTTCAAGGTCAGGCTGTCCGCACGCACGATCACAATCTCGGGGCGTACCCACGTCACAGTGGGCTGTTGCGTCGCGGGCGAGGACGGGGCCAGGGCGAACGGATCACCTGGTAGCGTAGCCGTCAGTCGCCGTCTTTGCCGATACCGTGCCGCGCGTTCCAGGCCTGTAGCTCGGCCAACAGTCGCACGGGTACCGCCTGGTCCGGCCGCTCGACCTGCCAGTTGATCACTTCGAGCATCGGACCCGCCCGGTCCGGGGCCGAAAGGTCCAGGTGCTTGGACTCGGCCGCCAGCACGTCCGCTGCCGCGCCCATCCGCTTGCGGATCTGGTCGTAGGTCTCGTCGATGAAACTCGGCGCGGGTTGCACGGTGTAGGCGTTGAGGTCCTCGGCCGTGAGTTGCGACGGGTCGTTCTTGTTCTGGAACAGGTCGTAGAGCGGCGCGGCGTTCTGATCGTAGGTCGAGAGGTACGGCAGGCCTAGCAACAGCTCGATCGTCTTGAGCACGGAGGCCTGCGAGTAGTGAATGTGGCTCACGTAGCCCGGCTTACCGTCGAGACCCACGTGCTTGGCGTAGGGCGAGATCACCAGGAGTTCGTTGCGGTGCCCGTCCACGTGGTCGAGCGCGTCTTGCGAGTCGTCCTCCATCACCAGGATAGCGGTCTGCTTCCAGTACCTGGAGCGCGAGATGGCCGCCACGAGCATGCCCAGGCCGGCGTCGTTCTGGGCGATGTAGGCGCGCGGCGAGAGCGGACCGCTAAAGGCGTTGGTGTGGTCCTCGCCCATGATGACGTAGCTGAAGTTCTTGAGCGACCCCGTCGAGGTAACCATCTGTGACCCATCGAGGTTGAGTCCCACGTCGGACAGAAACCCCTGCGCGGTCTTTCGATCGTCCTGAGTAAGGGATAATTGGCTCGACGCCGCGAGGCTAAAGTTGGCGTCGGGCAACGCGGCGCACGCACCCTGGAACGAGAGCGGCGCGCCAGGCGACACGGGAGGAGCGGACGGTGTGCTCATGCTGGCCACTCCAATCAGTTCACCGTAGTCGCGGAACGTGAACGGATTGGTCGAGGCCGCGGTTGCCGCCTGGCGCAGCAGCGCCGACTGGAAGATGGTGCAGTTGTGCGGTGAAGAGACCGCGCTGACGGTGTCGTTGAAGGTCGGGCGCGGCCCATAGTACAGCCGCCACGTCTTCTCAACGTAGTCGTTGACGTTGGCTGCGGCCGTCCACCAGTGCCCTTGCACCGAGGCCTCGCCGTCCGAAAAGAAGCTGTCACTGGTGGCGAAGGCCGTGAACGAGGCCGGGTTGGTGGCGCTGATGGGGTCGCCCACCAACGCGTGCGCGTTGGGCGTGTGGTCCCGGCCCAGGATCGCCAGGCTCGGGTCGCCGTTGATCGTGTCCGTCCCGGGCCTGTTGCGCCCCTGGTCTATCGCCAGATCGCCAAGCACCTGGTCGAACGAGCGGTTCTCGCGTACGACCTCGATCACGTACTTGATGGGCGTGGCCGGCTGCGTGGTCAATGAGAGCGGCGAACTCGCGTCGATGCCCGTCGCCGGTATCGGGTTGTTCGCCCCCCGCGTCATGTCCGCCGTGCTAGCATACGCGATGTCGCGCTGGACCGTCCGCAAGCCCGTCGTCAGCGCGCTCTTGTCCGGCGCCGCCACCGCCTGCATGATCCCCGGCATGTTGTTGCCGTCGTAGTAGTAGTTCTCCGGTACCGACGCCCCCAGTTCCGGGTGGTCCGGGTAGCGTGACCCCAGCCCCTTGGCCGAGGCGACGTACACCGTCGACCCGTTGGGCGACACCGCCACCCCGCTCGGGTACCACCCCGTGGGGATCATACCGCCCACCACGAGGCTCCCCGCCAGCGGCGACGCCGTGCCGCGCCGCCCGCTGCCCACCGCCCCGCTGTCAAAACCGGCCTGCGTGCCCAGGACCGCCACCGCGTCGTCCCCCGCCAGAGCCACGTACACCCGCTGCCCGTCGGGCGACACCGCCACCGCGTTGGGCGTCGAGCCCAGGGTCTCGCCGGGCAGCGCGTGCAACGTCAGCGTCGCGTCCACCGTCCCCAGCGCCGTCCCGATCACCGAGAGGGTGTCGTCGTCCGCGTTGGCCACGTAGACCCGCGCGCCGTCGGGCGCCATCGCCAGGCCCGTCGGGTGGTCCCCCACCGCGATCGTGCCCTGCAACACGCCGCTGCCTCCCGTCACCAGCAGTTGCGCGACGGAGTTGGTCCCCTCCTCGCTCACATACGCGGTGTAGGTCGGCGCCCCGTCGGCCTGCCCGATCACCGGGGACACGACCACACCGTAGGGGTACGCGCCACCCGAGGGCGCGGCGGGCGAGAGCACCACCTGCGTGTTGGCGTACGTTCGGGTGTCGATGATGTTGACCGTGTTCTCGAACTTGTGCGCCACGATGAGGTAGCGTCCGTCGGGCGTCACGGCCAGGCCCTGCGTGCAGGCGTTGCCGCTGCCGTAGGAGGGTACTTGCGCGGGCAGGTTCTTGACCGTGTCGGGCAGCGCGATGGCGCCCACCGGCCGCGGCGCGACGACATCGCGGCGCACCGGGAAGTCGTACACCGCGTCGTTCTGGCCGCCCGAGGCGTACAGATGCTGGCCGTCAGGCGAGAAGGCCACGCCGATGTAGAAGTAGTTGAACGAGGGCGATCCGCTGGGGTCATACTGCGTGGGCACGGCTTTGACCTCGTAGGCGCGCCCGGTGCGCAGGTCGGTCACCGTGAGCGACTCGTCCTCGGTGCGCGTGGTGGAGACGCCCTGGGTGGCCGTGAGCAACGGCTCGGGCGGGTTGTAGGTGCAGTTCTGTGTGCCCTGCGCGGAGCAGTAGAGCCCGGAGCCACCGTTAAGACCGTAGCCCTGGCCGCCGTTGCTGGCGACCGCGAGCCGCCCATCGGGCGAGACCGCCACGCCGAGCGGGAAGTCGCCCAGGTTGGTCAGCCAGCCCGTGGGGGTGACGAGGCGGCCGTTGGGCAACACGGCGGTCCGCGTGAACGGGATCGTGGTGTTGGTCGGTACGAGTGGTGCGACCGCTGCGACGGAACCGCGCGTGGGGCCATGGGATTGTGCTCCTGCTGTCGAGGCGGGAACACTAACCACAACCGTGAGCGCGGCGAGCGCGGCGACCATGCCGCCCGTGGTACGTGTGCGCTTGAGCATCATAGACGACGTATCCTCCAGGTTAATTGCTATTTGGGTTGATTGATTGAATGTGTGATGCGTTCAGGCAACTGGCCGGGCATACATGTTCTGGAGCCATCTACAGGGCTATGATTGAGAATGCGAGATAGGTCATTGACATAATAAACCGTAGATATAATCGGCGTCCCTGCCCTACATCCACTCTAGCAGGGGAACAGGCTTAGATTGTTAACGGGGTGTTAAATCTATGTCAAGCGGCGTTGAGGTCCCGATCCGAGTCCGACAAACAGTGCACCGGTGCGGGCAAGGGAGTGACCAAGGTGACACCCTACTGATCCTGGATGAGCCGGTCGAGCCACTCCGCAAGCAAGTCGCGCTCGGCGGACGTGAAGGCAGCCGACGCTACGGGTAACACGGCTTTGAGGGCCACGGCGCGGCCGGCGTCGTGGCGAGTCTCTCGATTCGGCGCGCGGCGCGTCTACCTGGCCAGCCTACTGGCCTTCACGTTCGCCTCCGGCCTCTGCGCCCTGGCGCCCACGATCGGCGTCCTGATCGCGGCTCGCGCGCTCCACTCCAAGGCCTCGCGGGCGCGGCCCTCGTGCCCCTGGCGATGGACCTGCTGCTAGGCAAGGGCGGCGCCGGGGCGACGCGCCAATTGCCGGCCTCGGCCGAAATGCTCCTCACGGGAGCGGGGGACCCGACCGTGCAGTTCGACCTGCTCGGCCTGCTGCTCCTCTCCGGCGGCCTCGTCGCCGTGACCTACGGTGCGACGCAGGGGCTGCGGCATGGATGGGCATCGACGGCGACATGGCCCACCCTACTTGGTTCCTCGGTGGGGGCAATGACGGCGCGGCCATCCAGCCGCGCATGACCAGAGCGCAACCGTCACGCTCGACGATGCGGTGCTGGTGGAGCAGTGACCGCGCAATCACACTGTCTGACCGTGATCACTAGGTAGTTCTCGTCGGGGTGAAATTGCGCAGCACAGGCAGGAGTGCCCGTACACCGCGCACGGATAGGTCCTTGCTCGCGGTGAACGTGATGCTCCACTGCCAGCGCCCGGTCACGAAGTAGGTCTGCCCCTGCTCTTCCGTGGCGTCCCCGCTGCCCGCGAGCCAGACGACGAGGGGCACCCGGTGATGGTCCACCAGATCGTTCCGGCGTCGTCGGCGACGATGCGGTACACCGAGCGGAGGTAGGTCCGAATCGTCAGCGACGAGGGCGCTTGGAAAGGCTTTCCCGCTTGCTGCACCGTCAGATGCAGGGCCGAGATGTCCACAGTAGCTGGGGCGTCAGCGCGCGAGCCGGGCGCGACGAAGCTGTCGCTGACCTGCTCGGTCGGCACGATAAGCGTTGTCCAGCCGCTCGGAAGCGTCAGCGCATAGGGATACAATGTGCTGATGAAATGCCGGCTCGCGGCCTGACCGGCTGCGGGGAGGCTCAGAGCCAGCATGACGCTACTGAAAGTACCGACGAGGAGGTGGCGGACCGCTGGTGTTGTGATCACGAGAGTCACCCGTCTTTCGCACTATTGTCGCGCTGCATGGTGTGCATCGCGTCTATCCCCACGCATGGGTGTAACCACCGGAAGCATCCCAGCGATGTCGGTGTCCAAACAGCGTGTGCGCTCACGATACCATTAGTCTGTCGCGTCTGCCAATAGCCCAGATAGGGGTCCCAGCATTCTTTCCGGGATTATGCCCGCGAGAGTCTTTGAAACGTTCCTTACTGTGGCGCGACATCACTAATGGCAACGATTTGGATCTGATGCTTGTCGGCCTAGCATCGTTAGGGGAACTTGCGCTCTATCCGCCGGGCATGGTGAGCGCATCGTCATCTGGCGCATCCAGGAGATCCATCTCCGCCGTAATGGGGGCATCAGGCGAATGGGCACGGCGGCGCACGATCAGGGCCTCGTCCGGTCGTCCCTCGTCGACGAGCGAGGCGGCGCACAGCGGAGCGAAGGGGCAGGCGGCGCAGGTTCGCTCGTGCGGGGCGATGGGCAGCCGATCGAGCCTCAGCCGGGCGTAGGAGCCATCGCCCAGGACGGCCCGCAGTTCGTCGACGCCGGAACGCACCCTGTCTTCCACCTCGCCAAACCGCGCGCCATCGAAGCGATGCCGGTGGATGCGGTCCCGCAGCAGGTTGACCTCGTACAGGTCGATCATGTCCGCCGTGAGCCCCGGCCAGCGGCCACTGCGCACCGCCATGTAGGCATAGAGCAACAGTTGCGCCTCGTAGCCGCTGTCCTCGTATTGCGACACTTTCCAATCGACGATGGTCAGCCCGGCATCGGGCCGCAGCAGGGTCAGGTCGAAGGCGCACACCACCGTGGCCTTGCCCCAGCGCAGCGTCAGCGCGGTCTCGGCGGCGTGGCCTCGCCCCTCGCGCAATAGCTCCAGGAACGCGGTTTGCCCGGCCAGGTTGGTGAAGCACCGCAGCAGCGCCGCATCGACGGCGGCGAGCGTCTCGGGGCCAAGGTCCTCGCCGCGCTCGTGCTCAATCAGGGCGCAGTAGGCGTCTCCTGCCACGGCCTTGGACTGGCCGGGCTCGCGGTAGCGGTGGGCCGCCGAGAACGCTACCTGGCGGCGCGCCAGGTCCTGCGCCGCGAAGCTGAGCGACAGCGGCGCCAGCGGACGCCCGGCCTGGAGATCGGCCAGGCCCTCGGTGGCCAGGATGGTGTGCACCAGGCTGCCCTGCCAGGAGCGGATGCTGTGCAGTTGGCGCAGCAGGTAGGCCTCGCGGCGAAAGGGGTCGCGCGCGTTGTGCGAGGCCACCACCTGCCCGAAGGCCAGCTGGCGCGGACACCGCTCCAGGGTCCGCTGCGCTGAGTACGACCACCGCAACGCCATCAGGCCGGCTCCGTGCCGAGCGGCTCGACGACGACCAGGCGCTCGATGCGCGCCACGTCCCGCACCTCGATCATACCGGCGCCCAGTGTCAGCGCGTTGGCCGCGCCGCAGGCCGCCGCCCTGGCCAGCGCCCGCGCCAGCACTGCCGCGTCCGTTGTGGCCGTGGACAATGAGGCTGCCGCGCCGCTCGACACCGCGTCCCACAAACCACCGATCAGTCCGCCCACGAAAGCGTCGCCACAGCCCACGGTGTCCACGGCGTCCTGCCGCGGCGCCTGCGCCAGCCAGGCGCCCCGCTCCGAGGAGAGCACCGCGCCCAGCGCGCCCAGCGTCAGCGCCACCACCTGGGGGCCACGCCTCCCCATGACCCGCGCCGCTCGCAGCGCGTCGTCGACACCGTCGATGCGATGCCCCAGCAGCGTCTCGGCCTCGACCTTATTGGGCTTGACCACCAAGGGCGCCTCGGCCAGCGCGGCCTCCAGCGCCGTGCCCTTGCTATCGACCACCGCTGGTACGCCCGCCTCGCGCGCCTGCCTCACCAGGCGGGCGTAATAATCGCCAGGCAAGCCGGGAGGCAGCGACCCGCAGAGGACTAGCAGCGCGGCCTCGCCACCGCGCAGCAGATCGTCGAGGTGGTCCTGAAACCAGTCCGCGACCTCCGGCGCCACGGGCGCGCCCGGCTCGTTGACCTCGGTGACACGGCCGTGGTCGAGCTCAACGATGGCCGTACAGGTGCGTGTATAACATGTTATGTGCATAAAGCGCGCCGACACCCCTTCCGCGGCGAGGCCGTCCGTGATTGACGACGCGGCGGGACCGCCGACCAGTCCGGTCGCAATCACGGGGACACCCAGTCGGTGCAGCGTGCGGGCCACGTTGTTGCCCTTGCCGCCTGGCAGCTTGAGCACGTCGCGCGCCGTCTCGCTCTCGCCCACACGCAGCGTGCCCACCGTCAGCGTCGTATCCACCGCCGCGTTGAGCGTCACTGTCAGTATCGCCGCCGGCATCACATCACATCCCATTGTTCCGTGCTATCTTGTGTGGCATCCGTTATTCAGGATAGCGTGCCGAGCACGGCAGCGTGCAACTTGTGCGACCTGTGCGACCATGACGGTCGGCGCTGGCGCGGCCGACGCGGCAGGCAATGGCCCGATCGTTGCTGTAGCTGGAGTCGTGAGCGAAGGAGACACTCTCAGCTAGACTTTGGCCAACTCAGGCGGCGTAGCAGAGCAGGTCGCACAGGTGATCGGCCAGGGCGCGGGGGAGTTTTCGCAGGTCGCCTGCGGACGGGGATGTCTGAAAAGCCGCGTGTGCCCACAACAAGCGCCGGACGACGGCGATGGCGTCGGCGAAGGTGGGCTCGCGTTTGCGGTACCAGGCAGCGCCCTTGACGAGTGGGGTGCCCTGCGTCCACTGGCCATGAGCAACCAGGGTGACGAA
>JAABUQ010003163.1_pt1 | contig 30830 bp, 40 predicted proteins | sample 5560001 | NCBI WGS metagenome assembly JAABUQ01 (sample SAMN10711888, study PRJNA513371) | rock metagenome | isolation source: Antarctica rocks | place: Antarctica: Victoria Land, Finger Mt nord | collected 2015-12-18 | reverse complement strand
ATGCGGTCAGCCTGTTCATCGAGCGACCGTGTCTGGTACTCGTATGGATCTCGCACACCTTCTTTGAGGTGTGCCCTCCCCTGCTCGTCGAACTCTATGGGCAAATTCTTGAAGCACATGCCATTTTCTCCTAACGTTCACCATGGACGAGGTGGATGATGCCACGCAAATGCTCGTCCACCGTCACGAGCCGATTTTTCAGTGTACTCGCCGCTCCGTTGATGGTCGAGAGGTCCTGGTCAAGCGGCGTCGTGTTCTCACGGATGGCGTGTAGACCGCCAACCAATTTCGCCAGATTGCGATTGGCTCGGAGCAAGGAGGCGGCAATCAGAATCAGGTAGACGGCCAAAACAGCGACGACCGCTCCAATGACCACAAGTGTCAACCGAGTCAAAAGTGTTTTCATGACTCGCTCCCCTGTTCTTTGCCCTGACCGTTGTGCGCGGCGTTCGCGGCGAGGGCAGTCTCGATAGCGGTGATATGCAGTGCAATCGACTCAGCACCACCCACCAGTTGTGGCGCAGCCGAAATAGTGTCCTTGAGAGCCGCCACATTGGCCGTATTGTTGGCGATGCCGACACCGCTGCTCAGCATTTCCGCGGTGTACCGCTCAATATTGCGAGCAGCGTTCAGCGTTCGATCCAGGAGTACCACGACAATCGGCACGACTCCCAGGCAGGTGGCGATAAGCATACCACCCCAGATAGTAGCAACGCCTCGATTCACAGGGACACCTCCTTTTCTCCCGATAGTGCCTCGACAACCGACTTGAGGTGTTCGTCGCTGGTGCCCAGCTCACCAGCAAGTGCCACCAAACCCTGATTCAACTGGGTGACCTGCGGAGCCAGGTGGCTCGTCTCTTTCTCAATGGCACTCAGGCCAAAGCTGAGCTTTGCCAGGTAGCTGGTGGGCGAGCCACCGATGCGCTCCAGCGTCGAGGCAATCCGATGAAGGAAGTAGACCAACGCTCCCGCGAAGGTGACCACCTCCAAGGCCGAAAGAATGGTAAGTCGGATGGTCTTCATCACTGATACCTCTCCTCACTTCTTCGCATCGCCGACAACGGCTCGCTCAATGCGTTCGGTTGACCGCTTGATGCCACCCGCAGCTTGATAAATTTGGGTCACAATCTGATTGGTACGAAGGAGGAGCGGGATGTGTACGGTGTTATTGGCAATCATCTTGCCAGTTTGCCAGATTTGGCCAACTCCCACCTCAATTTGCTCCGCCGTACGTGCGAGAATAGTCAGCAAGAGCGCGACGACGGCAATCACCACGCCTCCAGTCGCTAGGCTGATCCACCAGTACGAATGTGCGGTATCCTTCGAGACCTGTTGCTGTTGCTTCACTAGTGTATTCATTCAACGTCCTCCCGTTTGACGCTACTTTCCGCCGCCGATTCCATTCCGGTGGCTTCCGGACCTGATGACTGTGCAAGCCCAGGGACGATCTTCCGACCCCATCACTGCTTCTCAAGCGTATCGGCCACCTGCGTCGCATGCTGTTCGATGGCTTGTGCTTCAGTCAGAAGCTGGGCTGCAACCTCGTTGGTACGCTCCAGTTCCCAGATGGGGTGGGTCGCTGCGACGATCTCATTCGCCGCATTCAGCGCCTGAGTGGCGTGAGAGAGGATGCGCCGTGCGGTTGCAATGATGGTCAGCACGAGGGTAGCGACGACGGCAACCACTGCCGCTCCGATACCCATGCCACTCAACCAGTAGGTGAGAAACTGCTTTTTCGTCATACCTCCTCCTTCTTAAGAAGACTGCGTTTCATCGTCGCGCACAGCAGGGACCTCATAGTTCCCGAGATACTTTTCTTCAGGCTTGGTCCGGCCTGGCGACTCGGTGCCTAGGGATTGTAGCTTTTCGTAGAAGTAGTGAACGCCCTTCTTCAGCAGTCCTGGTTCTGCAACATTGCCCCAGCCGCTGGGTACATGGTGCTTTTTGTCCCACAGTGGCTCGCGGTTCTGAAACTGCATCGTGATGCGGCGCAGTGGTCGAATGAACGAGCCAACGGTACGAGAAGCGGTCGTAGAGACCGTTGAGCCAGGTGCCATCTTGTAAAATGGCGCAAAGCGGTCGGGGAAGCCCGGCATGGTGCAGCCAATGCAGATGCCGCCAGTATTCATGCAGCCACCCATATGGTTGATCGCACCGCGTGAGGTAATATTGCATTGCACGACCGGACCCCAGCAGCCGATCTCTACCAGGCACTGTTTATCACCGTACTTTTCAGCGAAGACGCCTTCTTCATAGTAGCCAGCACGCGTGCAGCTAAGGTGGACCGTTTCGTTGAAAAGCCATGCGGGGCGGCCCAACTCGTCGAAATCGGGGAGCGGACCCAGACCATTCAAGAAGAGCAGGACGGTGGCGACCGTCTCGGAAAAGTTGTCGCCGACGGGCGAACAGCCGGGAATATTCACTACAGGAAGGCCGAGCGCACTGCGGTAGTCTTCGCCCAGAAAGTCCATGACGCTCATGGCTCCTGTGGGGTTGCCAATAGCGGCCGGAATGCCACCCCAGGTGGCACAGGTGCCGATGGCAATTACAGCGGCAGCACCCGGTGCCAGCCGTTTTAACCAATCCGCCGTCGTTGTCGGCGTGCTCTCGTGGGCATCATCGATGACACTGACACCCATGGCGCACCAGTAACCTCCCATTTCCTTGGCTAGGTCCTCGTTGGCAACCGATCCCTCGTAGATCACAACGTAGGGGGCGTTGAGCTTCCCCTCGGCGGCAAGTTCGTAATTTTTCACAAACTCCTCGCCTGACTCTACTGAAAGGACCGGGTGGTGCAGGACGAGGCGGGGCACACCTGGCAGACGCCCAATCAAGAGGTCCTCGACGCTTGGCGCGGTTGCGCCAGTCACAGCGACACTGCAACCATCGCAGCTCATGCCAGCCAGCCAGTACGCGTGTACGACCTTAACCGGACCCAGCAGAGCACCTGTACGTCCTACCGCAGGATCTTTCTTCAGTTCTCTCTCGGCACTGGAGGTCAGGAAATCTATTGGTCCCACGCGCTGTGCTACAGTCTCCTTCTCGAGGGAAGAAGGTGGGATTGTGAGTTCTTGCATCGGGCCGCTCCTTTCATAAGCATCCCGTTGAATTTACTACAACGATCTTGCCGTCGTTGCGCGGTACATATGTTCGCTTGCTTAATGCACCTCAACGGCAGCCAATCTATCGACGAACTGCTCGACTACTTGAACATAGGGTGCTTCGGGATGGGCATCCAGCATAGGCACACCCGACTGATCTGCTTCGAGCACTGCCTCATCAAAGGGGAGCTCAGCAAGAATCTCCAGTTCCCGCTCGGCACAGTAGCGACGAATGGCCTCTTGATCGCGTGGTCCTCGCACTTTGTTCGCTACCACATAGATGTGCTTGATGCCAAGTTCTCGCGCCAGCGGTGCCATACGGCCCAGTGTCTCTAAGGAGCGATAGTACGGCTCCGTGATGAGCAACAAGATATCCACATGACGCAGGGTTCCACGACTGAGATGCTCTATCGAAGCTTCCATATCGAGCATCATGATGTCTTTTTCTCGCTCACTGCCAAGCTCTCCAACCAAGCCACGAACTGTGGCATGTTGGCCACACAGTCAGCCACGTCCCGCACCAAGCAAACCGGTCATGACCAGCACGTTCACTCCGTCTGGCCCACATGCTCCGTAGTGTTCTAACACTTCGGTAAATGGACGTTTCAGGTGCAACGTTGCCACACCCTGCTCGTCTTCCACCTCTTCAAGAATGTCCTCACGCGGCACACGTCTCAAGCGCGAGATCTGCTCCTGATTCAGGCCGAGGGCCACACTCAAATTGGGATTAGGGTCGTCATCAATTGCGGTAACGGAGTAGCCACGGCGTGCAAACAACCGTGCCACTGTTGCCGAAGTTGTGGTCTTACCTGAACCCCCTTTTCCGGCTACTGCAATACGCATCATTCACCTCGTACAATCACTGTACTAAAATAACAACAGCAGAGGATACCAGAGAGCATCAATGCTCTCGTAAACGGTGAGTTTACCTGTTGAAGATGGGCGCAAAAGTGTGTGTAGAAAAGAAGCGAAGCGGGGTTTTCGGAGACGGCTTCCTGCATAAACAGCACCACGGGAAAGCGTCATCGGCACTTTTGCATGTATCTGTATCACGTTCCTTTCGTCTCGTTTGATTGATACACTGGGACATCATTGCTCGGAAGATGTTCTTCTGAAACAGTTTGACCAATAGTGTTCATGTAGAGCGCAAGATAGCGATCAAGCACCTTACGATTCTGGCGTATACTCTGAGCCCAGGTATGCAGGAGATCTTCGCCCTCGGAACTCAATGCATAGGTACGCCGACGCGGCCCATGACTACTTGGATCCCAGCGGGAAACGACCAGGCCATCATGCTCCATCAGACGCAAGGTGCGATAGACGGCAGCAGGATCGGGCGCACCCACGCTGAGTCCGGCTTGCGCCAGTCGATCCAGCAGATCATAACCGTGCGACGGTCGCTGGAAGAGGAGCAACAGGAGACAGGGTTGCAGAAAATTCTTGGGCTGCCCCCCATTGCACTGGCACGGAGGGGAATCGCTCTGGCCAAGCATCGACTCTAACGTATCATTCAGCTCCAACGGATGCACCTCCTGTCAATAGTAGCACTTCCTCTATAGGTATTGTACATATACTACTCGTAGTATAGAGCATGGTACCGTGAAGTGTCAAGAACCGGTGTCTGCTTTGTCTCTGCTTTCCTTGTCAAGCTCTGGTTCGATGCAGCTACAACATCTTCTTCGGACTCAATTGTAGCTCCGACAGCTCGACCGGGTCAGAGTATCGCATGAAGCGCGGCGGGCAACTTATCCAGCAACTGCTCAACCACTCCCACATAGATCGATTCAGGATCAGCATCCAGGATTGGAGTTCCGGTCCGCTCCGCTTCTAGCACCTTTTCATCGAAAGGGAGTACAGCGAGAATTTCAAGTCCTCGCTCGGCACAGTACTGGCGAATTGCCTCTTCGTCTCGCGATCCTCGCACTTTGTTCGCCACCACATACATCTGTTTGACTTCGATATCCCGCGCCAGTGGGGCCAGACGGCCTGTCGTCTCTAGAGAACGGTAGTAGGGCTCGGTAACCATCAGCAGGACATCAGCGTACCGAGGCGTACCACGACCCATGTGCTCGACCGATGCCTCCATATCGAGAATCGTGAACTGTCCTTCTTGCTCAACCAAGTGACCCAGCATATCACGCACAGTGATATGTTCCCCGCAGAGACAGCCTCCACCTCCATGCTCGAGTTGCACATTCATCAACAACATGACGCCATCGGGCGCGGGTACCCCATGCTCTGCTTTGATCGTCTGCATGGATTCTGCCAGACCCACGATATGTGCCTCACCAGATGCATCAACGTGCTCCTCAAGGATTGAGCGCGGAAGACTGTGCTGCGCCGCCAGTTCTGGGCTTGCAACACCTAGGGCCATCCCCAGGTTCGGATTGGGATCTCCGTCAATCGCCACGACCGAAAAACCGCGCCGGGCGAGCAAGCGCGACAGGGTAGCTGCGAGCGTTGTCTTGCCCGAACCACCCTTGCCTACAATCGCAATTTTCACAATACAATATCCTTTTCTACAGAAATAACAACAGAGGTTGGAGTAAAGCACCGACTACCTCGGATCGCAGGTCGGCACGACGTCATGCTGTACATGACGCAAAATGCAATCAGATTGAGAACACGCTTGTGCCTGTCATTCACCAACAGCGCAGGCTTTTCTGGTGTCGTCTCTTCTGCTGAACCTCTCCATTACGTAATACGTTCTCACCCCTTGGACAGATTACAGTATAGGCCAGAAAACCGTCTGGCACAAGCTCTTTCTCTCTAGAAGGAGGATTCAATCGATACTCCTAAACAGAGAGCTATCGTCCTACGCGTTACCACCACGTGACACTCCGCCGCCTGAGCGGCTTCTTCTGGCACTCCTGCGTACACGCACCCAAGAGTATGTGCGGCCAAGCCACTACTCCACGGGCCGTACTGAGCGAGGAATACCTGACCAGCGCGTGCCACACCACGCCTCTAGTCCTGGGCGGTGCCATGCCCGTCCCCTTCCCCGTGCCTTGCGAGTTCGGTAGGTGGCCTCGCTCCGCTTTCGGCTGCCTGGGGGAATGGAACACCCCTCTCTTTCGAGAGCCTCTCCGCATGCGGAGAAGTTTGAGGCTTTTCCTTGCTCTGGTAGCGGGCAAAGAGCCTTTGCCCAGTGTTGAGACTGGCGTTGCGATCAGCATTGCCACGCATACCACACGCAGTGCAAAGCATCAGGGGCGCAGCTGGAGTAGAGCCTGAAGTCGCTTGCCCTTTGTTGTACCGGGTGACCTGCGCATTACAGCTGGCGCACTCGCGGCCCGTATCGCGTGGGCTCACTCGGCAGGTGATGATCCCTTCGGCCCACGCCTTGTACTGGCTGTAGCGGAAGATCTTGCTCCGCAGCCAGTACGCGCATTTCTCGTTTCCCCTCTGGCTGAACGAACCCTTTTTAGGGTGATAGGGGATGAGGTGCTCGAACACCAGCAGCGTTGCACCGTGCGCCTGGGCGAACTCCACAATGCGCCGACTGACTCTGTGGGCTACCTGCTCGTCGAGATGGCGCACCCTGTCCCACAGTCGGATGTTATCGGGTTCGCCCTGCGCGATGAGACCAGTGTCGGCCCGGCGACGTGCGATACGTCCCAGCGAGGACTTCCTAAGGCCGTTCAGCTGGCGTCCACCGTGTATGAAGCGGGTCGCCAGTGCCGTGCCTTCCCTCGTCTGGATGGTGCATACCGCCAAGGCATCCTTGACGTTCAACTTCACCGCACACACCCGTACATCGGGCGTGCTCGTTACCTGCTCTTTCACTGTACCGGGGTTGGAAACGTTCTTCTCAACAAAGGTGTGGAGCCACCATCGCTTGCCGCGCTGTACGACCTGCGGGCTCTTCACTTCCCAATCCTCAGGCAGTTCGCGGCCTTTAATCCGTACCTTCACCCAGCACCAGCTTGTCCCCGTCCAGAGCTTGAGCAGAATGTCGGCCGCGGTGCGCTGTTTCCACATTCCAGCATAGAACGTGACCGACTTGTTCCAGCGACCGGGCGGCGCAGGTGGCCGCTTCTTGAACTTCTTGCCCTTGTCCGCAGCCTGTTCTTTCTCCCTGTGCCACCTGGCAAGGTTAGAGTGGAAGGAATGGGCTGCCCCTAATGCCGATTGAATAGCAGCTCGCCGCATCAGTGCCGGAAGATTGTCGGCTACGGCCGCAAGCGGCATGGCCGGTTCAGGATTCGTTTTCGTGCGGTGGGTGAGACGCTCAAGGGTATCGCGGGGCCCGTTCCCGTCCAAGTTCAACACCTCGGGATGGGCCTCAATCATCTCGAAGTAGAAGGCCGCGACCCGGTTGAACAGGGCTTGCGTCTCTTCAAACCAGTCTGCTATTTCAGGGCGATAGTCAAGCTGTTGGCAGATGGTTTTCGTAACGCGGCTCATATAGATAGACCCTCTTGTGTTGCGCTGCGACGCTTGAGCATATCTGAGAACTCATACCCATGCGACGATGCCTAGAAATAGAGCAAGAACAGGAGACAGGATTGCAGGAAATTCATGGTTGTCCCTCACTGCGCTCACATGGAATCGGCTGCTCTCCATGAGTAACTATTGGACTACACCAGTAAGGTCCATCTCTTGCATTGCCTGTCAGTACTAGCACATCCCCTATATGTAGTTTACATATACTAAGAAGTAATATACTGCCTCGTATTGAGAGATGTCAAGGTTTCGAGTTGGTGATGAGCGTGTAGGCATTGTATCGACCTCAAAAGAGGTTCTAAGAGATTCTACAAGTCATGTAGATATCGCTCGCACTGTCCGCGAGACTTTTCTCCGGTCTTTTGGGTGCAGCCCAATTGCAGCACCGATGTGAAGGCAAGCGAATTCCAAGAAGAGAGAGCACAGTAGAACCTTGTCCACCGCATAGTCATTCCCCAAGCGAGTTGCGCTCAGGGCTTGACATGTTCTCGCGCAAGAGGGCTTTGATGTTGGGAAGGTGGTCGAGAGCATAGGCGATGCAAGCTTCTATGAACGTAGACTTGCGCACTTCCAGCGGGTACAGTTCGTGGTTCGTCGTTTTATGTGCCTCACTCAGTCGATCAAGCAAGGCTCGCTCCAGGTACATGCTGCTATGCACTCGCACCCGCTTGGGTTGCTCATTCTCGCCTGGTGTACGGGATTGCTCATCTGCCTTCTGGAGCTGCTTTGCAACTGTCACAATGCGCTCGTTGTTATTATCAGCCACTGCTTACTTCTTTCTGCATGCGCTCTAAACATCATCACAGCAAGTTGCGAATACAGAGTTCTTAGCTTCTGAAGTCGCTTCAGTTTTTTTCAGGTCCAACGGCAGCATCTCTTGTCCCTATATGTGAATTCCCTATATGTATTTTACATATACCGTTCTCTAGTGTACTGTATTGCACTGTAAAATGTCAAGATACCAAGTGCCTCGACGCAGGACGATTGCAAAGTCAAAAGTAAACATCGTTAGTCCTATCCCAATGCGTTTGTGTGTTTGAATTGATATCGACCAAGAAGGACTAACCCCAGGATGCCAGCGAAGATAAGCAAAGAGCCACCAAGATAATAGACGGCGCGAATGCCAATGGCATCTGCCAGCAAACCAGCAAGACCAATTGATGCAATTTCCATGATACTCCAAGCCATATCCATGAGCGTAAATACTCGCCCTTTCACACGATCTGGTACGGTTGATTGCATAATGGAATTGTTTACCACCATACCTGTTGATGTATTGAGTCCATACACAAACAGCAGAAATAGCGCAAATGGGTACGACGCTACCAACGCAATGAGAATGTCACCAATCCCGCGAATGACATAGGGAACAAATAACAGCTTCATATTTTTGTAGTTCTGGGTGAATAATCCAAGCAAAAATGGCCCAAGCAGCGCACCAATGCCAATGACAAGAAGTAGCGTTGAAAAGCCAGCAGGCGCAAGCTTCAGATGCTTCTGCGATAACACGACCAGCAGTGCCGATGTCCCTCCAACAGCAAGTGAAGCAATCATTTGCACGATAATGAACCGAGAAACAAACGCGTCTTTCAGCGCGTACTTTAGCCCATCACGCATTTCACCTAAATACAGACGCCAGCCTTTCTTTTCACTCTCAGGAAGCGAGACTTCGGGAACCTGCATGGTCGAAATCATAAGAGCGGAAAAAAGAAACGTACCCGCATTGAACACAAAGGCGGCTTTCGGGCCAATGAAGAGAATAAGTCCGCCTGCAATGGCAGAACCGATAATCTGCACTAACTGTTCTGTAGACCAGGCAACAGAGTTTGCAGCAAGAAGCTCATTTTCTTTCACAATAGCGGGGATAACGGCTTGGACGGTTGGACGAAAGAAGGTGGTTGCAATAGCAATAAGCATCGCAAGAGCATAAATAGCGGTCACATTTGGTGCAAAGACAAGACCAAGGAGAAGCAGTGCCCGTACCACATCTGCTGCAATCAGTACCTTCTTTCGATGAAATCGGTCAATAATGACCCCTGCAATTGGTGAAATGATGAGAATGGGAATGATTTGGAAAATAGATAACTTGGAAAGGTCAAATCCTGAGCCTGTCAGCTTATACACATAGATCACAAGTGCAATGTAGTTGAGAGTATCCCCTAGGCTGGAAATCAACTGCCCAAGCCAGAGCGGAAAGTAGTGTCTGTTCTGAATAATGGTGACGTATGGGACAATAACGCGGCGAAAAGAAAACATAATATTTTTATCACTTTGATCCTGCTCTATCGGTGCTTGATTTCTAGAGACCTACTGCTGCGGCGGCATCTCTTGTTCTTGTGGATACTGTGCTTGTGGTTGTTCATACTGTGGCTGCGGGTGGTGAAACTGCTCGCCACCTTCTCGATAGGTTTCGGGTGTCTGCTGCTGTGGCTGATATCCTTGCTCATATGTTTGATAAGAGTTCTGCGGCGACCGGGTGTATGGCATCGTTGGAGTCTTTTGATTGTTCAGCCAACGTACGATTAGCCAGATGACTACCAGCACCAGGGCAAAGCCGAGCAGCATTACCATCGGCATCCAAAGCATCATAGCGAACATTCCAGGGCTACCCATCATAGCTGTACTTCTTCTCCCTTATGGGGAACAACGGTGTCCACTTAGAAAGTAGCTTTCTTTATATATTGTAGCACATCCATCATTTTCGTATGTTGTATCAACATAGGTAAGGCAACTGCAAAGTCATCAGAGACAGGCGTTGCATCTAACAATCATGCTATAATGGAGATACTGCCGCAGATGTTTCACTGCCGAGCAGTCGCTGATTTTATCCCCTCTTTGCATAAAAGTTTCAGGGAAAGAGGGCCTCAACCTCCTAGAGCAGGAAAGTGACGATGAAAAGATCGTGGAGCTTGTTTCCGAAGGGCAACAATGATGGATCGCTGGTTCGCCCAGCAAATTTTCCCGTCCCTGGACCCACACTCAGTCGATATGGTCGGGATCTTACACGGGTGGCTGTAGCTGCACGTCCCATGGTTGGTCGTGAGACTGAGATCGCAGAGGTCTTCGAGGTGTTGCTCCGGTGGCGGCACAACAATGCGCTCATCCTGGGGCGGCCTGGTGTGGGAAAGACCGCCGTGGTAGTCGAGGTGGCGCGACGAATGGCTCTGGGTGCCGCACCCGCCGGGCTCTCGGGCCGGGGGGTGGTGGAACTCAACATGCGAGCCCTGATCGCTGGTGCCAGTGTGCGCGGACAACTCGAAGAGCGGGCTGCTGCTGTGGTCCACGAACTTCAGGGGTATCACGGCTCGCTTGTGCTAGTATTTGACGACCTTCCCGCTCTTCTTACTACTGCCTCGGTAGGAGGAGTGGATCTCCTTCGGCTCTTCGGGGCTGTGATCGAGTCATCGGAAACTCTAACCCTAGCTACTGCCGACAGTGATTTACTACAGGGGCATATCGAACTCAAGCGCCAGGTGGAGGCACAGTTTCAAGCGATTCAGCTAGATGAGCCGCTGCATCCTCAGGTTCTCGAGATGCTCGAGGCCTGGGTTGGGGATATTGAAGTCCATCATGGCGTTTCAATTCCTCCTCCAACACTTGAACACGCTGCACATCTCGCTGGGCGCTTCCTCAAGGCGCGGGCACTTCCAGATTCCGCCCTTTCCCTGCTCGATCAAGCTGCCGCTGCCGCCAGACTTACAGGGAAAAAGAGTGCGGTTGTGAGCCCTGAGCAAGTGGCGACAGTGGCCTCAAGATGGACTGGAATTCCGCTCCAGAATCTGCTCGCCGAGGAAGCCGCTCGTCTCGCAAGATTGGAGGAGGTGCTTCACGGGCGGGTGGTGGGGCAGGACACGGCTGTAACTGCGGTCGCGAACGCTGTACGGAGAGTGCGTGCCAGGCTCGCTGATCCGAGTCGACCAGTCGGCACCTTCCTCTTTCTCGGCCCGACAGGTGTCGGCAAGACTGAGCTAGCCCGTGCTCTCGCGACGCTTCTGTTCCAGGACGAAGCGGCACTGGTGAGAATTGATATGTCTGAATACATGGAGAGGCACCAGATCGCCCGCCTTATCGGGGCCCCCCCAGGCTACGTCGGCTATGATAAGGGAGGCCAGTTGACCGATGCGGTTCGCCAGCGCCCGTATAGCATTGTTCTTCTCGACGAGCTAGAGAAGGCCCATTCGGATGTCTTCAACCTGTTGCTTCAGATCATGGAGGACGGGCGCCTGACTGATGGTCTCGGCCAGACGATCGACTTCCGCCATGCAGTCATCATCATGACCTCTAACTGTGGCTCTGCACACATCATCGACCTCTCCGAAGCCTCCGAAGAAGAGGTTCGGGAACGTGTTATGGAGGACGTCCGAGCCCAGTTCAAGCCCGAATTCCTGAATCGGGTCGACGAACTCATTGTCTTCCATCGCCTCAGACGTGATGAGATCCGGCGCGTGGTTGACATCCAGGTGGCGCGATTGCAGGAGCGATTAGCTGCAGAGTACAGGATCGAGTTGCTACTGACCTTGGCTGCACGCGATTGGCTGGCGGTGAAGGGATACGACATCGAATATGGCGCTCGGCCACTCAAGCGGTTGATTCGGCGGGAACTGGAAGATATGCTGGCCTTGAGGGTCGTGTCTGGAGAACTCCGCTCTGGAGGTGACCGCGTGCTAGTGGATGTGAACTCGGACCAAGATGGGCCTCTCATCATAAAGAATGAGGGGACACAGGTTTCTGCTCCCTCATTGTTCTCGCATGCTGTTGAGGGCACTCATCGGAACACCCAATAAGCTAGCCTCATCTTTGCCATACTGGTGGGAGGGAGCGAGGCACTTTGGACGGAACGCCGCAGCGTAAGACATTCGACCCCAGAGCGTATAGTGGGCGAACATAGAGAGAAGGGGACACAAGCCTGTGTCCCCCTATGTCGCTCGCTGCTTTTACTTGCCAAAGAGGGCACCCATCGGAACACCCAGTAGGAAAAGGAGCGGCATGATCAGTTCCATCCAGAGGATGAACGTTACGCCAGCTACCAGGCCCATGAGAGCGGCTGTCCGCCAATAAGAGCGGGTGGCCACTTCTCGTGAATAGCTCGCAAATGCTGGACGGACGACGAAGTAACTGGCAGCCAGCACAATGGCTATAGAGAAGAGTGCCAAAATCGGCGTCCATCCGAGCCCAAAGAGCAATGTCTTGCCCACCGCAAAATAAGCAGAACCCAGGCCGAGCCCGGTGAGTACTGCAGGCACTATGCCAATGCTACAGCAAGTGACTGGCAGCCAACCGGCGAAGAACCCGATAGACGCGACTGCTCCCCGGTTGACACAAAAACCTTCCTGCACTCCAGGAAGTGGAGCTGGTTGAGGCTGTGTCTGTGGTTGTAGCTGCGTACCTTTTACTGTATCGGCCATATCTTCATCTCCTTTCTTTTAGAAGCCCTTCACATGGAGGTTGCGAAGGATGAGGTCTATAACTGGCACGATCAGAATGAACGAGATCAGGTAGGTTCCCACGGCCCAACCGGCAGTACGGAGTAATCTCTGTACATAAAGATGCCTGAAGGCGTCCACAGACATATGTGACCTGAAGTGCCGTACCGAAAAGTACGTGAAACCGAGGAGAATGAGGGTGCTTAGCAATAGCCCGGACAACGCTAAGAACTGCATGTTAAGGAAAGTGCCGAATCCTCCGAGGACCCCTGACAGGGATCCCGCGCTCACTCCCAACAGACCGAGAGTGACAGCGCTCGTCCCTCAACAGCCAGTCGAGATGAGCCCCGCGATGATGCCGGTCCAGGCCCGCGACTTCGTCGAACCTTCAGGAGGTGAAGTGTAATCTACAACCTTCTCAGCTGTTTCAGCCATGTCTGCTACCTTTCTTCAGAATCGACTACCTTTGCCACAAAGGTAGCACTTACAACACAAATCGTCATGCGCTTTACATACAAATGAACAAATTACGATAGGACAATTCCAAAGGCTACGATTACAGCGATGAGCTGTGCTCTACCTGCTCGGGGTTCAGTTCACATGTCAACCAAAGGGCTCTGTGCCACTATCCATACCTGCTGCATCTCCCGAAGAAAATAGAGCTAAGACGAGACAGAAGACGGCCCCTTGAAGATGTGGTAGATGCCAAGGAGAATAAGAATTACGCCTGGCAGAAAGTTGAAAAACACCATCGCTTGGTTGAGCACCACAGCGTTCATCATCATCCCTCCTCCCATATGCATCGTACCCATATGCATTGACGGGGGGATCAAGTACAGATGTATCGCTGGTCCAATAAAGGGGGCCAGAAACACCCACAGACCCAACAGAAATAGAACGACTCCAAGGACTCGGACGCGTCGCATCTCTTTCTTCTCCTTATCTCTACAATTAGATCATCCCTACATTCAAAAAGAGATAGACTACCTCTCTTATAGAAATAAAGTGTAGCATATGTAGCACAAAAGCGCAAGGAAGATAAAGACAAAGGGTGTGCTTCATATTTTTGCGGAACCTCCTTGATGAAGCAGACGAGGGGAAAAGGTTTGGCGTCCCCATCGCTTTTGTGCCTCGGTGCGTCCCGTGTGGGGCTTGGGCAGAGGCGTTTCAACGAGGGTAAGGGCAGCAGGAGGAGCAACCAGAGCACGCAGTTCACAGGTGTGTTGCTCTTTGACCCGCAGACGCTGCTGCTGCCGCTGCCGTCGTTTGGCCTCTCGTGCTGCTTGCTGCCACCTCTGCTGGTCAGTCCAACCCTCATTCCACCGATGATGACACACGTTCATCCGTAAGGCCAGCATCGGGTTGACATTCTCCAGCAACCAATGCATTCCTGCCCCTTTCATGCGAGCTTGCATCAGCAGTTTGTTGCCACTTTCCACGATACCTGACCCAATGGGCCACCCTTGCTGCTGAAACGTCGGATAGTCCATCTGAGTCGTCCGCTGGCACAAGTCGCGCAGATGCTCTTCAATGGCTTCTGGCTTTCCCGCTTGCTCCCAGAGCCTGTTCAGCGTGTTGAGCACAGGAGTCACTCCCTCATGTTTGAGACTGTGCAGCAGCCTTTCCAGCCAGTCATCTGGCAAGCTGAGTCCGACGAGGCGCACGGCGTCGCCAATGGCTGCGATGCGCCCAGCGGCATGAGCCCGCATCCAGAATGCGCACCGCATCTGCTCGATGCGCTTGCACCACCCCTTGCACCCACTCGGCTCCATCCTGCACTCCCACCACCGTCTTCGCTCGATCTAGCCCTCGTCGTCGCACCTGCGCACTGGCCTGATCGCTAAAGGTGGCCGCATCACTCAAGCGCGTGAAGTAGGTGATCTGCTCGGTGTGAACCTCCTGTGACTTGCCCTTTGCCCCTCGTCGGTGCTTCACCTGTCCAATGGCAAGCAGTTTGACTTCCCCCCACTGCCCATGGACCAGAGGCACAAAGGCTCCATCAGTACTCATCAGCATGCATTCGCCTGCCTCTTCTTCGGGACACGCTGCCAGTGGGTCGGCGTCCATCGGGTCCCCTTTCTTGACTCAGTTTTCGCTTCTCGTGTCTGCTATCATACCACTCCTAACGGGGTCCGCAAAAAAATGAAGCACACCCGACACAATTCTAGTGTTTGACAAATCCTTGCACAATGATGTATACTATATGTACCCACCCCTGGGGGGTATGGGTTAGACTCGTCAGGAAAATGAGAGGTGATTTCGATGGCAACTGAAGCCAAACATTCTATAGAACAGTCTGCAAGTGTGCCTCAAGAACCGAAGGGTGAGGAATGTCGTGCAACCTTTGCTCTTGAAGGGATGACGTGTGCCTCCTGTGCAATGCGTATCGAGAAGGGTCTCAAAAAGGTCCCAGGAGTAGCGGACGCACAGGTCAATCTTGCCACGGAGCAAGCAACCGTTACGTATAACCCCACTCAAACAGGAATTGAGCAGATGGTACAAAAGGTTGATGCGGTTGGGTATAGGGCAACAGCAGTCGAACAATCTGCACCACAACATATCATGCCAGATGTCACAGACGGCAATGCTGCTAGCTTCACACCTTTCGGTACGCAACAAGAGGATGAGCGCAACGCACGGAAAGCGGCGGAAATTGTGCGGAAGCGCAACTTGCTCATTCTCGGCATCGTGCTCTCGATTCCTGTTGTGCTGTTGGGCATGTTCTTTATGAACCGCTTCCCAGGTGAAAACATCCTCTTGCTTGCATTGACGACGCCTGTTTGGGCTGTCGTCGGGTGGGAGTTCCATCGAGGAGCGATCAAGACGTTGCGTCATGCAAGTGCGAACATGGATACGCTGGTCTCGCTTGGCTCGACAGCCGCGTATGTGCTGAGCGTCGTTGCGACCTTCTTTCCGAACGTGGTTGGTGGCGTCACCTTTTATGATACGACGGCACTCATCGTGACGCTGATCTTCTTGGGAAAATACTTAGAAGCACGTGCCAAGGGACAGACAAACGACGCCATCAAGAAATTGATTGGCTTGCAAGCTCGTACCGCTCATGTCATGCGTGCAGGACAAGAGATCGAAGTGCCGATTGAACGGGTACGGGTTGGTGATGAGCTGGTTGTGCGTCCTGGGGAGAAGATTCCGGTTGATGGCAAGGTTCTTTCCGGTCACTCTTCCGTTGACGAGTCGATGATTACGGGCGAAAGCATCCCCGTTGACAAAGGCGAGGGTGACGCGCTCATCGGTGCAACCGTGAACCAGCGTGGACTGCTACATGTGCAGGCAACAAAAGTGGGAGCCGATACCGTCCTAGCAAGCATTGTGCGCATGGTTGAGCAGGCGCAAGGGTCGAAGGCTCCTATTCAGCGTATTGCAGACACCATCTCCAGCATCTTTGTCCCGGCGGTGTTAGTCATTGCGTCACTCACCTTTATCGCGTGGGCTGTTCTTACCAACATCTTTGGTATTGGGGTGCAGACAGCGAGTATGATGAGTGCAAGCAATCCGTGGATTATTGCGATTGTGGCAGCCGTTGCGGTGCTGGTTGTCGCGTGTCCCTGTGCGCTTGGACTTGCCACGCCAACCGCAATTATGGTCGGGACGGGCAAAGGAGCCGAGCAGGGTATTCTCATCAAAGGCGGTGAAAGCTTAGAGCGTATTCAGGCAGTGCGAGCGGTCTTGCTTGATAAGACAGGCACGATCACCAAAGGCAAGCCCGAACTCACAGATGTGCTTGCCATTGCGAGCGAACAGGCTGATGAGATGTTGCGTCTAACAGCAGAAGCCGAGCAAGGGTCTGAACATCCACTCGCTGCTGCTATCGTCGAAGGGGCGAAAGGACGCGGTTTAGCGGTCAATACCTATCCTGAACGTTTTACGGCCCTTGCCGGACGTGGTTTGGAAGCGACGGTGGAAGGCCATGATGTACTGATTGGCACAAGAACGCTGCTTCGTGAGCGTGCAATCGACTCCGCAGTTTTTGAAGAGCAACTCAAAGCGTTGGAAGAACAAGGCAAGACCGCGATGCTCGTGGTGCTTGATGGGAAACTGGCAGGAGCGGTTGCGGTCGCGGATACCGTGAAAGTTGGTTCGGCAGACGCGATTGGGCAACTGCATACACAAGGCTTAACGGTGTGGATGATCACTGGCGACAATCGACGGACTGCACAAGCAATTGCGTCTCAAGTCGGTATTGCGCCTGAGCATGTGCTGGCAGAGGTTCTGCCCGAAGACAAAGCCAATCAGGTCAAGCGTTTGCAGGAACAAGGACTGATAGTGGCCTTTGCTGGCGATGGGATCAATGATGCACCCGCACTGGTGCAGGCCGATGCAGGTATTGCAATGGGGACAGGGACGGATGTCGCAATGGAGGCGTCAGACATTACGCTGGTTAAGGGCAATCTGAAAAGTATTGCGACCGCGCTTGCTCTTTCGCACGCAACACTACGCATCATCAAGCAAAATCTCTTCTGGGCGTTTGCCTACAACGTGGTCTTGATTCCAATGGCTATTCTCTCGCCCTTGATCCCTTTCTTACGTGAGAATGCACCGATCTTTGCCGCAGCAGCGATGGCACTCTCCTCGGTCACGGTCGTCAGCAACTCATTGCGATTGCGAAGATTTGGACGATGAACGCTGTGTAGTGAAACGTTCATGCCTCTCAATACGTACACGTTATATTGTCGGATAGAGTGGAAATGAGGATATATCCGACAGGGTCTTGTGACGCAGCACCCTCTCTATGTACCACATAGAGAGGGTATTGTAGACGGGAGAAAAGTATGACACAACGTCTTCGTTGGAGTGGAGGAGCGAGTATTCTTGGTGGTCTTGCCTTTCCTTTCTATCTCCTTCTGCACCCCGCACAGAATGAAGGGAGTATACAGAGTGCTTCTTATGCTGTGATCCATATGATAGCAGGTGTTTCTTTACTCCTTCTTCTCGTGGGACTCTTAGGCATCTCTGCTGCTCAAGCAAAGATGACACAGATAGTAGGACGTATCGGCTTCCTTTTCGCTTTCATCGCCACAATTTTGGAGATAGTGTACGTAGTCCTTGACGGCTTTATGAACCCCATCAGCGTCACCTTCATGTCCTTCATTGGAGTGTTCTTCACAGTGGCTTATATGGTATTTGCTGTTGTGACGTTCTCTGCACATGTTTTTCCCCGTTGGGGTGCAGTATTTCTTCTGACAGGGGCATTGCTTTTCAGTCCCCAGACAATGGTTCCCTCCTTTGTGGAATCTTTGGGTGGTGCAATGCTTGGCGTGGGTTTCATCGAAATGGGATATCGTCTCCTGTTTTTCTACCGAAGGTGAAGACAAGTGACGTGTAGCGATTACCTGTGAAGATGTTTCTTCGCTAGGGCGACTAGCTTCCGTTTTCTCACTAGGTGAATGGTGATGTCTTTCCCTTTTAGATGTCATGATCCTCAGATCATCACTGCGGATAACATTGGGCTTATTCTCATATTTCGTGCTTGTCAGGTGTATTTTAGGGGAATATCCGTTGATATACAGACCTCAGTTTCTCCTTTGAGGAATGAAGTGCGAGATATCCCTTCAATTCCACCTCTTGTTTATGGGACGGTCTCAAGAGAGAAAACCGGAATAGTTACGCATGACCATCTGAGCTTCAAGCTGCCGAATCGTGTCCAATACCACACCAACAGCGATGAGGATCGAAGCACTCCCCAACAATTGGTTCGCGCCTACACGCGAGAAAAACGGCAGAACCGCAACGAGGCCCAGAAACAATGCTCCGGCAAGCGTAATACGATTAAGGATAGCATACAGATATTTGCTGGTCGGCTCACCAGGACGATAGCCTGGAATGAACGCGCCCTGCTTCTGCAAGCTCTCCGGTATGTTCTGCTGCTGCCACACGACATAGGCATAGAAGTAGGTAAAGGTTACGACCAAAACAAAGTAGATGAGCCAGTACCACCATGTACTTGTGTTCACAACATAGGTACCGATAAACGATGCGGTCGCACTCAACCACGATGTCGTGCTCGCTGTGAGATATCGTGAGAGTACAGCTGGAAAGATGAGCATCGACTGAGCGAAGATGAGCGGTATCATACCCGCGCTATTCACCTGCATCGGAATGTAGGTTGTCTGTGCTGAGCCAACCAGCATCCCACGTCCTACCTGACGCTTTGTCGGATACTGGACCGGAATACGTCGCTGCCCCTGGTAGATGTACACAACACCCAGAATCGTAATCAGGCCAATGATGAGAAAGACCGCGATGCTCACAACACCACCGCCCGTGCCACCACTTGACGTAGCCGCAAGATAGCCCGATTGTACAAAACTCGGGAGACGACTCACAATACCCGCAAAGATAATGATAGAGATACCGTTGCCGATGCCGTTCTCCGTAATCAATTCACCAATCCACACCAGGATCATTGTGCCGGTGGTCAAGGCAATTAAAATGGAGAAGGTCTCCAACGCATACTTGGGATCAACAAGACTGAAATTGTTCAGCACACCTGCACGTTGGAAAATCGCAGCTTGTCCTAGCGCCTGAAGGAAGGCGAGTGGCACCGTAAGAAGACGAGTGATCTGGCTAATGCGCAGGCGTCCAGACTCACCTTGTGTCGCTAGGTTTTGTAAGGCTGGGATAATTGGTTGCAGCAATTGCATCACAATGGTAGCCGTGATGTAGGGATAGACTCCAAACGCGACAATGGAGAACGTCTGCAGTGACCCACCTGAAAAGACATCGAGCAAACCGAGCAACTGACCAAGGTCTTTGCTCTTGCTACTGTTAGAAAAGAGACTGAGTAATGTACTCTTCTCCGTCGCCGTCAGTGGTACAGTGATGTGTGCAAGGATGCGGAACACCACCAGCATCGCTAACGTGAAGAGAATCTTATTGCGTAGATCAGGAACAGTCCAGATACTTCGCAGTCGTTCGAGCATACAAGCCTCCCTATGTATACATATATGTGTTCACGAGCAAGGAGCATGGCGTTGCACGAGAGGAGGAGATGCCTTCCCTCTCGCTTCACTTTGTTCGAGTCGAAAGGTCTTTCATTGACGAACATAAGTTTGTCCTCGTCCTTGATGATCGTATGTGCAATGCGAAGACGTCTCGTCCTCTTGATGAGAGTATACAGTTCGATAGTACGTTTGTCAAAGATACTATCAATGATGGTACTTGATATAATAGTAGAGAAGTTCGTGCTATATGTAACGTTGCGTTCTGCCCCACAGAGTTACATGTGAGGAGCGTGCAAGATGTGTGCAGATCAAAGAAGTGGGAATACGTCTCTCGAACCTGAACCGGCACCAAAATACATGTATCTTGGACCGGATCAGGTTGACCGTCATCTCGCCCACCCAAAGGTTTCCTTGTGCATCCACTGTTGGCTGCATCAGACCTACGCTTGTGGGTGCGAGTGTAGAGAGGTGAGGGTGCTGCTCTGTCCGTCTGAGAACCGTGGCTACGGGTGCGAGTGTGGAGACCACACGGTTCGTGCTCGTTCCCTGTGCTGTCCCTGGGGTCACTGGTGTGAGCGTTCCGGCAACGACGTTCATCAGACCAACACAGATGAGGACAGCAATGCTTGCACCTGCTTCCCAGCGCAAGATGTTCTTCAACCAGCGTACCTGTCTTCTAACGTGTGCCTCACTATATTTGACGTGTGCTGCCTCTGGGAGAGGACCGCTCTTCCCATGTCCCTTCTCCTGGACGCTCGTTGTGGGAGCAAGCAATGCCAGACATGTCTTCTTGAGACGCGGGCGAAGCAGGAACGTATGGAACGCACTTGTCAGTAGAAGGGCACCGACCAGCAGAATTTTGACTATGAGTGCCTGCCCGTAGAGGGTCGTGAAGAACTGGTTCCACCCACTCAAACGGATGGTGGCCGAGAGGGGGCCGGTGATCGCCATCAGCACGACCCCAACCAAGGCCCAGGGCGAGTACGCGGGTAGCACCGTCATCAGAGAGCCAGCCTGTTCGGTTGGTGAAGACGTGCGAAGAAGGGGCAAATAGCAACACCCGATGAAGAGAATACCACCAATCCAGAAGGCAGTAGCCAGCAGATGCAGGAAGTCGGCAAGTACGGCATACACGACGAGCGGGGATGGAGTTGCAGCCGCATGACTGGTGGATGCCATCGTGAGAAAGAGGGCCAAGCCGAGCACGAGATTCGTCCAGGAAAGGATGGTAGCGATCCTCTGTGGTAGTTGTCTCATCTGGAGGGGAACGAACGCGAGGCGCAATGCCAGGACAATGAGCAGTTCCCGAACGAGCCAGAACAGCCCAAAGCGTCCACTGGTGAGCAACGTCATCCACAGCGCGGGGTCCACGAGTCGCGTTCCATTCCCTCCTGCGATGGTAACCGCTTGTCCAAGGACGATCCCGCTATTGGCGAGGAGGAGAAGCAAGACCGTAGGGACCGCCAGACGCTGCTCGAACCGCTGCATGATCTGCTGTGCCATCGGGCCTTGAGTCTCGTGCTCTTCTCTAAGCGGCTGCAACACGAAGTGTTGGAAGAGATGCGCTCCGACCCAGAAGACCGCTGCCAATTCCAGAAGCGTGATTGTGAGAAAGGACAACAGGGTTGCACCATCACTCTGCCCGGAACTCAGGGTCGAGCTTCCCGACTGCTCACTCGGCGTGGTTGTCTGAGGGGGGAGGGACCCATCAGGCCGTGTGACGGTAAAGCGGAAGGTGCCGGAGTTCAGATGCCCATCGTCATCGGATGCAACAGTCCAGGCGACCGTGTAGACCCCTGTCGGCAGATGGTTGTTCAGGGTGACATCCAGTTCGCGGGCGTCGCCGGACACGACCTGCGCATCGCCTCTGTCCGCTCGCTGATTCGCGGCATCGACGACGACCGCCGTACTCAGTGTTGAAGAGCGATTTACCGCTTCACTAAACCACATACGGACCTGAGTCGGTGCCGCACGCAGGAGTGCATCCTCTTTCGGGTCAGAGCGAAGGAATTCCGCATGAGCGAAGCTCGCGCCTGGAAGGACAAGGAAAAAGAAGGTTGCCAGCAGGAACGCTCCGAGCAGCAGGGATTCCCTCCGTCGAGGCATGTGTCGGTTCATTGGTGTATGTCCCTTCTGCACGTCTGGACAGTGGTGTCTCTCCCTAGGCGTACGTCGGGCGAACCGGAAGGACTCCTGCTTAGAGCGGTAGGTGATATTCCAAGTAGGCGAAGGTCTTGCTGGATCATTGGTGCGGAGAGTACCCCGATTTCTTTGCGGATGACGATGCCATGTTGGTCAAGGAAAAAGGTCTCTGGAAACCCCGTGACGCCATAGTTGATTGCTGTCACACCGTTGACGGTATCAACCACATTCGGGTAGGTAATGCCGTAGTGTGCAACAAAAGCTTTGGCCGGATCAGTCGTGTCACTGGAGTCGATGCCAATAAGCAGCGCCCCTTGTCCAGCGACACGCTGCCATGTCTGCTGTAAGAGAGGAGCTTCCTGCTTACAAGGATCACACCACGAGGCCCAGAAATTGAGGATCACGGGTCTGCCTTTGAGGACCGAGAGGTGCATGGTCGAGGTCGTTGAGGCACCGAGCAAAGGCAAGGTGAAGTCGGGTGCGCTTTTACCAATGAGTGGACTGGCCGCTCCCCCTGACGAGGTTCCCTGTACCGGATTCAACACAAACGAGGCGAGCAGTGTGAGGAGGCCAATATTGAGCAGACTGACCAGGAGAAAAACGACGATGCGCCGTTTTCGCTTCGCACGTCCAGGGGGTGTTGGTGCGCTCACGTGCTCATCGTGAGACACTGCTTGATCGTGCGTTAGTGCTTCTTCCTCGTTCATCAGGTGCCTTCCCTCGCTTTCCATTCATCCACTTCTTCTTGTTGAGAAAGAAGTGAGTGAGCGTGATGAGGTATTTCGCGTCGGCACTCCAAGGATCGTTGGCTCCTCCGATCCCTGTTCCTGCGTCACTGATTGCTCCATCCTCGTGAATGAGGACTGTTGCACCTCACACGAGGCACAGTCGGGCATCTCCGCTCTCGGTCTCTGACTCCTGCGCGAGGCGTGCATCGAGAAGAGCATGACGAGCATGGACACAGGACAGGCTACCGCGAGGAGCAACGGAATGGCTCCCCAGAGCCACTGTGGAGCGACGATGGCAATGACGAGTGCGACCAGAGCCAGGACTCCTAGAACCCTCCAGTTGAGGCACATCTTGACACACTCCACCATCATCTTCACTGGCGAGAATACCTGCGAAGGGCCGCTTGAACGTGAAGAACGAGCCGCCACGCCTGCTTCAAGACATCCATCATATGATGCTTGCTTCTTGTCTGGACGCATCGCCATCCAGAGCATCAGGCCCATCCCAATAGGACAGGCGAGCACGCACAGCAGGAAGGGAATGTAGTGCATGAACGTACCTTCTTTCTTCTGGTGGAAGAGACGATCTTCCTCACCACGGACGCCTCTTGTTCATCAGTGTTCATCAGGGGTTCCCAAGCCACCACTGCATAGTGCTCCTGGCTCAGGTGTTTGCGACCCATTTTCATACTTCGACACAAATTGTGCAAGCCGGGGATCGCTAGCACTGTTCACCTGCAACTGCATCCCCCAGGCCGAGATGACAACTGGGGACGGCAGCCCTGGATAGGGTGAGAGCAAGGCATGATCGTGTCCACGCACCAAACTCCGCAGCTGCTCAACCGACGATGCATCGAGGGAGGGCTGATACGTGATCCACACCGCGCCATGCTCAAGCGAATGCACACCATTCTCATTGGCAACTGGCTGGCTATAGATGCCACAGTTTTGCCAGACGGAGCTATGCGCTCCCCCGACTGGCGGATTTTGTGGGTAGGTCACCTTCGTGTTGACATGATTTCGACTCAGGTTGCTGTAGGTGACAATCCCCTGGAGGTCACCGACAGGGGCCTGGGATTGCACAAAGACGACGATGCCAATCACGAGTAGGACGCCGACCAGCACGATGACTGCCCACCCCCAATATCGTCTGCGGGATGGAGTGCCTTTGCGTCGCTGTCTCGCTCGTCCAGACGTCCGCTTTGCCTCCCGCTCCTGCTGGGCTGCGTACTTCGCCTTGCGTGTGCGTCGGTCCTGGGCTGCTGATTTCATCTCATAGACTCCTCTCGATCTTGATAGCGAAGAGCACTCTCTCCTTGCTCTTCCAACGGTCTTGACGGATTATAACGCGTCATTCTCCTATCGTCAATAGGACTATGCCTGTTAGGAGAAGAACAGTGAGAAGGTCTCTGGAACTCGCTTCCTCGTCAACACGCTCTCAGCGCAGGAGTCCAAGAGGAGCCAATGGGCCACAGCCCATCGTGGACAAAAGCCCCGCGATCATGACCGCTTCAATCATGACCAGTCCCACGAGGGCGAGCAGCACACTTCCCAGGGACAGCCACCGTGTCTCCAGCACACCATTCGTCTGCGCTTCGGGGTAGAGGAGTCGCGTAATACGGCCCTCGATGCTGCTCTCCATGCCAACGAGAGCGAGTCCAGGCGAGGAGGCAGAAAAGGGAACGGTTGCTTGCCACACCTTGGCGAGCGCACTTGCCAGACCGACAGGACGATGGGTGAGGGAGAGTGCGAGGTCATCACTCGCCAGTTCTTTTTCTTGTTGCAGTTGCCGGTACACAGCCCAACTGGTTGGCACATACCAAAAGGCATCGCGTAGCGTGTGCGCGATCCATCCAATCAGCGCATCACGCCGCGCGATATGGGCAAGTTCATGGGCGAGCACCGCTTCTCGCTCACGCGCGTCGAGGTGTTCGAGCATCCAGGGCGAAAGGACAACGGTGGGGTGCAGGATGCCATAGGTCAGCGCGAGCGGACCTCGTGCTGTGTAGAAGAGGACACGCGGGGGAGGAATACCAAGAGCCGTTGCGAGGCGCGTGACGAGGGCATCCAGTTCTGCTCCGGCAGGATGCCCTTGATGGGCCACGACACGGTGCAAGAGCAGTTGGCGCATCATTCCCCATCCACATCCCGCCAGAGCAATCAGGCCCATACTGAGTGGAAGCAGAAGACTGAGCATCCTATCCCAGCGCGGTGCGCTGGTGAAGCACGTCTGACCGACAAAGTGATCAGCAACGAACAGATTAATTATCAGGCTGAGCAGTGGGACCGAGAGCAGCAGCACTTGCACATCACGGTGCCAGGTCCAACCGCCAAAGCGCCGTAGGAGCCAGAGAGCAAACACGCTGCCAGGGACGAGGAGCAGCACAGAGAGCACCATCAGCAAGGTGTGCATTATGGCTCCCCCTGCGTGGTCTTGCGACGTGCAATCTCCTCAAGAAGACGGCGCATACGCTCCGTCGAGTGGTCGTCCGATGAGGCAGCATGCGGTTCGTGTGTCGTTCCCGTGAAGTTCGAGAGCAAGCCTTCGAGCACCCGACCCATGATGCGCGAAACAAACTCTTCCTGCGTCAGGACCGGGTAGTAGATATGGGCATGTTCTTCCGTCTTCGCCCGCAGCATGCGTTTCTTTGCTAAACGATGCATGGTGCTTTGCACCGTCGTGTACGCGAGGTGTCGGCGCTCATAGAGCACCTCGAACACCTCGCGTACCGTCGTTCCCTGCTCGCTTGGACGCGCCCAGACCAATTCCATGATCTCGGCTTCCAGGTCGCCAAGCACCTGGCGAATGCCTGCGCGGTCTGGGTGAAAGACGCTAATTTCCGGCTCGTTACTCATCGAGTATTCCTTCCAAGATGTGCTCATTCGCTACCATCCGCGCACTCATCGCGTTGGATGCCTGCAACTTTCTCCTATGGCCTATCGTACTACGGGTATACAGACTACTATACTATAGAAAAACACGTTTGGCAAGAAAAAGGAGAACGACTATGTGTACCCAGGTACAAGCCGCATCGAACCTCTCGCTCATGGGCTATCCAGGCATGATGGGTGCGATGTTCGTCTGGATGCTGCTAGGAATGCTCGTGTTCATCGTCATCGTCGCAGCTATTGTCTGGCTGCTCATCCGTGCTGCGAGGACATCAGCACGGTCCTCTGCAGCACCTCCAGCACCGTATTATGCTCCCTACGACCAGGGGCAACGAGAAACCGCGATGTTCCCGGATGGGCCCCTAAGAGACCAAGAAAGACAGGATGGTCCCCCTGTTTCATCGTCCTATGAGCAACCACAAGCCCAGTATCCGGAGATGCAACAGCCACACTAATACCGTTTCACGTTTGGAAGATGACACGTATCAGAGAGGGCCTGGAAGAGATGGCGAGGAGGGAGAAAAGACCTATGAGTGGCTATTATAGTGGACGGCGAGCATGGCACTACAATATGCGCTGGCGCACCTTCACCAAGCGAACGCTTGCAGAGACCCTGGGCGATGATCGCTGAGGCAGTACGCCAGGTGCAGACGCGCCTTTTACGCGCTCCGCGTGTGCTCGATGTCGGCAGTGAAACGGGTGTCCTGCTCACACAGGCGCGTTTGGCACTCATGGAGTTTCCTCACGTCCAGTTGGCACAGACAGAAGCGCGTCCTGGTGAAACAGCAGGGCTTCCCTATCCACCGAAGACCTTTGATGTGATCACCTGTACAAACGTGTCCCATGACCTTTCAGAGCCGGATGTCACACCAGCTGGGTATGATCAGTGTTGTGCTATAGGTAGCTACAATGCAGCCTTGCCGTCGTGTACCATCCATCCCACCTGGTCCCACGACTGGTGTGTTTCTACTAGGATGGCTTGCCATCATGAATGCCCTCAACCTGCTTCTGAGCTAAAATGGGTGGAGGTGAGGTCTGAAAGAGGAATGTTTCCTCTTTCGCCGTTTTTCTTCACCCACATATCGTTTCCTTCTTGGGGAAATTGGGGGAGGAACATCTCAAGAAGGGTAGGCGCATGTTCCGTTCCGGCATTGCAACGCTCAGTCTGTTGAAGCGATTACGTTGAACGAGGAGCATTCTTCGCTCCTTCGTGCTCGGTCGATCAAGGACGAGTTGCATGGACCACGAGCATAGGCTGCACTCCTTCCCCCAATCGACGCTGATGGGTGATGTGAAAGCCGGCTTCGGTGAGCAGATGTCCGGTATCGCGATTCCAGTGACAATTGCCAAAGAGTCGCGTCGTGAACGGGACAAGAGCATCCTGTATGCGTGCAGTCACGCGTGCATTCGCACGGACGTGTTCGAGGAGCAGCAACGTCCCCCCAGGCTTCAAGACCCGTTTGATCTCCTGGAAGCCCTGTTCCGGCTTTGTGACGGAGCAGAACACCAGCGTTGCCACCACGCTGTCAAACAGCTCATTGGAGAATGGTAACGCTTCGACGGATGCTTGTGTCAGAGTAATGGGCACAGGAGCAGAGGCCTGGCGACGACGAGCATAGGCGAGCATTGCGCTATCGGGCTCAATTGCTTCAACGCGTTCCACCTGTCCAGGCATATAAAACGGGAAGTTGAGTCCAGAGCCTGCACCAATCTCTAAGACAAGACCTGATGCCTGACCCGTCGTCTCTTTCCGCAGGGGATCGGCCATGCGGCGTGCAGGACCTTGATGGGCCAGCCAGTCATAGAACGCCGCGAAGATAGGGTGATAGCTGTGTAAGGCAGTCTTCTCGTCTGAGAGCGGCATGGAATCTCGCTTTCTCGCTTCAACAGGAGTGATTAGGAAGTGTCCTTCCCTTCTGATCTCTCCTGTCAGTCTCTTCTCTGTATGCTCTTACTACGTCAAACCGTTCTGTAGTGTTGTAGAACCGATGTCTGTTCGAGGAGAGGGCTTCTCCTTTGAGGAATGAAGCGCGAGAAACCCCTTCAATTCCACCCGTTGTTGTTTGCGGTACAGTCTCCTCAGGAGAGAAAACCCGATAGCCTGATTGTACAAAACTAGGCAGACGGCTCACAATACCCGCAAAACAGAATATTTTAGCGATGGTTGTACAACTGGAGACTCCAACGCCATTCTTGTTGTGACGAATCATTCCACCACGTTTGTAAGATACCAACCTCTCCACCCGCAACGATCACACAGGTACCATACTCAGCTTCAGTAGGCCAGATATCCTCTCGCGTCACGGTCGATCCTTGCATACGAAGACGTGCCATTGGTGTGTTAGCGGTACGTGCAAGATCATTTCCCCTGGCAATCACGATGCCTTCATCGGTCCGTACCTCAACACTCAGTTTCTGAGGTGCGGCATGAACGATCATGACCTCGGTGGGGTCAAGGCGCCCACGAGCAAAGGAGATGCCAGTTGCTCCCACTCGGAAGCAGCACTGTGAGCCGCGAATGATGCCGAAGACGAGACGAGGATGTCGGGATACTCCATCTCAGCGATCTAAGCCGTGATAGCTTCTTGCTGATTCTTGAGTGCTGCAAGGTGCTCTTCGTGCGTTGGTCGGACCTCACCTTGTGCCGACGATGGACGGCTTCCACGACCCATGCCACGCATCATGAACAGCATCGAAAGTGGACAAGCAGCCACGATCAGGAGCGGGATAGCTCCCACCAGCATCTTCGGAGCGACCACCCAGAGAGCGAGTCCCACGACGGCAAGTCCGGTGAGGACCCTCCAGTCCAAGCACATTCCAAACATCGTGAACATGGACGATCTCTTGGGAGACGCGGTGGTGACCTGGGGAGCAGTGCGTTGCGCGTCCATACGCGTTTGGTCTGCCTCTTGTGGTGCTTGATCTTTGTTCCCACGCATCATCAACCACATCATGAGTCCCATGCCGACCGGACAGGCCAACAATGGTACGAGAGAGAGAAGGTACTGCATACTTCTTGTTCCTCCAAGTGAGATGACTCTTCATACCATCTGCCGAATACTATTTCACGACGGAGAGCGTATCCAGAGCAGCGGACACTGCGTGCGAGGAGTCACCCCTCTACTATCAATTCCCGTATGTTCAGGAAGAGTACACCGTCAATGTTCTCAAGAAGGGACGAGCCTGTGCTACCCTCTTCCAGAAAAGTGCCATAACAGAGACCTCCATGCCACTCTCTTCCTGGGTAATAAACAGTGACGAATGCATACATATATCTCCCTTATTGGGTATAGTATACTGTCTAATAGTACAACTGTCAAAGGTACTACAGCCGATAGGAATAAACTCTTTCCCATACTACGCTTCCAGGGAGCACTTTTAGCATGCGGCGGCCTTTTCTTTCAGCAAGTTAGAACCTGACCAAGGGGACGAAATAGCGGTTCAAAAGAGAGGGCGTTCAGACCGACAAAGACAAAGACGTTCCTCCTGCGAAGGTATTTTTGGAGAGTGTGCTTGCGTTGAATCGATACTAGGGGTGACACGAATCACTTTTGCAGAGCTAGTTCTTTCCAGGACTGGTGCAGGCAGATTCCGTTCAGTACAAGGAGCACCAACGGTGGGAGCTAGAACATCGGCTTCTTCTCACATCATCCTTCTCTTTCTGCTATCGTGCTCGTTGTGGTTGGATCGCTCAGACAAGCAGATCAATGAGCAACACGACCAAAAATCCGACGAAGAAAATGCTCGTGACGAGGTTCGTTTCCGGCACCTCGTGGGCCTCCACCAACAATTCCTCCGTGACCAAATACAGAAGGGCGGCGACCCCAAACGCGAGTACTCCATTCAGCAATGGTCCTGTCACGCCCGCAAGCACGGTCTTCCCGACTGTCGCTCCAACGAATACCAGGAGCGCGAGTCCAGACGTGATGGCGATACTTCGTCCTCGCGTGGCACCAGCTTGATGTAGGGCTGTGACAGTGGCAAGGCCAAGACCAAGCAGTTCCAAGGACAGCGCGATGGTGAGGAGGAGTCCTTGCTTGGCTCCAGCCGCAAAGCTGATGCCGATGAGGAAGCCGTCAATGGTGATGTCCACACCGACAGCAACCACCAATCCTGTACTCCCTGTACTCTTGTCCTTGCTTCTGGCTTCCAAGCGTGTACTCAGGTGTCGGATTCCTAGCATGAGCGCAACGCCTGCGGCAAAGCCCACAACGGTCGAGACAACAGCATGGTCCCGCACCACATCTGGCAACAGTTCAATCGCAACGGCCGCAAAGACGGTGCCTGCCGCAAAATGCTGAATCGCGCTGCCAAGTCGGGGTCCAGGCGCACGGAATGTGGCGATGAGTGCGCCACCAATCATGGCGCCCACAGGAAAGAGGACGTAGAGCAGGATGGAAACCAGCGTGTTGACCATCAGCGTTTCCTCTCAGAAAGAGGATATGTCTGTCCGAAAGAGCAGAGGGAACGAAGGACATTGAGGACTACCACCCCCACAAGGACAAGAATGAGCCCCTGAAAGAAGACCTGATGGGTGCTGATTGCGTTGAGAATCGCACCCACAAGACCAATCACTGCCAGGATCGTTGCCACCAACCGAATATTTTTTCTTCTCACCCGACAGATCTCCTCTTCTTCACGTCATCCTGCATGCAACACCACGCCAAGACCCACACCAACCACGGTTCCGACCGTCACCACGCCAAGAAATTCGAGACCGGAACGCACAGGTCCTTTTCGCGTGTACCGAGCTTTCACCGCTCCAAGCGTGAGTGCTGTGATGGCAGTCAATCCATACGCCCACCAGCGTGCTTGTGGCAGTGAGAGAAGGACTGGCAGCGTTGGAATGAGTCCACCCACAACGAAAGAAAGCCCGACTTGCAGTCCTTGCTTCCAGGGGTTGATGTGTGCGTCGTGTACCACCCCCAATTCATCGTGAACCAACGCCCGATGCCATCGCTCCTTGTCAGCCGTGAGATACCCAACGACCCGATTGAGCAATGGACCAGTAAACCGTTGCTAAAATATGATACTATCCTGAGCAATATGGAGCTATCCACACAATCGAAGGAAAACAGCTTTGGGCTGTGACGATTGGAGAAAAGCGGAACCATACCAACCAGGATAGTAACACATC
>JAABUQ010003162.1_pt1 | contig 30843 bp, 28 predicted proteins | sample 5560001 | NCBI WGS metagenome assembly JAABUQ01 (sample SAMN10711888, study PRJNA513371) | rock metagenome | isolation source: Antarctica rocks | place: Antarctica: Victoria Land, Finger Mt nord | collected 2015-12-18 | reverse complement strand
TGCGGGAGCGGAGATGCAATTGCTCGCTTTTTTCGGTCGGATTGAGTGGCGGTATACAATGAATCGTCTGATTGAAGCGCGATCACCGTGACTAGCGGCGAGGGTCGTCGGGTTTCTCAACAGCCTGTAACCTTGTGCGACGTAGCAAGATCGTCTCCCCTACGATATCCTCTCCCACGCCGATGCTGCAGCACCGGCGAGCGGCGCGGCCTCGCCGAGCGTTGCGGCGAAGATGTGGGGGACGTGGGGGATCCTTCCCGCTAAGCGCCCAACGATCGCGTCGTACCATGGGGTGAGGGCCAGACCGACCGCGCCCCCGATGACGATCCGGTGCGGATCGAGCACCGTCGCAACATTCGCGAGCGCGAGCGCGAGGTAGTCAAGCGTTTCCGTCAGCACTGCGTCGGCAACTGCATCCCCGCCCTGTGCGGCCGCAAAGACGTCCGCCGCTCGGAGTCGCCCGCCGCCGTTCCCCAGCACACTGCCCATCCCGGGCGATGTCGCCAGTCGCGCCGCCGCACGGTCCGCGATGCCGGGGCCGGCGAGCGCCAGCTCGAGCGCGCCGAGATCGGGGTAGCGCCGTCTGAGCGCGGCGCGATCGGGAAGGAGGTAGGCGACCTCGCCTGCCGCGTCGTGCGCGCCGTGCAGGATGCGCCCGTCGACCACGATCCCCCCACCGACCCCTGTGCCGATCCATAGTCCGAAGAGCGTCTCTCCCGCGTCCCCCGCACCCACACCATACTCGCCGAGCGTCGCCAGCTTGGCGTCATTGCCGACGATAACGGGCAGGCCGAGCCGCTCCTCCAGCACAGCGCGCAGCGGGAAATCGTGCCAACGCAGATTGGGTGCGAGGTGGACGACCCCCGCATCGTGCCGCACAATTCCCGCCACGCTGACGCCCACCCCGCGCGCCAGCATGCCATCGCGCCTGGCCGCGTGCTGCAAGCCCTCGATCATGGCGACGAGGGCCTCCAGCCCGCCAGGACCGTCAGTGGGCCACGTCGGCATGGTGCGCCTGGCGGAGAGCTGGCCGGATGCGGTCGCAAGCCCACCGGCAATCTTGGTACCCCCCATGTCCACGACGATCACCACCGCCTCGCCCATCTCGATCTTCTCCGCGGCACGTCCCACGTCCATCATGCTTCCCCTCTCGGTGTCGTTTGGTCCCGCCATCCATCGTCGTGGGTGAAGATCGCTTCGGCCCGTCTCCGCTTGCCTTCGCAGCCCTGCACGCTGATAGTATCAATCATGCAGTGGACGGTCGGCGGAATCGCCGGATCGTGCCGCAGAGGCCGCGCAGAGCAATCGGAAGGAGTACAGGTCGGATGGATGCCTTCGACACCGAGATGCATCAGCAGCCGGAGGCGTTGCGCACCCTCGCGAGATTCTATGCCGGCGAGGGGCGTGCGCGGCTCGCTACCGCCGCACGGAGCATCACCGCCCCCCTGCTGACGGGCATGGGCGCGTCCTACCACGCCGCCGCGGCCATGCTGCCCTACTGGCATCACCTCGGCATCGGCGGCGCGGCGGTGGAAGCGACTGATCTGATCTACTACGGCGACTGGCAGCGCGCCCATGCGGATGCGGTGGTCTATCTGTCGCAATCGGGCGCGAGCGCAGAGGTGGCGCCTCTGGCGGACCGCTTGCCCCATGGCGCCACCTTGATCGGCGTGACCAATGACGCGACGAGCCTACTCGCTCGCCGTGCCGCCCAGGTACTGCCAATCATGGCGGGGGCGGAAACGCTGGTGGCCTGCAAGACCTACGTCAACTCGCTCGCGGTGCTCTGGCTGCTCGGCCGCAGCGCGGCGGGCGTGACCGATGGGAGCGAGATGGTGGCGCTCGATGCCGTCGCGGATCGCATTGCGACGGTATTGGCACGTGGTGAAGCGATCACCGCGCGGTGGCTGGAGGCGCTGGGCGACGCGGAACGGCTGGTGTTCGTCGGACACGGTCCCCAGGCGATCACCGCGCGACATGGCGCCATGATGGCGGCGGAGTGGGCGAAGCAGGCCGTCCTTTCCATGGGGGGCGGCGCATTCCGGCACGGGTTCATCGAGATCGTGCAACCCGGCGATGGTGTCGTCGTCTTCGCCTCCCCGGGCGCGGGAGCCGCCTCCGCCCGCGCGCTCGCAGCGGAGATCGGTGCGTGCGGCGGACGGATGGTCGTCGTCGCACACGGCGAGACGGACCCGGCGTTGGAGGAGTCGCCCGCCGATGGCGACGAGGAGTGGCTGTCGCCGCTGCTGGACGTCATCCCCACGCAACTCTTCGTCCGCGCGCTCGCCGCGAAAGGCGGCGTGCCACCCGGATTCCGGCATATCAACAAGGTCACGACGCGGCTTTAGGGGATGCACGGCCATCGCGTACCGCATCGCGTAGACAGCAATCTGCGATAATCGCCGGGTTGCAGACACAATCGATCGCGACACTGTCGATCACAATTTGGTGATCAGCTTGCCCCGGGATGATCCATACGATTATCTGCTCCGTCGCCCGGAGCATACGAACCACGGTGTCCGGGAGCCTCACCGGTCATGATAACATCGAATCGTCGGGTGACATCTCTTCTAAGATTCGATGACGGCGATAACATCGGCGACACGCGGTGGTTGGCCGGATTGTCGCTGCGAACGAATCAGCGTGCCGTTGAGGAAGAGCGCGAACTCGTCCTCCGGGACCGGCGTCAGCGTTAGTGAGTCGATCCGCTCGTCGAACCGAGCGAACAGTCGTCGGGCCAGTGCCAAGGCCATATCCTCATATGCAATCCGCTCGAAGTGAATCGCGAAATTGAGCGGCGCCATTCAGTCGAGCACTACCGTCACGTCGCCGTCCACGACTTCGATAGGATAGGTGGTGACGCGCACCTTCGGATCGAAGACCGATTCCCCCGTCCGAATATCATACTCCCACTCGTGCCACGGACAGCGCAGGATCTCCCCCTCCCGCCCGTAGCGATATTCGTAGACGTCCGACGGGAGCGCCGTCCCGACGATCTTACCGAGGCAGACACGCGATCCCTGATGCGCGCAGGTATTTTTCAGCGCGTAGAAGGCTCCCTCTAGATTGAAAATGCCGATCTCTCCCCGGCCAACGATCCGCACAATCTTCCGCCCGCCCGGCGGGATTTCCTCTGCCCGCGCCACCACATGCCGTTCCACACGAACCCCCTTTGAACCACGAAGAGACGAAGAGCACGAAGGGAGAAAATTGAATACTACTTCATTCTCTCCTCCCGTCTTCGTGCTCTCCGTCTCTTCGTGGTTCAATGCTCAATCCAAGAGCCGGTCGCCATAGAGGGCGAGGGCGTTGGCGACCAGCACCCGGCGCCGGATCGCTTCGGGGATGTCCGCGACCATCGCGAAGGGATCGCCGTAGAGCCAGTTCGGGTAGTTACTCGAAAACATGAGCGTCCGCTCCGCCTCGACCATCTCCAGCACCTGCCCCAACTCCGCCGCCCCTGACGCCTCCAAAGGATACGTCGTCGAAGAGAAGTGCCGGAGGATGTATGCGCTCGGCGGCTCCTTTACCCACGGCGTTTCACTGCGCTGCGCCTTCCAGTTCTTGTCGAAGCGCCACATCAGGTGCGGCAGCCAGAAGATGCCGCCCTCGCAGAGAACAACCCGCAGCGTCGGGAACTTCTCGAAGACGCCCTCCGTCACCATGCTGACGATGTGCGCCATGTAGTTCTGTGGGATCGCACCGTACCACTCGAAATAGGTGCTCGGATGACCGACAGCGGTGGACGGTGGAGACATCCCCGCTCCTTCCCCACCGAGATGCAAGGCGAGCGGCAGATTGTGGCGTGCGCATGCTTCGTAGATCGAATGATACTGACGGCGACCGAGGGGAGATTCTGACGCGCTGCCCATCAGCACCTGCACCATACCGGGATTGTCCGCGAGGCGATCAATCTCCGCGACGGCCTGCGCGGGGTCCTGCGGCGCGACGAGGATTGAGCCTCTGAAGCAGTCGAAGGGGCGCACCCATGTCTCTAATAGCCAGTCGTTGACGCCGCGGGCGATGGCGGCAGCCATATCCGCGTTTGGCTGCACGCCGAGGCTGGTGAGGTTCGTCGTCAGGATGGCGAGGTCCACGCCGTGCGCATCGAGGTAGTGTTCTTTGATCCATGCCGGATCAGCGGCCGGATGCGGTTGTGTGGCGTCGCTCGTAGGCGGCTTCGGGACATCCCCGAACGGATCGCCAACGACTTTGAAGCCGTTGCGCGCCATCGGTGGCCCGCCCCGGCGTGTGAACCGGTGCCGCAACCCCTCCGGCACGAAGGGCGCGACCGCCCCCCAGTCGGTGATCTGCGGGTGGATATCCACGTCGATGGCGCGCAGTTTCGCCGTGTCATGCACGCGCTCCCGCGCGATAGTCGGTGCTGCCATCAATGCCCCCGGTGCGACGCGAGCAGGCGCGTGCCGTACATTTCGAGCGCATTATCCACGAAGATGCGGCGTTTGAGATCCGCCGGGAAGAACTTGAAGGCGGTGAGCGGGTTGTCGAAATCCCAGTGCGGATAGTCGCTGGCGAAAACGACGGTCTTCTCGGCGTGCATCATCTTCAGCAGCGCGAGCAACTGCCCGGTGTCGTCCGGCTCCTCGATTGGCTGCGTGCTCCAGTAGCAGTTGCGAAGGATGTACTCACTCGGCAATTGCTTCAGGTAGGGCACTTCCGCCTTGAGGGCGGGATACATCCGGTCGAGCCGTCCCATCACATACGGAGCCCAGCAAACGCCCCCCTCGATGAAGGCAAACTTCAGCGTCGGGAATTCCTCGAATACCCCTTCCGCGACCATGCTGACGCAGTGCGCCATCATGGTTTGCGAGTGGTCGGTGTGGAACTCCAGATAGGTCGACGGGTAGCCAACGCCGGTGGGCGCGTTGGCGAGACCTGTTCCCTCTGAGCCGACGTGGATCGCCACCGGCAGATCGTACTCGACAGCGGCGCGATAGATCGGCCAGTAGTGGGGATTGCCGTAGGGGAGTCGTGCCGCGCTCGGCATCAGCACCTGCACCATGCCAGGGTGGTCGCCGAGGCGGTGAATTTCCCGCGCCGACCCCGCTGCTTCCTGGGCCGCGACCGCGATTGATCCCTTGTAGCAATCGTACGGGCGCACCCATTTGGCGAGCGTCCAGTCATTGTAGGCGCTCACGAGTGCGCTCTGAAAGCGCCAGTCGTGCTGGATCGCGACGCCGATGATCGAGCCGGTCAGGACACCGAGGTCAATACGGTACTTCGTCATCAGTTGCTGCACAACCCAGTCCGGGTCGCCTGCGGCGAGGCCGTCTTCCTCGCGCACGGAATCGTCCATCCGGCCCGACCCCATATTCGCGTAATATCGTCCCGCCACCCCGGGGCCACCATTGTCGAGCCACGGGTGCCACTCGGGAGCAAGGAACGGGTTCAATTCCTGCATGCTCGGCAGATCGTTGTGGATATCGGTGTCAATGAGGCGTAACGCCGCTGCTTTGTCCGCAGCAGTTTCGGAACGAGACTCAATCGCGACCGCCATGTTCGGACCCTCCTTCTGGAAACAATTACCGGCCAGTACCGTCGTTACCATCGAGTATCGTCAATGTCTGTAATTCCTTAACCGTCCGCGGCGGCTTGATCCTCCGGCGTCCGGGTCGGCGCACCGGCAAAGATGCTCGTCAACGCATCCGGCTTGACCGCCGGGGCGTCGCGATACAGATAGCATGCGGAGACGCGCCGGGGATCGGTTCGGAAAAGCGGCGGATGTTTCTCGATGCACATCGGCATCGCGTACGGGCAGCGATCCGTGAATTTGCAACTCTCGGCCGTTGGTATGCCGATCCCCGCAGGTGACTTCGCCGCCGCCCACGGGCGTTTCGGATCGGGTAGCGGGATTGAGCCGACGAGGAGTTGCGTATACGGATGCTGCGGGTCCTGCACAACCTGCTCGACATCGCCCGCCTCCGCGACGGCGCCACGATACAGCACGATGATGTTCTCACTCACCTGGTACGCGGTCGTCAGATCGTGCGTGATGTAGATGAACGAGATGCCAAACTGTTGATTGAGGTTTGCAAGGCTCTTCAAGATCGTGGCACGCAGCGAGGCATCGACCATCGAGACCGGTTCGTCGGCGATGATGATGCGAGGCCGGAGCAACAACGCGCGCGCGACCATGATACGCTGCCGCTGACCACCGCTCAACTGATGCGGGAAACGGCCCAGTGTCTCTTCCGGGCGGAGGCCGACAGCCTGCAGCGCCTCCTCAATCAGCGCCCGGCGTTCCTTGTGCGAATGGGCGAGGCCGAACTTCGCGATCGGCGTTTCCAGGACATGGTCAACATTGTAGAACGGGTTGTAGACCTCGTACGGATCCTGGAAAACCACCTGCACCTCACGCAGATACGTCCGGTACTCCGAACGGGACATATGCCGGACATCTTTCCCCTGATAGCGCACTTCGCCACTCGTCGGCGGCGTGAGTCCGAGCAGGACACGGGCAAGCGTCGTCTTGCCACTACCGCTCTCACCGACAACCGCCGTGAACGAAGGAGGATTGCTCTCGATCGTAAGCGAAAAGTTCTCCAGCGCGACGTTCCGGTTCTTACTGAACATCCCCTCGCCAAAGACTTTCGTGACGTTCCGGGCTTCAAGTAGCGCAGTCATCAGTGCTCTTTGCTCCTCGCTCCTCAGTACAGGTGACAGGAAACCCAATGGTCAGGACGCACCTCCCGCAACAGTGGCTCTTCACTCGCGCAACGGTCGAATGCATGCGGGCAGCGCGTCCGGAAAGGACACCCCGATGGTCGGTCGAGGAGCGAGGGCGGAACGCCGGGAATCCCCTCGAACGCGCCTTTGCGTTCGAGGGATGGCAGGCTGCCAATCAGCAGCTGCGCGTAGGGATGGAGCGGCTCCTCGAAGAGATCCGTGACGCTGCCCAGTTCCGCGAGCTTGCCCGCGTACATCACTCCGAGCCGGGTCACAAACTGTGCCATCAGCCCCATATCATGGCCGATGAGGATGACCGACGCGCCCAGATCGTCCTGAACCTCACGTAGCGTCTCCATGATCTGCCGCTGCACGACGACATCCAGGGCGCTGGTCGGCTCGTCCGCAATGATCACCTTCGGGCGTAGACTAATGGCGATGGCAATCACGACCCGTTGCTTCATGCCGCCTGAGAGTTCGTGCGGGTACATCCTGGCGACTTCAGGCTTGAGGCCGACCCGCCGCAGGAGTTCGCCGATCCGGGTGTCGAGTTCGTGGCGGGGTGTGGACTCGCCATGGTCGGCCAGCCCATCCGCGATCTGATCGCGGACCCGTTTGACCGGATTGAGGGAGTTCATCGCACCCTGCGCGACCATCGCGATGTCGGCGAGACGTAGGTGCCGCATCTGTTCGTCCGAGAGCGCGAGCACGTCCGTCTCACCGAGCGTTACGCGGCCGCCCTCGATTTTGCCGGGCGGCTTGATCAGGCGAATGAGCGCCATGGCGATGGTCGTCTTGCCGGAGCCGGACTCGCCCACGAAGCCGATACGCTCGTGGGGCTTCAGTTCGAAACTGACACCGTCCACTGCTCGCACCGCGCCGCGCGGTGTGTGATAGTAGACGCGCAAGTCCTCAACCCGCAGCGTGCCTGTCTGCGGCGCGGTTTTCGGGAGCGCTGTTGCCGTCACGCCGTCCTCCTTAAGCGTGGGTTCGCGATCTCATCCAACCCGATTGTCAGGAGAAGCAATCCGAGCAGCAGGACGATGAGTATGACGATCGGCGGCGCCCACCACCACCACAACCCACGCAGTATTGCATTGAATCGGATCGACCAGTAGATCGTCATGCCGAGCGTTGGGTCATTCTGCGGGCCCAGCCCGAGCGCCTCCAGTCCGATCGAGAAGAGGATCGCACCGGAGACCGCACCCACGAATCCCGCCGCGAGGAAGGGGAAGATATTGGGCAGCAGCTCTCGGACGATGATCTCCATCGTGTTCATCCCGGATCGCCGTGCAACCTGCACATACGCCCGCTCACGCATTGTCAGTACCTGCGATCGGATGATCCGTGTCGGGCGCGGCCAAGCGAGCGACGCGATCACGAGCGCCATGATATTGACACTGATGAACGTCTTAATCGAGGCGGCAATCAGGATCAGGATTAGGAGGCCGGGGACCGTGATGAGCGTATCGACCGCGACGCGGACCACCGCGTCCACCACGCCCCCAAGATACCCGGAGAGGAAGCCGAGGATGATCCCGATTCCCAGGCCGATCCCACCGGCGAGGAAACCGATTCTCAGCGTCGCCGGTAGCCCCGCGACAATGACGGCGATCAGGTTGCGACCCTGATCGTCCGTGCCCAGGAGATACTGTCGGGAGGGATGCAGCGACGGTAACGCGCTCAAGGGATCAGCCTCTTTTGTGTTGACGAACAGTGGGCCGATGATCCCGATCATCAGCAGGAGCACCACCATTATCAGGCCGATCACAACCTGCGGATTGCGCTGACAGTACGCAGTCACCGCCTCCCGCGGAGTACGGTCCCGGTAGGTCGCACGCTCCGCAAGGGGAACACTTGGCATTCCGGCGAGATCAATCGGCGCTTCGGCCATCTCACGTCCTCCTGTATGAGATTCGCGGATCGAGAATCGGATAGAACAAGTCAACAAGTAGCGTTGCGAGCGCGATGACGAGAATGGTGATGTAAACGATGCCATAGATGAGGAAGTAATCGAGGCCGGTGATGGCATTGTACAGGAGCGAACCCATCCCCGGATACCCGAAGATTACTTCCACGATGACCAGGCCGGAAATGATTGTGCCGAGATTGATCGCGAAGTTCGTCACTTGCGGCAGCATCGCATTGCGCATGCCGTAGGAGAAGAAGATGCGCCGGTCCTTGATCCCCTTCGCTTCGGCGAACGTGATGTAATCCTCTCCTTTGGTCGTAATCATCATGCCCCGCATCCCGAGCATCCAAAAACCAACGGACGACAGGACAACCGAGAGGCCGGGCAACAGCGCGTGGCGCCCAATGTCCAGCATGAACGAGAGGCTCAAATGCGGAATCGCGCCGATGGAGTAGCCACCGGAGAGCGGGAAGAGGGGGAGCCAGACACCAAGCACGAAGATCAGCACCAACCCGAGTTGGTAAAACGGCACTGCGGAGAGCGCCATCGCGGGACCGGCGAGGTACTGGAAAAACTTCGGCGCGCTGGGCCAGGTGACGAGCGCACCAAGGATCGTGCCAAGCACGAAAGCGATGGCCGATGAGACAATGAGGAGGCCGATCGTCCAGGGCAACGCCCCGCGGATTAATCCGGCCACGGTATTCGGGTAATTGGCGATGGAGTAGCCGAAATCCAATCGGGCGGCATGCTCCAGATAGAGCGCGTACTGGACGTAGAGCGGCTTATCGAGCCCAAACTTCGTGTTGTAGGAGCGCACCATCTCCTCGATGCCTCCCTGTAACGCTCCACCCTGCGACGCCTGACTGAGCAGGCGGTCCCGCACCGGGTTGCCGGGCGCCAGGCGTGGCAGGATGAAATTAATTGACGCCGCCGCCCAGAGGACGATCACTAATTGCAGCAGCCGCCGGAGGACATAGCCGAGTTGCATCGCCGATCACTCCTTCGCACCGTGAGACCCTTGCCCGCGCCATTCGCGCGTTTGCGTGATGGCGCGGGCCCGATGCCGCGTCTTTCAGGCCGGTTGCAGCGTATTAATAAACAGCCCCGCCGCTCCCCGGTGCCACGATGCCGGTGTCGTATACGGGTTGTCCGAGTTCGGCCAGCCCTTCCAGTATTGATCGTTGGCCGGGCAGATCTGATACCACTGGACAGTGGGGATGGAGGGCAGGTTCGGGATCCAAATCTCCATCGCCTTGTGCCAGAGGTCCATGAACTGCGGCGTGCCGGGTGCGATCGTCGCCATTTGGTCAAGAATCTTGTCGTAGTCGGTATTCTTCCACCGGAAGTAATAGAGCGCGGTCTGACCAATTGGCAGAGCGTAGCGGCTGTGATACTGCTTCATACTGAGATACGGATCGCGCACCGAGGCGGATTGCCCGTCAACAAAGACGTCCAGATCGCCGGTTGTCTCAAGGGTCGTGGCGTTCGTCGGGAACTTGAACGTGGCGTCGAACCCCGCCTGCTTGAGCTGCTGGGCGATGACGGGAACGAATGTCTCAAAAAAGCCCGGCGAGCAGATGATCGTGAAGGCGAAGCGGTTGCCGCCCTTCGTCCAGATGCCATCCGATCCCTTCGTGTACCCTTTGCCCTGCATGATCTCCGCCGTCTTCGCCGGATCGAAGGAATCAATCGGGTACTTCTGTAGGATGTCCTGCACCGCGTCGAAGTACGGCTGCATCACCGGATAGGCGGGCAGTGGCAGCACCGTGAATTGCCCCGATCCCGCGAAGCCGACATCAATGATCTGCTTACGATTGATGGCGTGATTGAGCGCCCAGCGAATATCGGGGTCATCGTAGGGCGCTTTGCCGCAGTTGATCTTGATGCAATTCGTCCAGCCGTCAATCGCGCCGTACGGGGGCTTTCTGTCTGCGGTGAAGACTTCCAGTTTCGGGTTGCGGCTGATGGCGGTCTTTGTGTCCGCCGGCTGCACGTTATGCGAGCAGTCAATCTCACCGGCGGAGAGAAGTTGCGTCAGTTTCGGGTCTTCATAGCGGGGGAGGATGATGATGCGCTTCATCGCGGGCAATGGATGGAAGCCGGTCTTCGCGCCCCACCAGTCATCGCGGCGGTCCCAGATCTTCTGCGTTGGCGAGGAGAAGACGAGTTTCCACGGCCCCGTCACGACCGGCCAGCCCTTCGAGATGTCATGATTGGTGAACGTCTTGAGATCCGACTGACCCTTGAAAATATGCTCCGGCACGATCGGGAAACCCTGATCCTGCACCCACTGGAAGTACTGGATCATGAAGTTTGGGTTAGGCGCGTTGAGCGTGAATTTCACATTAAGTGGGTCGAGCGCCACGATGTCTTTCACCGCGTTCTTGATATCAAAGGAGGAGAAGAGGTCCGGTGCATTGTTCCGCAACATGTTGATCGTGAAGAGGACATCACTGCTGGTAAACGGCATGCCGTCGCTCCAGGTGATGTTCGGACGCAGTTTGACCGTCAACTCGGTGAAGTCCGCGTTGAACTGGTAACTCTCTGCCTGATAGGGGATCTCGCCTTTACTGCCGGTCAGGCCCGGCGGCGCGGTCACCTTCTCGTTCCAGACCGAATCATAGAAATAGAACGGCTCGAAGGCGAAGTGCCAGCCCGTGCGCTGTGCGACGTTGGTGAGGAACGGGTTATGGATCTCCGCGTCGTTCATCTGATCCACAGAGTCTGAGACGCTCATAATCAATGTCTGGTTGCGCGGTATCTGTTGAACATTCGACGGGACGGCGGCAGGCGATGCCTGCCCCACGGCAGCGGGCGAACTGGCCGCCGCCTGCCCGGTTGTCGCGGGCACCGACCCCGCAGCTGCCGGAGTCTTTGTTGGGAGGACGACCGCCTGGCTGCCGCTTGAGCATGCCGCGAGGAGACTCGCTGCTGCGGCGGCACTGGCGGCAACAAGAAATTCACGTCGGTGCAACTGTCGTGTCGTCATGATGCGCTACCCCCCAACCTGCTCATACAACCCAACCCATCACCCTCATGTCTGATCCCCTAACGCCGCGCGACAATACCCGACCGCGTAAGCCATGGCGATCTCGTTCTTCCGCTCGCCGAAAACCTTCGGCAAATGCTCCGGTGCGATCGCGCCGCAGTATCCGAGTTCGTGGAGGAGCGCGATGGCGGTGTCTGGCCGCACCTGTCCGTCGCCGGGAAAGACCTCGTCCACCTGCCCATCCGCGTGGATGACGACATCGCGTACATGGACCATGAAGGTGCGATCGATGAACCGGGGGAGTACCTCCCGCACATCGTCGCCGCGCATCGCCATGCAGCCGAAGCAGAAGATCATCCCGTTCTCGGGAGTGGATACGGCGTCGAAGAGCGAGCCGTACTCCCGCGCACCCCAGAGACCCTTCGCGGGTGGCCACGGCGAGTGCGTCGCCAATCGTGTCCCGGCCTGCCGCGCGTGCTCCGAAGCGCGGGCATAGAACGCGCAGTTGCGTGCAATCTGATCGGCCGCTTCTTTCGATGATGTTGCGCCGTCGAGCGGCGGATGGAGTGTGACGCAGGGGATACCCGCTTCGCCGGCGGCATCGAGATGGCGGGCGAAGATCGTAAATGTTTCCTTGCCTGTTGCCGTATCATCGGCCCATTCGCGCACCGGTTCCTTCACCGGCTCAAGACCGAGGATCGCTATTCCTGCTTCGTCGAATGGCTGGCGATACGACCGTAACTCCGCGCCGGTGGGCCAGCCTCGCTCGACGGCACTGGCGATGGACTTTGCTGATTCCTGGACAGCGGTGATGCCGAGTTGACGACAATAATCAATGCGCACGGCGGGGTCATCGGAGACCATGTGGGTGCGCAGGCAGATCTTCAAAGCTTCCCTCCCACAGGCTGCGATACCACGGCGGGTTGGAGTGGGAGGCGCACCGCACGACCTTCGTTGATCGATTGATAGGCCGCCTCAACCAGTTCCAAGGACGCGCGTGCATCCTCGCCGTGTGTAAGCGGTTGTGTGCCATTCTGGACGCAATCGAGTAGGTGCTCGATTGCCCCGGCCATCCCCTCGGCGGGCGGACGCGGCGCACCGACAGCGGGCCGCGTCTGTACCTGAAAGACGCCGACACCGATATCGCCCGCGATCTTGTCCGACGTGACGGTGATCGTGTCATGCTCGTCCATCTGAAGAGAGCCATCGCGACCGTAGATCTCGATCGGCATCACATCCCAACTGGCGCCCAGATGCGGATGTTTCAGGACATACGAGACGGTCACTTGGCCGAGGCAACCGTTCGCGAACTTGAGGAGCACAAGGCCGCTGTCCTCTGTTCGGCGCGCCGGGTCAATCATGTCGCTCGTTGAGGCGACCGCCTGCACCTCGGTGGCTTCGCCGACCAGCCAGCGCAGGAGGTCGAGCGCATGGATGCCGATACCGGAAATGACACCGTCGTGTTTCCAATAGCCCTGTAGTCGCGCGGGTTCCATGTGCTGCCACGCATAGGTGATGTCCTGTAAATACGCGCCGCGCACGAGGATCGGATCGCCGACATACCCCGCATCCAGCAACTCTTTCAGTTTACGATGACGGTTTTGATACCGTTTCGTCTGATCTACCATCAGCAGCACATTGTTCGCGCGGCAGGCGGCAATCATTGCGTCCGCCTCGGCGAGTGTGTTGGCGATTGGCTTCTCGACAAAGACGTGCTTCCCGGCGTCGGCTGCCTCGACAGCGACCGGTGCATGGAGGTGATGGGGTAGACAGAGATCAGCAATCCGCACATCGGGGTTCGCGAGTGCCTCGGCTGTGGATGTATACCAGCGCTCGGCGCCCCACCGCTTTGCTGCCGATTCCGCGAGTTCGGGCCGGACATCGACCGCCGCAATTAACCGTGCCTTGGGATTCGTGGCGTAGGCACTGAAGTGCCCTGCGGAGACACCACCACAACCGATCAACGCAACGCCGAGAGGTTCTGCCATCGTCACCGATCTCCTTTATTGCTCTTGTGTAGAGCGCGGCGTCCAGCCATGGCCAGGAAAGAGCGGGGGCATCGCATGCGGTCGCTCGCTGCCGGAAACGTCAGGGAGCGAAGATGCGGTTGGATATATAGACGCCCAAGCACGGAGCATAGTCGTTGTCGAGATTCCTGGAGCGCTGTATGGGAACGATAACATTCACGCTTGGAGCTGTCAAGGAAACTCTGTGTGCTTACCAGGGCTTAGCTCGACTTTCCCCAATCAGGCGCCAGAGGAGAGTGTCTCAGTCAAGCGTTTGACGCGTTCGGGCGCCAATTGCCACTCCAATCTCCCGGCGGCGCCAATTTTCAGGACACGCATCGTCCACGCCACCTACGGAATCGCTCTCTTCCCATCGGTCGAAGGCGCTGTCAGACATGCAGTGCGATCAGTCCCTCCTCCACCGTCACCGGGAAGGTCTCGATTGATTCATCCGGCTCCACAGTCACCTCGTACGACCGCACGCGGGTCTTGTGCGGGTTGAAAATGGACTGTCCCGTCGCGATATCGAACTCCCAGCCATGCCAAGGGCAGCGGAGGATCTCCCCCTCCCGCCCCCAGATGTATTCGCCGGGCTTGCACGGCATGGCCATTCCCTTGATCGCCCCGAGGCAGAGCGGCGCGGCCTGGTGGGGGCACCGGTTCCGCAGTGCGAAGAACCGCCCCGCGACGTTGAACACGCCGATGGAACGCCCCGCCACCTCGACGATCTTTCGCGCACCCGGCGGCACCTCACTGACGCGCCCGACGATGTAATGCTCCATTCCGATCCTCTCGCGTAGTCGCGGTCTTTCCGCAGGTTATGCCAAGCCGTACCACTCGCGCGCGTTCTCGGTGAAGATACGATGGCGGAGCGATTCGGGCAGCTTCGGGAAGGCGTGTGTTGGCGAGTCGAAGTCCCAGTGCGGGTAATCGCTGGCGAACATCAGTGTGTGCTCGGCGTCCATCATCTCGAAAATCTGCAGCAGCCACGCCGGATTTTCCGGCTTCTCGATTGGCTGACTGGAGAAGCGGACGTGATCGCGGATGTACTCGGACGGCGGCTTGAGCACCCACGGCACCTCAGAGCGGAGCGATTTCCATTCCATATCGAGCCGCCACATCAGCGGCGGGAGCCACGCCACGCCGCCCTCGGTCAAGACAACTTTGAAGCCGGGGAATCTCTCGAATACCCCCTCGGTGAGGAAACTGACGAGATGGGCCTGGAACGCGAGCGCGAGGCAGGTATGCCATTCGATGTAATGTGTCGGGTAGCCGGGGCTTGGCTGCACATTGATGCCCATACCGTCAGTGCCGGGGTGGATGTTAAACTTGAGGCCGTGCCGCTCACACGCCTCGTAGATCGGGTAGTACTGTCGCTGCCCAAATGGCGCACGGGATCCAGAGTCGGTCATCACTTGGACAAAATGCGGATGCCCTGCCCATCGCTCGATCTCCTTCGCGGCGGCGATTGGATCCTGTGTGTTGACCCAGATCGAGCCTTTGAAGACACCGTCGTGGTTGTACTTCGAGAGCCAGGTGTCCGCCAACCAGTCGTTATGCGCGGCGGCGATGGCGCTGCCCATGTCCGGATCCGGATGCTGGTTGGCAAAGGCGCGCGGCAGGAGGATCGCGTAGGCAATGCCGAACTCATCGATCAGCTGCTTCCGTAGGAAATCCGGGTCGGAGCCGGCCGGGCCGCCATCGGGCGTCTTGGCATCCAGTCGCGAGCCATGGATCGGGTTGCTAAAGAAACCTCGTCCGCCGCCGGAATACCGGTCGCGCCACGGCATCGGGAGGTATTGCCTGAACTCGTCCAGGCTGCGCGGGAAGACATGCACGTCGCAGTCGATGATGCCCGCACGCGCGGGCCGGGTGGCGATTGGTCGCGCTTCTGTGATGGTCATGACTGTCAATCCTCCTTGCTCAGGTTCCCCGTTTATCAATCGTCGATACGCGCATACTACTCACGCACGCGCCAGCGACGGCGGCACCGCCACCGCGCCGCCAGTCCGCTCTGCCTCGTAGATTGCCTGCACCACCGCGAGGGAGTGCAACACATCCTCGCCACGGATTACCGGGTCGCGCCCCTCGCGTACGGCGTTCGCCATGTCCTGCACCTGCAAGAAATGGCCGACGCTCGTGTCCTTTTCCGCGCCGGGCAGTGCGCGCTCCTCGGCGCTCGGCGCGCCGGGTTCGCTCCCATTCTCGAGATTCCATCCGACGACCTTGTAATCCTTCAGCAGGATCGTCCCCTTCTCGCCGTGGAATTCGATGCAATCGGGCTGCTTCGGGTAGACCGAGGTCGTGCATTGGATGATGCCGAGGGCGCCCGACGCGTACTCGACGACGGCGATCGTCGTGTCGTCCCCCTCGATGTCGTGGCGCAAATGACGCGCGCACCCCTGCACGCGCCTGATTGGCCCGGCGATCCAGGTCATGAGGTCCACGCCGTGGATGCCCTGGTTGATAAGTGCGCCGCCGCCCTCCTTGTCCCAGGTTCCCCGCCAGCCGGACTCGCTGTAGTATTCGGCGGATCGCCACGATTTGAAGCGCATGTCCGCGACGAGCATCCTCCCCAACTCGCCGCCATGTACCGCCTCGTGCGCGCGGCGAGTGCCATGCACGAAGCGGCGGTTGAAGATTGCGCCCAACTTGACGCCGTTGCGCTTGCAGACATTCACTAGCGCGGCGGCGCGCTCGATGTTCAGCTCTATCGGCTTCTCGACGAGGACATGCTTGCCGGCCTCAGCAGCGGCGGTCGCCACCTCGAGATGCAGCGCGGTCGGCAAGCAGATCGTCACAACATCGATGTCATCGCGCCGCATCACCTCGCGGTAATCGGAGACCCACGTCGCATCATTCTGGAGGGCGACGGGCCTGCCACGGTCTTCCCGCAGGTCGCACACGACACGGAGATTCGCACCCTCCACCTCGGTAACGAACTGCGCGTGCCGCGGGCCAACCAATCCCGCCCCAATCACCGCAAACCCTACAGCATCGGCCATCCTATCCCTCCCTCTTCGTCCTTCGTCTTCGCATGACTGCCGCGCACGTTGAGACCATCTTCCGCGTGGAATGACCTACTTCTTCGGCATCCCCCGGGGCGTGACGGCGTTCCAGTGTTTCTCGAGCGTGTCCACCTGCCAGAGCGCGTCGCGAAGACTGAGCCAAAGCGTATCCATCTCCGCTTTCGCGGTGGTTTGATCCCCGCCGGATTCTGCCCTCACGAGCGCGTCGAGGCGACTTTCCGCAGCCTCTGCATTGGCGCATGCCAGATCGGCGAGGCGGCGCGCGGACGCGACGTAGCGGCGCACAAGCTCGGCGGTCTCGACCTCCGGCTGCGGATCGCCCACCTTGCCGCGCCAGGCACCGTATTCGGGCGGCAGTGTCCGATAGTCCGCGTCATACCGTGTGTGCGTCGGTTCTACATGCGGCGTGACACTCAGATAGACGATACACGGTCCATCACCAACCGCGTGGAGCGTGTGCTTCAGCGGCGGCTCGACGTAGATCAGCTGGCCTGGGCCACACGTCACCCGGTCATCCTCGACGAGGAATTCGCACTGCCCCTCGAGCACGAGGAAAATTTCGCCGCCGAGATCGTGGCTATGCATGTGACCGGCGGGGGCGGGTTCCATACGCATAAAACGGCCTCGGATTGCGGGATGGACGACGAGGTTAGCGATGTCGGTGCGATAGTCGTACACTCGAATTGGCATCGGATACACTTTCCTCTCTCTGTCAGAGATGGGCGCCGTCGCCCGCATGGAGCACCTGTTTGTCCATTGACAATCGATCGGTCACCATTACGTGTTGCCGACCGGGGCGGTGTCCCAGTCCTGGGCGGTGGGGGTCTGCTCCCACGCTGCCAGGTCCATCAGGCCCAAGCCGAAGCCGTATCCCGCCTCGTCCCAGTGACGGTTGACCATGAAGGCGAGCCATCGGCCATCGGGGCTGACATTAGCGTTGCTCGTGCGCCATGGCGGTCGGTCGTACATGTGCGTCATGCGGACGCGACGGCCTGAGCCATCTAGTTTGAGCTTCCACAAGTCCGTCGTCCCGGCGCGGGACTTGTAGGTTGTCCAAGTCTCGGCGGTCGCGTCGCAGGAGGATTCAAGACAGATGTGCTCGCCGTCCGGGAATATGCCCTCGCACTCGTTGTGAGTCAGCGGCTCATCGATGTACGTGTGTACAGCGCCCGTGTCGAGATCTACACCCTTGATGATGCACTTCCAGTCGCTCGGGTTCGTGACGTGATTGCCGTGGTACTCTGCCATTATGACTTCGCGATCATTGTGGCGGAAATCCTGCGGCTCCGGATGCCGCCCATCCGAGGCGCGGTAGAAGACGGCATCGGCACCGAGTTTCGGGCCGTCGGCAGTATCGTTGAGTTCCGTGACGTGGCACTCAAACATCGTGTCATCACCGAGCGATGGATCGTTGCGGCCGCTCACGGCGTACGTGATCCGTGGGGCGAGGGTCGAGACGCCCACTCCCTCGAAGATGCGCCGTCCGAGCAGGACCGGCGGCGTCTTTGCGTCTTTGTCCATCGCCCACAGTTCGGACTCGACGCGTCGGCTGATGTCGCGATCCTTGAATTCTTTCGGGCCGATCAACAAATAATCACCATTGTGGAGGAAGAGTACGCGCAGAAAGGAATGGTGATCCCCGAGATCCCTGGTCAGGTTGCGCACCCGCCGCGTTTCTAGGTCAATCTCGCAGATATCGCCGTAGTTACTCTCGACAAAGGCGATCCGCGCTCCGTCCGGCGACCAGTATGGGCGCTCCCCATAATCGAGCAATTTCTGGTGAAAAGGGGGCGGGTTGTCCAACGGATGTTCTTCCGAGGCGTGCGGATTCGGCACCTTCGTTCTCCTTTGCATGGACCGACGACGGACGAGACTCAACCACGAGCGCGCAGACGCGGGTCCAGCGCCGACCGCAGTGCATCCCCGAAGATATTGGCCGCGAAGACCGTGATGAAGATCGCGAGGCCGGGGAAAAGGGCGAGCCACGGGGAAGTCTCGGTGTACTGGTAGCTCGCCTTCAGCATCATCCCCCAACTTGGCGTCGGCGGCGGCACGCCCGCGCCGAGGAAACTGAGCGACGCTTCAGTCACGATTGCCGACGCGACGCGCAACGACGCGAGCACAATGATCGGTGCAGTGACGTTCGGCCAGATGTGCCAGGCGATCAGCCGTGCCGGGCGCGCGCCGAGCACCCGCGCCGCCGTCACAAACTCGCGCTCCCGTGTCGAGAGTGCCTCGCCGCGGGCCAGGCGAGCGAAGGCGGGCGTGTACACCACGCCGATAGCGATCATGACATTGATGAGCCCCGGTTTGAGCGCGACGGTAATACCGAGTGCGAGCAGGAGCGCCGGGAAGGAGGAGATCGCATCCATCACGCGCATGAGCGTATCATCCACCCATCCACCGTGATACGCGGCGAGGAGGCCGAGAGGCACGCCGACAACGAACGCGAGACCAACCGCGACGATTCCAACGCTCATCGAGATGCGCGCGCTGAAAATGATGCGGCTGAGGACATCACGACCAATATCATCCGTCCCCATCGGATGGGCCCGGGACGGTGCGGCAAGGACGTTATCGTAGTCCTGATAGAGTGGATCATACGGCGCGAGGATGTTCGCGAAGAGCGCGCAGCAAATCATCACCAGCAGGATGAGCGCGGCGGGCAGCGCGAGGCGCGAGGCGAGCAGGCGTCGCACCACCGTCCGATGAGCGCGGTGCGGTGTTGCGACCGCCGGTATCGTAATGCTGGGCGCGGCTTGTGCTTCCATTCCCCCCCTTGTCTCCATCGGCATCAAGCGCCTAACGGAAATGAATGCGCGGGTCGAGCCACGCATAGACGATATCCGTCGCGAGATTGGCCATCAGCACGGCGACCGCGAGGATCAACACGACGGCCTGTAGCACGGGGAAATCGCGCGTGAAAATGCTGCTCGCTGCCAGCGAGCCGACCCCCGGTATCGAGAAGATACTTTCGGTGATGACCGCGCCCCCAATCAATTGACCGAGTTGCAGACCGATCACGGTCACCACGGGGATTAGCGCATTCCTGAGCGCATGGCCGATGATCACACGGCGCTGCGCCAATCCTTTGGCACGCGCGGTGACGATGTATTCCTGCCGGAGAACTTCAAGCATCGCGGAGCGCGTCTGGCGCATCACAAGTGCGGCGATCCCACCGCCGAGCGTGATCACGGGCATGATCATCAGCTTCAGATTGCCGGGGAGATCCCGCGTGGGAGAGATGTATCCGGAGGGCGGCAACCAATGCAGACGGAGCGCGAAGAAGAGAATCAAGAGCAGCCCCAGCCAGAAATGCGGAATTGAAGCCCCCGCCATCGCGACGAACGTGCCGACAATGTCCGACTTGGAGTTCGGGCGCAGCGCCGAGAGGATGCCTGTGGGAACGGCGATCAGCAGCGCGAACGCCATCGCGAGGGCGGCCAGTTCGATCGTCGGGCCGAGATGCTGACGCAGCAGCAACCGGACCGAGAGTTTGGTGTGCGTCGATGTCCCAAAATCCCCTTGCAGTACATGGGACGCCCAGTCCGCATACTGAACCGGCAATGGCCGATTCAGGCCGAGATCCTTCCGCAGTTGCTCGTACTGTTGCTGGTCTCGCTGGGCCTCATCGCCGAGGATCGCGCGCGCCGGATCGCCAGGAAGGACAAACACCAACCCGAACGCGATGATGCTGACGAGGAGCACGACGGGGATCATCTGCAGGATGCGCCGCCCGATGTATGCCGTCATCCGGTCACCTTCCGTATTACGCTATTTCTCGATCCATGCATTGCGGAGACCGACATCGGCCTCTTGCGTCAGCACCCGCCCTCGGATTTCCTTGCGATTCGCATCGTAGTACTTGCGGTACCACATCGTGCCGAACCACGCCGTCTCGTGGATGCGGTTCTGCACCTCCTTATAGGCCGCAGCACGTACGTTGTCGTCGTACGAGCCTCGCCCCTTGGCAAGCAGTTCGTCCATCGTTGGATCTTTCATTCCGGCGTAGTTCTTGTTGGCATCAGACTGGAACCGCCCGGAGAGGATACTATCCGAATCTGGTCGTGCGCCTGTCTGGTAGGTCGCCATGTCATAGTCGAGCGTGCCAACCTTCGCGTTGTACGCAAGCCGTTCGAGCGGTTCGATGGACGCGCGGATCCCCGCCGCTTCGAGCATCTGCTTGAGGATTTGTGCCTGCTGGGTGTCAACCGCGCGGTTGATATGTGTCAGACGGATATCGAGGCCATTGGGGAAGCCCGCCTCGGCAACGAGACTCTTGGCCTTTGCGAGATCGAAGGTGTACTGTGGCAGTTGGGCGTCGTAGCCCAGGTATCCCGGTGTCAGGAAATAGTACATTGGCGTGCCTGTGCCCACGCCGAGGACCTTCGCCATCGCCTCCCGATTGATCGCGTACTGCACCGCCTGACGGAGCTTGAGGTTGTTACCGAACAGCGGCGACTTTGTGCTGAACATGAACTGGTACGCCGTGGTTTGGAAAGGGTTTTCGAGGACGGCGAGTGCCGGATCCTGCTTGGCGGTCGGCACATCCTTCGGTTGGAGATTGTCGATAATCTGGACGTTGCCGGAGCGCACCTCCACGAACCGGACCGCGTCGTCGGCGATAAAGCGGGTCTTGATGCGGTCGAAGTAGGGGAGCGGCTGCCCGTCCGCGCCCTTCTGCCAGTGCGTCCCCGTGCGCTGCACGACCGCGTAATTCGTGGCTACCCACTCGACCAGTTTCAATGGCCCCGTCCCGGCTGTCGTCTCCGGAGACGTGCCATACTTGTCCCCGGCCTTCTCCGCCATCGCCTGAGAGATCATGAAACCGTGACTGTCCGCCGCCTGCGACAGGTTACTGAGGATTGGCCCGGTCGGGCCGGTCAGATTCAGTTTCACGGTATACGGATCAACAATATCAACGGACGTGATGGACGCAACATACGCCTTCGCGGCGGATTTGGCATCCTTCATTCGCTCGATGTTGAACTTGACAACAGCGGCGTTAAAATCCGTGCCGTCGTGGAACTTGACGCCCTGCCGGAGATTGAACACAGCGGCGGTGTCCGCCAGTTGCCATTCCGTCGCGAGTGCGGGGATCGCCTTCAGGCTACCGTCCGGCTGGGCCTCCCAGTTCACGAGGCTGTCGTAGATGTAGTCGAAGAGGCAGGCGCTATTCTGCCGGTGCGGGTCGAATCCGGTCCAGTCCCCTTGCTGCGCCATCATGATCTGCCCGCCGCGCTTCGGCGCGCCCGCCGCCGCGGTATTGGCGGGCGCGGCGATCGTCGCACGCGTCGCGGAGCCGGCCGCCGGCGCGCCGGGCTTCGTCGCGGCAGGTGCGTTCCCTGCTGTCGCAGGCGTGTTGGTCGGCGGCGTTGGTGACGATATTGTGGAGGGTGCATTCCCGCACGCCGAGAGAAACGCCACGACCGCGCCCGCCGAAAGTCCGGCGGCCATTAGACGTCGAATCAGCTGCCGCCGACTCATCCGCCCGCTCCGGAACGCCTCAGCAAGGACCGGTAGGGCGTCATACTGACTCATGCATACACTCCATTCTCCACGATCAGTAACCAAACACGAGCAAGCCGCCGACCGTGTTCCGGCGGACATAGTATGCTGTACATGGTGAGAGAGTTTCCCTCATACGGCGATGCATGACTCCTCAGCAAGTCGAGCGGGCAACGATCTATGTGCAAGACGGTTCAATTGATATATGATAACGTTACCATGTACGGCGCATCCGTGTCAAGCCTACGGCGCTATAGGGCGTCCGCACAACGGCGCGGGCACTGTTGGAAATGGACGCGTCGTCGGCGCCGCGTTCGCGACATTCGTTAGGGTTATACTGATGGTAGCACATTTCGCATGACACGATGGTGAGGGTGTGAGGGATGGCGGCAACGATCAAGGATGTGGCGGAGCGCGCGGGGGTTTCCCTCATCACCGTCTCGCGCGTCATCAACGCCACCGGATACGTGAGCGCAGCCACGCGCGCGAAGGTGCAGGCAGCGATCGCTGAGTTGCAGTACATCCCGAATCAGATGGCGAGCAGCCTGCGCACCCGCCAATCCAGCACGATCGCGCTCCTGCTGCCGACGATCGCCGAGACCTTCTGGACGACAATCGCGCGCGGCGTCGAGGACGAGGCGGAATCGCGCGGTTACAGCGTCTTCCTCTGCAACACCGACAACGACACGGAGAAGGAATCGCGGTACTTCGACGTCCTGCTCGGCTACCGCGTCGCGGGCGTTATCACGGTGCCGGCGTCGGAGAGCGCGTCCCAACTGCACCTCCTCCACGAACATCGAATGCCCTTCGTGCAGATCCACCGCAAAGTGGAGAGTGTCGCCGGTGACGTCGTGCGCGGCGATAGCTACGGCGGCGCCGTCGCGCTCACGAAGCACCTGGTAGACGCAGGGGCACGTCGCGTCGCGTACGTCGGTGGCTTCCGCAGCCTCCTGAACTCGCGCGATCGCGTAGCGGGCTACGAGGACGCGCTCAGGGCGGCCGGCTTGGAGGTCGATCCGAGCCTGATTCGCCTCGGCACGTTCGAGCAGCAGACGGGCTACGCGATCGTCCGCGATTTGCTCCAGTCCGGGGTCGAGCCGGACGCGATCTTCATTGCCAATAGCACGCTCGCGATCGGGGCGCTTCACGCGCTCATCGAGACGGGCGTCCGGATTCCCCGCGACATGCTCGTCGCCTCATATTACGACAACTCCGCGCTCGACGATTTCTCGCCCTTCATGAGCACGGCCATCCAGCCGACGTACGAAATGGGGCGATTGAGTGTGCGGCGCCTCTTCATGCGCATCGCCGGTGCGTCGCTACCACCGGAGGACCTCATCCTCCCCAACCGGATCATGATTCGAAACGCCTTCGATGCTGATCGTGAGAGCGGCACCGCCCTCTTGCCCGCGTAGTTCCGCTGTGCGCGGGACGCGTCGCTGCGACGAACATATCGGGTGGAATCGCACCTGTTTTGCATCACGTCAAACCGTTACGTACGCGCTAGTAAATTCGCGCATGAGGCCAGGCACAATCATAGGACGTTTCCCTATCATCCCGAATTTTCCCTGTTGCACGAACGCCGAAGCACCTACTTAACGCGTACTTGACATATCAAGGTTAGAATATTAGGAATATACCTTGCGCGCTCGTCGTTGTCGCGAGTGCATACGGGGAGTGGGCTGCTCTGGTCATTGTCTCCATGCACCCGCGCGTGATTGATGACAAAGGAGACCGCGTCATGGCATCTTCAGCAGAGACTCCAGCCCGCATTAGCCGCCGACGGGCGATGCGGCGCGGTGTGGTGCTCGTCTCCGAAATCGCCGCCGGCAGCATCCTCGCGGCATGTGGGGGGGCGATCCCGACCGCCGCCCCGGCGATCCCAGGTGCAACCGCCGCATCCGGCTCGGCCGCGCCTGCGGCGCAATCTCCTCCTGTCGGGGCCGTGGGCACCGCGCGGAAGGGTGGCACGGCAGTTTACTATGCCTCGCAGGAAGGCTCGCACCTCATCCCCTCCTTCAGCAGCTTCTCCACTGTGATCGCACCGACGGCGCCCTTCTTCAATGGCCTGACGAAGCCGGGGCTGAATCTCGAACCGCTCCCCGATCTCGCCGAGTCGTGGACGAGTACGCCTGATGGCACGCAGTGGACCTTCAAACTCCGTAAGGGCGTCAAGTGGCACGACGGGCAGCCCTTCACCGCTGCCGATGTCAAGTTCACCTGGGAGACGATTGCTCACCCGGACAACAAGACGGGTGCGCAACTCTATAGCTTCTTCGCCTTCGTTGCGGGCGCGCCGGAGTTCCACACCGGTAAGGCGCAGGAAATCACGGGCATCAAAGTGCTCGATGACTTTACCCTCCAGGCGAATCTGACCGCGCCCTCCGCGCCCTTCTTCACCATCGGCGCGGGCCAGTACATCATCCCGAAGCACATCCTCGGCACCGTCCCCGTCGCGGAGATGCTCAAGCACCCGTACGCCCGCGCCCCGATTGGCACCGGCCCCTTCGTCTTCGAGGTCTGGAAAACAGGAGACAGCATCGTCGGCAAGGCGTTCGATGACTACTTCGGTGGCCGCCCACACCTTGATCGCGTCGTCTACCGGATGATCCCGAATGCGGACGCGAACACGCTCATCACGGGGTTGAAATCGAAGGAGATGAACGCGGTCGAGTTGTCGCTCGACGCCTACGATCAGCTCCAGGGGGACTCATCGCTGCGTCGTGTGCTGAAACCGGGCCGCGCGAACCAATACATCGAATTCAACCTCGCCAAGCCGCTCTTCCAGGATGTGCGCGTGCGGAAGGCGCTCTCTTTTGCGCTCAACCGTCAGGCGATCAACGACGCCATCTGGAAGGGGCGCGCGCAGATCTACAACTCCGTCTTCCCCTACGACTGGTGGCCGACGAAGAAGGATACGACGCTCTTCGACAACGACCCGGAGCAGGCCAGGCGGCTCCTCGATGAGGCGGGCTGGAAGGTGGGACCGGGCGGCCTCCGCGAAAAAGAGGGGCAGAAGTTCTCCTTCACAATGTACTCGATCTACAATGACTGGCCGCTCGTCGTGCAGCAGCAGTGGAAGGCAGTCGGCGTGGAAATGAAGCACCAGTTCGTGGACTTCAACACGCTGAACACCCAGTACTACAGCACGCGCACCTTCGAGGCGGCGGGGTTGCAGGTCGTCTACACGCTTTACACGGATCCACACTACGCGCTGCCGGGCTATTTCCTGAGCGCGAATAACCGCAACAGCTACAATAACCCGCAATCGGACGAGCTGATCAATCGCGCGGCGGCCACGAACGATCAGGAGGAGCGGCGCAAACTCTACTACGAGTGGCAGGAGGTCATCGCGCGGGACGTGCCGCATCTCTGGCTCGGCAATCCCCCCAACGCCTACGCGTATAGCGCCGATCTCGTCACGCCCGATTATCCCAGCTCGTACTTCAACTGGCGGGACGCCGCCGCGTGGTACTACAAGCAATAGGCGGCAGGACTGCACTGGTGATCCGGCGATAGGTCGGTGCGGCGGCGTTCGGCCTCTTGCGCTGCGGTCGGAGGAGTGAGACAGAGGATGGGAATCGGTCTATGGCGATGAGCGACCTATCACGAGCGCCCCTCCCGGTGCTGGAACCGGAGGTGAATGGACAGGCAAACGCGACTCCGTTGCGCCCTGCGGCGCGGCGCGGGTTCGTGCCGGCCCGATGGATCGTGGCGAATGGGCGGATTGCCTTTGGCGGGGCGATCATCGGGGTGGCCGGATTGGTGGCGATCTTCGCGCCCGTGCTCGCGCCGCAACGACCGGAGGCGCAATACGTGCAGCTCCGCCTCGCACCGCCCGGCTCCGCCTTCATCCTGGGCGGCGACGGGCTGGGGCGCGATGTGCTCAGCCGCCTGATTTATGCCGGGCGGGTCTCGCTCTCCATCGGACTCCTGTCAATGCTCATCACGCTGATCGTCGGCGTCGCGATCGGATCGTTCGCGGGCTATCTCGGCGGCTGGGCGGACCGGCTCCTGATGCGGCTCACCGATCTCGTGCTCGTCTTTCCGACCTTCTTCCTCCTGATCCTCGCCGTCGCCACGTTTGGCCGCAGCCTGACGCTTTTGATCCTGATGATCGGCTTCACATCCTGGCCCGCGAACGCACGCGTTGTCCGTGCGTTGATGCTCAAACTACGGCGGCAAGATTTCGTTGCGGCGGCCCGCGTGATCGGTGCAAGCGACCTGCGTATCGTCGTACGGCACCTGATCCCGCAACTGATCCCGGTGATCATCGCAAGCGCGACGATCCGCGTCGCGAGCAATATCCTCATCGAATCGGGCCTCAGTTACCTCGGACTCGGCGTTGCTGAGCCGACGCCAAGCTGGGGCAACATGGTCGCGGACGGAGCGCGTTTCGCGCGGCAGGCGTGGTGGCTCGTCGTCTTCCCCGGTGTAGCGATTTTCCTCGTCGTGCTTGCCTTCAATCTCTTCGGCGAGGGTGTGCGGGACGCGCTCGACCCGACACGGAGGCGGCGCTGATGTCGCGCTACTGGATCAGCCGCTTGGGAGAGACGGTACCGCTGCTGATCGGCGTCTCGATCCTCTGTTTCCTGATCTTCCGCCTGACGCCGGGCGATCCCGTGACGCTCGTCGTTGACCCCTCGCTGCTCTCGCCGGAGGACCGGGCGGCGGTGCGCCATGAACTCGGCTTGGACGACTCCTTGCCGGTGCAGTACGTCAAGATGATGCGCGGCCTCGCACGCGGCGATCTGCGGTCATTCAAGTCGCAGCAGCCGACCTATCAGATCGTGCGCGACGCCTTCCCGACGACGCTCATCGTGACGACGACGGGCCTGGGGTTCGCGATGCTGATCGCCATCCCCTTCGGGGCGTTCGCGGCGCGGCGCCCCGGTGGATGGGTCGATCGCGCGCTCTCCGCCTCGATGGCGACGACGCTCGCCTTCCCGCCGTTCCTGCTCGGGGTCCTCCTCCTCCGGCTCTTCACGGAGGCGTGGCATGTGCTGCCCGGCTCCGGCCTCGGCCCGCCGGGGACGGTCGGCTTCCAGGGCGCCACGTCGCTCCCCTACCTCGTCATGCCGACGCTGGTCGTCGCGCTCGGCCCGGCGACGATCCTCGCGCGCTACCTGCGCGATGGCCTGACGACGACGCTCGCGGAGGATTACATCCGCACGGCGCGCGCCAAAGGCTTCGGAGAGACCTACGTCGTGACGCGCCACGCCTTGCGCAACGCCCTGCTCGTCGTGGTAAGCCTTCTCAATACGATTGTCCCCGTCACACTTGGTGGTTCGGCGATCGTCGAGACGGTCTTCGGCCTACCGGGGCTGGGCAAGGTGACGACGACCGCCGCCCTCTCGCGCGATTATCCCGTCGTCCTCACCAATGTCTTCTTCATCGCCGTGGTAACGGTTGCCGTCAGCCTGATCGTCGATCTGGTCTACGGCGTGCTCGATCCGCGCATCCGCTTGCAGCAAGCGCAATAGGCGCAACGGTGGCACTTTTTTGCATTACACAAAGGAGGAACAATGCCGAAGCATCTCGACCACATCGTCATCCTCGTCACGGATCTCGCGCGGGCGTCCGCTGACTACGCGGATCTAGGATTCACCGTCACGCCGGGCGGTGCGCACACAAGCGGCGCGACGCACAACGCCCTCATTACGTTCGCGGACGGCACCTACTTCGAGCTAATCGCGTTCACGGATCTGGCGAAGGCGCCGAGCCACCGCTGGGGCGCGCAGATCGCGCAAGGCGAGGGCTTCATCGACTTCGCCCTGCTCTCCGACGATCTCGCCGCCGAGTCCATCGTCCGACATCCGGGGGTCGTGCCGACGAACGGACCGATTGAGATGGGCCGGCTTCGCCCCGACGACCAGCGGATCGACTGGCGGATCATCTCGCTCAGCGCCACGCAAAGCGCCCTCCCCTTCGTGATCGAGGATGTGACGCCGCGCCCCTTGCGCGTGCCGGATGGCGCGGCAATGCGCCATCGCCTGCCCGTGACGCACGTCGCGGGCGTGACCGTCGTCGTGAAGGATCTCGCCGCAGTGACGACCGCCTACCAAGCCCTGCTCGGCGAGCGAGGTGAGGAGACACGCGAGGCGATCGCTGGCGCGGGGGCGGGGCGACGCTTCCGTATCGGGGAGCAGTGGATCGCGCTCGTTCAGGTCGTCGATGCGGCGAGCGCGCTCGGGCACTATCTGGCGACGCGGGGCGAGGGACCGTACGAGGTCGAGTTGGGCGGGGACGGCGTCGCGCCTCCCGGTGGCGGTGCACTCCTCTCGCTCGCCGGTACGCACGGCGCGCGCATCCGCATCGCGAAATAAGCATCTCCCCATCCGGAGGCGGCTGGGGTTCGGCACAAGATGGAGGAAACAGCATGGATTTCGGTTTTACTCTACCAAATCGCGGCGTAATGTTCGGGGCGACAACCGCCGAGGAGATGTTGCAGACAGCGGAAATCGCCGATCGGTCGGGACAATTCCGCTCCGTCTGGGTCGGCGACAGCCTGTTCGGCAAGCCGCGCATGGAATCGGTAACGCTCCTCTCGGGCGTTGCGGCACGCACGCACAACGTACGCCTCGGCGCGGCGTGCATGGCGAGTTTCACGCTGCGCGATCCCGTCCAGCTCGCGTATCAATGGGCGAGCCTCGACCTGCTCTCACAGGGAAGGACGGTGATGGTCGGCTGCACGGGCATCGTGCCCCAGGCGGGTGGGCGGCTCGAAGATGAGACCTACCATGTGGACAACAAGGCGCGCGTCGAACGCCTGACCGAGTGGATCACGATCCTCAAGCGGCTCTGGACCGAGGAGAACGTCACGCATCAGGGCAAGCACTACCAGTTCGCGAATCTCACGGTCGAGCCGAAGCCCGCAGCCACTCCTCGACCGCCGATCTGGATCGCCAACAATGCCCGTGGCGACCGTGCGACGATTGAGCGCACGCACCGGCGCGTCGCGCGTCACGCCGACGGCTGGCAGACCTCGATCGCGGATCCGGCGGACCTCGAATGGCGGATCAACGACGTGCGCCAGAAGGCGAAGGACCTCGGCCGGGACCCTGCGTCGATCGCTACCCATCTCTACCACAACATCAACGTCAACGAGGACAGGCGGGCGGCGCTTGAGGAGTCGAAGAAGTTCCTCGACATCTATTACAGCACCGATTATCCGATGCCTTTCGTCGAGCAATGGGTCGCCGCGGGCTCTCCGAAGGAGTGCGTCGAGCACCTGCGCGTCATTGAGCGGCTCGGCTTCGATGAGGTCACGGTGCGGATCACGAGCTGGGATCAACAGGCGCAATTGAAGCGGGTAATGGAGGAGGTGTTGCCGCACTTCGCGTGAGCGTGCGTTACGGCGTAAGTAGGCGATGGGATCGGGGCTGCCAATCGAGGATGCGCTTGGCTTTCGAGAGGTTATGGCTGCGCTCATCCTCGTCGCCCGCAACGAAGATCGCGTCGAAGCGACCGTGGCCGATCTGTATTGCCTCCAGCGCACCCAAGTAGGCGTCGGCGAGGTCTTCCTCGTCAGTCACGTACAGCGGCGCGGCACCATAGTGTCGCGGGTTGCGACGCTCCTCGAGGTACTGGCTGCGGTCTCGCGGGCCGGTGATGCGCAGAGCGATGAGGTTCATATCGAACCAGCGGGCGAAATATTGGCAGATGAGCTCGCCAAACCCCTTGGTCAAGCCGTAGACGCTGGGTGAGTCAAGTGGCACCGCCTCCTCGGACGGGAACCGATCACGCTCGCGATAATGGACGCTCATGGTACTTGTGCATACCCCACGCTTGATGCCAAGGTCGCAGGCCGTGTAGAGCAACAGGTGGAGACCAAGCGTGTTCACATGGTAATTGTCCACGATCACCGGGATGGATTGCTCCGTCGATGACCCTCCCTGGCCGCTCTTCATCACGAGCGAGATGAAACTGTCGCAACCGTCGAGCGCACGGCGCACGGCGTCCGGGTCCGTGATCGACCCCTCGATGTACTCGACGCCGTCGCGGGTCGGTGGACGAACGTCGAGCACGCGGAGTTCGTGCTGTTCGCGCAGGTAGGGTGTGATGAACGAACCAACCCGGCCCGAACCGCCGATGAGTAATACTTTCATTCGTCTTCCTTCCTGTTAAGGCGTTAACCGGCGCCATTCCCCGAAGCCCATCATCGATGTCGTCTCATGAAGCCCTTGCCTGAAAGACGAGGGGATGCATGTCACCGTCGGATTGCGCGCGATATACTGCCATCTCAACCGATCATGATGGATGCGGGAGGGAGAAGATGATCATCGATTCGCACTGCCACGCGTGGCGGATGTGGCCCTACCAACCACCGGTGCCCGATCCATCCAGCCGCGCGACGATCGAGCAACTCCTGTTCGAGATGGAGCAACACGGCGTCGATCAAGCGGTCATTGTTTGTGCCCGCATCGATCACAACCCGGATAACAATGACTATGTCGCGGAGTGCGTGCGGCGGTATCCCGGCCGTCTGCATCAGTTTGCCGATATCGATAGCCACTGGACAGCGACCTATCACACGTCCGGTGCGGCCGCGCGACTCTCAGCGGTGGCGGCAGCGTACAACCTAATACTACAGCCGCACTTCGGTGATAGACTCCTCGAAACCGAGAGGAGTTTATCACGATGGTTATCCCTGCTGGTATCGCTTCCCTTGACGCCCTCCATGCCGAAATCGCGCCGCGCTTTGGTCGCCCC
>JAABUQ010003161.1_pt1 | contig 30848 bp, 24 predicted proteins | sample 5560001 | NCBI WGS metagenome assembly JAABUQ01 (sample SAMN10711888, study PRJNA513371) | rock metagenome | isolation source: Antarctica rocks | place: Antarctica: Victoria Land, Finger Mt nord | collected 2015-12-18 | reverse complement strand
TCCCGATGCCCTGTCTTCATTCGCCGCCGTGCGCCGCTCCGATGGCGCATTGACCGTGATGGTAATCGATAAAAACGCGGACGGCGGCGGAACCATAACGCTCGCCCTGTCCCACTTCCGGGCGGCGGCCCGCGCCCAAGCCTGGCAATTGACGAGCGCCAATGCCCTGACCCGTCTGCCGGATGTGCCTGTCGGCGCCCAGCGCCTTCAGGCCCATGTGCCCGCGCAAAGCATTACCCTGTTCGTGGTGCCTGCCGCACGCTAAGAGCGTGTCTAGAAACTGACAGGCCCGGCCCCCCGCTTGCCGTTCCGCACGAGGCATGAAACTCTGATGCACATTTGGTTACTGCTGATCTTAGCTACCCTGCTCTGCACGCCGGTGCTGGCCGCGCCGCCGCCGCTGCACGTTGCAGGAACGCACCTGGAAGACGACAAAGGCCGGATTGTGCGGCTGCAAGGCGTCAATATCCCAAGCCTGGAATGGAGCAGCACGGGCGAGAACGTGCTGAAATCAGTCGCCGTCGCCGCAGGCGAATGGCATGCAAATATCATCCGCCTGCCGCTCAGCCAGGATCGCTGGTTCGGCAAGGCCGAGGGCCAGAGCGATGGCGGCGCCCAGTACCGATCCCTTGTGGATGCAATCGTCCGGTCTCTGTCCGGGCGCAGCAAGTATGTCCTGCTCGACCTGCACTGGTCGGATGCGAATGAGTGGGGCCGGCATATCGGCCAGCACAGCCTTTCCGACGACAACAGCGCCTTGTTCTGGAAGGATGCGGCGGCCCGCTATGCCAACAACCCCGCCGTGCTGTTTGACCTTTACAACGAGCCGCGCGACGTGACATGGAACGTCTGGCAGCACGGCGGCGATGTGGTGGAGCACGCGACCGACAACGCCCCGCAGACCACTCTGACCTATCATTCGCCGGGAATGCAGGGGTTGCTGGACACGGTACGCGCGACAGGCGCGAGGAACATTGTCGTGGCCGGTGGGCTGGACTGGGCCTATGATCTGAGCGGCCTCTTGGACGGCCATGCCCTGCGCGACCCGTCCGGGCACGGCGTGATGTACGCCACCCACATCTACCCCTGGAAGAAAGACTGGGATCAGCACATCACGCCCGCCGCCGCAAAGTACGCCGTTTTCGTCGGCGAGGTCGGCTGCGAGCCGGCAAAGCCCGACGCCCCGGCGTGGGAGCAAGTTGATCCCGCCACGTGGGCACCGCAGGTGCTCGCCTACATCAACAGCCATCAATTCAGCTGGACCGCCTGGAGCTTCCATCCAAGTGCCCGCCCAAGTGTAATCGCCGACTGGAATTACACGCCGACCCCTTACTGGGGCACGTTTGTCAAAGCCTCTCTCGCCCTCAGCGCAGCGCCTGCCAAACAGAAAATCTCTCACGCCCCGCGCCTTTAAGCTAGTCCATGCTCCGGGACTTTTCCCACGCTTCCCAAGGCTACATGGACATCCAAAGCGCCGTGCGCGCCTACGCCACAGCCCGCATCACCCTTTCCGCCGACAGGCCGAGCAGCATGCAAGGCGGGGGAGGGACGCCTTAAACGATGCCGCACCCGCAGTGTTATGGTTTTCCCACGGCATTGCAAGCGCGTACCAACGACGGATGAAGTTGTTCCGTCGTCGGTATGCCTATGGAAATCTCGCACAAACCCCAAGCAATTTCCTCTCAACACGCACAAGGCATAAGCCAGGGCAGGACACCTGCGCGCCTGCCCTGCTTTGATTGACAAGCCAAACGGCGCTGTGGTACACTCTCCCCCAGCCAAAGGCCCATTTTTACGCGCCGCAATGCCGGTGCGCACACGATTGGGTTTTCCCTCGCGCCGCGCGTTTCCACTCAGGGACAGCCCCGCGTTTTAGACACATTGACATCAGGAGTAGCCAGATTATTATGCAGGTGACCAAAGAGCCGCTTGAGCCATGCCAGGTCGCGCTCACCATTGAAGTTGAGACGGACAAAGTTGCCGGAGCCGTGGACAAAGCCTACCGCGAGTATTCCAAGTATGTCGCCGTGCCGGGCTTCCGCAAAGGCAAAGCGCCGATGAGCTTTGTGCGCCAGCGCGTGCCCGAGTCGGATGTGCGGCAGCGCACGGCGGAGATTCTGGTGGAGCCTGCCTACGAAGAAGCGCTGAAGCAGGAGCAGATCACGCCGTATGCTCCGCCCAAGCTGGAGCTTCTCCAACTAGAGTTTGCGGGCGCGCCGTTTATCTTCAAGGCCGTCGTGCCGCTGGCCCCGCAGGTGGCGCTGGGGCAGTACACGGGATTGACCGTGGAGCATAAACAGTACGAGCTGGCCGAGGAAGATGTAGACAAGCAGGTGGAGCGCATGCGTGAGCGGGCCGCCGATTACCCGCTGGTGGAGCGTCCTGTCACGCAGGGCGATTTGGTGGTGGCCGATGTCGCGGCGGTCGTGGAAGCGCGGCCCGAAGCCGCCGAGCCGCGCGGGACCATGATTGAAATCGGGGCGGACAACATCCCCGGCTTTGATGAGCAGATTGTCGGGATGACGGCGGGCGAAACCAAAGAGTTTACGCTCACCTACCCCAACGATTATCCCGACGACGTGCTGGCGGGCGAAACCGCCGATTTCACCGTGCTGGTGAAAGAAGTGCGCGCCAAAGAAGTCCCGGCTTTAGACGACGAACTCGCCAAGAAGTTGACCAACGGCAAAACCGAGACATTGGATGCCCTGAAAGACACGCTGCGCGCGGACATGGCGAAGGAACTGGCAAACTCAGCCGACCGTGAAGCCGAGGCGTCGCTGATCGACCAAATCGTCACCGGGTCTCAAATAGCGTTCCCGCCCGTCCTGGTCGAGTCCGAAGTGGACAACGATGCGCGTCAATTGCAGGCGCAGATTGAGCGTCAGAACGCGACCTTCGCCGACTACTTGCAGCAGACCGGGCAGACGCAGGAGCAGGTTTTGACCAATATGCAGGCGGCTGCCGACAAGCGTATTCGCATTGGGCTGGTGCTGGGCGAGATTGCGGAAAAAGAGGCCCTGGCGCTTGACGGCGCCGACATTGATGCGGCTATCGCCGAGCAGGCCGAGCAGCGTGGCACGACACCGGCTGCCATGCGCGCCTTGCTGGAAGCCAATGACGGCCTGAACAACCTGCAAAACCGCGCACAGACAAAAAAAGTCCTAGACTTTCTGCGGGCATCCGCCATAATGGAAGAGAAGGTAGTGCAGGCCGGAGCGGTGATTGCGGAGGCGGACGACGAAGACGACCTCGCAGACGACGAAATGGAAGAGGAAGCGGAAGGCTCGCAGCAGACGGAAGAAGCAGAGTAGGTTCTTCCCAGCCGCCAAATGGGTCTTTAATTTCGACACAACATCAGCAAAGGCAACCCCTATGAAGATTGAAAAGAACATCACAACATCAGCAAAGGCAACCCGTATGAAGATTGAAAAGAACATCGCCGATATGAGCGACATGCTGGGGCTGGCTCCCAGCCAGTCGCTGGCCTGCCTGCGCTCCCTGCAGAACACGTGGATACCTACCGTCGTCGAGCAAAGCCCGCGCGGCGAGCGGGCCTACGACCTGTGGTCACGCTTGATGAAAGACCGCATCGTCTTTATCGGCGACCAAATCCACGACCAGATGGCAAACATCATTGTCGCGCAATTTCTGTTCCTGGAAAAAGAAGACCCGGACAAAGACATTGAAGTGTATATCAACTCGCCCGGCGGGTCGGTGATGGCGGGGCTGGCGATCTACGATACGATGCGCCATATCAAACCCGACGTGGCGACAACGTGCGTCGGCATGGCGGGATCTATGGGCGCGGTGCTGCTTTCGGGCGGCAACAAGGGCAAGCGGGCATCATTGCCAAACTCCCGCATTATGATCCACCAGGGCAGCGGCTCGTACCAGGGCACGCCCAAAGACATGGAAATCTCCATGCGTTTGCACATGTCGTTTGTGGAGCGCCTGACGACAATCATCGCCGAGAACTGCGGACGGGAGTTCAGCCAGGTCTCCAAAGACATAGACCGGGACTTCTGGATGACCCCGCAGGAAGGCGTCGAGTACGGCATCATTGACGAAGTATTGGCCCGGTAATAGTGGGTGAAACCCCATGCGTTTCATGGCACAATCAGCCTGAGCAGCAGACCAAATAAACTCCCGCGCTTCCCAGCCAAAAAGAAACGGGGAAGCGCGGGCAAAGAAGGACAGGGATGGCAAGAATTGGGACAGAACGCAACGACAGCCGGTGCCTGCTGTGCGGCAAAAGCCGAGAGCAGGTCAAAAAGCTGATTTTGGGCGTGCATGGCGGCGTCTGCCTGGAATGCGTCGACCTGTGCAACGAGATCATGCGCGGCGACCAGGCCACGCAGACAGCGGATGAAGTCAGCGTGGTTGGGTCTGTCCCCAAGCCCAAAGAGATTTACCGCATTCTGTCGCAATATGTCGTGGGGCAGGAGCAGGCCAAGCGCACGCTGTCGGTCGCTGTCTACAATCATTTCAAGCGCATCAACGGCCAGCCGGGGGAAGTGGAGCTGCAAAAGAGCAATATCCTTTTGCTTGGCCCAACCGGCAGCGGCAAGACTTTGCTGGCCCAGACGCTCGCCAAAATCCTCAACGTCCCGTTTGCGATTGCCGACGCCACATCGCTGACCGAAGCGGGCTATGTCGGCGAGGACGTGGAGAACATCCTCCTGAAGCTGATGCAGGCTGCGGACAACGGCGGCAACATTCAGGATGTAGTGAAAAACGCCCAGCGCGGCATTATCTACATCGACGAGATAGACAAGATCACCCGCAAGTCTGAAAGCCCCAGCATCACGCGGGATGTCAGCGGCGAAGGCGTGCAGCAGGCCCTGCTCAAGATTTTAGAAGGCACAGTCGCCAATGTGCCTCCGCAGGGCGGGCGCAAGCATCCCCAGCAGGAGTATGTGCAGCTAGACACGACGAATATTTTGTTTATCTGCGGCGGGGCTTTCGAGGGCATTGAAGAGAGTATTGAGCGCCGGATGAACACCAAATCGCTGGGCTTCCGGGCGCAAAACCTCAGCCGCAAAGAGCGTCAAGCCGGGGACATGCTGGCCCATGTCCTGCCCGAAGACCTGCTCAAATATGGGCTGATCCCAGAGTTTATCGGGCGTCTTCCCGTGGTGACAACGCTGCGCGCCCTAGACCACGAAGCGCTGGTGCAGATACTCACCGAGCCGAAAAACGCTTTGGTCAAGCAATACGCCAAGTTTTTTGAGTACGATGGGGTAGACTTACAATTCACCGCCGGCGCATTGCACGCGATTGCCGAAGAAGCCATCAAGCGCTCGACCGGCGCGCGCGCCCTGCGCTCCATTATTGAAGAAGTGATGCGCGACATCATGTACGAAATCCCGTCGCAGCGCGAAATCAACAAAGTGACCATTACGGAGCAAACAGTTCAGGAGCAGACCGCGCCCCTGGTTGTCACAACGCCCCTGCGCGCGGCTTCTTAGACAAGACCGCGCCTTCCTGTTTTCGCCATATTGCTGCCTGGCCGGGTCGTTCGCGGCCCGGTATTTTGCTTTCCAAAGGACCATCCCCATGCCCCGCAGCACCACGCCCCGCCCAAAGAAGGGCGCGGGCAAAAGCGATCTCCAAACCACAACGGAAGCCTATATCGGCGAGCTGCCTGCGGAGATGCCGCTGCTGCCCATTCGTGACAATGTCCACTTTCCGGGCATGATCTTCCCCTTGTTTGTGGGGCGGGACAAAAGCGTGCGCGCCTTGGACGAAGCCATGACCGGCTCGCAGCATATTCTCTTGGTGGCGCAAAAGCAGGTGAACACCGAAGACCCGGAACCCGATGAACTGTACGACATCGGCGTCGTCGCCGAGGTTATGCAGATACTCAAAGTGCCCGACGGGACGGTGCGCGTCATGCTGGAAGGGGTCGCGCGGGCGCGCGTCACCGAGTTCACCCAGACCGAGCCGCACTTTCAGGCGCGAATAGAAGTGCTGCCTATCACGACCACGCAGGGGCTGGAAGCCGAAGCCGCGATCCGGTCGGCGATGGGGCAGTTCGAGCAGATTGTGCAGGCGGGCAAGAATATTCCCCCTGAGTCGGTCGTGTCGCTGATGACATTGGACGAGCCAGGGCGCCTGGCGGACCATATTGCCTGGCACATGGCGTCCCTGCGCGTGGAAGTCAAACAGGAGCTTTTGGAGACGCCGGACCCGATGGAGCGCCTGCAAAAGCTGGGTGTTTTACTCACCAAAGAGCACGAGATACTGGAAATCCAAAAGAACATCCGCAGCCGCGTGGAGAAAGAGATGGGGGACACCCAGCGCGAGTTTATCCTGCGCGAGCAGATGAAAGCCATCCAGCAGGAATTGGGGGAGCGGGATGAGCGCGGCGGCGAGATTGAGGAATACCGGGCCAAAATCATTGAGGCCCAGATGCCGGAAGCAGTCTCGGAGCGGGCCATGAAGGAACTGGACCGGCTGGAAAAGATGCCGTCCATCGCGCCCGAAGGCTTTGTCATCCGCACCTACCTAGACACGATGATTGAGCTGCCCTGGGCAACGCTGTCGGAAGAAACGCTGGACGTCAAAGCCGCCGAAGCGATGCTGGATGAAGACCATTACGGCCTGCCCAAAGTGAAAGAGCGCATTTTGGAGTTTCTGGCCGTGCGGCAACTCGCAGGTACGCTCAAAGGACCCATTCTGTGCTTTTTCGGGCCGCCCGGCGTGGGCAAGACCAGTCTGGGCAAATCTATCGCGCGGGCGTTGGGGCGCAAGTTTGTCCGCATCTCGCTGGGCGGCGTGCGCGATGAGGCGGAGATACGCGGGCACCGGCGCACTTATGTGGGCGCGCTGCCGGGGCGCATCTTGCAGGGGCTGAAACAGGCCGGAACACGCAACCCGGTCTTTATGCTCGACGAGATTGACAAGATGGGGGCAGACTTTCGCGGCGACCCATCGTCGGCCCTGCTGGAAGCCCTCGACCCGGAGCAGAACTCGGAGTTCTCAGACCACTATTTGGAGGCGCCGTTTGACCTGACCGATGTCATGTTTATCACGACGGCGAACCTGATGGACCCCATCCCCCCGGCCCTGCGCGACCGCATGGAGGTCATCTCGTTTTCGGGCTACATTGAAGACGAGAAGGTGCAGATTGCCGAGAAGTTCCTGCTGCCCAAGCAAATCAAGGAGAACGGCCTGCCCGAAGGTCAGGTGTCTATCCCCACGCCGATGATCCGGCAGATTATCCGCGAGCACACGCGCGAAGCCGGGGTGCGTTCCTTTGAGCGTCAATTGGGGACAATCTGCCGCAAGGTCGCGCGCAAGGTGGCGGAAGGCGACACCGCGCCCGTTACCATCGGGCCGGAGGAGATTCACACGTTCTTGGGGCCGCGCGCGTTCCACTATGGCGTCATGGAAGAGGACGATGAAATCGGCACGGCCACGGGCTTGGTGTACACAGAGAGCGGGGGCGATGTCATCTCCATTGAAGTGTCGCCGCTGCGCTCCAAAGACGGGCGGCTGACGCTGACCGGGCAGCTGGGCGACGTGATGAAGGAGTCGGCGCAGGCGGCCATGTCGTGCGTGCGGGCGCGGGCGCAGGCGCTGGGCATCGACGAAGACCGCTTGGAGCATCTAGATATTCACGTGCATGTTCCGGCGGGTGCGGTTCCCAAAGATGGGCCGTCGGCGGGCATCACGCTGGCGACTGCGCTGGCCTCGGCTTTGACCGGGCGGGCAGTGCGCAAGGATGTGGCGATGACCGGTGAGATTACCCTGCGCGGGCGCGTCTTGCCGATTGGCGGCCTCAAGGAGAAAGTGTTGGCGGCGCACCGGGCCGGTATCCGCACGATTATCATGCCGCGCGAGAACAGCAAGGACTTGGAAGACCTGCCCGCCAATGTCCGCACCGAGATGACCTTTGAGCAGGTGGCGCACGTAGACGAAGTGCTGAAATTGGCCCTGCTTGATAGGGCATAATTGATATGTCAGCAAAGCGGCGCATCCAAATACTCCTGGTGCTGCTGTGCCTTGTTGCTGCTGCCTACCGCATCCACAAATGGCAGATTAACATGGGAGTGTGGGGCAATGCCTGGAGCGGCAACTTGCTCACCCTCAAGCAAAAACTGGATCAGGGAGGCAATCCCGACTCATCTTGGCAGGGAATAACTGCTCTGGGTTTTGCAGTCATACACGATCATCGTCAAGCCGCGGTGCTTTTGTTGCAGAGGGGCGCCAACCCAAAAACTGGGATAAGTGCTGCGGTCATACACGCTGATTCTGCCCTTGTCAACTTGATGTTCGCTCATGGCTTGGATGTGCATGGCAAAGAAGCTCGACTTGCTTTATCTGCGGCCATTTTGCATAGCAGGGCAGACATGGTTGCGGTGCTGTTGCGGCATGGAGTTGACCCCAATGCGCGTAATCCCTACAATGGGAAAACACCTTTACAGGAAGCGCATGCGGCATTGGCATTAGAGCAGCACGACTCAGCGCGTATCCTGGCTTTGCTGCGCGCGGCGGGGGCCAAGTAGCGGCAATTGTAGAATATATTGATGAGATGGCGCGGGCTAAACACCCGCGCCTTTTTTGTGTCTCTTAGGCGCGGGGAAGATTGCCCCCCGGCCCCCAATTCCGGGGGAGCAGGAAAAGAATAGGAACAGCAAGGCGACTGCCCGGCCTAATCTTATTCCCCCAGAATTGGGGGCGAGGGGGCCATCTCTCCTTCTCTACCCACGCCTGAGCACCCGTCCCGACAGCACATCGGTCTGCACCCCACCCTCCTGAGCGATACGTCCATTGACAACCACATGGGCGATGCCCGACGGGAAGCGGTGCGGGTCGTCAAAGGTCGCGTTGTCCTGCACCGTGCCGGGGCTGAAGACGGTGATGTCGGCTTTGTTTCCTACAGCCAGCACTCCCCTGTCCGGCAGTCCAAGACGACGGGCGGGCAGGCCCGTCATGCGGCGCACGGCTTCGGCCAGTGACACCACCTCGCGGTCGCGCACGTAGCGGGACAGGACGCGCGGGAAGGTGCCATACGAGCGTGGGTGGGTCTTGTCTTCCGCCAAGAGAGACGCGGGGTCGTTGGCAACGCCGTCTGAGCCGATCATGGTGTGGGGGTCACGCAGAACAGCCTCCACGTCAAGCTCGCTCATGGCGAAATGGACAGCGGACACGTAGCCGTCTTCATCCGAATACAAATCCAGGGCGGCCTCGGCGGGTGATTTGCCTTCCTGCGCGCCAAGCTGGGTGAACGTCAAGCCCTGCGCCTCGCGTCGGCCCCGCACCACGCCGACTTGCAGCACGTTCCAGTCCCAGTGGGCCGCGTTGATATGCTCCAAAATACGGGAGCGCGTGTCGCTGCTGCGCACGCGGGCCAGCGTATCGGCGAGGGTGCCGTCATTGGCCCAGGCGGGAAAAAGGATCACGCTCAAACCGGTCATAAATGCCGTGTACGGGTATTGGTCGGTGAGCACGTCCAGGCCCCGGCCCCGCGCCGCCTGCATCAAAGGCAGTGTTTGGGCCACTTTGCCCCAGTTCTGCCTCCCTTCGGCCTTGTGATGAGAAAGCTGCAAAGCCACTTGGGCGCGCTCAGCGACTTCAATCGCCTCTTGTACGCTTTCCACCAGGGTATCGCCCTCGTTGCGGATATGGGTCGCGTAAAAGCCGCCGGCCTCGCGGGCCACGGATGCCAAAGCCGCCTGCTCCCCAATGTCCGCGTAGCCGCCGGGCAGGTATTCCAGGCCCGTGGAAAAGCCGACCGCCCCGTCTTCCATCGCGCGCGCCAGGAGCGCCTGCATCTGCCCCAGCTCGCTCGCGGTCGGCGCGCGGTTTTCAAAGCCCAGAACCGCCTTGCGAATGGTGCCGTGCCCGGCCAAAGTCATCACATTGCAGCCCAGGCCGCCGTCGTCCACCCGCTTCAGATACCCCGACAGGCGGTTCCAGTCCACGGTCATGCCGCCGCGCTCGGACCAGCGGCGCTCCTGCGCGAACACGTCTTTGCCGTCCATCAGCCCGATGCTGACGCCGCAGTTGCCGACCACTTCCAGGGTCACGCCCTGCGCAACCGAGCTGCGCATGGGCCGGTTTAAGAGCAGCGAGAAATCGGAGTGCGTGTGGATGTCAATAAAGCCGGGGCTGACAGCCAGGCCGGTGACGTCCAGCGTTTTGCCCGCAGGCGTCCCCGCCAAATCGCCGATGCCCGTGATGCGGTCGCCGGTCACGGCCACATCGGCCCGGAGTGGCTCGCCGCCGCGTCCATCGTACACTGTGCCGCCAAGCAAGAGTAAATCAGTCATGCAAAATGGTAGCACATGGAAAGCCGGCTGTCAATGGCGGCTTGCGACAGGGGAAATACAGGCATTGCAGAGGCGTTGCCAGGACGTTTTTCACCCTTCCCTAGCGCGTACCAACGATGGAACAAAACCGTCCGTCGTTGATACAGGCTTATTACGCGGGGGCAACAAGCATGCGGTGCTTTTACAAACCGCTTATCAGCAGAAAAGCAGCCCCCCCGCCCCAATCACGCACTGGCGTGCCCGGAGGGCTGGGGAGCAATACAGAAAGAAGGCACTGGCCGCACTCTGCCTTGCTCTTCTCCTGTCCTCTCCTTGCTCCCCAGAATTGCCCCTAGTATGCTTGCGCATTACTGCGTATCGCAAAGCCTCCGCCCTCCGGGTCTGCCAGTGCAGTAGCGGGGAACAGGGCGAGGGAGCCTTCTTGCCAGTTTCTATACACACTTTAAGAAATACAGTCGTTGTGCTTGACTTACGCCGTTTCTCGTGCAACACTCTCTTCTATGGAATGGCGAGGCGCTGCGAGCGGGCGACTTGGCAAAAAGCGGCGGCAGAGGGCACGCCCATGCCGGGCGGCGTTTTTGGCGCTGCTGTGGAGCCTGTACGCGCTGCTCGGCTCAGCGGGGCTGGGGCGTACCGTTCGGGCCGAGGCTGCCAGCCCAAGCGCGGGCGCTTCGTCGTCGGCGCATTCGCCGGCGGCTCCGGTCGTTTGTCATTGCCCTATGATGATGGGGATGAAGCATGGGCCGTGTGCCTGCTGCCACCCGCTCGCTGCTGGCGCAAAGGGACAGGCCGTCTGCCGGGCGCGGTGCGACATGGGGGCGCCCGCCACTCTGGCCGCCGCCGCGTCCTGGCCTGTTGTGGTTCCCCTGTTAGGGGCAAGGACGCGGGCGATATTTGCCGCGCTGTGCTTTACGCGCGCCCTCAGCCGATACCTTCCCAACCTTTCGCCTGCCCCACCCACTCCCCCACCCTGTCTTCTGTGATTGGTTTTCCGCGCGCCCCGGCGCGCCGCATTGCTTTATCATAGAAAGACAGAGTATGAAACAAACTTTCACGCCCTTTGGCGTGCCCCAACCTGTCGGCTGTGCCCGCAAGGGCTTTACGCTGATTGAGCTACTCGTCGTCATCGCCATCATCGCCCTGCTCGCGGCCATTCTGTTCCCGGTCTTTGCCCAGGCGCGGGAAAGAGCACGCAGCGCCTCGGATGCTTCCAATTTAAAGCAGATGGCCTTAGCCTGGATCATGTACACCCAAGACGCAGATGAGATGTCGGTCCCCAGCGGCCTAGTCGGCTTGACTTTTTCCAGCTCGAACGGGGTGTTTTGGTACGGCAGTACCGACTTCACGACGGGGATAACACGGGAAGAAGACGGACCGCTGTGGCCGTATATGAAAACCGCCTCGATCTTCGGTGACCCGGACGCAGCCGGAATTCCCCAGTCCGGTTTCGGCCCCAGTGACTATGGCTACAACTTTATGTACCTGGGAGGCTACGGTAATTTCTACGACCCGGCTCCGCCTGGACCGCCGTATAGCTATGGCCCTGCATCGCTGGCGTCCATTCAGGTCCCCGCAGACACGGTGCTGTTCACCGACTCAGCCGACTATGAGAGCGCATTGGTGAAGGACCCGTTTATAGTGCCGCCCAGTTTCACCGCTTATGGTGTCACGCAAACTGAGCAGGTACACGGTCGCCATCTCGGATATGCCAATGTCGCCTTTACCGATGGGCATGTCAAAGCAATGAAGCCAATCACGCTGTCTTGCGATGCCAATCACATCGCCAATCATCTCGGCTCGCTTGCCAAGAGCAACCCCGGTACGGACGAGCTATACAATGGAAAAGGAACCCCATAACATGGAAGATCAAGATAACATGAAAGATCAAGCAAAAAAATGACCCGGCGTGAGATGGCGCACTGGCTCGGCCGGGCCGGGCTGGCGCTGTCCGCCGGAAGCCTGCTGGATATGTCCGCCTCTGCCGCAGACGCGCCTATCACTAGGCCCGTCGCGGCCCCTGCTGCTCCAGCGCATTCGATGGAGGAGTATGGCGTTCCGACCGGCCCCCCACAGCAGGTCGCCATGCTGGTCTACCCCGGCATGACGGCACTCGACTTGATCGGGCCGAACCAGATACTCGCCTCGCTCATGAACATCGACGTGCATCTCGTCTGGAAGGACAGGGGCCTCATCACCACCGACACAGGCATCCCTATCCAGCCGACCATGACGTTCAAGAACTGCCCGGATGCCCTGACGGTGCTGTTCGTCCCAGGCGGTTCGGATGGCACGGTCGCGCTGATGAATGACCCGGTGGTTCTGGACTTCTTGGCGCAGAAGGGAAAGACGGCCCGCTACGTCACGAGTGTCTGCACGGGATCACTGGTGCTGGGGGCGGCGGGACTGCTCAAAGGCTATCGGGCGACCTCGCACTGGGCCTTCCGCGACCTGCTGCCGCTGATGGGAGCGACCGTAGTCGCCGAGCGGTTCGTGGAGGATCGCAGCCGCATCACCGGAGGGGGCGTGACGGCAGGCATTGACTTTGGCCTGTACCTTGCCTCAAAACTGCGGAACGAGAAATACGCGAAAGCGATGCAGCTAGGGCTGGAGTACGACCCGCAGCCGCCGTACCATGCGGGGACTCCTGCCGGGGCAGGCACGGACATCACGCAGATGATGCGGGCGCTTTATGAGCCGATCTGGAATGGGGCGCAGGCCGCAGCGGTGCGGGCACAAAAACGCTTGTCTTAGGCATCGGTAAAGACTAGCGGCATAGAACAACAAAGGAATACAACAAATAATGGATCGCAAGAACGCGCTGAAACGCATCACGAAAAGCATCACAGGACTTGTGATAGCAGCCCTTGCTCCCGCAGCGGCGATGGGGGCGACCGGCGCAGATACCAGAGCGCGACACAGAGCGCAAAATAAAGCGCAGAACATCGTCGTTCACCTGAACAATTCCGAAGGTGAGAACGCCCTGCATTCGGCCTTCATGGGCATCGGCCTAGCGACGGCGCTGCGGCAGATGGGAGCGGATGTGACGCTGATGCTTGACGCCAGCGGCCCGAACTTCGCCAAAAGCGCGTGGAGTGACAAAACCGTGGCCCCAGCAATGGCATCCTCTGTATCGGCCATGCCTCCAATGAGGTTGGGGGACGTGCTTGCTGGCTTTGTCCGCGCAGGAGGCGTCATTCGCCTGTGTCCTCACTGCTCCCGAATGTGCGGGGTGACACCGGGGGAAACTGTACCGGGCGCACAGATGGCCGCTGATGGGGAATTAGCTCGGATTGTCTTTGCAGCCGACAAGATCGTTGATTACTAAAAGCAGGTGCAGGCTGCTGCGTCGCGAACTCGGAAGCAGTCTTCATGAATGACAGTTGGAGCCGGACATTATTAAGCAACAAAGCGGTTTCAACAGTGTTTACGCCGAGGGGCATGCCAAGGAACACCCGCAAGGGCGGACATCACGAACACGCTGCGCGCGGTGATGGAAGACACGTGAACCGATAAAGCAAACCCGTAATCCCCGCTGTGCATTTGCATAGTGGGGTTTGAAATAGAAAGAATCCCAATGAAAAGTCACCCCGCCCGCAAGGGCTTTACGCTGATTGAGCTGCTTGTCGTCATCGCCATTATCGCGCTGCTCGCGGCCATCCTCTTTCCCGTGTTCGCCAAAGCCCGCGAAAAGGCGCGGCAGATTTCGTGCGCCTCCAATATGCGGCAGGTTGGGCTGGCCTTGCTTCAGTACATGGGCGACAATGACGAGATGTATCCGCAGGAGCACCCATCGTGCCCCAATCCCGCCGTGGGAACCAACGCCACCACGCCGCCCGGCGACTTTGACGGCACCTACGAGGGCAGCGATTTCGGGTCTCCCTTTGAGAAATTGATGTCCTATGTCGGCAAAAGCAGCCAGGACAGCACGGCCAGCCTGACGGAGCGGCTGTTTGTCTGCCCCGATGACACAGACCCGCACGGGGCGGCTCTCGGCACTGTCTGCACGGATGCTGCGCCGCTTCCCGGCATCACGTCGTACCTTGTCAACGCTTACTTCCTGTTCGGGCTGTCCAATGCCCAGGTCTTGGTTCCCGCAACCACCATTTATGTGGCGGAGCGCAACGGCAAGTTCTGCGATGTGCATATCCATCCGTGGCTGGGCGAGATTTACGACTCGGCAGGCAAAACCGGAGCCGTGGAGGGAAACACGCCGGACAACGCGCCGTATGTCAGCACGGACGGACAGTTTGCCGTCACCAGCGAGCGTCATACGCAGGGGGCAAACTACGCCTTCGCCGATGGGCATGTCAAGTGGGAGCGGTACGCAGCAACTATTCAGCCCAACGCCGACCAAAAATACTACGGCCAATATCAGGCGCTGCCCAACATGCCAAGGGCAGCGCCGTAAACATAAAAGGGGATTGAAGGCGGTGGCCTACGAAGAAGCGCCCCGGAACTCCGAGTTCCGGGGCGCTTCTCATGTACGGCGGTTGGGCTGTCAGACAGTGCGGATCACGCCGTTGACGCCGTTCGGGAAGAACCCGCCGTGATTTGTGCCCGCCGGGGCAAACGCGGTCGGCGTGGACGCGCCGTAGGCAATGCCAAGCACCTGAGAGGTGTTGCGGGTGACAGCAAGAGCATTGGTAACATTCGGCTGCGGCTCGCCGACGCTGAAGAAGAAATTGCCGGTCGGCGGCGGTGGCATGTCCAGCGGATCAAGCTTGGGCACCCCAAAGCTTGAGCCGTTCAGGGAGGCCGCAAGCTGCGCAATCAGCAAACGGACCTGACTGGCATGGTAAGCTTCCACGGCAAGGATTTGCGCGGCGTACTGGAGCGCGGATGGGTTGGAGCGCACCAAAGTGGAGCCGCCGCTGTAGGCGCTGACGCCCGTGTCTTCAAACGACCGCGACAGAACCAGAAACCGTTCGTAAGGGGTGGTTCCCGCAGGCAACATGGCATCCAGGGCGCCGAGGTTGATAAACGGCTCCGGGATCGCCATGCCGCCGAGCAGGCCCTGAAGCAAAGCGACATGCGCCTGCTCATCGGCAGTAATCTGTGCGGCAACGGTGGCCGAAATCGTGTCGGGGAAGGCTACCTGCTGCAAGTCTGCGGCGGGAGTCCGCACGCTGCCACCGGTCAGGGCATTGGGGTTCGCCTTGATGGGGCCGTAGAAAGTCTGCACGCCGTTAATGCCGTGTCCCTGCGTGGCATAGGTATAAAACTCGGCTTCCAGATATTCCAGGTTGAGGGCGAAGTTGAGAACGTCGGCGACGGTTGCCGCCGCCGCCTGAGCGGGCTTCATGCCGAACGCGGTCAGAGCCGCTGTGCCCAAACCGACCGTACCAGCCTTTGTCAGCAAGTCGCGTCGGCTCAGCTTCATTTCAGAAAGATCAAACGTCATTGCAAAAACTCCTTGAGGTCAACACATCCCTGTGAAACGCCATGCGCCATTCCAAAGCGCACGCAGTTGTTGAGTAAGCAGCTAAATTAGCAAATGGCCGCGCGGCGTCGCGCACGAACGGCCAGGCCAAGCAGGCCGAACCCGCCTAAAGCCAGCGCTGTCCATGCCCCCGGTTCCGGCGCGGCGGCGGGAGTGGAGGGGCCGATAAAGAGGTTGCCGACACCGGGGCCGGGGCCGCTGTTGCTGCCGCCCGAAGGGGTAATCGCAAGAGCGGAAGGCGTGCTAGTCGGGGCAAACAGCGACTCAAAACTGAATGTCGCGACCGGGTTGGCGGCGGACAGGCCGGGGTCGGCGGGGGTCATCGCAACAGGGTCGGTGGGCAGAGCGGAGAAAACGATGGAGCCGGGACTCTGGCTGACCGTTGTAAACGAGTTGCTGAGTGCCGTAAATGGGATGATCGCATTGGGGTTGGTAAACACGAACGTGAAGCTGTTGACGAACGCGCCATTGGTGGGCGAATTGAGCTTGCCGGTGTACGTGTAGGTGTACGGGCTTGCGCCGCCGCCGGTTGTCGCCTCGGTGAACGTGACGCTGTAGCTGTTGTTGATGCTGGAAACCGTCTGCGCCTGCGCGCCTCCGGCCAGGCTGGCGATGAGCGCGCCGGTGAGCAGTGTGGCTGTAGAAACTCGGTGCATAGTAGTTACCTGTCCCTCGTAAAAGTCGGACTGTGGCTGGGCAAAGAAGAGAAGAAAAGCAGAGTGTCGGCAAGAAGCCAAGTTTATCGCCTTCAGCCCCGCCCTGCATGAGCGTATCTACCCATTTGCTTTTGCGGATAAACCACAGCACAAATAGGGGCTTCAGCGACCAGTATTCAGCCAAACCGCCGCATGTGACACCGGGTGGAAAGTCTGCCGAGCGCAGGTTAAATGGAAGATTTGACGGGGCGGGGGCGGCAGTGATACTGTGCGTGCCGTATCCATGTTATATTGTCACAAATTATACGCTTGTGGTATAGTTTATGATAGTTGTAGACGCACGGCGTTTTGGTTCTGAGAACGGCTTTGTTGCATAAATCGTCACCCGGCCCTGCACTGGCAGACCCGGAGGGCTTCAGGGCCGGGTGATACAAGTCTCGCCAAGTGATAAGGTTTATGCAACAAAGCCCCTGAGAACACTAAAGTTCTCAAGCACCTACTATCGGCAGCCTGGATTGTCGCGGGCGTCTCGCTTGTGCTGACATCGCTGACGGAGATTGCACTGAACGGCGCTGGTGTGGGGGCTGTGAAGGAGCAGAAGGGTACACCATGAACTTTATCGCTAATCTGCTGCTGGGGATGGCAGTCGGCGGCGCACTCGGAGCCGTGTGGGTGAGCGTTAAGCTGCTTGCCATTCTGCTGCCAAGGGAGAAGATGGAAAGGCTGCGCGCACAGATGCGTCAAGCGCGCCGCCATGCCGCCTGATGTCTCAGCGATAGATAACAATCCAAAAGCCCCGGCCAAATTGGCTGGGGCTTTTGCGTTGACATGCGGTTAAGTTGACACGGAAGCGGACTGGGCGCGGCGGGCGCGACCGACGCCCTGGGTGAGCAGCAGGGAGGCCACGGCGGCGGTGACGCCCGCCCAGAAGGGGGCGTGGTAGCCGAATGTGTTCCACAGCAGGCTGCCTGCGATGGGAATAACAACGGCGGCGACATGGTTCATGGTCTGCCCCATCGCAAGGGAGGGCATCATCTCGCCGGGCCGCACGACTTTGTTCAGATAGGTCGTGATGCTGACGCCGAAGGAGAACAGGACGTTGTCAATAATATACAGGCCCTTGAGAACGGAAACGTTCGTGGTCAGGGCATACCCGGCAAAAGCGAAGGCGATGGCGAAGTAATAGAAAGTCATCGTGCGCCGCTCCCCCACCCGGTCAATCAGCCGTCCGATCGGCCCGGCCACGGCGAAGGAAACAATGGCGTTGAGCAGCATCAGCGTGGATATTTGGGCCAGCGGGGTCTTGTAATGCTGCACCAGGGCGAAGATAGCGAACGTGGTGAAAATCTGGCGGCGGCAGCCTTCCAGAAACGCGAGACTGTAGTACAGGCCATATTCGCGGCGAAACAACAAGCGGGGACGGTTGAGCGTGGTGCCGCGCGCGGACATGGGCAGCAGCAGCAAGCCCCCGGCGAGTATAAACAGCGCGGCAGCCACAAAATAAGCGGGATACGGCACATGCCCGGCCAGCGGGCGGAGCAGCAAAAACGCCAGCATGGTTCCTGCCGCCCCAATTGCCCCCATGCGCCCCAGGTGCCGCCCGCCGTCCTCGCCCTGCGAAAGCGCAAGGGGAATGCCTGACGACGACGTGAACCACTGGTGCATGAAGATTGACCAGAACACAGTCACCGCCACCAGCAGGGGAAACGTGTGGACAAAGCCGGTGGCGGCCACGCCCAGCGCGCTGAAAACAAGGCAGGCCGCCGCAATACGGGTTTCCGAGTAGGCGGCTACGGCCCCGGCGATAAAGACGGCCAGCAAGCCAGGCACTTCGCGCAGCGACTCCATCGTCCCCATCTGCACAGGCTGCACGCGCAAGACTTCAGTGATGTAGTTGATAAAAACACCGCCATAAACGGCGAACCCAAACGCGAACAAAAAGGTCGCCGCAGAAAGCAAGCGCCAGTCGCGGCGCAGCTCGGCAGGAGATTCTTCAACAATGATGGTCATAGAATGAGTATACCTAGCGTGCCGGCGCTGGCGGCCATCAAAATTGATTCAGGGAGAACGCATCCTGGCACGGTTTATGCGCAACAGATCAATACCCCTGCACAGGATGCCGACGATGGCAAAGAACCCGTGAAATATCGGTGTGAGGATGAAATATCCTGGGTATATTGCGGCACCAATGATGGGATTTTCCGGCAGAGCTTTTGGAGCGGCACGGAAAACACACTCAAGCATCAACCTGAGAGAATGAATACGATGCAGTTGCCGTTCCAGATCAGCGAAAGGAAATTCTCTGATGGCTTACATTCGTGCCGGCAGAGCCGTCCGTTTCGGACGGCAGAGTTTCGTTCCCGGTGGCGCGGCGTGTGCCGCTGCGGCGCGTCGGTTCTCCCTGAGCCTCGCGCCGCTTTTTGCTGCGCCGGCTCCTGAAAATGCCAGGGGGCAGGCTGCCCCCGCACTTTCCACCCAGGTCACGCGGTGTTCAGCCGCGCTGCTCGCAGCAACGGCTGCGGCTTAACATCCTTTCCATACTTTCTCAAACTGCGCTTCCAAAACAGGCGCCCTTTTGTGCGCGCCTGACATCGTGTCAGGCGCGTCTTTTTATCCGTGCTTCAAGCACCTTTGGCATGCTTCTTGCAATGTAGTTTCTGTGCCGATGGCTGTGGAAACACCAGCATGAGGGAAGCCGTGGAAACAATTGGGGGCTTCGCATCGTCGGTGTTCTGGAAACAAAGCTTCACGGTGAGGCGAGAAGGCGATGTGCGCTTTCATTATCTTTGTGCGCGTTGGGTTTGTCAGGAAATATTATGACCTACTCTGAAGGCAATGAAGGATCGTCCGAGGCAGCCGGCATGCCGCAGATCACACCCCTTCCGCCGGCTGTGGGAACGACGACTGGGGAAACAGCTATTCCGCGCGGCATTGTAGACAGCAACCTGCATGACCTGTCGCAGGTGTTCGCGCAGACACGCGATTTCAACACGCGCGATCTGCTGATTATGCATCACCAAAAGCTGGTGCATTACGTCGCGGCGCGGTATCTCGGCAGCGGCGAAACCCTGGAAGATCTGATCCAGGTCGGCAATATCGGGCTGATCAACGCGATTGATCGCTTTGACCCAAGCCGGGACATCAAGTTTTCCACGTTCGCCATGCCCACCATTGTTGGCGAAATCAAGCGGCATTTTCGCGACAAAACGTGGCATGTCAAAGTGCCGCGCTGGCTTCAGGAGCTTTCCCTCAACGCCCGCAAGTCTCAGCATATGCTGTCCGTGCGGCTGGGTCGTCTGCCGACTGTGCGCGAGATCGCTGCCGACCTGGGCGCGTCGGAAGAAAACACTCTGGAAGCCATGGAAATCACGCACATCACCAATGCCGTATCGCTGGATACGCGCCTGGACCCGAGTGGCAGCGACAGCGCAACATTGATGGACATGATCGGGCGCATTGACAGTGCGATGCACGACATTGAAGCCTACACTGACCTGCGTCGCGCCCTGGGTTTTCTGGATGTGCGGGAGCGTCAGGTTATTCAGTTGCGCTTTTTTGACGAGCTGTCTCAGGCCAAGATCGCCCGGAAGCTGGGCATCTCGCAGATGCATGTTTCACGGCTTCAGCAGCGCGCTCTTTCTCGGCTGCACGAACTGCTGGCTGAACCGCTGCCGTCCAGCCACCGTGCCACCCGACACAGTGCCATCGCCCCGCAAGCGCGTTTGTCGCGCCCGACGTTTACCCCACCTTCTTGATGCCCGCGATGGACATGTTTATTCAAGGGTTTCAGAAGTGCCTCCCTTGTGTGTGCCTGCGCTGCAAGTAGGACACACCAGGTCTTCAAGCAAGTGCGCCGACGGCGCACATCCACTCCGGCATGTGCCGTTCTGCCCGCCCACTTTCCCCTCAGGCTGCTAGGGGCAGACACGGTGAGCGCCTCCCTTGGGCCGGGCTAAATCTTTTCTGCATCGCCACCGCTGTAAGTCAGTCCTCGCGACAAATGCGAGCGGCTGGGTTGTCTGTGCCGACTGCTTCAACATACACACCCTCCGTAGGTGAGCAAGGTTGCAGGCGAACACACAGGAAACGAAAGAGAGCGAGAGGAAAAAAGGGTCTTCAGGCGGACAAAACTTCGTGGGTTTCACGGGCAATCTGCCGTTCCTCATCGGTGGGGACAACCCAGGCCTGCACCGTGGCCGTGTCAGCGCTGATAAGTGCCGGGTTATTGTCGTGGGTGCCGTTGTTGCGCGTGTCGTCCAGCCGCAGGCCCAGGAATGCGAGGCGGCGGCAGATGCGGCTGCGGACGTCGGGGGAGTGTTCGCCGATGCCGCCGGTGAACGCGACGGCATCCACGCCTTCTAGAGCAGCGGCATAGGCTCCGATGTACTTGCACGCACGGTACGCGAAAATATCCAGGGCAAGGGCGGCATGGGCATCGCCGGAGAGGGCGGCCTGTGCAAGCTCGCGCACGTCACTGCTTCGTCCCGACAGGCCGAGCAGGCCGCTTTTGTGGTTCAGCAGATCGTCTAAAGCGTCTGCGGTCATCCCCTGCGCGCGCAGCAAATAAAGCAGCAGGCCGGGGTCGATGTCGCCCGACCGCGTGCCCATGACCAAGCCTTCCAGCGGGGTGAGGCCCATACTGGTGTCCACGCTCATGCCGCCCTGCACGGCGCAGACACTGGCCCCATTCCCTAAATGACAGATAATGAGGCGCGTACCTGCCGCTTCGCGTCCCAGGCATTGGAGCAGGCGCGCGGAAACATAGGCGTGGGAGATGCCGTGGAAGCCATAGCGGCGCAGGTGCAGGCGGTCGGCGAGGGCATGGGGAATGGCATAGCGCCAAGCGGCTTCGGGCAGGGTGCGATGGAAGGCGGTGTCAAACACAGCCACTTGCGGCACATTGGGCAGGGCTTGCTGGGCGGCTTCAATCAGAGCCACTTCGGTCGGGTTGTGCAGAGGGTCTAGGTCGCGCAGGCTGTGCAGATCGTCCAGCATCCGAGGGGTAACCCGCGTCGGCTGAGTAAAGAGCGCGCCGCCGTGCACAACGCGGTGGCCGACGGCATCAATGCCAAATGATTGGCACTGCGCGATGGCCCTTTGCGCGGCAGGAGGGATGTCATGGGCATCCAGACGCTCCACCGTACCTTCCGAAAGGACAGTTTCGGCAGTCGGCGTGGTGTGAAATAGGCGGAACTTGAGGCTGGAACTGCCGACGTTTAGGGCCAATATATTCATAGTGTGTTCATGGGCATGTTGCCAAAGGGTAAGCGCCTGTCAGACTACCCCCCTCCTTGCCCTGCACTGGCAGACCTGGAAGGCTGCGTGCAGGTTCCCTCCTCAAGGGGAGTATCCATTTCGGCTCGGCCTTTCCTCCGCGTCCCCACGGCCTTTCCTCCGCGTCCCCACGGCCTTTCCTCCGCGTCCCCACGGCCTTTCCTCCGCGTCCCCACGGCTGATCCACGGTGTACCAACGACGGAACAAACCCTTCCGTCGTTGGTACGCCGTTGCAACACTGTGGAAACACCGCAGCAACACATCTTGAAACCCCTTGACACGATCTCAATTCCGCGGACACCGGCAATGCCAAACTGAGCGCAAGCGGACACTCCCCTGAAGGGGGATGAGGAAAGGAACTCCTTCCTGCAATGGCAGACCAAGCGGGCGAAGGGGAGGATCGCCATTCTGATGGTGGGCAGGGGCGCTGCGTGTCAGTTGTCATCCTCGGTCTTTGGGGGATGGGCTGCCGTGCCATCGCCGGTCCAGGTCCAGTCGCGCACTTCGGGCAGGTCTTCGCCGTGGGCACAGACATATAAAGTGTGCTCGGTCAGTTTGTCGCGCAGCTTCTGCTTGACTGAAGCGGCACGATAGCCCAGTGAGGGCACTCGGTCGATCACATCAATGGCGAGGTGGAAGCGGTCCAGGTCGTTCAAGACCACCATGTCAAATGGCGTAGTCGTGGTGCCGTTTTCCTGGAAGCCGCGCACATGGAAGTTGTCGTGGTTGGTGCGGCGGTAGGTCAGACGGTGGATCAGGTATGGGTAGCCGTGGTAGGCGAAGATAACGGGCTTGTCGGGCGTGAAGATCGTGTCGAAGTCCTTGTCGCTGATGCCGTGGGGGTGTTCGGAGTTCGGCTGAAGCGTCATCAGGTCCACGACATTGACCACGCGTATCTTCAGGGCGGGCAGGTGCTCGCGCAGAATGCTGACGGCGGCCAATGTTTCCAAAGTCGGCACATCGCCCGCGCAGGCCATGACCACGTCCGGCTCGCCGCCCTGGTCGTTGGAGGCCCAGTTCCAAATGCCCATTCCCACCGTGCAGTGCTTGACAGCGGCATCCATACCCAGGAATTGCAGGGCGGGCTGCTTGCCGGCCACAATCACGTTGACATAGTCGCGGGAGCGCAGGCAGTGGTCGGCGACAGACAGCAGGCAATTGGCATCCGGCGGCAAATAAACGCGCACGACTTCAGGCTTTTTGTTGAGAACCACATCAATAAAGCCGGGGTCTTGATGCGAGAAGCCGTTGTGGTCCTGACGCCAGACATGCGAAGTGAGCAGGTAGTTGAGGCTCGCGATCGGCATGCGCCAGGGCAGCTTGCGGCTGGTTTCCAGCCACTTGGCGTGCTGGCCGAACATCGAGTCTACGATGTGGATAAACGCCTCATAGCACGAAAAGAAGCCGTGCCTGCCGGTGAGCAGGTATCCTTCCAGCCAGCCTTCCAGCGTGGTTTCGCTCAGTATCTCCATGACACGCCCATCGGGGGCCAGGTGGTCGTCATAGGAGAGAGTTTCGGCATCCCAGGCGCGGTTGGTGACATCCAAGACCGCATTCAGGCGGTTGGAGTTGTTTTCGTCAGGGGCCAGCACCCGGAAGTTGGCGTTGACAGCGTTGTGGGCCATCACATCCCGCAGGAAAACGCCCAGGGTGCGGGTTGCTTCGCCAACAGTCACGCCTGGTTTCTCTACGGGAACGGCATAGCCCTGGAAGTCCGGCAGATGCAGGTCGCGCAGCAACAGGCCGCCATTGGCATGGGGGTTCGCGCCCATGCGCTGTTGCCCTGTCGGGGCAAGGGCGGCCAGTTCGGGGATGAGCGTACCGTGCTGGTCAAAGAGTTCGGCGGGCTTGTAGCTGCGCATCCACTCTTCCAGCAGGGCGATATGCTCCGGCGTGTTCATGTCTTCAATCGGCACCTGATGCGAGCGCCAGTAGCCTTCCGTCTTTTTGCCGTCCACCTGCTTGGGGCCAGTCCAGCCTTTCGGTGAGCGCAGGACAATCATCGGCCAGGTGGGGCGTGCCAAGTCGTCCCCCTCGCGCGCGCTCTTCTGGATGGCGGCAATCTCGCCCAGCACGGTGTCCATCGTCTGGGCCATCAACTGGTGCATGGTTTCGGGGTCGTCGCCTACGACGAAGTGCGGCTTGTAGCCGTAGCCGACCAGCAGGCTTTCCAACTGTTCCTGGGGAATGCGCGCCAGGATAGTGGGGTTGGCGATCTTGTAGCCATTGAGGTGCAGGATGGGCAGGACTGCGCCGTCGCGCGCGGCGTCCAGGAACTTGTTGGAGTGCCAGGAGGCCGCCAGCGGCCCGGTTTCCGCCTCGCCGTCGCCAACAACGCAGCAGACAATCAAGTCGGGGTTGTCAAACGCCGCGCCATAAGCGTGGGACAGCGAATAGCCGAGTTCGCCGCCTTCATGGATGGAGCCAGGGGTCTGCGGCGCGGCGTGGCTGGGGATGCCGCCGGGGAATGAGAATTGCCGGAACAGGCGCTTCATCCCGGCCTCGTCCTGCGAGATGTCGGAGTAAACCTCCGAGTAGGTGCCTTCCAGATAGGTGTTGGCGACCAGGCCCGGCCCGCCATGCCCCGGCCCAGCCACATAGATCACGTCTAAACCATCCCGCTTGATGACACGGTTGAAGTGGGCGTAGATGAAGTTCAGGCCGGGCGTTGTTCCCCAGTGTCCCAGCAGGCGCGGCTTGATATGCTCACGCTTCAATGGCTCGCGCAGCAGCGGGTTGTCCAGCAGGTAGATTTGGCCGACCGACAGGTAGTTGGCCGCGCACCAGTAGGCGTTGAGTTTGCGCAGGTCGTCGGCGCTGAGCGGGCCAGGCACGAATGCCTGCGCTTGGGGTTCTTCTTCGCGAAAGTTCGCAATGGGGGCCGTCATGGTCATGGGCGTTTGTCTCCTTGTGTCCCGTCCATGTTCACGGGCCTGCGCTGTAGGAGATATACCCAGGCCGGGACGAAATGTATGTTAAGATTACGTTAAGCCTCCAAAGAGGCTCCGCGTAAACATGAGCGTCTGTCGTTTCCGATAGGGTTGGGCTAATCGTTTTTTGTCTCTCGCAGGAAGCTTGCTGCCCCGAAATTGATGCTTCCGCTACCTGGAGAATACCCGCGCGATCAAAAAGGCGGCTGTGGCGGCGAGGCCGCCAATCAGAACCGTCTGTAGTGCGCCTCGGACAGCGGGAGCGCCTGTCGCCTTTGCCTTGAAATAGCCGAACACAGTCAGGGCAAACAACGTGACTGCGGCTGACCAAATCAATGCGGTGTGCGCCCGTGGCACAAAAAAGTACGGACTGAGCGGGATGAGGCCACCGGCGATATACGCGCCGGCGATTGTCAATGCACTGGTCAAGGCGCGCTTTGGGTCGGGCCGCTCCAGTCCCAGCTCAAAGCGCATCATGAAATCCACATAGGCTTCGGGCCGCTTCTGCAGGGCCGCCACAATGGGCGCACTTTCCGCCGCTGCTAGGCCATACGATTGAAACACTTCAGCCACTTCTTTCGCCTCCACATCAGGCAGGGTTTGCACCTCGTGCTGTTCCCGTTTCCGTTCGCTGGCGTAGTGTTCGGCGTCGCCTCGCGCGGCGAGGAAGCCGCCCAACCCCATCGCGATGGAGCCTGCCGCAACTTCGGCCAGCCCTGCGGTGATGATGATGTGGGAAGCGGTCACCACGCCGGTCAGACCCGCCGCAAGGGCGAAGGGAACCGTCAGGCCATCCGACATGCCGATGACGATGTCCCGGACAGCTTCCGTGGATGTGAAATGCTTCTCAATATGAGGCGTCGCAGGCATCTGTTTTTCTTTCGGGGGTGATGGTAGCCCTCAGCAACTGCATCAGGATTGGCTTTATACGAGAACTGCACTGAGGGGCCGCCGCAGGGAGTGCGGCAGTGGGTCGGCATATCCAAATCGCAGCAGGAGCTGCGGCTACGCAGTGCCGAGACCCAGATAGTCTCCAAACTGCGAGCGCAGGTTGGGCACTTCGGCGGGCTGGTTAAGAAATGCCAATTGAATGCCCAATGTGGTCAGGGTCAGGGCCAGCCGTTCGTACAAACGCCCGGTTTCTATCCAGTGGCGCTTGTCGTCCTGCTCGGCGGAGATGACGATGAGACCGGACGAGCTGCGGGCCTTCTTCGCGGATGTGTCAGCCTGCTGTCCTGCGCTGGCCGCCGTGAGGAAGCGCTTACCCAGCCAGCGCGGAACATCCGGGTTGCCGGTACAGCGCGTATACAGTCCATCCAGGCTATGCAGCGCTTCGGGCTTGTTGAAGCGTATCCACGAAACAAGTTCCGCAACAAAGGCCGGGTCGTGGAATTGCTTTCGGTCGCTTGCTTTGATGTATTGGATAATCGCCTCTTTGCGGGCGGCGTCCGTGAAAATCTGCATGGAAACGCCTGCGTCAGACTTAACAGCCTCTATCTCTTTCATTTTGGTCAAGGGAATGGAGCGTCCATCATACAAAGACCTATTGTTCTGCCGGTGCGGGATGGCTTCCAGGAGAGACGCGGGGTTGGGAGTGAACATTCGCGAAAGACGAACCATGATATGCTCTGCGCCGAGCGCGGGATAGCCGACATCCGCTCCGTATCCGGCGGCGCTTGCGGCGATGCTTAAGTTTTCCAGCGCACAGCCCAGACTGATCCAAAGCTCGCGATCCTGCGGATCAACTGCCGGCAAGCGGCGGGCGTAATCCGGGCATATTTGAATTGTGTTTTCCTGAACGGCGAACTTCCAGGGCTGTGTATTGTGCCCGCTTGGAGCAAGGACGGCATAGCGGATCATTTCTCGCATTTGCACAGATAAGCTGCCCTCTTTGCGAAAGGGCGCCTTCCATGTCTGCCGCGCCTGTCGGTCGTAATCCAGCCAAGGGGCAGACGTGAACACGGCATCGCCCAGCGCTGCTGTCACCCCGATACCTGCGGCAAGTTTTAGAAACAGACGGCGGCTGAACTCTCGTTTGGTATCGGGCAATGGCGTGAGGTTTACGGATTTTTGGGAAGTGCATTGGGCATGGCGCGGTTCTCTTGGATTAGTTTATACCAACAATCCAGGGGAAACATCCGGCAGGCTTAAACTCACTTCAATGTCAACTCCTAGCCCTGTCCAACAACAGCCCGGCAGGGTTGCAGGGGGGGGCAGGCTTTCGGGTATACTTTTGTGTCGGAAACTCACACAATCCACACTTGCCCCGACAACTGCGCCTGTGCCGCATGGCTTTTGCTTTGCGGTGGCGCGCTTGGAGGACGGGCGGGGACGCACAGCGACAGGGAGACAGACTTTTGTGCGCCTTCGCTTGGTATCAGGGCAATTACCCTTCCAATCCCCGCCGCTTCTAAGTAGTCATGCATATGTAATCTGGTAGTTTGTGCCCACGCCCGCCAGGATGCCTATGACGCTCTGGCAGAGTGTCTTGAAGTCCGTGTAAGCGTCGGAAGAAAGCCAGTGGTATTTCACCATTCGCCACAACGCCTCAATCCTGTTCAGGTGCGGGCAGTACGGCGGCAAAAACAGCAGGCGCAGCCCCTTTGCCTTCCACTCTGCCTGCTTGTCCTTGACGGCCCGCGCTCGATGCACACTCGCGTTGTCGAGCACTAAGTAAGTGCACAAAAGTAATTAGGTATTTCCTTGAAGCAATACAGACGGCGCAAGCCCATCAAATACCCGGAAACATATGCACCATTACTTAGCAACTAGCGTTGAAAAAGCGCGGATTGCGCCCCCTTGTTTGGTTATTTCAATCGCCACTTGGTTTACCATCAAGGTTTTGAGCGGGAAGGTTAAATGCTAATACATTGCGTCGTCATTTTTATTGGGTGGCCACGGATACAACTGAGTTCATGCAGCAGATATTTGACTAGTTGCTCACGAATACCACTCGCAGACATGTTTCAGTGCTATAAGTATTTTCTGAACTCTGTTGAGTTTAGCAGAATTACCTCAGACCAAGCACGATTTTGGATGGAGCTGTCCGGAATATATCAGCGGTATGTAGACCATGTGCCCGTTGCTCCATCCAAATCCAAGACAAAATTATACTATTTTCTTTCGCCGCTGCTTCTCGGAACGCATGTTGACAAGAAGCCGGCTGAGCGGCGCGGCCAAGTCATGGGCGGCTCGGACATGACCCGCGTCGCCGTGCAGGTACTGGCGCGTGATCTTCAAATCCTTGTGCCCGGCGATCTGGCTTGCAGCCCAGACGTCGGTCTTTGCCAGCTGCGTGATCGCGTAATGTCGCAATCCATGCAGCGTGAAACCGGACAGCCCAGCGTAGTCAAGATAGCCCCGGAACTGCCTGCCGAAGAGCGCGACGTCCATCGGTTTGCCGTACTCGCTGATGAACAATCGGTCGCAGTCCACTTTCGGGCGAACGCGCAGGTAGGCATCCACCGCGTCTATCCAAGCCTGACCGACAGGCACGACGCGGGGTGCGTCCCCTTTCGTGTGGCGAATGGCGATCTGCCCCTGCTGCGGCTGGTAATCGTCCAGCGTCAGCCCGAGCATCTCGCCGATTCGCGCGCCGCTTTCAATGAGGCCGGTGACGATGGCGTAATTGCGGCGGGAGAAGAACTGGCGGGCCGCAGGCCGGATAAACCGGACATTGGTATTGGTCGCTGTCTTCCAGCGATCACGCATGGCTTTCAGCAGTGTGCGTATCTCGTCGTCAGACGGGCACTTCACGTAGGCACGGTCGGCTTTGGGCACCTGGTAGCCTGCCAGCGGGTCGCCATCCACGTAGTCCTCGCGCTTGCAGAACTTGAGAAAGACGCGGGCGCTGACGGCGTCATGGCGGCGCGTCTGGTCTGAAATGCCCTTATCCGTGCGGTACGCCAGATACTCGCGCAGATTCCTCGCCTTGAAGTCGCGCAGCGGGATATTATGCTCTTCCGCCCAGCGGGAAAGCAGACGCAGGCGCTCGAAGTAGAATCGCTCGGTGCTTTCCTCGCGGGTGGCGCGTACCTGCATGAGAAAATCGGCGACGGCGTCTTTCCATGAGATGGAAGCGCTCAGCGACGCCCGCGACCGGGAGGGCGCGGCGTCTTCCGCGTCTTCGATAAGGGTAGGTTTGTTGAAATTGGCTGTGTTCATAGCCGGTTTGTTTGTGGATAAATTGCCGGAAATCCGTACTTTTTTGCCCATAGCTGAGGTCTCCTGACACCCCTGTTTTACTCTTTTGTCAACAATTGTCAATAGCAGCAGAGGCCCGCAAGAAAAAAGGCCTCTATTCTGCATTTTACAGAGTAGAAGCCAATTTTGGGTTGTTTTTGTGCCCCCACCTGGATTCGAACCAGGGACACCCTGATTAAGAGTCAGGTGCTCTAACCAGCTGAGCTATGGAGGCACAATCGGACGCTGTTTTCTTCCAGCCACGCCCATTATACCCCTCCCCCATTGTGTTTGCAAGCTTTTCAGTCATGGGGGAGTGTCCATTTCGGCTCGGCCTTCCCTTCCCGTCCCAGCGGCATTCCATAAGCGCTGCCACGGCTGACCCTAGGCGTTGCCACGGCGTTGCGACGACGGACGGTTTTGTTCCGTCGTCGGTACGCCCTTTGTCAGCCGTGGAAACGCCCTAAGAGAGTGCAAATAACGCCGTAGGAGCGGCATCAATCCAGGGAAAGCGAGCGTCTCATGCTGCCGCGACAAGCGAGGATGGGCTGCAGGCGGTGGCTAATACATGTGTCGGCTGGTATCATGTGTCGGCTAATACATGTGTCGGCTGGTATCTTGATGTATTGTGCCTGGCAGCGGACACGCCGCACGTGTTTTCCGTCACCATCCCTGCCCTGCGGCCCGGCAGTTTTAGGGCCTCTTTTTTGAGAACGTGGAAACGCAACGCACTCCGCTCCTGGCTTGGGCGCACCCTGGCCTTGATGCTCGCCGGTTTCCAGGTAAGTGACTCTGCGAACACGGGTAAGTGACTCTGCGAACACGGGTAAGTGACTCTGCGAACACGGGTAAGTGACTCTGCGAACACGGGTAAGTGACTCTGCGAACACGGGCAAGAAGGCGGACACGCCCCGCCCTGCCCGTCAGCGGTCAGAGTTCATCGACCGGCACGCAGCGGCTGCCTTCGTCAAGGGAGGTGATTGCCGCATGGATGACGCGCTGGGCGTAGAGGCCGTCCGCGCCGGAGCCGTCAATGTCTTCGGGGGCCGTCCCGCCGGCGACTTGTTCCAAAAAGCGATGCAGACGGGCGCGGAATGTGTCGTCAAAGTCACGGACGCCGCCAAAGACGGGGTTGGAGAACATGCGCTTTTCCGCCGTGTGGCTTGGGTACAGGGTCGCCTCGCGCCACATGTCCTCCACCACGAAGCGCCCGTCAACACCGGCGACTTCGCATCGTTCCACGCTGTGCGCGCGGGCAATATCGTAGCTTGATGTTAGGTGCCCCACCGCCCCGCACTCAAACAGCACATTGATAGACGCGGTTGACCAAAGATTGCGGCCCGGCGCTTTCATGGCAAAACACTGCACGGCCTGAATAGGCCCGCAGAACCACACCATCATGTTGACCGAATGCGGGTTTAGGGCCTTGAGGTGGTAGTTGGACGTCTCAAACTCGCCGAACTTGCCGATCCACAGGGCCATGTGGCAGAACAGCAATGGCCCCAGCTGGGCATCGTCCAGCCACTGCTTCGCGGCGAGGGCGGCGGGCGTGAAGCGATGGTTAAAGTCCAGGCCGAAACAAAGACCTTTCTGCTCGGCGGCGGCCACCATTTCACGCGCTTTGCCCAGGTCGTTGCTGATGGGCTTCTCGCACAAGACATGGCACTCATGCGCGAGGGCCTGCATGGTCGGCTCGTAATGGTCGCTGCTGTACTCAAATCCCCCAGTCGCGATGCTGACCACGTCCGGGCGGAGCGACTGGAGCATTTCCTCGGTATCCGTAAAGGCCGGGACGCCATGTCGCGCCCCGGCCTCCGCCGCGCGCGCCGCGACCCGGTCGCACACGCCGACCAGATTGGCAAGCGCGTCTTCCCGATACAGGCGGGCATGCAGGTTCCCGATGGGGCCTGCGCCTACGACTGCGACGCGGAGTTTACTATCCATTTTATCCCTAGCTCGCATGAGATAGAACCTCTCCCGGTGCTTGGGAATACCTCCCTCCCCGCTTCGCTGGGGTCCCCCCTAAAGGGAGGATTAGGAAGGTGGACAATTGGCTTGGCTACTCGCACAAACAACCCAAGCACGCCT
>JAABUQ010003160.1_pt1 | contig 30876 bp, 22 predicted proteins | sample 5560001 | NCBI WGS metagenome assembly JAABUQ01 (sample SAMN10711888, study PRJNA513371) | rock metagenome | isolation source: Antarctica rocks | place: Antarctica: Victoria Land, Finger Mt nord | collected 2015-12-18 | reverse complement strand
GGCGCATGTCCACCGTCGTCAAGGCGAAGATGTCCAAGCTGCTCGACCGGGCGGAGGATCCCGCCGAGACGCTCGACTACAGCTACCAGCAGCAGTTGCAACAGCTGCAGAACGTCAAGAAGGGCATCGCCGACGTCGTCACGGCCAAGAAGCGCCTGCAGATGCAGGAGGCATCGCTTCAGCAGAGCGTGGTCAAGCTCGACACGCAGGCTCGTCAGGCGCTGGCCGCCGGGCAGGAGGACCTCGCGCGCACCGCGCTCGAGCGCAAGGCGCTCGCTCAAGGCGAGCTTCAGTCCCTGGACAGTCAGGTCGCCGAGCTCGAGGGCCAGCAGCAGAAGCTGACCGACTCCGAGCAGAAGCTGCGAGCCAAGATCGAGTCCTTCCGCACCAAGAAGGAGGTCATCAAGGCCCAGTACTCGGCGGCCGAGGCCCAGGTGCGCATCTCCGAGGCGGCCACCGGCGTGGGCGAGCAGATGGCCGACGTGGGCCTGGCCATGCAGCGCGCGGTTGACAAGACCGAGCAGATGAAGGCGCGCGCGTCGGCGGTGGAGGAGCTCGAGGCGGCCGGCACGTTTGAGGACCTGACCGCCCTCGGTCCCGGCAAGGACGACATCGATCGTCAGCTGGAGCAGATCGGCCAGCGCAGCACCGTCGACGACGAGCTCTCCAAGATGAAGGCCGAGCTCGGCCCCGCGGGTGCGGCCCCCGCGCTCGACCAAGGCGCCGGCGCCCACCCGGGCGCGGACGTGCCCAAGTGATCGTGCGCGTGCTCAGCGACGCACAGTACGAGCTGGACGAGGCCGCGCTGGAGCCCCTGCACGAGCTCGACGCACGCTGCCTGCGGGCGCTGGACGACGATGACGAGCAGGCCTTCCACACGTGCTACGCGCAGATGCTGGCCGTCCTGCGCAGCGCGGGTCGGCCCCTGGCCGATGATGACCTGCGCACCTCGGACCTGATGCTGCCGCCGGCCGACGTCTCTCTGGAAGAGGCGCGCCGCGATCTCGGCGAGCACGGTCTGATCCCTGATCAGCTTTAGTTCGCAGCGGGGTCAGATCGGGGTGCCCCAAAGCGGAAACCAGCGCTCGAGCTCGGGCTCCAGAGGCAGCTCCTGACCCATCTGGGCACGTAGCTGAAGTTCACGCTCGGTGGCCCGCTCCCCCACCGGCGCGCCGGGGGCCGGCACGAACGGGTACCAGAGCCCCCGCTTGTAGTTGTAAATGAAGTAGACGGCCTGTTCGCCGGCGTCGCGAAAGGCGAACACCGCGCACAGCAGGCGCTCTCCGTGGCCGGCCTGCTCGATCGAGCCCGACACGGCGTTGACGCCCACCGCCAGGTCGTCGATCGCGGGCGCGCGTAGCACCATCCAGCGGTAGCCGTAGTCGTCGTCCTGGGTGGACACGGTGGTGCCCGTCTCGGCCCCCGTGGCCTGTACCACCTGTTCCATGTCGCGCAGGCTGGCCTGAAACTGCGCCGTGGCCAGCGGCTGAAAGACGATCGCGGCTGCTCCGGCTGAGCTGATCTGCGCCGAGGCCTCCAGGGTGACGGCGGCGGTGGTGATGGCAAACAGGCGGTCCGGGGCGGGCCCGCTCACCTTGTGGCGGCCCGTGAGCGCGTCGAGGAAGCCCATGTCGAGGTTGCTCGGGAGCGGGGCCGTTTGCGCCGGCTAGGCGGTGCCCTGCAGCTGTGATTCCAGGCGCCCCAGGGCGGCCAGACGTGCGTCGAGCGGCGGGTGGTCGGAGAACAGGTTCATGAGCGACTGCTTTGCGCGGGCGGGCACGATGTAGAAGGCACTGAGCCCCTCGGCGGCGCGCAGGTCGCGGCTGGGGATGTGCTCGATGGTGCCGCTGATCTTCAGCAGCGCCGAGGCCAGTGCGCTGGGCCGCCCGGTGAGCACCGCCGAGCCGCGGTCGGCGGCGAACTCGCGGTAGCGCGACAACGCCCGCAGAAGCAAGAAGGAGAGCGCGTACACGACCGCGGAGACCAGGATGACCAGACCGAAGTCGTTGTCCTCGCCGTCCTCTCCGCCTCCGAAGCCGCCGCCGAAGAAGAAGCCGAACTGCACGATGAAGGAGGCGATCGAGGCAAAGAAGCTGGCCAGGGTCATCACCATCACGTCGCGATTGACGACGTGAGAGAGCTCATGGGCCATGACGCCCTCCAACTCGGCGGGAGACAGCAGGGCGAGCAGACCCGAGGTGGCGCACACCGTCGCGGCCTTCTGGGAGCGGCCCATGGCGAACGCATTGGGCATAGGGGTGTCGACGATCGCCACCCGGGGCTTGGGCAGATCGGCCTGCACGCACAGGCGCTCGATGATTCCGTGCAGCTCAGGGGCCTGCGCGGGGGTGACCTCGTGCGCCCCCGTCGCGGCCAGGGCGATTCGGTCGGAGGTGAACAGCTGCAGCGCGAACAGGCCGGCGGCCACCACCAGGATGGTCACGGCGCCCACGCCGGAGGCGAACAGGGCGCCGACCAGCACGGCGTAGACGAGGCCGAGCAGGAACAACGTGAGCACCATGCGGGCTTGCAGCCCGCCGTCGCGCCCGAAGTTCCGCCGCGATTTGGCCATCTATCGATTGTGGCAGAAGCGAATGCGTGTTCGGGTGGGCCGGACGGGGCTCAGGCCAGATCGCGAGGACCCTCCGACGCGCGACCCAGCGGCGGCTGACCGGCGAGGGCGCGCGCGAGGAAGCGCACGGAGAAGGCCTGCAGCTCGGGGTCGTGTTGCACGGACCGGTGGTGTCCCCCCGGCAGAGTGACCAGCCGCTTCTCCGGCGTGCGTGCGGCGGCCATCAGGCGCCGCGAATGCTCGACGGGGACGCGCTCGTCGCCCTCGGCGTGCATGAGCAACAGCGCGGCGTCCAGGACCGCCACCGCGTCGATTGCGCTGTGAGCTTCCAGCAGTCGGGTGAGCGCAGGCTCATCGGCGGCAAAGTCAAGCTCCCCTCGGCGCAGGGCCCGTCGCAGCTGGACGGACTCGGCCGGGCAGATCGCCACCACCGCGCGCGGGCGCAGGTCACGGGCGGCGGCGAGGGCCAGGAGGCCTCCCAGGCTCGAGCCGCGCAGGGCGATCGGACCGGGCGCCAACAGCGCGGACATCGCGGCCACGTCGGAGAGCGCTCGTCCGTCCAGTTGGCCCGGACTGTCCCCATGACCCCGCTGGTCGAAGGCGACGGCGGCGATGCCCTGGGCGCGGACAGCGCGCGCGAAGTCGAAGTGGCTCTCCTTGCAGGAGCCGGCCCCATGGAGGATGACCACCCCTCCCGAGGTCGGCCCGGGCGGACGGAAGAGAGCGTACGCGAGGCCGTCGTGGCGACCCATCTGTTGCGGCGGCGCGAGTGCCATGACCCGGCTGCGAGGCATGGGGCGATCATAATCTGCGCGATGGCCGTCGACACCGCGCTCTCAGCCGTGTTCCCCTTGGGCAGCCGCCTGGACGCCCGCGGTCATCTGCAGGTCGGTGGCTGTGACGCGGTCGAGCTGGCGCGTGAGTTCGGGACGCCGGCCTACGTGGTGGCTGAGGACGACGTGCGATCGCGCGCCCGAAGCGCCTTGGCGGCTGCTCGAGCGCACCATCCCGACCTGCAGGTCGTGTTTGCCGCCAAGGCCATGCCATGCACCGCGGTGCTTGGCCTGCTCGCCGAGGAGGGCCTGTGGTGCGACGTGGCCTCGGGCGGAGAGCTTCACCTCGCTCTGCGAGCCGGCTTTGCCCCCGAGCGCCTGGTGGTGCACGGCAATGCCAAGTCGACCGCTGAGCTTCGGAGAGCGCTCGAGGTGGGTGTCGGGCTGATCGTGATCGATAACGACAGCGAGATCGATCGCCTGGTCGAGCTGATCGCCGAAGGCGCCCTGGAAGCGGCCCGGACCCAGGCGGTGCTCATCCGCGTGACCCCTGCGGTGAGCGGGCGCACCCACGCCAAGATCTCCACCGGCCAGGCCGACTCGAAGTTCGGCTTTGCCCTCGACCAGGCGCCGGCGGCCATACGGCGCGTGCGGGAAACCGGGGGCCTCGACCTGGACGGCCTGCACGCCCACGTGGGCTCGCAGCTGACCGACCTCTCGCCCCTGTCGGCGACGGCCCGGGCTCTGGCTGGGCTGGGTGAGCACCGTGTCTATGACCTGGGGGGGGGCCTGGGCGTCGCCTACGACGATCAGGATCGCCCGCCGTCGATCGAGGACTACGTGGCGGCCGTCGTCGATGCCGCCGGCGAGCATCTGGGCGGCGCGCGCCGCCTGATGATCGAACCCGGTCGCGCGCTGGTGGCCAACGCCGGAGTCACGCTCTACAGCGTGGAGAGCGTGAAGAAGAACGTCTCCACGTGGGTGGCCGTGGACGGGGGCATGTCGGACAACCTGCGCCCGATGCTCTACTCCGCTCGCTACCGGGCGGAGGTGGCCGACCGCTTCGGAGGTTCCACGCCCTGCCGGCTGGCGGGCAAGCACTGCGAGTCAGGGGACGTGATCGTGACCGACGCCCTGCTCGATGATCCGCGTCCCGGCGACATCATCGTCACTCCCGCCACGGGCGCGTACGGCTACGCGATGGCCAACAACTACAACTGCGTGCTGCGCCCGCCCGTCATCCTCTGCCGAGACGGTGACGCTCGCGTGGTGGTGCGCAGGGAGACGCTCGAGGACCTCGGGGCGCGTGACGTCCTTTAGGGTCGGTCTCCTGGGCTACGGAACCGTGGGCCGCGCCTTCGCTGCGCTGCTCGAGGAGCGTGGCGAGCACGTGCTGCGACTCACCGGGCGCCGACCGTTGGTGACCGGGGTGCTCACCCGCGGGCGCGGCAGCTTCGACGAAGTGCTCGAGGGGTGCGAACTGCTGGTGGAGCTCATCGGCGGAGTGGAGCCCGCACGCGAATATGTGCTGGCGGGCATGCGCGCCGGTCGTTCGGTGGTCACGGCCAACAAGCAGCTGCTCTCCCAGCACGGCGACGAGCTGTTCGCCGCGGCTCGCGAGCATCGCGTGCAGCTGCGCTTCGAGGCCGCCGTCGCCGGGGTGGTTCCGGTGATCCGGGTGCTGTCGGAGTCACTGGCGGCGGCGCACGTGGACCGCATTCACGGGATCGTCAACGGCACGACCAACTACATACTCGGGGCCATGGCCGGTGGCCTGTCCTATCCCTCCGCGCTGGCTGAGGCCCAGCGCCTGGGCTACGCCGAGGCCGACCCCAGCGATGACGTCAACGGCCGCGATGCGGCCGCGAAGATGGCGATCCTCGCCCGACTGGCCTTCGGTACCCCGGTGGGACTGGACGACGTGCCGTACGAGGGCATCCAGCATCTGCACCCCGACGATCTGGAGTACGCCCGCGAGCTGGGCCTGGGTCTCAAGCTGGTGGGGACGGCCGAGCGCTTGGACGGCGGACTCTCGGTGCGCGTGCATCCCGCCTTTCTCTACGCGGGGCACCCGCTGGCCTCGGTGTCGGGACCGTTCAATGCGGTCACCGTCGAGGCGCCGTCGATCACCGAGATCACGATGTCCGGGCCCGGGGCGGGGGGTCCGCAGACCGCCTCGGCCGTGCTGGGCGACGTCATCAGCGTGATGTTCCCGCCCGCCACGCCTCCACCCCCCGAGACACCGCTGCGCCTCATCGCAGACGTCGCGTCCGCCTTCTACATCCACATGGAGGTGGCCGACCGCCCCGGGGTGCTGGCCATGGTGGCGGAGGTCCTGGGCCGCCACGGCGCCTCGATCAAGTCGGTTGTGCAGCGTGGCCTGGAAGGCAACGCGCGCCTGGTCATGGTCGTCCATCCCCTGGCCGAGTCGCGGCTGGCCGCGGCCCTACAGGAGATCCGCGGTCTCGAGCCGCTGCGCTCGCCTCCCCGGGCGATTCGCGTAATCGAGGAGGAGTTCGTGTGAGTCGCCCGCACGTCATGAGCGAAGCGGGACCCGAGGCCCCACCCCCGAGCCCCAGCCCGTGCCCGGACTGATAGAGCGCTACCGCGAGCGGCTGCCCTTCGCGCCGAGCGACCCGGTGGTCACGCTGCACGAGGGCTCCACACCGCTGGTGGCGGCGCCGTTCTTGTCCGAGCGGGTGAACGCCCGGGTGTACCTCAAGCTCGAGGGGGCGAACCCCACCGGTTCCTTCAAGGATCGCGGGATGACCTGCGCGGTGTCCGCGGCGGTTCGCGAGGGCGCCCGCGCGGTCATCTGTGCGTCCACCGGCAACACGGCGGCCAGCGCCGCCGCCTACGCCGCGAGGGCGGGGCTGCGGGGCGTGGTCATCGTGCCCGACGGGAAGATCGCCACCGGCAAGCTCGCTCAGGCCCTCATGCACGGGGCGCGGGTCATAGCCATCCACGGCAACTTCGACCAGGCGCTCACGCTGGTGCGTGCCCTGGCCGACAGACACCCCATCGCTCTGGTCAACTCCGTCAACGAGTTTCGTCTGGAGGGTCAGAAGACGGCGGCCTTCGAGCTGCTGGAGGAACTGGACGGAGAGCTTGACGCGCTCTGCATCCCGGTCGGCAACGCGGGGAACGTAACGGCTTACTGGAAGGGGTTCGTCGAGTCCAAGAGCGCGCCGCGACTACTCGGATTTCAGGCCGAGGGCGCCGCTCCCCTGGTGCGCGGTGCCCCCGTGGCCGCTCCGGAGACGGTCGCCAGCGCGATTCGCATCGGCAATCCCGCACGCTGGGAGGAGGCGATGGCCGCCATGACCGCCTCGCGCGGGGCGATTCGCGCCGTCAGCGACGGCGAGATCCTGGACGCCTACCGATTGCTGGCCTGTAGGGAGGGGGTCTTCTGTGAACCGGCGTCGGCGGCCTCGGTGGCCGGGCTTCTCAAGTACGGCGCAGAGGGCGCCCAGACCGTGGCCTGCGTGCTCACCGGCCACGGCCTCAAGGACCCCGACACGGCGCTCAATCAGGACCACGCGGTGATCGCCTGCGAAGCAGAGCTCGGGGCGCTGGAGCGGGTGGTGCTCGGGTGAGGGCCCCAGAGTGCGGGCGTGTGGGGTTCAGCGTGCGCCGCGCGAGGGCCCGGGGCGCCAGCGCCCCGGGGGGCTGACGTGCAGCGTCGGCGCATGGTGCGCGTGCCCGCGTCCTCGGCCAATCTGGGACCGGGCTTTGACAGCTTCGCTGCTGCGGTCGCCCTGCACCTGGAGCTCGAGGTGCGCGAGACCGGCCACTTCGCGGTGCACACCGATCTGCCGCTGCCGTGCGACCGCGACAACCTGTGCGTACGCGCGTTCGAGCTGCTGCACGACGCGGAAGGCTTTGAGTTCTCCATCCGCTCGGCCATCCCCCTCGGGGGCGGCCTGGGCTCGAGCGCTGCCGCCACCGTCGCGGGTCTGCTTGCCGCGGACCATCTGTTCGAGCTCGACGCCGACATCCTCGCCCAGGCCGCGGCGCTCGAGGGGCATCCCGACAACGTGGCCGCCGCCCTGCGCGGTGGGTTCGTGGTGTGCGCCGACGGCCGCGTCGTGCGCCTGGACCCCCCGACGGGCCTGGAGGCTCTGCTCGTGGTGCCCGACGAGCCGCTGCGCACGGACGCCGCCCGGGCCGTCCTGCCGGCGCAGGTCCCGCTCGCGGACGCCGTGCACAACGGGGCGCACGCCGCCCTGCTGGCCTTGGGGTTGGCCCTGGGAGATTGGGACCTGGTGGCTCGAGGATTATCTGACCGTCTGCACCAGCAGCGCCGCGCGCACCTCTTCCCTCGTTCCTACGCACTGCTGGAGGAGACCCGCCGGCTGGGCGCCCTGGGCGCGACCATCTCCGGGGCCGGCCCCGCCGTGCTGGTGTGGTGCTTCTACGAGCAGACCGGAGCGGTCATGGATGCGCTGCGGACGCTCACCCGGGGCTGGGCGCGCGTGGTGCGCGCGCCCTTCGAGCCCCAGGGCGCGGACGTGCGCACGCTCTAGCGGTCGCGCGTCGCCGTCGCTCAGGCGGCCAGCGTGGCGAGGCGCCGGCGCGCGGGGCCCATGCCCTCCAGGCGCGCGAGCAGCTCGTCGGCCAAGGCCAGATAGTCGGCCCCCAGGTCCGGACGATGATCGAGGATCGAGATCGCGCGTTCGCTGGACTCCGCGTAGGCGATCGAGGAGCGGATCGTGGTCTTGAACAGCCGATCGTCAAAATGCTCGCGCAGCTGCGCGTACGCCTCGCGGGAGTGGACGGTGCGCATGTCGGCGATGTTGAGCACCACGCCCAACCACTCGAGATCGGGATTGAGGCTCTCGCGCGCCAGCTCGACCACCTCGAGGGCCTGCTCGACGCCCTGCAGCGCGAAGTACTGGGCCTCGGCGGTGACCAGTGCGAAGTCGGCGGCGACCAGGGCGTTGACGGTCAGCAGCCCGAGCGACGGCGGACAGTCGATGAGGATCACGTCCCAGTCCGATCGCAGCGGCGCCAGTGCTCGGCGCAGCGTCAGCTCACGGCCCATCTTGCCGCCGAGCACGAGCTCGGCCTCGGCCAGGTTGAGGCTCGCCGGGATGATCTCGCCGTGCACGGCGGCAGCGGCCTTGGCGCGCCCCGTGAGCACGTCGCCGATGGTCGGCTCGGTCTCCGGCGGGACGTCGAAGTAGTCCGACAGATTGCCCTGGGGATCGAGGTCGATGACCAGCGTGCGCACCTGCACCCGCCGCAGGACGTCGGCCAGCGTGCGCACCGTGGTCGTCTTGCCGGTGCCTCCCTTCTGGGAGAGCACGGAGATCGTGTGAGCCATGGCGGGCGATACTACGCGGACGCGGTCCCGGGGCGCCGGTCGGCCGGGGACGGCGCCTGCGGGCCGAGAACCGACCGGGTCAGCCGCTGACCGGCGAGGCGTCGCCCGTGGTCACGCCCGCCACCGACGTGGGCGCCAGGAAGTACAGGCGGAAGCGACCGATGACGATCTCATCACCGTCCCGCAGCCCGCTCCACTCGACCCGCTCCCCGTTGACGAACACGCCGTTGAGGCTGCGGTCGTCGAGCACCCGCACCCCGTCCTCGTGGCGCACGACTAGGGCGTGTCGACGCGAGACGGTGGGATCGTCAAAGCGCACGTCGGCCGCCAAACTGCGACCCACGCGCGTCCATTCACGGGTGAGGGGCACCACGACGATCTCCTCGTGGTCCCGGTATGCGAGGTAGTCGCCGGAGGCGGTGAGCTGGGTCCGTGCCTGCTCGAGCCAGGCTCCATGGTCGTCGGCCTCGGGCGCACCGGCGGCGTTGCGGGCGAAGCGCCCGGTGCTGAACAGGGACGCTCGCACGAAGCTTCGCCCTCCACACCCCGGACAGTCAAACAGGGCGTCCGCGGCCGCGAGAGTGAGGACATAGCCGCACTGCTGGCAGCGAAACGAGCCGTTGCCGGCCATGGTCCCAGACGTGAGTGACTCCATCTCGAAAGCTCCCTCGTACACGGCACTGACCCGGCTCGCGACGTTCGCGCGCGAGGCCACAGAACGCTAACGGCAATCCATGCCGATCATAACGGAGAATGTCCACCACCGGGAGCCGCGCGAGGCGCCCAAATTGCGGGCTCGATCGCGCGGTTGCGCCGGAAGGAGCCAGGCCGCGCACGGCGAAAGCTCTGCCATGACCCCGCTGCTGATGTCCGACAACGAGCATCTCGAGCGCGAGCTGCTCCGCCGCGGCGTCGGCGCCCTGTCGGCCGCTCGTCACCGCTGCGCGGACTGCGCGCGTACGCCCCTGATCGGCGAGCAGGTGCACTTCTACGAGAGCGGCCGCGTGGTGTGCGAGCTGTGCCGAGCGCTGCGTGGCCAGGCTCCCCAGCGCTCTGAGGTCGTGCGCCACGGCGAGCACGGCCATACCGTCCGCCTGACCCGCCGCGCCGCGTAGGGCCGGCGACCAGGACCACACCCGGCGTCTCGCGCGGCGCTCTAGACTGCGCGCGCCATGGTCCCCGTGAGCTCTTCGGTCGTCATCGATGTTCCGCGCGAGCGGGTGTTCGCGTACCTCTCAGACATCGCCAACCATCCGGAGTTCACCGATCACTACCTGGTGGATTGGCACCTCACGCGCGAGGAGTCACGGGGGCGCGGTGCCGGCGCACGCTTTCGCATCAAGGCGCCCCGCAGTCGGTTCGCCTGGGGGGATCTCACCCTGGCGGAGGTCGAGTCACCCCACCGGATCGTCGAGATCGGACGCGGTGGCAAGGAGAACCGCACTCGGCTGCGCGCTGTGTATGAGATCACCGCCGCGCCGGGAGGCACCACGCGGGTGCGCTTCACCCTGGAGACCCAACCGGCAAAGCTCTCCGACCGTTTGATGGAGTCCCTGGGCCAGCGCGGCTGGTTCAAGCGCCAGAACAACAGGGCCATGCGGCGACTTCGCTCGATCCTCGAGGAGGGCTCAGACCGGGGGGCCCGGGCCACGATGGCGGCGCGCTAGAGCCGGGTGGCCAGAGGTGGGTAGACTGCCTCGCCGCATGCGCCGCCCAGGCCTCGTTGCGCTCCTTCTGCTGCTCGCCGCGCTCGGGGTCAGCGCCTGCGGGCGCGCACACGCGCGCGTGGCCGCCGGCGACAACACGGGCGCGGGAGGGGTGAACTCCTCCTACCTCGATGTCGGCAAGCTTCAGTATCAGGTGCAGGTATCGCGCCAGCTCAACCCGAGTGATCCCGAGGACCGCTCCTACCTGGCCGGGCTGCCCGCCAACGGCCTCAGGCCGGGATTTCAGTGGTTCGGCGTGTTCGTCCTGGTCCTGAACCGCACCAGCACCAGCCAGCAGCCAACGCAGAGCTTCACGCTCAGCGACACGCAGGGACACAGCTTCACCCCCCAGACGCCCGGAGCGCAGAACGAGTACGCCTACCGTGCCCTGCCGATCGCCGCCAGGGACCAGATACCTCAGGCCGACACCACGGCGGCCAACGGTCCCACCCAGGCCGCCGTGCTGGTCTACAGGCTCCCGGTCACCGCCTATGACAACCGTCCGCTGACGCTGAAGATCACCGATCCCTCCACCAACGAAACGGGCACGGTCCAGCTCGACGTGTAGGGCGGCGCGTTCCGGGGGCACAGCGTCCCGGGCGCCGCGTTGACCGACCGCAGGTACGCCGCGCGGCGCCCGCTCCTAACCGGCGCCCAGGGCGCCGCGCAGAACCTGGCGGGCCACCGGAGCGGCCGTCTGTCCCCCCTGGCCGTCCTTGACCAGCAGCACGCCCACCGCCACCCGGGGCGCGAGGGCCGGCGCGAAGCAGGCAAACCACGCGTCGGTATTGGACGGATCGCTCTGAGCCGACGAGCAGTCGGCGGCCGCGCCCGGCGGCGTGGCCGGACACGACGACGACGTGCTGGTCAGCTCGGCGGTTCCCGTCTTACCGGCCACCGTGACCCCGGGGATGGCCGCGGCTGTCCCCGTCCCCGAGCGCACCACATCGATCATCATGCGGCGCACCGCGTGCGCGACCCCGGGGCTCGTCGCCCGTGCCCGGCCCTCAAGGGCGGGTCGGGCGGCGAGAAAGCTGGGTTGCGGGCGCAGCCCGTCGTCGGCGATGGTGGCGGCCACCGTGGTCATCTGAAGCACCGACGCCTGTACCTCACCCTGGCCGATGGCGGTCGATCCGACCGCCAGGTCGTCGGCGATGCGTGCCGCGGGGGGGACCGTGCTCTGCACGGCGCCGGCGAATCCGGCGGGCTCATCGAAGCCGAAGCGACGGGCCGTGGCCACCAACCTCGCCGCCCCCACGCGTGCGCCGAGCGGCGCGAAGACAGAGTTGCAGGACACCGCGAACGCGTGGGCCAGCGTGCCCCCGCAGGACTCACCGTTGGCGTTGGCCAGGGTGACCCCGCTGAGAGTGGCCGCCGTCTGCTCGGGGAAGCGAGTGCCGGGTCGGGCCAGGCCCGCTTCCAGGGCGGCGGTGAGGGTGATGATCTTGAACGTGGACCCCGGCGGCTGCAGGTCGTCGATCCCCAGGCCGGCCACGGCCAGAATCTCACCGGTGGCCGGGCGCAGCGCGACGACCCCGCCGAGCTGACCGCCGAGGGCGCTCACCGCCGCGCGCTGCACCGCCGGAGAGATCGTGGTGCGCACCGCTGCGCCGGGACGGCTCGCGGTGGCCGCCAGCACGCGGCCACCGGCCAGGAGCCGGCCTCCCGGGCTCCCGCGCAGCTGGTTGTCCAGGGCGCGCTCGAGGCCGCTGACCCCCACGAGCGCCCCTGCGGGTACCCCCGCCAAAGTCAGCCGGTCGCGCTCGGACGCGGGGGGTGGTCCGGTGCTGCCCGCCACCGCCGTCCCGGCGCGGCCCAGCGCAGAGCTGCGGTGCCCGGTGCCGGGGGGCGTCGGCCCGGAGGCCAGCACGGTTCCGTCGCGCGCGAGCACCGCGGCCCGGGGCGGTAGCTCTGTACGGCGCGTCAGCCGCTCTCCGGCGCGCAGGCCCGGAAACAGAAGCGTCGGCGACCAGCTCACCTTGGGGGACGCCGCCGCGTGGTCGATGGCGACCCGCAGCGAGCCGTCGAGGGTTCCGAACACACGTGTGTCCACCCGAACGGGCACGACGATGACATCCCCAGCGTGGCCGGGCGGGCCTGCCGTCCGGGTCAGCTCGCGCGCCGTCGCGGTGCGCAGGGCCTGCCGGTTGAGGTCGGCGAACGCGGTTACCGACAGGCGCTGCTGCGTGCCCGCGTCCACCAGCGAGTACATGGTCGCGTAGTCCTCATGCGTCCAGGCGGACACGAAGTGCACGGCCACGGTCTGTGCTTCGCCGGGGCCGTGGCTCGCTCCCGCGACCGCGCCCACCACGAAGGCGCCGGTGGCCAACGCGATCACCGGCCGTGCGCGCCGTCGACGCACCGCGTCCTGGCGGCCACGCGCGAAATCAGACGCCGCCGTGCGCAACGCTCGAGCGGACCGGTATCGCGTCCAAGCGTCGCTCATGCGGCTGAACGGTAGTCCACGGCCGGCCGGCGGCTCGACGGGTATAAGGTCGCGCGCCAATGACCGCGGTGGATTGGGTGATCGTCATCTTTGCGGGGCTGCTGGCGCTGTACGGGTTCCGCCAGGGGTTCATCGCCGGCGCCCTGTCGTTCCTGGGCTTCGTGGGCGGGGCCTTCCTGGGGACGCGGCTGGGGCCCGGACTGCTGCCCGAGGGAGCGAGCTCCCCGTACGCGCCGGCGTTCGGGCTGGTGGGGGCACTCCTGGCCGGCGCCATCCTGGCCGCCGGCCTGGAGGGCCTGGGCCTGCGCCTGCGGCGGACGCTGCGCCTGCCCGCCCTCGGCGTGCTGGACGGGGCTTTCGGCGCCATCCTCAGCGCGGCGATCGGTCTGGGCATCGTGTGGATCGTGGCCGCCGTGGCCGCCCAGGCGCCGGGGAGCGCCAATCTGCGCGCTGACATCCAGCGCTCGGCCATCCTCAAGCGCCTCAACCAAGTGTTGCCCCCCTCCGGTCCCGTCCTCAACGCGCTGGCTCGGCTGGATCCAGCCCCATCCGTGTCGGGCCCCGCGCCGGACCTCGCCGCCCCGCCGCCGGCCATCGCCCGGGGTCGCGCGGTGCGCGCCGCCGCCGACAGCGTGGTGCGCGTACTGGGCACGGCGTGTGGACTGGGCGTGGAGGGATCGGGCTGGGTCGCGGCGCCCGGCGAGGTGGTCACCAACGCCCATGTAGTCGCCGGGGAGCACGACACGGTGGTCGAGATCGGCGGCCACGGCCCGGACCTGGCCGCTACGCCGATCGCCTTCGACGCTCGCGACGACATTGCCGTACTGCGCGTGAAGGGCCTGGCCCAACCCGCGCTGAGCCTGGTCGCCGATCCGCCCGCCGGGCGGGCTGCGGCCATCATGGGCTATCCGCGCAACGGGCCGTTCGACGTGCGGGCCGGGCGCATAGGTCAGACCCAGACCGTGCTCACGCAGGACGCCTACGGACAGGGGCCGGTACGTCGTCGGGTGACCCCCCTGCGCGGACTGGTGCGCCCCGGCAATTCCGGAGGGCCCATGATCGACGCACGCGGGAGGGTCGTCACGACCGTCTTCGCGGGCACCACGGGGGCAGGGCCGCATGGGGGCTACGGCGTGTCGGACTCCACGGTGGCGGCGGTGCTCAGCTCGGCCGGTGCGCCCGTGGGCACGGGTCCGTGTGCGGCGGGCTGAGTCCCTTCCCGCCTGACCCAGGACCGCTTCCAGACCGCGGCCAACCAGAACCAGGCCTTCGTCTGAGCGGTGACGGCAGGCCTGCACCCCCAGCGGCGCCTGTAATCCAGCGCTACGCTGCCCGCCATGTCCAAGACGCTCGTCATCGCCGAGAAGCCCTCAGTGGGACGGGACCTGGCGCGTGTCCTGCCGGGCCCCTTTGCCAAGCACGAAGGCTGGCTCGAGGGTCCCGAGCACGTGCTCACGTGGGCCGTCGGGCACCTGGTGGCGCTGGCCGAGCCCGACGAGTACGACGCCAAGTACAAGAAGTGGCGGATGGCCGATCTGCCCATCGTGCCCGCGCGCTTCAAGCTGATCGTGCGCGACGAGCGCTCACGCAAGCAGATGTCGGTGGTGACGAAGCAGATCGCACGGGACGACGTCGGCGAGGTGGTGAACGCCTGTGACGCCGGCCGCGAGGGGGAGCTGATCTTTGCCTACCTGTTCGAGAAAGCCCGCGGGAAGAAGCCGGTGAGGCGCCTGTGGCTGTCCTCCATGACCACCGCGGCGATGCGAGACGCGTTCGCCGCCCTGCGTCCGGCCGAGGAGCTCGCCCTGCTCGAGGACGCAGCCCGGTCGCGCTCGGAGGCCGACTGGATCGTGGGCATGAATGCCACCCGCGCGGCCACGATCCGTCTGCGTTCGTCGTTTGACGGTGCGGTCTCGCTGGGGCGCGTGCAGACTCCCACCCTGGCCATCGTCGCGCGCCGCGAGGAGGAGATCCGCGCCTTCCGCCCCGAGCCCTACTGGCTCGTCGACGCGACGTTCGCGGGCGCCCCGCTGGCCGCGTCGGACTCCGAGCGCACGTACCTCGGGCGCTATCACGCGGGGGCCAAGCCGCGCATCGCCACCGAGGCCGAGGCGCTGGCGATCGTGGCGGCCTGTCGGGACACCGACGGGAGGATCACCAAGCTGTCCAAGCGCGAGCAGCGCGAGCGCGCGCCGATGCTCTACGACCTCACATCGCTGCAGCGTGAGGCGAACACACGCTTCGGCTTTTCGGCGCGACGGACGCTCGGCGCCGCTCAACGCCTCTACGAGGAGCACAAGGCGCTCACCTATCCGCGCACGAGCTCGCGTTACCTGACCGGGGACATGGTTCCCGAGATCAAGCCCACGGCCGAGCTGGTCGGCGCGCGGGCAGAGTACGCCACGGCGGCCGCCTACGTGAGCGGTCTGGACCTGCTGCCGCTCGGGCGGGTGGTCGACGACGCCAAGGTGGCCGACCACCACGCCATCATCCCCACCCGGGCCAAGCACGACCTCGAGCGCATGGGCGACGACGACCGGCGTGTGTACGACCTGGTGGCCCGCCGCTTCCTGGCCGTCTTCCATCCGGAGGCCGTGTTCGAGAACACCCGCGTGGAGACCAGCGTCGTCGCCTCGGGTGAGGACGGCCCCGGGCACGTCTTCCGCACCCGGGGCAAGCTGCTGCTCGCGGCGGGCTGGCGTGGCGTGTACGGCGAGACACCGGCGGACGCGCGCGAGAGCGAGGATGACGACGGGGGCGACCAGCAGTTGCCCCAGCTCATCGAGGGCGAGTCTGTGCAGGTGCGCGAGGTCGACGCCGAGCGCAAGGAGACCAAGCCGCCGCGACGTTTCAGCGACGCCTCGCTGCTGGGTCAGATGGAGACGGCGGGCAAGCTGGTGGACGACGATGAGCTGCGCGAGGCCATGAAGGACTCCGGCATCGGGACGCCCGCCACGCGGGCGGCCATTATCGAACGCCTAATCGATGTGGGTTACATCGAGCGCGACGGTCGGTCTCTGGTGGCCACCGAGAAGGGACTGAACGTGGTGCGCCTGCTCGGCGAGCATGCCCTCACATCCCCGGACCTGACCGGTCGCTGGGAGCATCGCCTGGGCCGCATCGAACGCGGCGAGGACTCGCGGCGCAAGTTCATGACGGACATCGCCGGCTTCGCTGAGGAGACCGTGCACGAGCTGGATGGGAAGCTCAAGGATGTGCGCATCCCGCGCGCCAACCTCGGGCCATGCCCCGTGTGCGGTCACGACATCGTCGAGAATCGCAAGGGATTCTCCTGCTGGTCGCGCGAGGACCCCGGCTGCGGGTTTGTCATCTGGAAGTCCAAGGCCGGCAAGCAGCTGGGACTCGCGGTGGCCCGCGAGCTCATCCGCAACGGCTTCACGGCCCGGCCGGTCACCGGCTTCCGCGGTCGCAGCGGGCGCAGCTTCCGGGCCCGCCTGGCCCTGAGCCAAACCGAAGAGGGCAGATGGCGTGTCGAGTTCAACGAGCCGTGGGCTCGTGACGGAGCACGACCCCCCGAGGCCGAGGCCGAGGAAGCCGCCGCCGGCGCGGGCAAGGCGGCCTCCGCCCCTGAGACTGCGGCCGCCTGAGCACTTCTGACTTGCGCGGCTGAGCGCCGTCCCCCGCGTGGCGCGGGCGCGTCGGGGGCGTGCGCGACCATGCGGTCGTGCCTCTCAAGCTGATCACCGGACCGGCCAACTCGGGCAAGGCGCGCGCCGTGCTCGGCGACCTGCGCGCGCACGCGGCGCACGGGCGAGAGCCCCTGATGGTCGTGCCCACGCGCGGCGACGCCGAGCGCTACCGCCGCGAGCTCGCTGAGGGAGGCACGGTGTTCGGCGTGCGGGTGGAGCGCTTCGCAGGCCTGGCCGAGGAGCTGGCCCAGCGTGCGGGGGCCGGTCAGCGTCCTTTGAGCCCCACCGTGTGCGAGCGCGTGGCCGCAGCTGTGGCCACGGGGGCCCGACTGCAGGCACTCGGTGACGCGGCGACCACGCCCGGATTTCCGCGCGCGCTGGCCGCGTTCGCCGCTGAGCTCGCGGCCGAGCGGATCCAGGTCGGCCGCCTGCGCTCGGCTCTGGGGGCCTGGGCCGCGGATGACCGCTCACGGCGAGCCTACGCCCAGGACCTGGCTGAGCTCTACGGGCGCTATCGGGCACTGCTCGAGCGACTGGGGCGCGCCGACCCCGAGGGAGCAACCTGGGCGGCGCTGGACGAGCTGCGCCGGTCGCCGGCACGCTGGGGTCAGACCCCGGTGTGCTTCTACGGCTTTGATGATCTGACCGCTACTCAGATCGACGCGATCGAGACGCTGGCCGGCGTCCTTGACGCTCCGGTGACCGTGACCCTCGCCTACGAGCCCGGTCGCCACGCGTTCGCGGGCCGGGCGACCACCTTTCAGCGGCTGCGTCCCCTGGCCGACGAGCACGTTGCGCTGGCCGCCGACGACGCGCACTACGCGCGTACATCGAGAGCGGCGCTGCACCATCTGGAGCGCGGGCTGTTCGAGACGGACGGCCATCGCACGGACCCGGGCGCAGACCCGGGTGACGCGGTCGCCCTGCTGGAGGCGGGGGGAGAGCGCGCCGAGTATGAGCTCGTTGCCGGTGAGGTGTCGGCGCTGCTGCAGCAGGGGCTGCCCGCCCATGAGATCGCGCTGGTCGCGCGGCTGGGCAGCGATTCGCGCGACCTGCTGGAGGAGGTGCTGTGCGCCTACGGGATCCCGCACGTTCTGGCGCGGCGGACGAGGCTGACCGACACCGCCGCCGGCGCCGGACTGCTGGGACTGCTGCGCTGCGCTCTGCTGGGGGGCAGTCTGGCGGATCTGCTCGCCTATCTGCGCGCGCCGGGTGTGCTGAGCGACGCGCGGCGAGCCGACGAGCTGGAGGCTCGCGCCCGGGTCGTCGGCGCGAGCAGCGCGGCGGCCGCGCTCGAGCACAGCGGACGCGATCATTTGCCGCTGGCGGCCGTGGACCGCCTCCGCGAGGCGGCCGACCGCGGGCCTGGCCCCCTGCTGTCCGCCGCCGTGGTCGAGCTCGAGCGGCTGGTCACCGCTCCCGGGCGGCGGCGCGCGCCGCGGCCCGACGCTGAAGGGATCTCAGAGCTCAGAGCGCTCGCGCTGATGCGACGCACCGCGGGGGAGTTGCGCGAGCTGGGCCGCCGCCGGGCGCAGCTCGTGCCCGACGCCGCCGGGCTGGTGGCCATGCTCGCCGATCTGACGCTCGCCGACGGCGAGCATCAGCCCCCCGACGCGGTGGTGGTATGCGATCCCCTGGCCCTGCGTGCGCGCAGGGTGCGGGCGCTGTTCATCTGCGGCCTGCAGGAAGGGCTGTTTCCGGCGGTGGCGCGAGGGGAGCCCTTCCTTTCCGATCGTGAGCGCCGGCGCCTGGCGGTGGCGTCCGGTCTGAGCCTGCCCCGCCACGACGAGGGGCTGGGGGCCGAGCGCTACCTGCTCTACGCGCTCATCTCGCGCCCGCAGGAGCGGCTGGTGCTCAGCTGGCGCACGGCTGACGACGCGGGCACACCGCTTGCGCCGTCGTTGTTCGTCGAGGACGTGTGCGATCTCTTCTCAGATCTCCTGCGCAAACGAACGCGGCGCAGGGCGCTGGGAGCGGTGGGCTGGTCGGGCCCGGATTCTCCCCCCGCCGCGATCGTCGAGCGCGGACGCCCGGCCGGGCGTCCGGGGGTCGGCGAAGCCGGGCTGGCGCCGCTGACCGAGCGCGGATTGCTGTCCGATCTGGCCGCTGCTCCGTGGTCGGCCTCCGGTCTGGAGGTGTGGGCGCAGTGCCCGGCCCGGTGGTTCGTGGAGCGACGTCTGCGCGCCGGCGAGCTCGAGCCAGACGCCGAGGCGCTGGTAAGGGGCGGCGTGGCCCACCGCGTGCTGGAGGCCACCCTTGGTGCCCTGGCGACCGAGACCGGCTCGGCTGGCCTCGAGCCCCACAGTCTGCCGCTGGCCCGACGCCTGCTGGCGAGCGCGATGCGCGAGCACGGCGCCCCCGCCGTCCTTTCCACCGTCCCCGAGCGCCAGGCGGCGGCTCAGCGCCGTCTGCACGTCGATCTGGAGCGCTACCTCGAGCACGCCGCAGCGTCGCCCGTGCCGTTTGCGCCGGCTCACCTGGAGCTGAGCTTCGGCTTCGACGACGAGGCCCTGCCGGCGCTGGACCTCGGCGAGGGCATCCGCGTCCGTGGGCGCGTCGACCGCATCGATCGTGACGAGGACGGTCGCGCGCTGGTGTGGGACTACAAGGGCAAGCGTGCGCCGGAGGCGGCCGCCTGGCTGGCCGGTCCCAGCTTCCAGATGGCCGTCTACATGCGCGCGGTGGCGCAGTTGCTGGACGTGCGTGTCGTCGGCGGCCTCTACCAGCCTCTCGGGCGTGCCGATCTCAGGGCGCGTGGCCTCCTGGACGCCGATGCTGCGCCGGAGCTTGAGTGCGTGTCTACCGACCGGCGCCCGAGTGAGGACTTCTCGGCTCTGGTGGAGCAGGTGCTGGACGCGGCTCGCGTCGCCGCCCACGAGGCTCGGGCGGGAGGCCTGCAGGCGCGCCCACAGAGCTGTTCGCCCGGGGGATGCCGCTACCCGTCCATCTGTCGATGCGAGCGCTGACCGAGGAGCAGGAGCGAGCGGTCACACGACGCTCGCAGTCCCTGGACCTCTCAGCCGCAGCCGGAAGCGGGAAGACCTCGGTGCTGGTCGAGCGCTTCGTACGCGCGGTGCACGAGGACGGCGTGGCGCCGGCGCGCATCCTGGCCATGACCTTCACCGAGCGGGCGGCGGCCGAGCTGCGCGCGAGGGTGCGCGAGCGCTTCATGGCGTTGGGCGACCGCCGCGGCGCACAGGAGACCGAAACGGCCTACGTAAGCACGGTGCACGGCTTCTGCTCGCGACTGCTGCGCGGGCACGCCCTGGCCCTCGCGCTCGACCCGGACTTCGTGGTGCTCGACCAGCCGCAGGCCGACAGCCTGCGCGCCACAGCCCTGGGACGGGCCATGGGCGAGCTGGTCAGCGGACCGCGCGCCCCGGAGGCCGTCGACCTGGCCGCCGCCTGGGGAGTCGACCGCCTGACCTCGAGTATCGGCGCGCTGCACGAGGAGCTGCGCAGCCGCGGGCAGCGCCGGCCCCGCCTGCCCTACGCGCCTCCACCCGATCGCGCGACCGCCGCCGCCGCAGCCGCCGCGGTCGGCCACGCCGCGCGCGAGGCCGCGCGCGAGCTCGGCGACCAAGTCGATCGGCCGCCGGGTGCCCGGGTTCGGTCCGCACTGCGGGCCTTGGAGCACGCGCCCGCGTTGCTGGCCACACCGGCGGGGCGCTGGGACGGGGCACCGCCCCTGGGCGTCAAGCTGGCGGCGCTGGCGCTCCCGTCCGCCCACGGAGCGCTGTCCGGCCCGGCCTGTGAGTCCTACCGTCAGGCGGTGGGCGCCTACGCGCGCCTATGCGCCGACTACCACGGCGCTCACGCGCTCGGACTGGTGGATGAGCTGCTGGGCCGCTTTGGGCGCACCTACCAGATACTCAAGCGCGACCGCGGCGCCGTCGACTTCGACGATCTCGAGCTGCTGGCCCGCGAGCTGCTGCTCAACGAGCCACGGGTGCGCGACGCGTGGAGCGAGCGCTTCGACCTGATCATGGTCGACGAGTTCCAGGACACCAACCCGCGCCAGCTGGATGTTCTGCGGGCACTGGAGCGCGAGAACCTGTTCACCGTGGGCGATGAGTTCCAGTCGATCTACGGCTTCCGCCACGCGGACTCCAGGCTGGTGCGCGCGCATCGCACCGAGCTTGCTCGCCGTGGTGCCAGCCTGGCCCTGCGGCTCAACTTTCGCGGGCGCCCGGCGCTGCTCGATGTCGTCAATGCGGCCTTTGGCGATCGCTTCGGCGAAGGCTTCGAGCCGCTGCACGCGGGGCGCGAGGACCTTCTCCTCCCCGAGGGCGAGCCACCGGTAGAGCTGCTGGTCACCGACATGTCCGGTTGGGAGGCAGAGCCCTGGGTGTCTGAGGGCCTCCCGCCCGCGCGCCCCTGGCGCCACGCCGAAGCGCGCCTGCTCGCCCAGCGCGTGAACGAGCTGGTGGCCAGGGGCGAGGTCACGCCGGGCCAGGTTGCGGTGCTCGTGCGCGCGAGCACCGACATCCCCGTTTATGAGCGTGCGCTCGAGGAGCAGGGCTTGGCGACGCTGGCGGCGGGCGGCGGTGGCTACTGGTCGGGCCAGCAGGTTGAGGATCTGCTGGCCTGCCTGCGCGTGCTGGCCAACCCGCTTGACGAGCTGGCGCTCTACGGCACCCTGGCCTGCCCGATCGTCGGGCTGTCCTCAGACGCGCTGGCTCTGATCGCCGCCGGCGGACGCGGCCGTGGAGGTCCCTGGCGTGTGCTTGCCGAAACGTTCTGCGCGTCTCCCCACGCCGCCCCGTCGCCGCCGGCCGGCGACCTGGCCACTTCGGACGACGGGGAGGCTCTGGACGCCCGCCTAACGCCCGTGGATCGACAGGCGCTGGCTCGCTTCTGTCCCTGGCTGGCCTGTGAGCGGGATGGGCTGGGCAGACATTCCGTCGCGGACGTCCTGCTGCGCATCCTTCGTCACAGCGGCTACGTCGAGCACGTACTGGGGCTGCGCTGGGGTGAGCGCCGCCTGGCCAACGTGCACAAGCTGCTGCGCCTCGCCCGCGAGTTCGAGGCATCACAGGGCCGCGACCTGCGCGGGTTTCTGGACATGGCCGCTCGCAGCGCCAGGGGGCCGGGGCGCGAGCCCGACGCGCCCGTTGCCGACGCGGACGTGCGGGCCGTGCGGCTGATGACCATTCATGCCGCGAAGGGGCTCGAGTGGGATGTGGTCGCCGTGGCGGACCTCGGGCGCCGGGCCCGGGTGGAGGTGCCCGACGTGCTCGTCGACGGCGAACGCGTAGGGCTGCGCCTGCCCACGATGGACGGGTCGGAGCCCCTGCGGGCGATGCAGTACGAGGCGCTGCGCGCCGAGCTCAAGCAGCGCCAGGCCGCCGAGGAGGAGCGCGTTCTCTACGTTGCCATGACGCGCGCGCGTGAGCGCCTGCTGCTCAGCGGGGCCATCGAGCTTGAGTGCTGGCCTCGCCCCGAAAGCGCCGCTGCGGCGCCGCTGAGTTGGCTCGGCCCGGCGCTGGCGCAGGACGTGCCCACGGGCCTGGACGTCGGTGACGCCGACCAGGTACGCCACCCGCCCAACGCCGGGCACGTGCGTGTGCGCTGGCGAGTGAGCACACCGGCCCGGGTGGGCGACGTGCTGCTCCGCCGTTCCGGGGCGCGGGAGCCGGTGGCGCCGGCAGCGGTGCTGCCAACCGCACGCGTCGCGCTGACGCCGGGGCGCGAGCACCCGGCCGGCCTCGGTGAAGGGGGCGTAGAACCTCGGGAGGGCGCGACCGGGTCGCTCAGCTACACCGCGATCGCCGAGCACGAGCGCTGCGGCTACCGGTACTACCTCGAGCGCGTGCTCGGGCTCCCCCCCGATCAGGCCGGTGCGCCCGGCGGCGGCGATGCCCTGGGCGGGCGCGTGCGGGGCGCGCTTGTGCACCGCCTGCTCGAGCAGGTGGACTTCCGTCGATCGCAGGCGCCCGAGCCGGCGCAGATCGCCAGGATCGGTCGCGAGCTGGGCCTCGGGCTCAACGAGACCCAGCTCTCGGACATCGGTGCGCTGACCGCCGCGGTGGCCGGTACCGAGCTGGGCGCGCGGGTGGCGGCGGCGCCACGCATCTACCGGGAGCACCCGTTCGCCTTCGCCCTGGGGCCCGACCTGCCGCTGCTGACCGGAGTGGTGGACGTGATGGCCCACGAGCTGGGAGGGACCGTCCTGATCCTCGACTACAAGAGCGACCGGGTCGCCGACGTCGCGCTGGACGAGCTGGTCGAGCGCGTGTATCTGGTCCAGCGCCACGTCTATGCGCTGGCGGCGCTGCATGCGGGAGCCCTGCGCGTCGACGTGATCCACTGGTTCCTGGAGCGGCCCGCCGAGCCCGTGGGCGCGAGCTTCGACCAGGCTGACGCAGGCTCGCTGGGCGCCGAGCTGATGGTGCGCATGGCGCCCCTGATCGAGGGTCGCTTCGAGGTCACCCAGCGCCCGCACCGCGAGCTGTGCCTCAGCTGCCCCGGTCGCCGCGCCCTGTGCAGCTGGGACGAGACGCGCACCCTGGCCCCTGGCGGCGGCCAAGCGCCAGCGCGCGTGCTTTGATGGTGGGACACTGACAGGGAAGGACGCCCGGGGGTCAACCGTAGTCCCGTGGGTGGACGGGACGCCGCGGCCGCGGCTGTCGAAATCGGACAGGCCACCCCGACGGGGCGTGGAAGCGAGGAAGGGCATGCCCGACAGCGCAGCAGAGGTGGCTCGGAGAGGATCGTCCGCTGTCCAGCGTGTCCAGCGCGCCGAGCGATCCCCGGCCGACCGCGAGCTGTTCGCGCTCTCCCACGACCAGGGAGATCAGCGGGCGCGCGAGCAGCTCGTGCAGCGCTACCTGCCCCTGGCCAGACAGCTCGCCCGCCGCTACCAGCGCGCCGACGAGCCGCTCGATGATCTCGTGCAGGTCGCCTCCCTGGGGCTGCTCAAGGCCATAGATCGCTTTGACTCCGGTCGTCAGGTCGTGTTCTCGAGCTACGCCGTGCCCACCATCCTGGGTGAGATCAAGCGCCACTTCCGCGACCGTACGTGGTCGGTGCGGGTGCCTCGCGATCTGCAGGAGATGGCCCTGCGGGTGGACCGCACGGTCACCAGCCTGTCGCTGGACCTGCACCGCTCCCCATCGGTGGGTGAGATAGCCGCAGCGGTGGGGGGCTCTGAGGAGCAGGTGCTGGAAGCCCTGGAGGCCGCGGGGGCCTATCGCGCGAGCTCGCTGGACGCGCCACGCGGCGGACAGGACGATGACGCCGGTGACAGCGTGGCCGACGCGTTCGGCACCGAGGAGGAGGGCTTTGACCGCGCCGAGAAGCGCGCGACGCTCGAGCCGCTGCTCGACCACATATCCGCGCGCGAGCGCACCGTGCTGCAGCTGCGCTTCGGCGAAGATCTCACTCAGGCCGAGATCGGTGCGCGCATCGGCGTATCGCAGATGCAGGTCTCACGCCTGATCCGCCAGGCCCTGGGCCGCCTGCGCACCGCCATGAACGAGTAGGCGCTGCTCTTTAGAGAGCACGCAAGTTCGCGTGCGCGGGTGGCCGCTGGACGCTGCGATCGGGTAGAAGATGGCTCATGGCCCGCTCGATATGGACAGGCACCATCAGCTTTGGCCTGGTGACGGTGCCCGTAAAGCTCTACAGCGCCGTTTCTCCCAAGAGCGTGCGCTTCCACCAGCTGCACGCCACCGACCTCGTGCGCATCCAACAGAAGCGGGTGTGTCCGGCCGACGGGGAGGAGGTTGCCTACGGCGATCTGGTCAAGGGCTATGAGATCGCGCCGGAGCGCTACGTCGTGGTGGAACCCGAGGAGCTCGCGGCGCTCGAGCCCCAGAAGACGCGCACGATCGACATCGAGGACTTCGTCGAGCTGTCGGAGATAGACCCCATCTACTACGACCACCCTTACTATCTCGCTCCGGGCACGGGCGGAGCAAAGCCCTATCGGCTGTTGCTTGACGCGATGCGCGAGTCGGGCAAGGTGGCCATCGCTCGGGTGGTGCTGCGCTCCAAGGAGCAGCTGGTGGCCATCCGGCCGATGCGCGACGTGCTCGCCATGGCCACCATGAACTTCGACGACGAGGTTGTCCCGGTCGAGCAGTTGGACGAGCTGCCCGGCGATGAGGTCAAGACGAGCAAGCGCGAGCTCGACGTGGCTCGTCAGTTGGTGGAGTCGCTGGTGTCTGTGTTCGAGCCCGGCCGATACCGCGACACCTACCGTGAGGCCGTCATGTCGCTGATCGAGCGTAAGGCCGCCGGTGAGGAGGTGACGGCGCCGCCGGCACCGGAGGAGCAGGTGGCGCAGGCGCCGGACCTCATGAGCGCGTTGCAGGCCAGCCTCGCGGAGGTGCGCCGGCGCACCGCAGACGACGGACCCGACAGCCCGGCGCCTGCACGTCGGTCGACGTCTGACCCTTCCCGCGACCCGGAGCAGGACCCCAGCGCCAAGAAGGCGACGACCTCCAAGACGACGGCGAAGACGGCGACCAAGAAGCCGACCGCCAAGAAGGCGACCGCCAGGAAGCCCGGCAGCTCCAAGCCCACCGCCAAGAAGGGCTAGAAGCGCATCTCGAGGCGCAACGCCTCGGTGCCGTCCTGCGCAGTCTCCACGGCGACCTCGTCGGCGATCCGCTCCAGCACGTTGCCTACCCCGGGCACGGTGGCGTCGGCGAGCAGCGCGCGGCCACCGCTGGCCACCAGCGGACCGAGGTGCAGGCCGATTCCGTCCCGGCGCGCTTGCACCCGCAGGCAGAGGTGCCCGTTGGGCACGTGCGCCGGCGCGTAGGCGCTGAGCGTCTCGCACACGATCAGGGCTTCGTCGAGGCGATCCACTGGACAGTCGGCGCGCGCGGCCACGATGGAGACCACGCGGCACAGCAGGGGTGCGGCCAGGGGCCCGACCGAGACCCGCAGGCGAGCCGAGTTCTCGTATGACCCACCGTCGTTAGCGGAAGCTGCTGCGCTGATCACTGCGCAGTACCGTCGATCTGGGCGTCGGGCGCACGCGAAGCGAGGCTGAACATCATGCTCACCTCGGTGTGATCGTCCTCGTTGCGCCGCAGCTCGACCGCCTCGGCCAGTGATGCGATCAAGGGCAACCCCAGCCCGAGTCCCGGGCTGTCGGCGCGCGGGGTGATGCCGGGACCATGGTCGCGGACGATGACCGACAGGCGGTCGGCCTCGATATCCGCGCGGATCTCGAGCGGACCCTCCTCGCCCTCTCGGTAGGCGTGCAGCACCACGTTGGTGCACGCCTCGGTCACGGCCAGGCGGATGTCGGCCAGCGTCTGCGCGTCGAGTACAAGCGCGTCGTCCAGCGCGCCAAAGGCATGACGAACGACCGCGATGTTCTCCGCGCGCGCGGGCAGCGTGAGCTCGATGTCTGGCGTGGCGATCCCCCCGCGACTCGGGTGCGTTCCTACCTGCTGCGATGGTGCCCCGCCGGCCGGGATTTCACACATGCCCGATCGGCGCGCTCGTCCGCCACGTCCCCGCGGGGGTCGCACGCCGTGCCCGCCGCACGAGGGCTTGCGCCGCACGCCAAGGCCCGGCCGAGCCGCGGCCCAAGGCCCGGTTTCAGCGCGGTTGGCGTCGCCGCCGGCGCGCTTCGCGGCGGCGGTTCGCAGAGGCCCTGCGCTGCTACGCTTTCGCGCTCCGCCTCAGGTGCCGCCGACTCACCTCACAGGGGCGCAGACGCCCCCGGAGCACTTCCATGACTTCGCACACCCAGCCTCCCGAGGCCGTCGGCCTGTACGACCCCCGCTTCGAGCACGACGCGTGCGGCGTGGGCATGGTCGCGCGCCTGGACAACCGCGCCACCCACGAGGTGGTGAAGCGGGCGGTGACCGCCCTGGAGAACCTCGAGCACCGCGGCGCGGCCGGCGCCGATCCCCGCACCGGTGACGGGGCCGGGATCCTGCTGCAGATGCCCGACGAGTTCTTGCGTGCGGTCGTCGACTTCGAGCTGCCAGAGCCTGGTCGCTACGGCGTGCTCACCTGCTTCTTGCCGACCAACGAGACGCTCAGGGCCAAGCTGGCCGACCTGCTCGAGCTGAACGTGCGCGTGGAGGGTCAGCGCGTGCTCGGCTGGCGCGAGGTGCCCGTCGACGATCGCCACGTGGGCGAGATCGCCAACCACTCGCGGCCGGTCATGCGCCAGCTGTTCGTGGGCGCCGGTCCCAAGCACGAGCACGACGAGGACGCCTTCGAGCGCAAGCTCTACGTGATTCGACGCATCTGCGAGATCGCGGCGGGACCGGGCTTCTACGTCGCCTCTAGCTCCTCACGCACCATCGTCTACAAGGGCATGCTCATCAGCCATCAGCTGGCCGGGTTCTACCCCGACCTCGCCGACGAGCGCCTGAAGAGCGCGATGGCGCTGGTTCACTCCCGCTTCTCGACCAACACCTTCCCGTCGTGGGAGCTTGCTCACCCCTACCGGGTCATCTGCCACAACGGGGAGATCAACACGGTCATGGGCAACATCAACTGGATGCGCGCCCGCGAGAGCGAGCTCGCATCCGAGCTCTTCGGCGGCGACCTGGCCAAGGTCCTGCCCGTAGTGCGCCCCGGCGGCTCGGACTCGGCCACGTTCGACAACGTGCTGGAGCTGCTGATGCTCTCCGGACGCTCGCTTCCCCACGCGGTGATGATGATGATCCCCGAGGCCTTCCGCGACCGCGACGACGTGCCCGAGGATCTCAAGGGCTTCTACGCCTACCACTCCTGCCTGATGGAGCCCTGGGACGGCCCCGCGGCGGTGGCGTTCACCGACGGGCGCGTGGTGGGCGCCACGCTTGATCGCAACGGGCTGCGCCCGGGGCGGTGGGCGCTGACCACCGACGGACACGTGGTGCTCGGGTCCGAGGCGGGCCTGCTGGGCATCCCGGCGCACGAGATCGAGCGCCTGGGCCGCCTGCAGCCGGGCAAGCTGTTCATGATCGACCTGGAGCGCGGGATGATCGTCGAGGACGGCCAGGTCAAGCACGAGGTGGCCACCCAGCGTCCCTACGGCGCCTGGTATGAGCGCAACACGGTGCACTTCAACGACCTCGCGCCCTCCGACCAGGTGACGCTGTCCGACCAGCCTATGCGCACCCGTCAGCGCGCCTTCGGCTATACGCAGGAGGACCTGCGCGTGCTGCTGACGCCCATGGCCCGGGATGGGGCCGAACCGGTCGGCTCGATGGGAAACGACCAGTCGCTGGCCGTCCTCTCCGACCAGGCGCCGCCGCTGTACTCCTACTTCAAGCAGCTCTTCGCCCAGGTGACCAACCCGCCGATCGATTCGATCCGCGAGGACATCGTCATGAGCCTCGCCAGCAGCCTGGGAGGCGAGCTCAACCTGCTCGACGAGACGCCCGAGCACGCGCACAAGCTCGTGCTCGACCAGCCCATCCTTCGCAACCGCGAGCTCGAGACCCTGCGTCACGTCTCCCACGAGGTGTTCGCTGCGCACACGATCGACACCACCTGGCCGGTGATCGACGGCCCGGAGGGCATGCGAGCGGCGCTCGCGCGCATCTGCGATCAGGCCCACGACGCGATCGCGGCCGGCGTGAACATCATCATCCTCTCTGACCGCATGCTGTCCCCGCGCCGTGTCCCGCTCCCGGCCCTGCTCGCCGTGGCGGCGGTCCACCACCACCTGGTGCTCGAGGGCACCCGCCTGCGCGCCGGGCTGATCGTGGAGTCGGGGGAGCCACGGGAGGTGCACCACTTCGCCACCCTGATCGGCTACGGGGCGAGCGCGATCAACCCCTATCTGATGTTCGAGACGTTGGAGGAGATGATCTTCCACCGGCGCCTGGCCGCGCGCGACGGAGAGGGCCCCGAGGCGCCCCTGGCCCCCGAGGTCGCGTCGGCCAACGTGGTCAAGGCGATCGGCAAGGGCCTGCTCAAGACGATCTCCAAGATGGGCATCTCGACCATCCAGTCATATTGCGGAGCGCAGATCTTCGAGGCCGTGGGCCTGGAGCGCGCGATCGTGGACATGTACTTCACGGGGACCGCCTCGCGCATCGGCGGGGTCGGCGTGGAGGTGCTCGCCCGCGAGGCCCTGGAGCGCCACGCTCGGGCCTACCCGCGACCGACAGACGACCTGCTGCCGGTGGGCGGGGTCTACGCCTGGCGGCGCGACGGCGAGCACCACCAGTGGAATCCCGAGACCATCCCCTTGCTCCAGCACGCTGTGCAGGGAGCCAACGGCGACGTGGGCGCGGCCCTGCGCTCCGAGCCCGGCGCCGCGCAGGGCGTGCGCGAGTCGCCTGCATACGCCAAGTACCGCGAGTTCGCCGACATGGTCAACTCAGACGCCGAGCACCGAGCGACGCTGCGCGGGCTGCTGTGCTTGCGCTCCGATCTGCCCTCGGTACCCCTGGACGAGGTTGAGCCCGCGACGGCGATCGTGCGTCGCTTCTGCACCGGAGCCATGAGCCTGGGCTCGATCTCGCGCGAGGCGCACGAGACCTTGGCCATCGCCATGAACCGACTGGGCGGCCGGTCGAACACGGGCGAGGGCGGCGAGGACCCCAGCCGTTTCGAGCCCGACCCCCGAACGGGAGATCTGCGCCGCTCGGCCATCAAGCAGGTCGCCTCCGGGCGCTTCGGGGTGACCATCCACTACCTGGTCAACGCCGACGAGCTGCAGATAAAGATGGCCCAGGGCGCCAAGCCGGGCGAGGGGGGCCAACTCCCCGGGCACAAGGTCGACAACTACATCGGGTCGATTCGTCACACGACCCCGGGGGTCGGCTTGATCTCGCCCCCGCCCCACCACGACATCTACTCGATCGAAGATCTCAAGCAGCTGATCTATGACCTGCGCTGCGCCAACCCCCGCGCGCAGGTGTCGGTGAAGCTGGTCTCCGAGGTTGGCGTGGGCACCGTCGCCGCGGGCGTCTCCAAGGCCAACGCCGACCGCGTGCTGATCGCCGGCCACGATGGCGGCACCGGCGCCTCGCCTCTGTCGTCAATCCAGTCCGCCGGCGTGCCGTGGGAGATCGGACTGGCCGAGACGCAGCAGACCCTGCTGCTCAACGACCTGCGCTCGCGCATCATCGTTCAGACCGACGGCCAGCTGAAGACCGGTCGGGACGTGGCCATCGCGGCCATGCTCGGAGCCGACGAGATGGGCTTCTCGACCGCTCCGCTGATCGCCACCGGCTGCATCATGATGCGCGCCTGTCATCTGAACACCTGCCCGGTGGGCATCGCCACCCAAGACCCCGAGCTGCGCAAGCGCTTCCAGGGTCAGCCCGAGCACGTGGTCAACTTTTTCTTCTACGTGGCCGAGGAGGTCCGTGAGATCCTGGCCTCGCTGGGCCTGCGTTCGCTCGATGAGGCGGTCGGACGCGTGGACCTGCTGGAAGCCGACGAGGCCATCGATCACTGGAAGGCGCGGGGCGTGGACCTGTCCCATGTGCTGCGCCTCGTACCCCTGGCCGACGGGACGCCGAGGCGTCGCACGCAGCCGCCCCCCCCGGTCCTGGAGGACGCCCTGGACCATCAGCTCATCGAGGCCGCCCGCTCGGCGCTTGCGGGCGGCGAACCGGTACGTCTGGACTTTCCCATCCGCAACGTCAACCGGTGTGTGGGGGGCATGCTCTCCAGTCACATCGCGCGCACCCGTGGTGCCGAGGGCCTGCCGGACGATTCGGTGGTGGTGGACTTCCGGGGCTCGGCGGGCCAGAGCTTCGGGGGCTGGCTGGCCGCCGGGGTCACCTTCACGTTGCGCGGGGACGCCAACGACTACACCGGCAAGGGGCTGTCCGGCGGCACGCTGGCGGTGCTGCCCCCCGAGGGAATGGCCCCGAGCTTCGTGGCCGAGGAGAACGTCGTGGTGGGCAACACCGTGCTCTACGGAGCCACCGGCGGCAAGGCCTTCTTCCGCGGGCTGTCCGGCGAGCGCTTCGCGGTGCGCAACTCCGGAGCCTGGGCGGTGGTCGAGGGGGTGGGCGATCACGGATGTGAATACATGACCGGAGGCCGCGTGGTGGTGCTGGGAGCCACCGGGCGTAACTTCGCGGCGGGCATGAGCGGCGGTGTCGCCTACGTCCTCGACGAGCATGCTCGCCTCGCCGCCCGTTGCAACATGGGCATGGTGGGCTTCGATGAGATCGGTGAGGCCGACGCCATCGAGCTGCGCGCGATGATCGCCGAGCACCACCAGCGCACCGACTCGTCGGTGGCCGCGCGGGTGCTCGACGACTGGGAGCACGCGCTCGGCCGTTTCGTCAAGGTCATGCCCCACGACTACAAGCGCGTGTTGGCCGAGCTCGCGGCGCAGGAGTCCCAGGCGGCATCTCCCACGTCACCCGAGGAGCTGCCGGCGGACTCCGTCCCCGAAGACGTGACCCCGCACGGCGACCCGGCGTCGGCCTCCGTGGTGGCCGGTCGCGCGCCCGCCGGCGGGCGCCC